>Ga0081455_10001677_pt1 | contig 26857 bp, 29 predicted proteins | sample TabmetS3T2R1_FD_70207 | JGI IMG/M metagenome (GOLD analysis project Ga0081455, IMG submission 70207) | Tabebuia heterophylla rhizosphere microbial communities from the University of Puerto Rico - S3T2R1 | ecosystem: Host-associated > Plants > Roots > Rhizosphere ...
ATTCTCTTCTCGGAGTCGGCCTTGAAGGGGGCGCATTTCGTCGAACTTGCGAACCAGCGCGGCGTCCCTCTCGTCTTCCTGCAGAACATCACCGGGTTCATGGTCGGCCGCGAGTACGAGAACCGGGGCATTGCGAAGGACGGCGCCAAGCTCGTCACCGCTGTCTCGACGTCCGCCGTCCCGAAATTCACGATCGTCCTCGGCGGTTCGTACGGCGCCGGTAACTACGGAATGTGTGGGCGTGCCTACGACCCGCGGTTCCTCTGGATGTGGCCGAATGCGCGCATCTCCGTGATGGGTGGTGAGCAGGCTTCGTCGGTGCTCGCCACCGTCCGGCGTGACGCACTTGAGGCGCGCGGCGAGACCTGGTCCGCCGAGGACGAGGAAGCTTTCCGCGAACCGATTCGAGAGACCTACGAGACTCAGGGATCCGCGTATCACTCGACAGCCCGTCTGTGGGATGACGGCATCATCGACCCGATTGACACCCGTCGGGTACTCGGCTTGGGACTCCAGGCTGCGGCCAATGCACCGATCCCAGCGCTCTCGCCCGCGCTGTACCGGATGTGATGGAGATGCTGTCGAAGGTCTATGTCGCGAACCGTGGTGAGATCGCCGCGCGCATTGCGCGCACGTGTCGTCGGCTTGGGATCGAGACGGTTGTCGCCGATGTCCCCTCGTATCTCGATGCGGATGCACTCGTGGCCCAGGCGCTCGCATCTGATGCTGACTCGATTCACCCGGGCTACGGCTTCCTGTCGGAGAATGCCGACTTTGCACGAGCAGTCGCGGCGGCGGGCCTCGTCTGGATCGGGCCGTCGGCTGAAGCGATCGAGGCGATGGCACGCAAGGACCGAGCGCGCGAGATCGCAGAGCGTGCCGGCGTTCCGGTCGCACCGCGTTACGAGGTGGACAGCGTGCCGGACGACGCGTACCCGGTCCTTGTCAAAGCCGCGGCCGGTGGGGGCGGCAAGGGGATGCACATCGTCCGCGATCCGAGTGAACTCGGCAATGGTGTTGCCACCGCCAAGCGCGAGGCCCAGGCGGCGTTCGGCGACGACACTCTGCTGATCGAGCGTTACATCGAGGGTGGCCGCCACGTCGAGGTACAGATCTTTGGCGATGCCCAAGGCAACGTCGTCCATTTGGGAACGCGCGACTGCTCGGCCCAACGCCGACACCAGAAGGTGATTGAGGAGGCACCCGCACCTGCCCTCTCCGACGAACTTCGGAGACGCCTGCACGACGCAGCCGTCGCGCTCGCCCGTGCCGTCGACTACACGAACGCCGGCACCGTCGAGTTCCTTGTTCTGGGCGAGGACGCCTTTCTGCTGGAGATGAACACCCGGCTTCAGGTGGAGCACCCGGTCACCGAGGAGATCACTGGTCTCGACCTCGTCGAGTGGCAGTTGCGCGTCGCGGCGGGCGAGCCACTGAGCCTGCCGCAGGACGAGATCGGCTGCTCGGGCCACGCGGTCGAAGCGCGCATCTATGCCGAGGATCCGTACGCCGGCTTCCTGCCGCAGGCTGGGACGGCGCTGGCCGTGGAATGGCCCGGCGGCGACGTGCGGGTCGAGCAGGACTTCGACGGCAGCGTGTCAACCGCGTATGACCCGATGATCGCCAAGATCGTCGTTCACCGAAGTTCTCGCGTCGCCGCGCTCGAAGCCATGCTCGAAGCACTCTCAGGCACCGCCTTCTACGGGCTGACGACGAACGTCGGCTATCTGTTCCGTGTCGTCGAAGCCATGTTGAATCCCGAGGTTCACCTACACACCGGATGGCTCGAAGGCGAGGGCGCCGGCCTGCTGACCCCGCCCAGCGAGCCCACCCCTGCCGTCGTGGACGAGACACCCTTTGGTGCCGGAGACGGCTGGCGGCTGGCCGGTGATCCGGTGACTGCGAGCCACGTCCAGACCCGGCGCATCGACGGACGGTTGTTTGCGCGTCAGGCCGCGCACACATGGGAGGTCACCGAGCCAGATCCCTTCGACCGCGCGCACGGAACCGGGCCCGCGGGTGACAACGTCATCGCGCCGATGCCGGGGACCATCGTGGCCATCGACGTGGCGGACGGCGATGTCGTGTCGGCCGGTCAGCGACTGGGCGCACTCGAGGCGATGAAGATGGAACTGGCGCTGGCATCGCCTCACGACGGAACCATCACGCATGTCGGCGCCGCGCCGGGCGACCAGGTGAAGCAGGGCCAGCTGTTGTTGACGGTGACGCCCGACGCCTAGGTCAGCGCGGAAGGTTGCGGTCGATCATCTCGCGCTTGGCGAACTGGCCGAGCTGCCACGTGACGAAGGCGTCGCTGGTGCCGCCGACGACACCGCCAAGCAGAGGTATCCGTCGGCCGACGAGCGTCACGGCACGTCGTCCGGCCGTGCGCGCAAGGAGGTCCGTCGTCACCTCGCGAGAGACGAGTTCGTCGAGGGTCGGGTCGTGCACCGCCGCTGTCGCCAAGCCCATCGGCGTCGCGGGGAGGCTGGAGGACTTGACGAGGCCCTTGGCCGCATCCTCGCCCAGCATGCACACCAGAATCGCGTTGCGGACCCGTGGGTCGTCGAGGTCGTATCCGCGCAGACGGGCAATGCCTGCGATCAGGTGGCACTGAACGAGCGTGACACCGGCGACATTGGCCGGAACTGAAATCGGGAGCGCCGCGATGCCGCCGAGATTGGTGACGAATCCCTGCGCTCCGGCGAGGCTGACGTGGAGTCGCACCAATTTGGTGGTGGCGTGTTCGACGTCGCCGCCCGCGTCGACCAGCTTCGAGTCAGCAGTGGCCGCCGCCGAGCGCAAGGGCCCGACTCCGTCGATGGCCTTGTCGAGCACTGCCCGCACATATCGGGAACCGACGGATGGGGCGACACGCTTGCCAGCCTTGCGCGCCACAGACCGCCCCACACCCATTCTCCGAGCGTAGCTGGGGTCCCAGCGCGACGAGGTCGCGAGACCACTTGCCGAGGCCGACGTACTCTCGGCCCATGCAGCCGCAGCCGGTTGAGCCGTCGCAGTGGCGATTCGACGCGCAGGCTTGGCCTTCCGAAGGCGACGTCGTAGCCAGCGGCGGAGATCTCGAACCGAGCACGGTCATCGACGCGTACCGAAACGGCGCCTTCCCGATGCCTCACGACGGTGTTCTCCTGTGGTGGTCACCGGTACATCGCGGCGTGCTGAAGCCCGGCCGTGTGCATCTCTCGCGGAGCCTCCGGCGATCGATTCGCCGCTTCGCGTTCACGTACGACACCGACTTCGCGGCCGTGATCGATGCGTGCGCTGATCGGAGTCGTCCTGGTGGGTGGATCGACGACGAGATGCGCGCGGCATACGTCCGCCTGCACGACCTCGGCTGGGCCCACTCCGTCGAGACGCGTGATGGTGAAGGAAACCTGGTGGGCGGCCTGTATGGCTTGCAGGTTGGTCGTCTCTTCGCCGGGGAATCGATGTTCCACCACCAGCGCGACGCATCCAAGGCGGCGTTGGCCGAACTCGCGGCGATTCAGCCCGACGGCCTGATCGACGTCCAGTGGAGCACGCCGCACCTGGCCACCCTTGGCGTCACCGAAATCACCCGGGACGACTACCTCGCACGGATCACCGAGCTCAGGGATCAGCCCGCACCAACCTGGCCTCCGTCATCGCACAAGGCCCAGCGGGTCCCGGTGCAGCACTGACCGAAGTGGTCCCTACACTGGCGAGCGCAGAATTACTCGCCGTTCTCACTAGGAGTATTTGTGGCTTCCATTTCCCGCAGCGACCTCGTCGCCGCTCTTGCCCAGAAGGCCGACGTCAGCAAGAGCACCGCAGATGCCGTGCTTTCTGCGTTCGGTGACTTCCTCGTCGACTCAGTCTCCCAGGGCAACAAGGTTTCGATCCCGGGCATCGTTGCCGTCGAGCGGGTCCGTCGCGCAGCGCGCACCGGACGCAACCCCGCCACGGGCGAGACAATCGACATCCCGGCTGGTTTCGGCGTGAAGGTGAGTGCCGGTTCGCGCCTCAAGGCATCCGCGAAGTAACCCGCCGGCCACGCTGCAGACACCCCCGCGACACTGCTGTTGTTCCGGGGGTGTCGTGCTGTGGTCTGAGTGATCGGAGTGGTCAAACTAGTTCAAGAGGACTAGTCTCTTCTCCCGTGGGTGGGCCGCACGAGATGATTCGGTTGCCGTTCGCACTGTCGACGGCAGGTATTGCGCGCACCAAGCTGGCCGGGTTCCTCATCCGTCGTCACGTCGATTCGCACGTTATCGACGACGCACTCATCGTCTTGGGTGAGATGATTGCCAACGCGCTGAGCCACGGCGTCCCCACCTCCGAAGACTCCGTCGAGATCACGTGGGCGATCAATGGCGACCTGCTCGAACTCAGCGTTTACGACGCCGGAGTGGGAGCGTCTCTCAAGCCGATCGACTTCGACGATGACTCCCTGAGCGGCCGCGGGCTCTCGATCATCAACCGCGTAGCCGATCGCTGGTGGGTCGAGCTCGGCAAGGGCACCCGGGTGAATGCCGAGCTTTCCGGTTTGTTGGCCCATCACTCCTGACCAACCGCACCCTCGGCAACGAGCCGCATGCGGCTCGCGCTCTCGGTAACCTCGCCCTGTGGACTGGAACGACTTCGACGCGGTCTTGTACGACCTCGATGGCGTCCTGACGCCGACCGCCCTCGTGCACATGCACGCGTGGCAGCGGATGTTCGCCGAGTTCCTGGCGAGCCACTATCCCGACCAGCCTCCCTATACGAATGACGACTACTTCAAGTACGTCGACGGCAAGCCCCGCTACGCCGGCGTCCGCGCCTTCATGGCGAGCCGCGGAATCGAGCTGCCCGACGGTGAAACATCTGACTCACCGGATGAACTGACGATCTGCGGGCTGGGCAATCGCAAGAACGATCTGTTCGAGACGGTCCTGGCGGCCGAGGGCGTGACGGCCTATCCCGGCTCGCGCGCGCTCGTCGAGCGGCTGTCCAACGCAAAAACTCATCAGGCCGTCGTGTCCAGCTCCCGGAATGCGCCGAGTGTCCTCAAGGCGGCCGGACTCCTGCAGTTCTTCGACACGATCGTCGACGGCGTCGTGGCCTCAGAGCGTCACCTCGCGGGCAAGCCAGCGCCAGACACATTTCTCTATGCCGCCGAACTGGTGGACGTCCGGCCCCAGCGATGCGTGGTGATTGAGGATGCCATCAGCGGTGTGCAGGCCGGTCGCGCCGGACGATTCGGCATGGTCGTGGGTGTCGACCGGGGTGCCGGGGCCTCGGCCCTGCTCGAGAACGGCGCATCGATGGTCGTCCGCGACCTTGAGGAACTTCTGTGAACGACGCACCCGAACCGGGCACGAATCCGGAGGACTTCCTCGATCGAAGTCGGTTCCCGATCGACCCGTGGGCCCTCACGGAAGCGCGGTATTCCGACGCCGATCTCGGCACGACCGAGACGCTCTTTGCGGTGGGCAACGGCTATCTCGGCATGCGAGGCAACGTCGAGGAGGGGCGCGACTCGTACGCGCACGGCACCTTCATCAACGGTTTCCACGAGACGTGGCCGATTCAGCACGCCGAAGAGGCCTTCGGATTCGCGCGGATCGGACAGACGATCGTCAACGTCCCCGACGCCAAGCTCATCCGGCTGTACGTCGACGACGAACCCTTGTTGTTGTCGGTCGCTGACCTGGTGGCCTACGAGCGTCGGCTCGACTTCCGCACCGGTGAGTACTCCCGCGAGATCATCTGGCGCACGCCGGCCGGCAAGCGCGTCCAAGTGCGCTCAACGCGCATGGTCTCGCTGGCCGAACGCCATCTGGCCGCCATGACGTTCGAGGTGACGCTGCTCGACTCGTCTGCGCCCGTGGCCATTTCGTCGCAGATCCTCAACCGCCAAGACGGCGAGGACGAGTACCACGTCCCGTCCAAGGCGATGGGCGATGCCGACGACCCGCGCAAGGCCGCGCTCATGACCCGACGGGTTCTCGAGCCGATCGTCAACCGCGGCAATTCCGATACCGGACGTGTCGAACTGGGTTACCGCTGTGTCGAGAGCGGTATGACGCTGGCAGTCGCCGCCGACCACATCTTCGCCACCGACAACGTCTACGAATGGAGCGTCCAGACCAACGACGACCTCGCCAAGGTCGTCTACCGGATCGACGCCGAGCCCGCGAAGCCGATCACGCTCACCAAACTCGTCTCATATCACACGTCGCGCGGAGTGCCGCCGCGCGAACTGCTCGATCGTTGCAGCCGGACGCTGGAGCGCGCGCGGCATGAGGGGCTTGACCGGATGCGAGCCGACCAAGCTGAATGGCTCGAGAAGTTCTGGGCCACCTCCGACGTCGTCATCGAAGGCGAAGACGCTCTGCAGCAGGCCCTGCGTTGGAACCTTTTCCAGGTCGCACAGGCCTCGGCGCGGGCCGAGGGCGCCGGTATCCCGGCCAAAGGCGTCACGGGGTCGGGCTACGGCGGCCACTACTTCTGGGACACCGAGATCTACGTCCTGCCGTTCCTGACCTACACCCGTCCGTCGGCGGCGCGGAGTGCTCTGCGCTTTCGCGTCCAACTCCTCGATGCGGCTCGGCGACGGGCCGTCGAACTGTCCCAGAGCGGAGCGTTGTATCCGTGGCGGACGATCAACGGTGAGGAGGCATCGGCGTACTACGCGGCCGGCACAGCTCAGTACCACATCAACGCCGACATCGCGTACGCCCTGGCGCAGTACGTCGCGGCGACAGGCGACCGCGATTTTCTGGTCCGAGCCGGAATCGACATCCTCGTCGAGACCGCACGCATGTGGGCCGATCTCGGTTTCTGGGAAAACTACGAGTTCCACATCCATGGCGTGACCGGGCCGGACGAATACACCACCGTGGTCAACAACAACTTGTTCACGAACGTCATGGCGCGGTTCAACCTTGTGCAGGCAGCCGAGGCCATTCGTGAGCTCGCTCGGCAGGACGGGCCCGAATACGACGGTGTCGTGACCCGGTTGCACCTGGCAGCAGGGGAGGTCGAAGAGTGGGAACGTGCCGCCCAGGCCATGTTGATCCCGTTCGACGAGTATCTCGGCGTGCACCCGCAGGATCAGCACTTCCTGGAGCGCGAGGTGTGGGATCTGGGGCACACGCCGATGTCGAAGCGGCCGCTGCTTCTGCACTATCACCCGCTGGTGATCTACCGCTTCCAGGTTCTCAAACAGGCGGACGTCGTCTTGGCCCTCTTTCTGCAGGGCGAACTTTTCACGGCCGAGCAGAAGCTGGCCGACTTCGAGTACTACGACCCCATCACCACTGGCGACTCGACCCTTTCGGCCGTTGTGCAGTCGATCATGGCCGCGGAGGTCGGCTACAGCGACCTGGCGCTCCGATACTTCCTGGGATCACTGTTCGTCGATCTCGCCGACCGGCACAACAACACCTCCGATGGCGTCCACGTTGCCTCGACCGGAGGCGTCTGGAGCACGTTGGCCTGCGGGTTTGGTGGATTCCGTGACTACGGCGGCCGGTTCACGTTCGATCCGCGGCTTCCCGCATCGTGGTCAGCGTTGACCTTCCGTCTCACGATGGAAGGGACGCGGGTACGCGTCACCGTCCGTCAGCAGGAGATTGAGTTCGTCGTCGAGGACGGAACGAAGGTCGACGTCGACGTGCGCGGCGAGGCCGTCCAGGTGACATCCGATGCGCCCGTCGTCGTTCCGCTGGCCGGCCAGGGTCCGCTCCTCGAAGGCCAGCCGCGACCCGTGGCCGGCCGCCAGCGCGCCGACGGAAGCACCATCGGCGCGATCGTCCCCGGAAGCCCTGACGCCAGCGATCCGACGGCTCTAGACTGACGCCGTGTTGACCGTCAGGTACGAACTCCCGTCTGGCGAGTCGGGTGAGACGGAACTGAAGGACGACGAGAAGTGGTCGTTCGGTCGCTCCGGATCGGACGAGCCGACTGACGTTGTCAGCGACGACCCTCGAATCAGTCGCAACGCTTTGACGATCCGCGACAGCGGTCCCGGCCCCGTGGTGTTTCGTGGCCAGCGTGGCGACGCGGTGAGCGTCGTCGTGGCGAGCGACGACGGTTCGGCCGAACCGATCGCCGAGGGCACTGCGATGCTGCTCCGCGAAGGTGCCCAGCGGATCGAGATGAGCGTTGACGGCGAGCCCGTCATTGCCATCGATGTCGAATTTGACCCGCGGCTGAGCGTCAAGCAGCGGCAGGGGCTGGCCGACGCTGCCAACGTGATAGGCGAAGCGGACGACGCCTCCGCGGCTCTCGACTGACGCCGTTCAGATCGGTGCTGCCGGTGCCACGGGCACCCGCACGAGCAGCACGCCGTGGTGAACCTCGGCCGTCAGTTCCGAGCCCATGCCGACCGGATCCCCGTCCAACTGCATCGGGGCTGGCGCCTCGGTGCGGATGACGATCTTGTGACCGATCATCCGGTTGAGTGCACGATCGGTGTGACGCGTCCGGCCCATCACCCGGACAAGGATGGCCAGCCATCCGATGAAGCGCTTGGGCGCGAGGACGACGACGTCGAGCAACCCGTCGTCGAGCTGAGCCTGCGGCAGCAAGGGGATGCCGGCTTGGAGGAATCCGACGTTGCCGATCACAACGGTTCGCGCGCGAAACCGGTGGAACGGTCCGTCGTCGACGCTGATCTGCACGCGCATCGTGGGGAAGCTCAGCGCCTTGAGCCCGGAGACGAAGTAGGCGAACCATCCGACCTTCTTCTTGAGGTTGTCGTCGACGCCCGACATGATTTCGGCATCCATCCCGAGGCCGGCCATCACCAGGAAGGTGGTCTCGGTGAGAGCTCGCGTGGTTTCACCCGGATCGCTCTCGTCGGATTCGGCATCCTCCGCAGCCTCCAACTCATCGAACGACGCGTCGGTGGTGAAGGTCGCCAGGTCGATGGCTCGATCCTGCCCGCTGATGGCGACTTCGATCGCCTCGCGGGTGTTGAGCGGCAGGTTCATGTTGCGGGCCAGCAGGTTGCCCGTTCCCAAAGGCACGATGCCTACGGCCACCCCGGTGCGGGCGGCCTCCTCGCACACGGCGCGAACCGTGCCGTCGCCCCCGGCGGTGACGATCAGATCGACGCCTGCCTCCAGCGCGGCCTGGGCTTGGCCTTGGCCCGGATCCTCGATCGTGGTCTCGAACCACAGCGGGGCATTCCAGCCTTCGCTTGCGACGACTTCCAGCACTTTCGCCTTGAAGGCCGTGACGTCACCAACCTTGATCGGATTGAGAATCACGGCGACGCGCTTTCGGCCGCTGCCGGTGATGACGGCGAGTTCATGAGGGATGCGCGCCGACTGCGGTACGAGCAGAGCCCACAGCGCCACTGTCGTGGCCCCGGCGAACGCCATGCCGCCAAGAACGTCAGACAGGAAGTGGACGCCGAGCAGGAGGCGCGAGAATCCGATCAGCACGCCCAAGCCGGCCAGCGACGCAATGATGATGCGACGCCGAAGGCCGCGAGTCGTCGTGATGATCGTCAGCAGGATCGCGACCGTCAGCAGAACGCCGGTCCCAGCTGCGTGGCCGCTGGGGAAGGGCTGCGCTCCCGATTCGAACCACGAGCCTCGTGACCAGTAGGCCCGCGGACGATCAAACACCAACTTGAGAAGTGCATTGCCGCCGATGACGACAATGCCCGACGCGGCGATCCACGCAGTCAGGCGGATCTCCCGGCGCCAAGCCGTGTACGCGGCTGCGATGACCAGCAGTGCGACCACCACCCAGTTCGACGAGGCCTTGCCGAGGCTCTTGGCGAACGCATGCAGAGGCCCTTCGTCGCCAAGGCGAGCCGCCCAGGGCATCAGGGGATGGTCGATGGCCTGCAGCCAGCGGGCGTCCGTGGCAACGCCGAGGGCGAGGATCACCCACACAAGGGCGGGTACGGCCGCAGCCATCCAGATGAGGGATGGCTGCCGCGGGTCCGCCCGACGAACGTCGAACGCCACGTGCTCACTCTCTTCACCGAAGGTCGCACCAGCGTAGGGGATGGGGGCCGGAAGCGGCGTCGATAGGCTAACCGCGTGATTGATCCCCGCCTGTTGCGCGACGACCCCGAGTCACTCCGCGCCGCACAACGCAGGCGCGGAGAGCCCGAAGAGCAGGTCGACGAGATCGTCGCGGCCGACGAGCGTCGCCGTGCCGCCATCAGCGCTTTCGAGAAGTTGCGCGCCGAGCAGAAATCGGTCGGCGGCCTGATCGCGAAGGCTCAGGGAGGCGAGAAGCAGGCTCTGTTGGCGCAGACGAAAACACTCTCGGAGCAGGTCAAGGCCGCAGAGTCCGATGAACGCGAGGCATCGGCGGCCTTCGACGCCGCCGTCAAATTGCTCGCCAACCCCGCGTCGCCCGATGCTCCCGAGGGCGGCGAAGACGATTACGTCGTTCTCGGCACGGTCGGCTCGCCGCGCGATTTCGGGGCCGAAGGGTTCGAGCCCCGCGACCACCTCGAGCTCGGCGAGCTACTGGGTGCCATCGACACGGAGCGCGGCGCAAAGGTCAGCGGTGCCCGGTTCTACTACCTGACCGGCGTCGGTGCTCGGTTGGAACTCGCGCTCACTCACCTGGCGATGGACAAGGCGTCGGAGTGGGGATTCACCCCGATGATCCCGCCCGCGCTCGTAAAGCCCGCTGCAATGGAGGGCACGGGCTTCTTGGGCCAAGCTGCCGACGACGTGTACCGGCTCGAGAAGGACGACCTGTATCTCGTCGGAACGTCCGAGGTGCCACTTGCCGCGTACCACTCCGACGAGATCCTCGACGCTGAACGCTTGCCGCTGCGCTACGCCGGGTTCAGCCCGTGCTTCCGGCGCGAGGCGGGTTCTTACGGCAAGGACACCCGGGGCATCTTCCGCGTGCATTGGTTCGACAAGGTCGAGATGTTCGTGTTCACGACACTCGAGGAGTCGTACGCCGAGCACGACCGCATCCTGGGCTGGGAGCGAGCGTGGCTCGACCTGCTCGAGCTTCCGTATCGGGTCATTGACGTTGCTGCCGGCGACCTCGGCATGTCAGCCATCCGCAAGTTTGACTGCGAGGCCTGGGTCCCGTCTCAGGGCAAGTACCGCGAAGTTTCGTCGGCCTCCAACTGCACGCAGTTTCAGGCCCGGCGGCTCGACATCCGCACTCGTGGTGAAGACGGAACGGTCCCCGTGGCGACGTTGAACGGAACGCTCTGTGCCATGACCCGCACGATCATCGCGTTGTTGGAGAACGGGCAGCAGGCCGACGGCTCCGTCCGGCTCCCGGCCATCCTGCATCCGCTCCTGGGCGAAGTGTTGGAACCGACCGGGTGACGTTCAGTCCCAAGCTGATCGCGCTCGACGTCGACGGCACCCTCGTCGATGCGAGGAACGAAATTTCCCCAGCGGTGGGCGCGGCGGTCCGCACGGTGGCCGACACGGGCACCCCGATCGTCGTCGCGACGGGGCGGGCGGTGCCGGGCGCGGTCGAAGTGTGCGAGCGGCTCGGTCTGCCCGACGGAATGGCGGTGTGCAGCAACGGTGCCGTGTTGGTCGGATACCGGCCCGTCGAGGTTCTGCACAGCGTCACCTTCGATGCGTCCGAAGCGGTGCGGCGCGTGCTGACCGAGGTGCCCGACGCTTTCGTTGCCGTCGAGGAGATCGGCGTCGGATACCGGGTCAACCGGCCGTTCCCGTCTGGCGAGATCGCCGGGACCATCACGCTCGACGATGTCGAGTCGCTGATCGCCGAGCCCGTGACTCGTGTGATCATCCGCGCCACCGACCATGACCCACACGAGTTCCACGCATTGGTCGAGGAACTCGGACTGACCGACACCAACTACTACATCGGCTACACCGCATGGCTCGACCTCGCGCCACTTGGAGTGTCGAAGGCGTCCGGCCTGGCGTGGGTGTGCGAGCGCCTTGGCATCGCCGCCGAGGACGTGTTGGCCGTCGGCGACGGGAGAAATGACATCGAGATGCTGCGGTGGGCCGGCAGAGGAGTGGCCATGGGTCATGCGCCCAACGAACTGGCCGATGTCGCCGACGACGTCACCGGGACGGTGGCTGAAGATGGGCTGGCAACGGAACTAAGCCGCTACGCCTGACAAGACTCCGCTGGTCGAGTGCCACCGGAGGTGGCGTATCGAGACCGGCGATGGTGATCTCCATACGACGCTTCGCGTCTACTCGATCACCGGGGGGGCGGGTCTACGCCACCTGGGCGGTGTCGAGAGCGTCGAAGGCGTCGAGAACCTCTTCGACAGTGGGGACGCGTTGCGCCCGACCCGGTTGAACCTCGGTCTCTTCCTGCTGCTCGCGTTCGCGGCGCAGATGGCGCTTGACCGTCGACATCGAGCAGCCCAGACGCTCGGCGAGTTGCTGGCAGGTGTCTTTCGGATGCGACTGGCGCATCGTCAGCACTGCCTCATGGCTTACGGGCCCGCCGCCGACACGGGGAGCGCCAAATGTCAGCAACGGCGCTGGCGTGACGTCAATGCCCAACGTGCGACGCATCTCTGTTCTCTCGGCCTCGGTTGTGCATGCCACGTAGCCGGAGACGTCCATCTCGACCACTGCGCGGTAGAGGCAGTCGACCATGAGTGGGCAGGCCGCGCACAGGCGGTGAACGTCGGCGCGGGCCACTGCCTGCTGAGCCGCCTCCACGGCCGATGACGGTGCCACTTGAAGTTGCTCATCGAGAAACTTCTCCGGCGCATCGACACACGCTGGAAGGACTGGATCGAGCACGATGGTCATGGGTCCCCCTTCCCGGTCGCATCCATCTCATTCTTTACAGGTACATGCCTCCATGAGAAGGACCAGCGTCCGAATTAGTCGAATCGTTACCTTCAGCGTCATTTGACGACGGCAACGCGAGCCTCATGTTCTGCAGTTGCGATTGCGCCTGAACCTGCTGCGCATAGAGCGCCGCCTGGATGCCATGGAACAGCCCCTCGAGCCAGCCGACCAGCTGCGCCTGCGCGATGCGCAGCTCGGCTTCACTGGGTGCTTCGTCGGTGAACGGCAGGCTGAGCCGCTCGAGTTCGTCTATGAGTTCGGGCGCGAGCCCGTCTTCGAGCTCTTTGATCGACTGCTGGTAGATCTCCCGCAGCCTGGCGCGACTCTTCTCGTCGAGCGGCGACGCCTTCACCTCTTCGAGGAGTTGGCGGATCATGCTCCCGATTCGCATGACCTTGGCCGGTTGCTCGACGAGGTCTTGCAACGGTGTGCCGTCGCTCTCGGTTGGCAGCTGAATCGGGGTGCCGTCTGGCCCGACAACCAGCGGCCCGGGCTCGGATTCGTCGTGCGGGCCCGCGTCGGAAGTCATGTCTCCAGCCTACAAATCACCCCTGATAGGGCCGGAGGCCGCCGTCGTCACGGCACGTTTTGCCTGTGATTCCAGGCGGAATCTTGTGGGCCTTCAGGTCGGCACACAGGGGGTCTGCGTCATAGCTCAAGACCTGCGACCATTCGCCTTCGGCCTTCGCCCAGACGAGGTGCTTGATGCCACATTGACTGAAATCACCGCCGGCGAATCCGGTGTCGGAGATCGTCTTGATCGTGTAGACGGGCGGCTCTGCGCAGCTTCCATCATCGGCTTGGATGGCCTTGCGTGCCTGATCTGCGAGGAACGTCCGGAAATCCCGTGGCGCTCCCGAAAGCTTGTTCGCGTCCCCCGAGACATACAGCGGCACGCCGTCGCCGTTGTTGTACTGCGTCACCTCGATGACCTGCTTTGGACGCTCGGGTCCGCACGCGACGAGAAGTGCCACGGCGAGGACGGCCACGGCAGCGCGCGTGAATCTCACGCGCGCATCGTGTCACAACGTGAGCACGAGTTTGCCGATATGCGTCGACTCCTCAATGACGCGGTGGGCTTCGGCAACATCAGCCAGCGGGTACGTCGCGTGGACGACGGGTTTGACGGCCCCGGACTCGACGAGGGGGAAGAAGTTGGCTCGAGTTTCAGCGACGATGGTGGCCTTTTCATCCAGTGGTCGGGCGCGCAGTGAGGTGGCGGTGATGCTGGCTCGCTTGCTGAGGAGGGCGCTGAGATTCAGCTCGGCCTGGATGCCGCCTTGCAGACCGATCACGACGAGACGGCCGTTTGGCGCGAGGACGCTGAGGTTCGGGGCGAGGTACTTGGCCCCGATAATGTCGAGGATGACATCGGCCTCGATACCGTCCGCCTGCATCGCGTCGGCGAACTCCTGTGTCGTGTAGTTGATGACGACGTCTGCACCGAGCGCGCTGACCGCCTCGGCTTTGGCATCAGATCCGACTGTCGTGACGACCCTCGCCCCGAGCGCCTTCGCCACCTGAATGCCGGTCGTCCCGATCCCGCTGGCGCCGCCATGAATCAGCAGTGTCTTGCCGACAGTAAGCCCTCCGACCATGACGAGGTTTGACCAAACCGTGCACGCGGCCTCCATCAGGGCTGCTCCAGCGGTCATGTCGAGGCCAGCCGGAATGGATGCCACCTGCCCGGCCGGCGCCACGGCAAATTCGGCATAGGCACCGCCGGCCAGGAGCGCGCAGACCTCGTCGCCGATCTCGAACCCGGACACCTGAGGACCGAGGGCCTCGATGGTGCCGGCACATTCAAGCCCCAGGACATTCGTGATGCCGTGCGGCGGCGGATAGAAGCCTTGGCGCTGCAAGATGTCGGCCCGATTGACGCCGGCCGCCTCCACTTTGATCAGCACTTCACCGACGCCCGGCTCGGGGACCGAGAGTTCTGCGATCTGCAGGGCTTCAGGCCCGCCCGGTTCCGGGACCACTACCGCACGCATGCGCGCCACCGTACTCGCGTTTCGTGCGACCTCGACGTCAGGGCGCGAACGGTCAGGTGGGCGTTCGGCGCCTGCGACAATCTGACCTATGCGAGTGGCTGTCGTGCAGATGTCGTCTGGCGTTGACTCGGCATCCAACCGCGACCACGTTGACGCTGTGCTGTCAGGACTCTCGGGACGGCTCGACCTCGTCGTCTTGCCCGAGGGTGCAATGCACGACTTCGGCCCGTCGGGTCATGACCTGGCCGAACACGCGGAGCCACTCGACGGACCCTTCGTCTCACTCTTGTCCGAGCATGCGCGAAGACTGGACGCGACCGTGATCGCCGGGATGTTCGAGCGCACGGAGCATCTGCCGTTCAACACGCTCGTTGCGGTGACCCCGAAGGGAGAGATCGGCGCGACGTACCGCAAGATCCACCTGTACGACTCCTTCGGATATCGCGAGTCAGAACGTCTCGCGCCCGGCGAACTCACCCCGGTTGTGTTCAGCGTCGGCGACCTGAGTGTGGGATTGATGACCTGCTACGACCTGCGGTTCCCGGAGCTCGGTCGAGCCCTCGTCGACGCAGGTGCCGACGTGCTCGTCGTTCCCGCCGCGTGGGTTGCCGGTGCGCGAAAGCTGCATCACTGGCTGACCTTGACAGCCGCCCGTGCCATCGAAAACACCGTCTTCGTCGTGGCCGCCGCGCAGGACGGCGACCGCTACACCGGCCATTCACTGGTCGTCGACGCCGAGGGCTCTAGGGTGGTCGAGGCCGGAGAAGGTGATGCTGTTCTGTACGCCGAACTCACGGCCGACTCCATTGCCAAGGCCCGCGAGGTGAATCCGTCGCTGCAGAACCGAAGGATGCCCTCCACATGACCGCCTCGACGGCCGGGCGCCGACGGGCTGCGGCCCCGGAAGAATACGACTTCCCCACCCGCGAACCGCGCGTCAAGTCCCCACGTGCTGCGAGATGGCTGATGGCCGGTGTGTTCGCTGCCTGGATGGTCGGCGTGGCGGCCGCTGGGTCCGCAGTCGTCGCCTACGACCTTCCGTGGGAGCTCAGTCGGCCGGGGGCGACTCTGCTTCTCGTCGTGTTCGCCGTGGCATTGACTCACCGAGTTGGTGGCCACATGCGCATCTGGGGCCCGTTGGTGGCGGCGTTGGGCCTGAGTGCGGCACTGACCGATCAACCGATTCTTCTCGCCGCGGCGGCCGGTGTCTCCGCCGTCACGGCGGCCGTCTGGGCGGTGGTGATCACGCGTCCTGCCCTGACGGTGGTGCAGGCGATGGGCGAATACGTCGTGGCCATTGCCATTGCACTGAGCGGCACCGTCGCCGTGGCGGCCTGGAATGCATCGGTGAGCTACACGCGCTTCAACATGGTGGTGGTGGCTGCGGCTCTGGGCTTGTCGATCGTTCTGGTGTGGAATCTCGGATCAGGCCTCCACGGACTGGGGCGCGAGCATCTGCTCGTCTTGTCGGCCATTGCGGCGCTGGTGGTGCTCGTGCTCGCCTATGCCAGCTTCGTCCGCAGCCACGGGTCTGAGTTGGTCACAGACACCATCGCGTCCGTTGTGATCTGGATGCGTCAGACGATCGGCGGAGCGCCGCGTCCGGTGGAGGTGTTTCTCGGGTTCCCGGCCCTGATTGTTGGAGTGTCGCTGCGCGCTCGGACGCGTGAGGGCTGGTGGATCATGGTCTTCGGCGTCATCAGCACGAGCGTCTTGACGACGTCGTTGGTCTCTCCGCTTGCCTTTCCGAGCTACATCGCCTTGTCGACGCTGTACTCGGCCGTGCTGGGACTTGTAGTGGGGCTGCTGGTGCGGCGAATTGCCGTTCCCGATTACTCGCGTCGTGCCACACGTGTGGTCGAACCGGAGCGACGGATCGAGCCCGCGCGACTGGCCGCGCTGAAATAGGGAAGAATCGACGGCGGTTCTGCTCGCTTTGTGGGCGTGCCTGGAGGGGTGCCGGAGTGGCCGATCGGAACCGCCTTGAAAGCGGTCGCTGGCAGAAATGTCAGCCGCGGGTTCGAATCCCGCCCCCTCTGCTGACGCGACGAATCCCCGAACGGGGATTCGGCTCGTCAGCAATCGGTGTTGGAGTGGGATTCGGGGAGGAGGTGCCCGGTGGGCACCGACGGAGTCCCGCCCCCTCTGCCAGTGTCCCGGAAAAGAACACCGCCCCCTCTGCCAGCACCGGGTGATGAAGGATGGAGTCTGCGAGCGTGAATGCCACCACCTTCCGACTGGACCGCGGAGCGGCACTGATGATGTCGGGCTCCTGCGTGATGGTTGCGGCCGTCCTCGTGGTGGCAGCCTTCTGGCTGTCGTCGATGACGGCAGGCGTCTTGGCTGCGTTGGCCGGCATCGTTGCCGGTTGGTACGCCGTGCTCCCACCCGTCGTGCTTCGGCTCGACGATGAGGGCTATCGCTCCCGGCTGCAGTTTTCGTCCGGTCGTTTTGCAGGGGCCTGGGCGGACATTGAGGATGCCGAACTGACCGAGGGACTTCTCGTGGTATCGAGCGAATCGGGCCAGCAGGCGTTTCCGGTGCGGTTGGTTGGGAGACAGCGGGTGCAAGTGCTGACTACATTCAGCGAGCACCTCAACGCTGCGCACGGTTACCGCCGTTGGCTCGGATGAGCGGCCGGGTTTGCCGCCGGTATCCTGTTCCGGTTGCTGAGGCGCACGCGTCGCGGCAGCAAGGAGATGTCGCATAGTGGCCTAGTGCGCCCGCCTGCTAAGCGGGTTGAGGTTGATACCTCTCGCGGGTTCAAATCCCGCCATCTCCGCGCCCCTGACGGTAGAAGCAAAACTGTATGTGCCCAAGAAGCACGTGGCTGGTATGGGCTGTTTGTACCCGGCCGCGGCGAAGCCGCCACACGCAAGACGACTACTCGGTCTTGGATCGGCCCAACCCGCACCAACCGACCGCAAGTACCTTGGACCAATGTCCAGCCTCTCGTCGGCAGCTTTCATCCACTCTCCGATGTCCACGGCCGAAGTGGAGGCCTCCGAAAAGCTGTATGGCAGCTTGGCCGGCGACGTCCGCCGCCTGATCGACGTGCTCATCCGCACGGAGGTCGGAGCCGATCGCGTGGCGCAGGCTCGTGAGTTGGTCCAGCAGGCTCAAATGCTTCTTGGGGAGCAGGCCAGTGCGGAAGCGGCGGGAGTGAAGTTCAACGACGAGGGCAGGTCTTGGAGTTGGGGCAACGCCGCGGTCGGCGCCCGTAACGCGATCGCCCCGCCCATGGTTCTCAGGTGGGACGACGACGGTGAGGTGCGCTCCGAGGTCGATCTGGGTGTCGCGTACGAGGGTCCTCCGGGATGTGTCCACGGCGGAGTCTCTGCCCTGATGCTTGACCACCTGATGGGTGAGACTGCCAGCGCCGCTCACACCCGGCTGACCATGACCGGAACCCTGACCCTTCGCTACATCGCCCCACTGCCATTGGGCCGGATCTGGCTCAGGGCTCGGATTGAGCGTGAGTCGGATCGGAAGGTCACGGTGGTCGCGAGCATCGGACCAGGCGAACCTTCCTCCGACTCGTCAATCGAGGCGCGAGGGCTGTTCATCGTCCCGAGGTGGGCGCAGAGCGGCGACGTGCCAGCGGACATCGGTTCGCTCGACTGACGTCGCTTGAGAACCGCACCGCGCTTCGGTTCAAGAGGGGGTGACTACGGTTGGCAGTGATGAACACAGACAGAGTGGCGATTCTTGGCGGAACCGGGGCCCTCGGCTTCGGCTTGGCAAAGCGATTGGCTGTCGCCGGCGTGCCGATCGTTATCGGCTCTCGTGATCATGGCCGCGGGGTCGCCGCGGCAGAGAAGGTTCTGGCCGAGTTGCCCACGGCTGACGTCACGGGGGCAAGCAACGCAGATGCAGTCGCATCGGCCGCGCGCCTCGTTGTGCTGGCCGTCCCGCTGGCCTCTCAGGTCGACACGCTCAAGACCGTTGCCGAGAGCTTCACCGAAGGTCAGATCGTCTTGGACACCACGGTCCCGCTGGCTCCGGCGGTGGGCGGGCGACCCACGCAGGTCGTGGGGCTCTGGGCCGGATCCGCGGCGCAGCAGGCCGCGGCCAATGTCCCCAAGGGAGTCAGCGTCGTGTCGGGGCTTCACACCCTCAGCGCCGCACTTCTTGAGGATTTGTCGGCCGACCTCGGACAGTCGACCCTTCTGTGTGGAGATCGCAAGGCCGATAAGGAGTACGTGACCGATGTTCTGAGCCGGATCGCGGGCCTCGATGTCGTCGATGCCGGACGGCTCGAAACGAGTCGGTTGGTCGAGGGCATCACCCCCGTTCTCATCGGCATCAACATCCGTTACAAGACCCATGCCGGCATCGGCATTACAGGGCTCAAGCACTGACTGCGGCGCCCAACGTCCCATGACATCTCCCACTCCGGCCGAAACCCGCAGGGCTGTGACGCGCGTTGTGGCCGGAAAGCCGGTTGATCGGCACGAGGCCGTCGCGCTCCTGGCGGCAAGGGGCCAGGATCTCGACCGACTGTGTGCAGCCGCTGCCCAGGTGCGCGACCTCGGCTTGACGGATGCCGGACGAGCCGGGGTGGTCACCTACAGCCGCAAGGTGTTCGTCCCGCTGACCCGACTCTGTCGCGACCGATGCCACTACTGCACGTTCGTCACGGTGCCCGGCAAGCTTTCCGCTTCCGGAGAGGCGCCCTTCCTCAGCGCTGACGAGGTCCTGGACATTGCCCGCCATGGGGCCGAACTTGGCTGCAAGGAGGCACTGTTCACCCTGGGCGACAGGCCCGAAGACCGCTGGCCTGAAGCGCATGCGTGGCTGGATGAGGCAGGGTATTCGTCGACGCTCGAGTACGTCCGGGCGATGGCGATCCTGGTCTTGGAAGAGACCGGGCTCCTGCCGCATCTGAATCCCGGAGTTATGTCCTGGGCCGAGATGAATCGACTCAAGGCGGTCGCTCCCAGCATGGGCATGATGCTCGAGTCCACCAGCCGCCGCCTGTTCGAGGTGCCGGGCCAGCCGCACTACAAGAGTCCTGACAAGGACCCGTCCGTCCGTCGGCGCGTCTTGGAGGACGCCGGACGGCTCTCGATCCCGTTCACCACGGGTGTGCTGATCGGGATCGGCGAAACACTCGACGAGCGCGCGGATGCCCTGTTCGAACTGCGGCGGATTCATCGCGAGTTCGGCTCGATCCAAGAAGTCATCGTCCAGAATTTCCGGGCCAAGCCCGATACCGCGATGCGGCATGTCACTGATTTGGATCTTGAGGAGTACCGGGCGACCCTGGCCACGGCTCGCATCGTGTTGGGGCCGAGGGTGCACATTCAGGCACCGCCCAATCTCGTGGACTTGGACGAGTGCCGTGCTCTTTTGGCAGCGGGCGTGGACGACTTCGGCGGCGTCAGCCCACTCACCCCCGACCACGTCAATCCGGAGCGTCCGTGGCCGCAGATCGATTCGCTCGCCGCCCTCTGTGCTGAGGCTGGATTCGAACTGCGGGAACGACTGACGACGTATCCCGAACTGTTGGACACGCCTTGGGTCGACCCTCGCCTGCGCAATCACGTCGACGCCCTTCGCGGGCCCACGGGTTTGGCCGACCCCGATGTCACGCCGATCGGTCGGGTTTGGCAGGAACCGGACGGCGGTTTGAACAACTCAGGGCGCACCGACCTGCATTCGGCCATCGACTCTGAAGGCCGGCGAACCGATCGCCGCGGCGATTTCGACGACGTCTACGGCGACTGGCAATTGCTGCGGCGTCACCGGACGGCCCCGATGGTTCGCCGTCTCGACTCGGACGTGGCGACGGCTCTGCGCGCGGCCGAGCGGGCGCCGTCCGAGCTCGACGATGCACACGCGCTGGCGCTCATGACGGCTGACGAGGCCGCACTGGATGCAGTCTGCCGATTCGCAGACGAGTTGCGGGTTGAAGCGGTCGGTGAGCCGATCACCTACGTCGTGAACCGGAACATCAACTTCACGAACATCTGCTACACCGGCTGTCGATTCTGTGCGTTCGCGCAACGCAAGACCGACGCGGATGCCTACAGCCTGTCTGTCGAGGAGATCCAGTCGCGAGCCCGCGAAGCCATCGCAGTCGGTGCGACCGAGGTGTGCATTCAAGGCGGTATCGACCCGGAACTGCCGGGCTCGGTTTACGCCGACCTCGCGCGCGCCGTCAAGGACGCGGAGCCGGGTCTGCATGTCCATGCCTTCAGCCCGATGGAGGTGATGAACGGCGTCGCGCGTACGGGTCTGTCGGTTCGCGAGTTCCTCCAGGAGCTTCGCGAAGCGGGCGTCGGCTCACTCCCCGGTACCGCGGCGGAGATCCTTGATGACGAGGTCCGCTGGATTCTCACGAAGGGAAAGTTGCCCGCCGCGCAATGGATCGATGTGGTCACCACCGCGCATGGGGTGGGCCTCCCGACGACTGCGACGATCATGTACGGGCACGTCGATCAGCCAGCACACTGGGTCAACCACCTACGCGTCATCGCTGACATCCAACGCAAGACGGGCGGCTTCACCGAGTTTGTCCCACTCCCCTTCGTGCACCGGTCGAGCCCGATCTACCTGGCCGGAGTGGCGCGGCCTGGGCCGACCGTACGCGACAACCGCGCTGTCCATGCGATGTCGCGCATCATGCTGCACGGACTGATCGACAACATCCAGTGCTCCTGGGTCAAGCTCGACCCAGACCAGATTCGTCAGGTTCTGGACGGCGGCGTCAACGACCTCGGGGGCACGCTGATGGAGGAGACCATCAGCCGCATGGCAGGCTCGACGAACGGTTCCCGGCGGGAGCGCGCCGAACTCGAATCGATCGCGGCATCGGTCGGACGCCCGGCGCGGCAACGGACATCGCTGTATGACTCGGTCGTCACGACCGATCGGACGATTGAGGTTGCGTCGTGACGTCCTGGATCGCCGTCGTTCCGGTCAAGCCGTGGCATTCGGCCAAGTCGCGCCTCGACATGCCAGACGAATTGCGCCTCGAAATGGCGAGGGCTCTGACCCTCGACACCCTTGACCTCCTCACCACGCATCCGGAACTGGAGCGGACGGTCGTCGTCACGGCCGACCCCCACGTCGAGCCTGAAGGCCGCGCCCGAGGCGCCACCGTGCTGATCGAGCAGCAGCACGGTCTGAACGAGGCGCTCCGCCAAGGTTGCTCGTGGGTCGCTGCGCGGCATCCTGACTCGCCGACGGTCGTCATACCTGCCGATCTTGCATACCTGACGCCCGAGGTGTTGAGCAGGACGTTGGAAGCGCTCGGCCCGGCCGGACGCGCCCACGTCCCCGACCTCTCGGGAGTTGGCACGACGCTTCTCGCCGCGCCGACCGCGTCGGCGATCGAACCTCGGTACGGTGCGCGATCGTCGGCGGCCCACACCGCACGGGGGTACGAGCGCGTCGACGGCGTCGACGCTCGGGCGCGAGCGGACGTTGACCAACTCGACGACCTGACGAACGAGGCTCGTTGGCCATTCGGCCGGGCGGTCTCAATGGTGGTGTCTCGCCTCGCGCTTGGGGCTTGATCTCAGGACTCGACGACGTCAACCGTGCAATGCCGCTGGTGCGCGGCGGCGATGGCGAGGATGCGTTGCTTGAGCATTCCGGCGTCAACCAGTCGAACTCGAGTTGCGTGGATGACGTACCCACCATCGGTTGACGTGACGGCGAGATCGCCGGGATCAGCAAGGGCGACGACGTCAATGTCTTCGCCCTCGGAAATCGGAAATCCGCGCTCGGGATGGCCGGAGAGCGCGACCAAGACCGCGTCGCGCGCACCGAGGCCAAACAGGTCGCCGTCCTCGTCTCGGATGAGAGAACCTGCGCCGGGCCCGTCATCGTCCAAGACGTACGTCGGGTCGAGGCCGCGGATCACCGTGATTGGACGCTGGCTGAGTTTGCCGCTGGCCAACTCGGCGCTTCCTGCTACCTCGTCGGCGATGGCCGGTGATGTGACCGCCAGTTCATTGCCGTACGAATCGACCTCGCCGGCGAACGATTGAAACGGAAGGAGTCCCGCGCATCCGATGGCGATGTCTGTTTGGCCGATCCGCCAAGCTCGTCCCGCAGTGTCGGTGATCACGACGCCGACGCGGAGTCCGGTGCGCTGCTCAATCGCGCTTCGGATTTGGCGCGCGATGGCATCGGGGTCGGCAGGAAGCGGCAGCACAGAACCGGTCGGCAGGTTCGAAGCGTCGACACCACCGGCAGCCAGGGTCAAACCGTGGACCGTCCGCACAATGACGGTGTTGCCCCTCCGGGCAACCACGCGATCGGTGCTCTCGACAACAACGTCGTCCTTCGGACAGCGCGTGGCGAGTCCGAGCGCCTTGCTCACGATCTTGCTGGTCACGACGACGACATCACCGTCGAGCAGATCGACGTGGCGCACTACCAACTCGGCGAGATCCGTTCCCGGCTCAACTTCTCCGATGCCCTCGACGCTGATCATCTCGACGCTCACGAGCGGCCCACCGTCTCGGCCAACGCGAGTGCGTCCTGCGCCATGCGACGACACGCATCAAGATCGGTCATCCAGAGTGGGACGGCACGCGCGGCAATGCCCAGGCGTTCTACATCGGCGACCTGGCTGGCATCGGATTCGTCCACCAGCCAGCCGTCGAGGATGCCCTTGGCAGAGCGGCTGCCGTGGAACTCAGCCACACCCGCGGCACTGACGCGGATGCTCAATCCGTCGAGCAGCTGGTTGGCCATCCCGCGCACGGCCGAGTCACCGATGATGGGGGATGCCCCGACGACCGGGGCGGACGTCGACTGCACGGCATCGCGAATCTCGCCGATTGCCACGATCGGACCGATCGAGACGACCGGATTGGACGGCGGGATCAGGACGACGTCGGCGTGGGCGATCGCGTCGACGACGCCCGGCGCGGCTCTCGCCGTCGCGGCACCTCGGATGTCGACCGCGTGCACCGGAATCGCTGCCTTGTGCTTGATCCAAAACTCCTGGAAATGGATCCAGCGCTTATCGTCGTCAAGGGTCGTCTGGATGTGGGTTTCGACGACATCGTCGGTCATGGGGAGCAGGTGGACGGGTGGCGCCCATCGCTCGCACAGGGCCGATGTCACCTCGCTGAGGGGCGCGCCGCGATTCAGCATCATCGTGCGGACGACGTGTGTGGCGAGATCGCGGTCGCCGAGGCCGAACCAAGTCTGGTCGACGCCGTACCGTTCCAGTTCTTCCTTCGCGTGCCACGTCTCGTCTTGGCGCCCCCACCCGCGGGCCGTGTCGATGCCCCCTGACAGCGTGTACATGACGGTGTCGAGATCGGGACATACGCGCAGCCCGAACAGGGTGATGTCGTCGGCGGTGTTCGCGATCACCGTGACCTGATCGGTGGGCTCAACAGCCGCGAGGATGCCTTGGATGAACCGTGAGCCGCCGATGCCGCCGGACAGGACCGCGATGCGCACAGGATGATTGTTTACCAGACGCCGGGCTTGACAGGTCGGTCTCCCAACCCGAGAGGATTCCGCTCATGGCCACCTCTGAAAGCCGCCGTCTGTGTGTCGCGACCCATGGCACAGCCGTCCTCCTGATCGGGCTCGCCGCCGGGGTCGGCTTTTCGTACGCCGCTGCCACGACGGGTGCCGACAGCGATCTGTACAGGAACTGGAAGTTCGCCCATCTCGAAGGGCTGTTGAACGGCATTCTGGTATTGGCTTTGGCCGGCGTCTGGACGCTGGTCGACAACGGGTCCCGCTACGTACGCGTGGGATTCTGGATGCTCATCATCGGCGCCTACTGCAACGCCATCGGCCCTTGGATAACTGCGCTCTTCATCGGCCATCGGGTCATCCAGCCGCAGACCGCGCTCGAATCGTTCGTCGTGTACGGCTTCTACGTTCCGGGGGTGCTTCCGCTACTTGCGGTGCCGCTGTTCCTGGCTGGCCTCCTCCAAAGGCGTCAGCGTGAAACGACTCAGCAGTGAGCGTCGAACTGGACCTGACCTACCACGGAGACCCGGCGGGCATCCCAGACGTCGCGCGCGCGATCGAAGAGTCCGGCGCTGTCGGAGCCCTCTACGTCCCCGAGGGAGCGCACGACCCCTTCGTCTATCTGACGCTTGCGGCCACGCACACCCAGATGCTGCGGATCGGCACGTCGATCGCGCTCGCGTTCGCCAGGTCGCCCATGGCGATGGCATATCCGGCCTATGACGTTCATCGACTTTCCGGCGGTCGCCTGGTGTTGGGCATCGGATCACAGATCAAGCCGCACATCGAGCGCCGCTATTCCATGCCGTGGTCGCGTCCGGCGGCTCGAATGCGCGAATACATCCGAGCGTTGCGGGCCATCTGGGACGCCTGGCAGACCGGCGACGCCCTTGACTTCCGCGGTGACTTCTACACGCACACGCTGATGCCGCCCTTGTTCAGGCCCGCGCCGCTGGGTTTTCCGTCGCCCGAGGTCTGGCTGGCCGGCGTCGGACCGCACATGGTCGCGGCTGCCGGTGCAGAGGCCGACGGCTTCATCTGCCACCCGCTGCTGTCCCGTTCGTATCTGGCCGACGAGCTGCATCCTGCCTTGAACGCCGGTCGGGCGAGCGCCGGTGCAACGCGGCCGTTCACTGTCGCGGCGATGGCGATGGTCGTCACCGGCCGAACCGAGCGGGACTACGAAGCTGCGATCGCCGGGACCAAACAGCAGATCGGGTTCTATGCGTCCACTCCGGCGTACCAGCCGATCCTTGATCACCACGGCTGGGGCGATCTGCACACTGAAGCGCACCGGCTCACGAAGGAGGGGCAGTGGTCAGAGCTGGGCTCGGCACGGTGGGCGATGCGGTGCGCGGGCGGTTCGACGGCCTCGCGGACCGGGTGATTCTGTCTATTCCGTATGCTGCCGACGACGCGCTCGGGTTGGAGATCGTCGCCGGCTGATCCGACGAGGCGCCGTCCCGTGAGGGCGGGTCCGAGACCGACGGTTAGTGTCGGTCCCGTGAGATTCACCTACGCCGAAGCCATGACGGATGCCTCGTACTACGCGCCCCTGGCGCAGGCCGCCGAGCGGGCTGGCTACACCAGCATGACGGTCGCCGACAGCCTCATCTACCCCGAGAAGTCGGATTCGCGCTACCCGTACACCGACACCGGAGATCGCGAGTTCCTCCAAGGCAAGGAGTTCATCGAGACGATGGTCCTCTGCGCCCATCTCTTCGCTGTCACGTCGACGTTGCGCCTGACTCCGTTCGTGCTGAAGCTGCCGGTTCGGCCGCCGGTCTTGGTGGCGAAGCAGGCGTCCTCCATCGCGCATCTGTCGGGCAACCGCCTCGGGTTGGGCATAGGGCTGTCGCCTTGGCCGGAGGACTTCAGCGTCTTGGGCGTGCCCTGGGAGCGGCGCGGCAAGCGGATGGATGAATGTATCGACATCCTGCGCGGCCTGACCTCGGGCGAATTCTTCGGGTACGAGGGCGAGTTCTACTCCTTCGATCCCATCCAGCAATGCCCCGCCCCAACCGAGCCGATCCCGCTGCTCGTTGGCGGCCATTCGGATGCGGCGCTGCGGAGGGCCGTCCTCAAGGGCGATGGCTGGATGCACGCGGGCGGCGACGGTGACGAGCTGGACAAGTTGCTGGCGCGGTTGGCCGAGATCCGAAAGGCCGAAGGCGACACCCGCGACGACTTCGAGGTCCACGTCATCTCCTACGACGCCTACGACCTCGACGGCATCAAGCGGCTCGAGGACAAGGGCGTGACCGACTGCATCGTCGGCTTCCGGATGCCCTACATCAAGGGCCCCGACACCGAGCCGCTCGAGACCAAGGTCAAGCACCTCGAGCAGTACGCCGAGAACATCATCGCGAAGGTGGGCTGATGAGCGTCGCCGCTCGCCCGACACTTGTAACTAACCGTTACCACTTCTTCCATGCGGTCATAACCGCATGGAAGAAGACCGGACGGTTAGTTACAAGCGGCGTCGAGGGCGGCCGATGAGCGACGCATATGGCCTCACCAAGCCCCTTCAGGACGCGATCGCCGAGGCAGAGGAGCTCGTCGCCAACGCCCCCTTCATCAAGACCGAGCAGGACCGGCTCGAGGGGTAGGACTACCTCGCCGGGCGGATCCGGATGGCCA
>Ga0081455_10001678_pt1 | contig 26857 bp, 26 predicted proteins | sample TabmetS3T2R1_FD_70207 | JGI IMG/M metagenome (GOLD analysis project Ga0081455, IMG submission 70207) | Tabebuia heterophylla rhizosphere microbial communities from the University of Puerto Rico - S3T2R1 | ecosystem: Host-associated > Plants > Roots > Rhizosphere ...
GGCCCACGACCAGTGGCCCGACTTGATGTCCGCGGTCCGCCACCTGGGCGCACTGGCCGGCCCCCGCACCTGTTCGAAGAAGCACGGCAAACGGAACAAGACCAGCAAGGACTGGTGCTGCACCGGGCACAACATCGAAGGCGACATCCGCACCTGGCACACCCAAGCCCGCATCACCACAGGGTGGGACTCGCCGGCGTGGAAGCCTGCGAACACGTGCCCACTGTGCGGCACGAAAGGTTCGCTCCGGATCCGCCGCGAGGAGCACACCGGCATGTGCGTGAAGTGCCGCGAGACGTGGACGCACGAAACGATGGGCCTGCTCGCCGACCACATCCGCGCCGAGAACAACGACCCGTTCAACCCCGTCGAAGTCGAGAGCGACACGCCGGAGAAACTGGAGGAGCTTGCGTGACCCCCGGGTCGTGTGCGTATTCTGGCCTCGGTCTTTCGTCATGCCCAGAACCCGATCCCTTGGATCGGGTTTCGTCATTCCGGGAGCAGGTGACGCTGATGGCTGTCACCGACATCACCACCAAGACGGACGAAGAACTCGACGCGATCTACACGGTCCTGTTGTCCGGGCACCGTGCCGCTGTCGGCCCCGTCAAAGCTGACCTGCACACCTCGATCATGCGATGCGTCGCCGAGTTCAGTCGCCGGATCGACATCTGGTTGGCGAACCGATGAGCGTCATGGAAGCGATCGCGCAGCATCTGGTCCCCAACGCCGACCGACGCTGGCCCACACCCGGCGCACTCGCCCAGGCCATCACCCCCGGCACCAACCAGACACCGGCGCTCGACCTGATCGACGCCGCCCTTGTAGACGTGATGGACAAACCCGAAGGCCGCCTCGTCATCACCATGCCCCCACAAGAGGGCAAGTCGACCCGCATCGCGAAGGACTTCGTCATCTGGGCGTTGGCTCAGAACCCCGAACTCAGGATCGTGTCCGGCTCCTACGCCCAAGGCCTCGCGAACCGCAACGGCCGCGCCGTCCGGAACACGATCACCGCACACCCTGAACTGGGGATGTCGATCGCCGACGACAACGGCGCCGTCTCCGAATGGCAGCTGCGTGGCCACGAAGGCGGGCTGCTGTCCGTCGGCCGTGGCGCCGGCGTCACCGGTCGACCAGCTGACGTCCTCGTGATCGACGACCCAGTCAAGGACCGCAAGGAAGCCGACTCGTTGGTCGTCCGCGACACCGTCTGGGACTGGTGGATCGACTCACTGTCCACCCGCCTCGCACCAGGTGCCCCCGTCATCGTCATCCTGACCAGGTGGCACGAGGACGACCTAGTCGGACGACTCCTCGCCGCCGAAGACGGCCACCTCTGGACCGTCCTCAACATTCCAGCCCAGGCCGACCACGACCCGAACGTCGGCGAGACCGACCCCCTTGGCCGCGACCCGGGCGACTTCATGATCTCGGCCCGCGGCCGAACGAAGAAGCAGTGGGAAGCGATCAAGACCCGCGTCGGAACTCGCACCTGGACGTCGCTGTACCAGGGCCGGCCACGACCGCAAGAGGGTTCGATCCTGCAACGGACCTGGTGGCAGTACTACGAGCACGAGCTGCACGTCGAACGCGCCGACGGGTCGAGGATCGTCACTGATCTGGACGACATGCTCATCTCCTGGGACATGGCGTTCAAGGACACCGACTCCTCGGACTACGTGGTCGGCCAGGTGTGGATGCGCCGCGGCATCGACTCCTTCCTCCTCGATCAGGTTCGTGGCCGGATGGACTTCGTCGGCACCTGCCAGGCGTTCGAAGCGTTGGCTGCGAAGTGGCCGCAAGCGGTCCTGAAGATCGTCGAGGACAAGGCCAACGGCCCCGCGGTGATCTCCGCCCTTCGACACAAGGTGCCGGGCATCGTCCCCGAAGAACCCCAAGGGTCGAAGACCGCCCGCGCCTCCGCCCAGTCCCCCCGCGCGAGCGCCGCTTCGCCATCCCGGACCCGCCCGCTCGAAGACGCGATCTCAGCCATGTGCGAAAACACTAGTCCGGGGCTGTCTACACAGCGGGATCCCGCGAAGGGAAGATCGACTCAGTGCGGCCCGCGCGCTCCTCGAGCAGCCGGTCGGCGTGACGGACCAGTGCAGCAAGCGAAACGAGCGCGGCGACGCCGCCCAAACCCGCGGCTACGCCAAGCGAGACATCGGCGATCGCACCGAGCGCGATCGCGACCGCGCTACCACCGACCACGCTGTTGATCACGGAGACGACCGTTGCGAACGTGAAGTACTGCTTGCGCCCCTCGGGCTGCACCGCAGCGTTCTCGAACACGCCGCGTCCGTCGTCGTGCCCGGAGAGCAGGAAGAGCTTCGCCTGGTCGCCGGCGATCTGCTTGTAGTAGTTGCGGATGCGGTTGATCGCGACGCCGTAGCGGAAGTCCTCGGCGCCGCACTCGACCACTCGCACGAAGGTGAACACGCCGAGGACGTAGAGCGTCGGCAGCACGGTGAGGGCGAAGACGTGGAAGGTGGTGCCCGTCTGCGTCGCCTGGACGATGAACCCGAGCGCGACCAGGGCGCTTGAGACCGAGAGGATGTACAGCGATGCGCGGGAGGCGCTCTCGCTCGCGGTCTGCGAACGGGCGCCCTGGAGCGTGAAGTGCTCGGTAGTGAGAGCGGTCAGGAGCTCCTGGCGATCCGGGGCGTCCGCCACCTCGCCAACGTACCAACGGCGACCGACGAGATCGGCGCGTCGTCTACGCTCGCCGGTCGTGACCGCGACGCTTGCCGACCGGGCCCTTTCCATGGGGGCGGATCCGCGCGATTCGTCCGATGAGCGCTTCCGGAAGCGCCTGCTCGTCGGCGTGGCCGTCGTCATCCTGCCGATCGGGTTCCTGTGGGGCTGCCTGTATTGGGCCTTCGATGAGCACGTGGCTGCGCTCACGCCGTGGGGCTACGTCGCCGGGTCGGGGATCAGCCTCGTCGTCTTCGCGCGCACGAGGGACTTCGCGTTCCTGCGGACGGCGCAGCTGCTTCTGATCCTCGTTGCACCCGCGGCCGGGATGGTCGCGCTCGGCGGCCTTCGCGAATCCAGCGCGGTGATCCTATGGGCGCTGTTCGCGCCGCTGGGCGCGGTCGTGTTCGACCGCCCCAGCCGAGCCTGGACCTGGTTCGCGGGCTTCGTCGCCACCTTCCTGCTCGCACTCGTGTTGTCCGAGGTCGTCCGGCCGGACGGGGCCGACCTCCCGGAGGGCTTCGTCCGGACCTTCGACGTCCTGAACATTGTCGTGGTCTCGTGCGTCGCGATGCTGTTGCTCATCACGTTCGCGCGAGGGCGGGACGCCGCGCAGGCGCGCGTCGAGGCGCTGCTGCTCAACGTCCTCCCGGCCGACGTCGCGCAGCGGCTGCAGTCCGATCCGAACTCGATCGCCGACCACTTCGACGACGCGAGCATCCTCTTCGCCGACGTCGTCGACTTCACGCCGCTCTCCAGCCGGCTCGACGCACGCGAGGTGGTCGGGCTCCTCGATCGCCTCTTCACGAGCTTCGACGAGCTCGTCGACCGCTACGAGGTCGAGAAGATCAAGACGATCGGCGACTGCTACATGGTCGCGGCGGGGGTTCCCCGGCCTCGGTCCGACCACGCGCACGCGCTTGCCGACCTCGCGCTAGAGATGAAGGACTGCGTCCACACATGCCTGCCAGAGAGCGACCTCCGGCTCCGGATCGGGATCAGCTCCGGCCCGGTCGTGGCGGGCGTAATCGGCCGCCGCCGCTTCCTCTACGACCTCTGGGGTGACACGGTGAACATGGCGAGCCGGATGGAGTCGCACGGGACATCAGACGAGATCCAGATCACGCGTCCGACCTGGGAGCTCTTGTGCAACGACTTCGTCACGGAGCCGACAGGGCTCGTCGACGTGAAAGGCAAGGGCGACGTGGAGACCTGGCGGCTCGTCAGCAGAAACGGTCATTAGGGCCAGGGCGTTATCCAAGGGCATCATGGTCGACTTCTACGATGATCTGGACTGGCGCGCGGAGGCGCCCTGAGACGATGTTGACTAGCGGGAATGTCGGCTCCTCTGGCAACCTTCGCGCTTAGAGTAGGGACGGCTGCGCACTGCCACTGTCGCCTGCCGTTGATAGAACGGCACCATGGATGTCGATCTTGCAGTGGTGACCGGTGGCGCTGGAGGTTTGGGCCGACACATCTCGCAGCGGCTTGCGGAGCGGGGACTATGCGTCGTCATCGCTGACACCGACCATGCTGCGGCCACCCAACTCATCACAGAGCTTCACGATCGTGGTCGCCAGGCGGTCTTCGTGGACACCGACGCTGCTGAGGCAGAGGCGATCGAGCAGCTCATCAGGCAGGTGGCCGACCTTGGGACGCTGCGCGTGCTGGTGAACAACGCCGGTGGATGGCTTCCCGGCCCCCAGTATCCGGAGGCGAGGGAGTGGCGGCGAAGTATCGATCTGAATCTGGTTATGCCGATGCTGGCTGCGCAACTCGCCGTTCCCGTGATGATCAACTCCGGCGGCAGCATTATCAACGTCTCCTCCAGCGGCGGCGTGGGCTCGGGAGCCTACGGCTCACCTGAGTATGGCGCCGCCAAAGCCGGACTGATCCGCTTCACCTCCTGCGTGGCCGACTGGGCCGACAGTCACCGGATCCGGGTCAACTGCGTGGTCCCGCACTGGATTGGCCTCGATCGGGCCAGGCGCGAGTTCGAGCAGCTGACCGACCAAGAGAAGCAAAACAGCGGCGGTTTGGTCGATCCCGATTTGGTCGCCGACACTGTCGTCACCCTCGCCCTGGATGGTGAATCGGTGGGCCGCGTCGTCGTCATTCGTGCGGACCGGGAACCCTACGATGTCGACCCCGGAAGCGCCGATCCGCACGAGCACCGGCTGTCACGATGACTCTTGCGACGAGCAGCTCAGTGGCCTCGTGGGAGGTGACCGCGTGGAGGCGACCACTGTCGAAGCTTGCGGTCGTCGAGAGCTGGCCAAGCAGCCGAGCAAGCGCCGCCGCATCGTTCGGCGAGATCGAACCGAACGTTTCCACGGAGACTGACTCATTCACAGTGGCACGCTACCCGAGGCCAAGTTCTGTCGGTCGCTGACTGCAAGTCATAGGCCCGCGAGGAGCCGGTCTAGCGAGCGACGCATGACGTCGGCCAATGGGTGTTGACGAGATGTGTAGTAAATGATTCCGCCGATAGCTTGCTCGAGCACGAAGCCCCGAGCACGCATCCAGGTCTGCGTGTCGACTCCTATGACCTCGCGGAAGGCAGCGGCTCCGTGCGGGTCCAGGACCGACCAAGCGGGGTTGAGATCTTGCGCTGGGTCGCCGGCTCCGATGCCGCCCCAGTCGATGACGGCCGCCAGGCGGCCATGATCGATGAGGAGATTGCCTGGAATGAGATCTCCATGCAGCAAGGTGGGTTGAGCATCGTAGGCAGCTGACTCGAGACACTGCTCCCAGATTCGCGTCACGGCCCGAACATCGATGAGGCCGTTGGCTTGGTTCAGCCACCATCGGACACGGTCGTCGAGAGCGCTCAAGGGACCGCCGCGCGTGCCGGGCTCACGGGGCGGTGCATTGTCGATCGGGATCGCCCGCAGTTCGAGCACGGTTTCGGCGAGGTCGCAGCCGAGTTGTGAGCCGAACCAGCCTTCGTGGCGTCGCGCGGCCCAAGCGTCAATGCCATCAAGCCAGCCCAGGACTGCCCACGGGTAGTGATACGCAGCGCTGGGGTGACCGGCAAGCACAAGATCGGGGACCGCGACCGAAAGATGGGTTTGCAGACGAGGCAGCCACTGGATTTCGGCTGTGAGACCTCGCGCGGCACCCACGAGCCTAGGAAGCCGAACAACGAAGGAAGTCCCAAGTCGATATAGCGCGTTGTCGGTTCCTGTGCTGCTCAGTCGCTTCAGTGGGAGGCCTGCAAGCCGCGGCATCTGGTTGTCCAGCAGCGTGCGGACAACACCGACACTGGTGTTTGGCTCGTCGTCGTGGAGCCGCGCGGACATGGCAGCAAGGCTAGGCGCCGGCAGATCGGCGAGCGTCCGCCCGTTCTGAGCTGTCGTCGTGATCATTGGATCAACGGGCCATTCGGGGTCAGGAAGACGGCAGTCAACCGGCCGACCGGCCACTGCGTGAACTTGATGGCAAGACACTACGATGGCTACGCCTTGCGCCCGCCTACTACCAGGGCGTCGCCTCGGCTCTCAGTTGCGCCAAGATGGAGCGTTTCTTAGGTTGGCGCCCAGCCTACGGCTTGACGCGACGAACCCCCGCGGGCGCGCAACTCAAAGGAGCCTTCCGTGAACTACCGCAACTTAGGCCGCACCGGAGTACAGGTTTCGCCGATTTGTCTTGGGGCGATGAACTTCGGCGACCCGACGTCTGAAGAGGATTCGGTCCGCATCGTCGACGCCGCGGTCGACGGCGGCATCAACTTCATCGACACCGCCAACGTGTATAACGCGGGCGAGAGCGAGCGCATCGTCGGCCAGGCGCTCAAGCAGAACGGCCGGCGTGACCAGGTCGTCCTGGCGACCAAGGCGCACGGCGTGATGGGGCCTGGACCCAATGACCAGGGCAACAGCCGCTACCACCTGATGCGCGCCTGCGAGGATTCACTGCGCCGACTCGGAACTGACCACATTGACCTGTACCAGATCCACCGCCCATCGCTGGAAATCCCGCAAGATGAAACGCTGCTGGCACTGGACGATCTGGTGCGCTCGGGGAAAGTGCGCTACATCGGCTGCTCGACCCACCCAGCTTGGATGGTGCTGGAGGCGCTCATGATCAGCGAGCGGCTGGGCATCGCGCGCTACATCTCCGAGCAGCCGCCCTACAACCTGCTAGACCGTCGCATCGAGAACGAACTTGTTCCTCTGGCGCGAAGATACGGTATGGCGCTGCTGCCGTGGTCGCCGTTGGCCGGCGGAATCTTGGCGGGCCGTTACAACGACTACGAGTCCGTGCCCGAAGGCTCACGGCTGGAACGCAACGGGGGCGAAAGCCCGTTCGGGCAGCGTGTGTCGCGACGCGGCGTCGAGGTGGCCCGCGCGCTCGCGCCGCTGGCGCAGGAACGTGGTCTGACGCAAAGCCAGTTTGCGCTTCTCTGGTGCAAGGACCAGCCCGGGGTCACCTCGCCGATCATCGGTCCTCGCACCATGGAACAGCTCGACGACGCCCTTCAGGTGCTCGAGATGCGACTCGCCGATCAAGACCGCGCCCGCCTCGATGAGCTCGTCGGCCCCGGGAACGCCGTCAGCGACTTCCACAACTCGAACAACTGGATGAAGGCGAGGATTGCCGAGTGACTGCTAGCGAACTTAAGTCGCTGGTAGACGTTGCCTTCGGCTGAATCCTTCTGGTGCGAACGGCCATCCGGCAGGTCGAGGTTCACGCGCAGGATCGGCGACAGCGGCCGGTCCGGCGTGACGAGATCCTTGTTCATGAAGATGCCAGGAGATAGCTAAGACCCGCTTTGTAGGACCGCGGTAACCGCCGCCCTGAGGCTCGTACTGGAACGGCCGAGAACGCGCTCAAGATCATCAGTCTGGTATTCGAAGCTGCCGACCCGGATCGCAGGGCCGATCATGATCATGATGCCTTCATCCTCATCCACCTCCCGATGGATGATCGTCCGGCCCGAGACGTCGGACAGGACCTGTGCCAACTCGTCGAACGTCCAAAGGCGACCTGTGAAGTCGTAGCTAGCGCCAAGTTGATCTTGGATAGTCAGCACAACTGCGGCGGCCTTGGCAAGGTCGGTTCGGAAAGCCGTATTCATCCCCCGGCCGCCGCTGCTGCTGGTGAGCTCACCGGCCTCGATTGACTGCCGCAAACCTTGATTGATGAACCACTCCGAATAGATCGGGTGCCGCAAAATCGTGTACGGCAAACCACTGTCTCGGATGGCCCGCTCAGTGGCGTAGTGATCGGCCAGTCCGCCTTCATCGATGACGTCAGCTCCCAGTCCGCTCGTGTAGACAAGATGGCCAACGCCGCTGGTCCGCGCCGCGTCAACGACGTTGTGGTGCTGCGGCATTCGCTCCTCAGAGTCAAAGCTGGGCGCCGAGATGAACAGCAGCCGATCGCCGCCGTTGAATGAGTCCCGGAGGCTGTCGGGTTCGTCATAGTCGCCGTACCGGACCTGTACGCCCCGGTCGGCCAGATCCGCGGCCTTGTGCACATCACGCACGGCCACCGCGACATCCGACGCCGGCACCCGGTTCAGCAGTTGATCAACGACGAGACGACCGAACTCTCCGGTCGCAGCTGATAAGACGATCATGATCTTCTCCATCTGGCGGCCATCACGGAACATTCTGCGCCCAGAATGAGAGCATGACGAGCAGCTCGCCGCCGCTGATTCTCGTGGTGTCCGGTGAGGAGGTTGTCCGGCAGCAACTCGTCCACGACATCGCCCACCGCTTCGGAGCGGACTACACGGTAGCAGCGGCGGCAACGACGGATGCCGCGCTGAACCGGCTGGGATCCCAGGCGTTGTCCGGCGCCGCCACCGCGCTCGTCATTGTCGATGAGCGGCTTGAGGCTTCGCCACCGTCCGCTTTCCTGCGCCGGGTACATCAGCTGGAGCCTCAGGCGAAGCGGATCCTGCTGATCGAGCGTGGTAACTATTCCGCCGGCCATCCAGCGGTCACGGTGATGGCCCTCGGACAGGTCGACTACCACCTGTTCGACCCCTGGTTTCCGCTGGAGCGGATCCTCTATCCCGGCATCAGCGAGTTCCTCGCCGCTTGGGACACCTCGCAGGACGCCCACAATGTTGCCGTCCGAATCGTCGGTCGCCCAGCCGCCGCGAGGTCGCATCAAGTCCGCGACATGCTGACCAGAGCCGCGGTTCCCTTCTGGTTCCACGAACCCGAGAGCGAGGCAGGTCGCCAAGCCCTCACCGAGGCCGGCGAGGACGGCACGCGACTGCCGGTGATGCTCTTCTACTCCGGGACCATCCTGGTAAATCCGAGCAACGCGGACGTGATCTCCGAGCTCGGGATGATGATCCGGCCCAGCAGCACGTCTTGTGACGTCGTGGTTCTCGGTGCCGGACCGGCGGGTCTGGCCGCTGCCGTGTATGCCGCGTCGGAAGGGCTCAGCACCATGGTGGTCGAACCGGAGGTTCCGGGAGGTCAGGCCGGCACAAGCTCGCTGATCCGCAACTATTTAGGTTTTCGCTACGGCGTAAGCGGTGAGGAACTGGCGATCCGCGCTAGCGAACAGGCTTGGCTCTTCGGGGCCGACATCGTGCTGGCTCAACGCGGGACGATGCTGGAGCTGAGGGGCGATGACCGGATCGTCCATACCAGTGACGGCAGCACCGTTGCGGCACGGGCGGTCGTACTCGCGACGGGCGTAACCTGGCGCCGCCTCGACATTCCAAGCCTCGAGGCACTCGTTGGAGCTGGGGTGTTCTACGGAGCCGCCGGGGCCGAGGCTCAAGCCATGCGGGGCCGCGACGTGGCGGTTGTCGGCGGTGGCAATTCAGCCGGCCAGGCGGCGGTCCATCTCGCTCGGTACGCGCGCTCGGTCACGATGCTGGTGAGAGGTGCCGGCCTGGCTGCCACCATGTCGAAGTATCTGATCACCGAGATCATGAGCAACTCCGCCATCACCGTACGGGCGAGAACAGAGATTGTGGACGGCGCCGGATCAGGCGGCCTGGAGACGCTGACCCTGGTCGACCACGCCACCGAACGCGCCACGACCCTTCCGGCAACGGCGCTCTTCGTGCTCATCGGGGCCGAGCCGCACACCGGCTGGCTTGCCGGTACGGTGGCGCGCGATCCCCAGGGCTATCTGCTTACCGGGCAGCCCGCAGCAGCCGTCGACGCCTCGCCCGCCTGGCCGCTGGAGCGGTCGCCAATGCTCCTCGAGACCACTGTCCCCGGAGTCTTCGCCGCTGGTGACGTGCGGTCTAGGTCAGTGAAAAGGGTTGCAGCAGCGGTGGGTGAAGGTGCCACCACCGTGCGCCTGATCCATGCATACCTTGCCGGCGAGCATGCTTGACACAGTCGGACAGGCGCGATTTGAGCGGCCGCGGTAGAGGCACCTGAACGACTACTCGACCGTTACATTGACAGCTGACCGGGACGCACTCGACGGCGGACGACATCAGCAGCTGTACGAAGCCGGCAGTCAGGAAAAGCAGCGCGCCAAGGATCAGGAAACTCACTGATGGCCCGGTGAGTGCGATCAGCACCGATGGCAGCAGCGCGCCGAGCAGCCCGGCTGAGACCATCGCGGCATCGGTGAACCCGAGTGAGAACGCGCGAAGGGTGATCAGGAACGGCGCGCTGAACCACGTCGGTACTGATGCACTCCACCACAGTGGCGGCGGCACCCGTCACTGCCAGCGGCGCAGCTGCGACGGCTACCCCCGGCGCGAAACCAGCGATGGCCAGTCCGGCGCCACCCGCCAGCAGCGAGCTTCGCAATCCGAGCACCGCCTGAAGCAACGGCGCCGCAAGCGAGCCGAAGCCGAGGGCCGCGGTAGCGATCCCGAACCCGCGTTCTCCACTGCCCCACAAACTCTCGCTGAGCGGCAGCAATCCGATCGAGGCAGCGCTCACCACCAGGTTGATCACCACGACGACACCGATGACGAGCGGAACACCACGGCATTGCAGCACGGTCCGGAGCTGCCCACGATCGGCGGGCACAACGACCCGGAGGATCGATCCGGTTCTGACCCCAGCGAGCAGCACTAGCGCCATCAGAGTCATTACCGCACTTGCCGGTATTGCCCACTCCTGGCCCCCAACTCCCACCAACAAGCCGCCCAGTGCCGGACCAACGACGAAGGCACTGACTTCAGCGGTGACCAGGAAACTGGTGAGCCGTGACGAGCGATCCCCTGCCAGACTCGGCATGGCGGCAGCAGCTGCCGGATAAGCCGGTGTGCCCACGGCAACGGTGAGGACCGCCAGCCCCACGGCCACGACAGGCTCTTGCATTTGGAGCGCCAGAGCACTGCCCGCAAGCAGTGCGACTCTCAGCGCCGTCGACGACCGAATCACGGTGCTGCGTCTCATTCGGTCGGCCAGCATGCCGCTGAAGGCCGACAGTACAACGTAGGGAAGCATCCGCAGTGCTCCGGTGACGCCCAACAAGAAATCGCTGTGCGTACTCGACCACACTGCCGCCAACAAAGCGGGCCACGGCATCGACATCGCCGTTGCAGCCATCGCGTGGGAGATGACCAGGCGGGTACCGGCAGATGGCTTCACCGCGATAAACCTTCCTGCGCCCGAGCGCGACAGATTGTCGGCAGCGGTGCGAATCCGTTGAAGCCGACAGTCGAATAGCTCGTCGTGTACGCGCCGCCCGAACCGAACACAATCCGGTCACCCTCGCGAAGGCTCAGCGGTCTTCGTCAGCCAACGGGAGCTGGCCGACGCTGTCGGCACGGTCCGTGAGGTCGTAGTGCGCGTCCTTCGCGAGTTCCGGGCGGAAGCACTGATCCGAACCGAGCGCGACCGGATCGTCCTCATTGACCCCGTGCAGCTCAGCCGAGAACAAGGCTGGAACCAAAGTCCCTGACGAGCCAGCTCCGGCGTTCGTAGCCTGCCAACGATCAACCGTAGCTGCCGGCGTTCGAGCGGACGCTGGTCACGAGCAAATGGAGGTTCCACATGGTGAAACTAACTGTGGTGTACGGGCATCCCGACGACCCGGCGGCTTTCGAGGGGTATTACGCCAACACGCACATGGCGCTGGTTGACAGAATGCCCAACTTTCAAAGGTACGAAGCTGCCCGGATTGTCGCCACGCCCGACGGCACCGAGCCGCCCTACTATCGCATCTTTGAGATGTACTTCGATGACATGGAGCGGCTGCAGAGCAGCCTATCCACGAAGGACAGGCCGCACCCAAGGACATCTCGAACTTCGCAACCGGTGGGGTGAAGATCTTCATCTCTGAGGTGGACTCATAGCGAGCGCTTAGCGATCCAGCATCGGCGATGGTCGGCCGCAAGGCGTTCCGCTTGCATAACGTGCCGTTGGCCCAATCGCTGTAAGTCCTAGCATTATCTGGGTGACCCGAGCGCGGCGCGGCGGTGGTTGGCGTGGTTGATGCCGACGATGTCCGGCGGATCGCGATGAGCCTTCCGCACACGGTGGAGATTGACAGCGACGGTTTTGACTTCCGTGTTGGCAACCGCGGGTTCGTGTGGTCATACCCCGAATACATTCCGGGCCAGCGGCGGGTCATCCGCAGCGATATCGCCGTCCTGTATGTGGGCGACGAAGCAGAGAAGCAGGCGTTGCTGCTGAGCGAGCCTGACGTGTTCTTTACTACCTCGGCCTACGACTGGTCGCCGCTGGTAATGGTCCGGCTGGAGGCCGTCGACATCGCGCGGCTCCGCGAGCTGGTCACCGATGCCTGGCACATGCGGGCTCCAGCCAAGTTGCAGGTCGACTATCCGCTCGTGTGCGGCGACGGCGACAGCTGAGCGGGATCAGCCGCCGGTCGACTTCGTGAGGATGCGGAGCCGACGTGCGTTGATCACCGCGTGCCCATATCCGTCGTTGTTGAAGTAGACGAAGACGCTGTGGTGTTGTCGGTGCCATTCGCGGATGCGGTCGGCCCACCAGTGCAGATCGGCGTCACCGTACAAGCCGGCGTAGAGGTGATCATGGTCAGGGCCGTGGAGCCGCACGTAAACCGTTGACGAGGTGGCTCGCAGGACACAGGGCAGGCCGGCGCCACTCATCACCACATAGGTTGCCTGGTGGCGGGTCAACAGATCGAAGACGGGATCGACGGACCAGCTGTGGTGGCGGAGCTCGACGGCGACACGCATCCATTCCGGCAGGCCACGCAGGAAGTACTCGAGCCGGTCGTCATCACGTTCCTGGTCGGGCGGCAGCTGGACCAGCAACACTCCGCGTCGCTCCCCGAGCTCGTGCCAACAGTCCGCCAGCCGAGCAGTCCATGTCTCGGGCCCATACAGCCGCCGTCCGTGGCTGAGGCCGCGGGGTGCCTTCACGCTCATCCGGAATCCTGACGGTAGCCGACGGCTCCATCCTCGGAACGTCTGCTGCCGCGGCCATCGATAGAAGCTCGCGTTCAGCTCGACGGTGTCGAACTCCTGCGTGTAGCGGCTGAGCCGGTCTTTGGGTGCCAGCGAAGGCTCGTACAAGACGGTGTTCCAGTGGTCGTAGCTCCATCCCGACGTCCCGATCCGGATGTCATTCATTACTTCCCTATCGCTGCCTGCTACCCACCGAATCAGTCGTCGAAGACGTGCCAGCAGATGGCGCTCCGACGTTGTTGATCGTCGAGGACGAGTTCACGGATGGCGGCAGGAAGATGCTCCCGCTGCCACTCCCGTTCCTTGGCCCGAGCCTGCGCAGCATCGTCGATGGGGCCGAAGGAGCCGGCCGCCCTGATGGCGTACGCCGCAGCGCCCAGGTCATGGGCGGCGACGTGAGGCACCGCAGCCGCCTGGCCCGCCGACAGTGCAGCGAACTTCGATGGATCGGGCATCCCGCGCGCCGCGGCATTCGCTTGGAAAGCCATTTGGCGTGCCTCACCCATCCGCATCTCACCGCGGATCCAGGATCGACCGGCATCGATAGCGTCGCGGGGGCGGCTGTCACCTGGCTGATGATCCTCGAACAGATGCAGCACGTGCTCGGCGCATAGAAGTGCCCAGTCAGCCAACAGTCGGTGGTGATCGTCCGTCAGAGTGCCTCCGCGACGAATGGTGATCAGCCGAGGATCACGCTCTTTCGGCAGGATCGGCACACGCCCATTCCTACCATTCACGAAACGATGCGCGAAGAGCTGCCGCACTAGGCTCCCGTCGTGGCCTCGCCGAAGGCGATGCCGTGACGGCGATTGTCAAAGCTTCAGACGTCGTCCTCGCCGTCGAAGCCTGAGAGGTCCAAGGTCGTCATTGGGTTCGTCCCGGTAGCTGTAGACCTCGAGGTCGCTGGCCTTGGCGCTGAGCCATACGGGCCTTCCGGAGGTGAGGGCCAGCGCGGAGACAGCCGCGGGTGTGACGTCGACCAGGGCAGAGGGTTCGCCCTCAAGGTCAATGCGGACCCGGTCCGTGAGCGGGGTCAGACCCACGATGGTGGCTGGCCAGGTGTTGCGCGCGCTGGTGTCCGGGCGCTCGAGGCTGACGATAACCGACGACGGGCGCAGCGCCACGAGCACGTCGCCGTGCTGCCCGTGGTCGGGTACCACGAATACTCCACCACCGCGGAGCCTGACCTCGGCGCCGTCAACCTTTCCGCCGTAGAGGTTCAGGCCGACCAGCCGGGCGACGTACTCGGTGGCTGGCCGGCGAGCAATTTCTGCCGGGGTGCCCGACTGAACGATCCGGCCTTCCTCCAGCACGAGCAGCCGGTCGGCGAGCACCAGCGCTTCCAACGGATCGTGGGTGACCAAAAGGCACGGCCCGGTGAAGTCTGCGAGGTGATGGCTGAGTTCTGACTGCACGTCGAGCCGGGTTCGCGCGTCGAGTGCGGACAACGGCTCGTCGAGCAGCAGCAGCGCCGGATCGCCGGCCAAGGCTCGGGCCAGTGCGACCCGCTGGGCCTGTCCCCCAGACAGATCGGCTGGACGGCGATCGGCGAACGAGGCCAGGCCCAACCGCTGCAGCCAATCGGATGCTCTGGCGCGGGACTCGCGCCGGCTGAGACCGCGTACGCGCGGGGAGAAGGCGACGTTGTCGAGCACCGTCATATGCGGAAAGAGCCGGTAGTTCTGGAATACGAACCCGACCGGGCGTTGCGCTGCCTCGAGGAACTTGCCGGTGCCGGCGTCGTCGACGACCCGGCCATCGACAAGGATACGGCCGGTCGACACCGGTATCAGTCCGGCCACCGCACTGAGCAGAGTGGATTTGCCGGAGCCATTCGGGCCGAGGATCCCGAGTACCTCGCCGGGCGGCGCTGTGAGTGCGACCCGCAGCGTGAACCCACCGCGGCTGACCTCCGCGTCGAAGTCCAGTTCCCCGCCAGCGCCGGGGGTCACTGGGTCGAGCCGCCGCGCAGCCACCTATCGCGCAGCGTCACGAGCACGATCACGGACACCAACAACAGCACGAGGCTGAGCACGATCGCCGCGTCGGGGTCGGACTCAAGCGCGTAATAAACCGCGATCGGCATTGTCTCGGTACGCCCAGGAAAGCTGCCGGCGAAGGTGATTGTCGCGCCGAATTCACCCAGAGCACGTGCCCAGCACAGCACGGCACCGGCACCCAGGGATGGGGCGACCAGCGGCACGGTGATCCGCCGGAATACCGTCATCTTGGAGGCCCCCAGAGTTGCCGCTGCCTCCTCGAACCCGAGGTCGGCCGACCGGAGCGCGCCTTCGACGGTAACGATCAAGAAAGGCATCGCCACAAAGGTCTCGGCCATCACGACCGCCGCCGGGCTGAAGGGGATCGTGATGCCGAACCATTCGTCCAGGTATCGCCCGACGAAGCCCCTGCGACCAAACGCCAGCAGCAGCGCTACGCCGCCCACAACTGGTGGCAGCACCAGCGGCAACGTGACCAGCGCCCGTAACAGCCGAACCCCCGGGAAATCGGTCCTAGCGAGAACCCAGGCGAGCGGCACGCCGATGACCAAGGAGATCGCGGTCGCGGCAGTCGACGTCCACAGGGAAAGCCGCAGTGCCTGGGAGGTGTCCGAGTGGCGCAGGATGGACCACAGGTTCTCCCACGGCGCCCGGATGATCAGGCCGATCAGGGGCAAGACCAGGAACAGGACTGCGATCAGTGACGGTGCCAGCAAGGGCGCCGGCACCGACCGCGACCCGCCGCCTCGGATACTGCGTCGCTGGCGCTCCCGGGTGCTCAATCTCGCTGAGGGCAGCGTCTCCATGCTTCCGGCCTTTCCCTGCGCCGCCCGTCAGGTGGGTTGCGAGAAGCCAGCAGCGGTAAGCACGCTTCCACCGGCCGGTGAGAGTACAAGATCCTCGAACGCCGAAGCCACAGCCGCGTTGCTGCTCTTGGTCAGTGCAGCGATCGGATAATCGGTGGAGGCGTTGACGTCCTCGGCGATCTGCACACCCGCAACCTTGTCGCCGGCCGCCTTCACGTCGGTTAGATAGACCATCCCAGCGTCTACCTCACCGAGCTGCACCTTGCTGAGGACGGACTTGACGTCCGGCTCGAGGGTCACCGGCTGGACCGTGATCTTCGCGTTCGTCAACACCTGCTGGGCCACTGATCCGCACGGTACCTGCGGCTGGCACAGCGCCGTCTTCACCGACGACTTCGCGAGGTCGTCCACCGAGGTGATCTTGGCCGGGTTGTTCGGCGGCGTGGCGATCTCCATCTTGTTCGTGGCGAATACCTTGGGGTCTGACGCCCCGCCCACCGAAACCACCTGATCCATGTTCTTGGGGCTTGCTGAGGCGAACACGTCGGCAGGAGCGCCATTTTTGATCTGCTCCGCAAGGGCCGAGCTGGCCCCGAAGCTGAACGTCACCTTCGTCCCAGGGTTGTCCGCCTCGAACTGCCTGCCCAGCTCGGTGAAAGTCTCGGTCAGCGACGCCGCCGCGAACACGGTGATGTTGCCAGACAGCGCTGGCGAGCTGCTCGCGCTCGTCGATGGACTCCCACCGGAGCTGGTGCTGTCGCCCTCGTTGGATCCGCACCCCGCCATGCCCAGCGCCACGAGCGTGATCATCAAAAAGGTCACTGCAAAGCATCGCATCATAATTCCTTAACTAGACCTCCTGATGTGCTGTCAGCCGCCCTGAGGTATTTCCACCGAAACGTTGGTCGGCTTCGCAGCAGCCACGGCCAGCACTCCCGGCTCGAGGCCCAGATCGTCCGCCGCTTCGCGGCTCAGCCTGACACGAACCGGCGCGGCCCTGACTGAATTTCCCCTGTGCCATGACGTTGTCCCGCACGACACGGGTTACCACGCCGGTGAATCGGTTCGTACCGATTCCGAGCCCACCCCCCCGATTCCGGGTTCCGCTAGTGTCCGCCTATCTCCTCAGCGAACCGCCAGCACCCCCCCCTCGATCACCAAGCAACCCGAGGCGTCCCTGGTCGTGGGAATGCGGTCCAGCATCGGCCCAGTGCCGGACAGTATCGTCGCCGACCTCCGGAAGTTCGGCCGCATCCTTGATCCGGAATGCACCCACGGCGAATCACGCTACCCGCATTATCGGAGCTTCGACAAGAATTTCGACGTATCTGCCCAAGATGCTTGGAGATACTTCAGCGAACGCGTATCAGGCCCGGGCTACCTAAGCTTGATCGCTAGCTCGCCCGGTAGCTGATGATGTCGACAGACCGGCTTATAAGGGCATCGCCGGGAATAGGTCACCGAGGACTTCGTGGCCGATGGCGATGGCCTCGACGCCGGTGATCACCGCGTTCGGCGGTCTGACTAGCGGTTGACGGGCCAGTCGACCTGTCAGTGTCTGCCGCCATATCGAGGCATTTTTCTCGCACGTGCCTCTGCCCGCCCGTCCGTGGCCAGGCGGTGGTACGTCGCGCGCGCCAGGCTGTCAGTTATTGAGTCCGACTGGGGGCGTAGCGCGAGTTGTTGATCTCGTTGCACTGCTGGCAGGCTGACCACTCGTTGTCGTCATGCCAGGAGGGGAGAGACGTTGAGTCAGCGATCCAGTGGTCTTCGCGTGAGTGAGGCGTTTTACGGGGCTTGCGTGGCGCCGGCGATCGCCGCGGAGTTCCCGCGGTTGCCCCATGCTGCCGGGCTCATGGGCAGAGGGTCGGAGGTACTTGGATACGACGACAGTATGTCCGCCGATCACACCTGGTCCGCTCGTGTGATCGTCTTCGTGCCGGCTGAAGTCCTCCTCGAGCAGGGTGAGGCGGTGCAAGCCCCGTTGACCGCGCGGATCCCGGATCACTTCGACGGGCTTCCGACCGAGGTCAAGGTGACTACGGTGCAGCAGTACTTCCTGGACCAGCTCAGTCTGGACGTCTCGATCGCCTGGGACGCCTACGACTGGGTCAGTCTGCCGGAGCAACGTCTGTGTGCCATGACGGCGGGAGCTGTGTTCCACGATGACCTCGACCTGGAGAAGGTGCGCCAGCGACTCGCCTACTACCCAAGAGACGTCTGGCTGTACTTAATGCTTGCGGGCTGGTGGCGGGTGCACCCGGAGATGAATCTTGTAGGGCGCGCCGGCTACGCGGGAGACGAACTCGGATCGACCTTGATCGCGAGCCAAATGGTGTCCGGTCTCATGCACCTGTCGTTTCTGATCGAACGTCGATATGCGCCGTACGTGAAGTGGTTCGGCACCGCCTTCTCGGAACTCAAGATCGCTGACCGCTTGTCGCCGGCGCTCGACAGGGCGCTACACGCACGCACTTGGAAGGAACGCGAGAAAGCACTGGGCAGCGGCTATGAGATCGTTGCCGGCGCATTCAACGACCTCGAGATCGCACCTCGGTTGACCCTCGAACCGGTCCGAATGTGGGAGCGTCCCTTCACCGTCATGTGGGCGGACTTTCCCGGTGCTCTCAGCGTGTCGATCAGCGATCCACAGGTACGCGACCTGGTCGAACGCTGGCCGACCGGCGGCATTGATCAAGTGCGAGACATTCTGTGGGCGCCTCGGTTCCGGATGAAGGTGCGCGACCTTGCGGAGTAGTAAGCGTCCTTGACCCCCAGATCGGGGCTACACGGTTGTCGAGCGCGAGCCACTTATCGCTGGTGTCCATAGCTGACCGTTAAGGTGCTTCACCCGGCTGCACCGCAGCCATCGATCGGTCGTGCATGCCGCTCACAATCAAGTGGCCCTGTACGAGCCGGATCCTCCGTTGCCGCGAAACCTGGGTTACTTTGTCGGCGCCTGCCTCTAGCAGCCAGCCGGGCCGCGTACTGAGCGCATGCCGAACGACTCTCAATGCGGGACGAAGGCACCAACTACCGACCAGACCGCGTTGGCTATGCAGTTGAGAATCGCGATACAAAGGCCAATGCTCGCGAAGATTCGGGGCGCTCCTCGTTCCGGAGTTCGACCGCGGGTGAGACCACCCAGCCAGGCGGCGACGGCACCGAGGATGCCGGGGGCTCCGGACCAGAAGAACATGATGGTCAGCACGGATAAGGCGCCGTAGACGATTGCCCCAATACGCGATGCCGAATCCGACTTCGCAAGGTAATGCCCGGGGAGCACACCGATCACCAGTGCAGCAGTTCCGAAGAGAGCGATGTCCCTGAGTTCCTGCCGCGCGGTGTCGGGCCCATTCGGGTCCAGGCCGAACGCAACCACCAGCGTCAAATAGACAAGTGGCACCAGAACGCACAGCGCGTAGACGGCGATGATGAGAACCCCAGCGGACGGAACCCGACTGCCACGAGTTGTTGACCGAGGCGCTGTGTCGGTCATGAGGGAACACCTCCAGGCTCCGTCCGCAATATGTCGAGGCATGCAGTCACGAACGGACTATATTGCTGCAGGCGTCTTTGCCGCCTCTATGGTTACCGCTCCACATTCAGTTGGCCCCTTCGCTGACGCAGTCGCCAGGCTGGACGAGATCCCCAGGATCGGCCCCGCCTCGCTCCGATGATGTAGCTGAAGGCGGCGTCCTCGATGGCCTTCCTCCGCGCCGGGCTCGCCCCGTGAGAAAGACGCAGGCGCCGTGACAGTTGTCATGGTCAGGTCGTGACGCGAGGCCGAGGTCGTACGACGCGGCCGACGCGAGACTGGTGACATGCCCGACATGCACCCCACCCAGCTGGCCCGGCCCACCCGCGCGGCACCCGGCTCGAGCGGCCAGGTCGCCGCCGTCCAGGTCACGCACCTGTCCAAGTCCTACGGTGTCGTACGGGCGGTCGACGACCTCACCATGCGCATCGAGCCCGGTGAGATCGTCGCCGTCCTCGGCCCGAACGGCGCCGGCAAGTCGACAACCAACGAGGCGATCCTCGGCCTGGCGAAGCCCGACACCGGCTCCGTCGCGGTCTTCGGCCTCGACCCGCTCGCTGCCGTCCGTGCGGGGCGGATTGGGGCGATGCTCCAGGCCGGCGCTCTGCTCGCCGACGCCCGGGTGATCGACGTCCTCAAGCTGATGGCCGGCCTGCACGCCCAGCCCCTCGCGGTCGGTGAGGTTGTCGAGCGTGCCGACCTCGGCGGCTTCCTCGAGACGAGGACCGACCGGCTCTCCGGCGGCCAGGCCCAGCGCCTGAGGTACGCCCTGGCGCTGCTGCCCGACCCCGACCTGCTCATCCTCGACGAGCCGACCGTGGGGATGGACGTCGAGGCGCGCCGCAACTTCTGGCGTTCGATGCGGGAGTTCGCCGACGCCGGGCGCACAGTGCTGTTCGCTACCCACTACCTCGACGAGGCCGACCACTTCGCCGAACGAATCGTCGTGCTCGCCGCAGGCCGGGTCGTGGCCCAGGGAACCGGTGACCAGATCCGGTCCCGCGTCGCTGGGCGCACGATCACCCTCAGCGCCACCGGCCTCGACTCGGCAAGCCTCGGCGGCCTGCCCGGCGTCGTCGCGGTCGAGAGGGTCGGCGTCCGCTGGCACCTGCACAGCACCGATTCCGACCACACCCTGCGCGTCCTGCTCCGCGACGACCGCGTCCACGGCGTCGAGGTCACCGCCGCCAAGCTCGAGGACGCCTTCATCGCCCTAACCCACCCCGACACCCCGCAAGGAGCAACCCCATGACCGCCCTGATCGAGCAACGGCCGACGACCCGGCCGACCGGCCTCCCGCCGGCATTCCACTACGCGCTGCACAGTGCGATCCTCACTGCCAAGAACGTCAGCTTCGTGGTCTTCACCGTGATCATGCCGGTGACTCTCTATCTCGTCTTCAACGCCATCTACGGCGGCGGGGCCGACGCCGGGCTGGCCTCGGCGATGATCATGGTCTCGATGGCCGCGTACGGCAGCCTCGGCGCCGCGATGAGCGGGGGCGCCCAGCTCGCGCTGGAGCGTCGGTCCGGCTGGTTCCGCCAGTTGATGATCACCTCCGTGCCGCCGCGAGCCTTCTTGTGGGCGCGGGCGGCAGTGATCATGCTCCTCGTCCTGCCCGCGTTGCTCCTCGTCTTCGCCGCCGGCGCATTGCTCGGCGGGGTCACCGCCACCGCCGGTCAGTGGCTCGCCTCGCTGGGCCTGCTCTGGCTCGGTCTCCTGCCGCTGACGGTGCTCGGCGTGGTCATCGGAGTGTGGGTCAAGGTGCAGGCGGTCCACGGCGTGACCACCATGCTGCTCCTGGCCCTCTCGCTGCTCGGCGGCCTGTGGTTCCCGGTCGAGGCGATGCCGCCGGCGATGGCTGCGGTGGCGCACATCCTCCCCACGTACTGGCTGGGGGAGCTCGGCCGCTTCCCGTTCCTGCCGGACGCGGACTTCCCGTGGGGCGGGATCTGGGTGCTGCTGGCCTGGTCGTTGGTCCTAACAGTCCTCGGTGTGCTCGGCTATCGTCGAGCCGCGGCCACCAGCAAACGCTGAGGCGAGGAGGTGCCATGGCCCGATCGGTCCTCGGCGGCCTGTTGCGGCCCGCACCGTTCGGGCCGGGCGACGACCCCGACGCCGCGCCGTGGGCGCTCCCCGGCCGTGCGACCGACCTGCCGCACCGGTGGCATGGGGTGCGGCCGAACCTGTTCTGGAGCTACCTCGTCGGCTTGGTGTTCCTCGTCTTCGCCATCCCCGGCATCGCCGACGGGGTGGGTCCTGTGGGGCTCAGCCTCCGGATCGGCTACCTGGTCGTGCTCGCCGTGGCCTATGTCGGTGCGGCCTGGACTGCCGACGCGCCACTCCGGTTCCGCTGGTGTTACGTCGCCGGATTCAGTGGCTTCGTGCTCAGCGGAGCGCTGCTGTGGGGGTGGGAGTTCGCCGGCCTCGGCGTCTATCCGGCCATGCTGATGGCCAGCCTCATCCCGTGGCGCCAGGCCCGCTTCGCCCTGGTCGGCTGGGCGCTGGTGCTGAGCCTTGTCGGGCTCCTCGGCCATCTGTGGATGCCGGTCTTCATTGCCGTGCTCTCGCTCGGCATCGGGCTCGCGATGGCGGGTTGGATGGAGAGCGGCCGGATCAGGCGCATGCTCGAGTACAGCCAGACCAGGGTCGAAACGCTGACGGTGGCGGCCGAGCGGGAACGGATCAGCCGCGATCTGCACGACATCCTCGGCCACTCGCTGACCGCCATCACGATCAAGTCGTCGCTGGCGGCCCGCTTCGCCGACACGGATCCGGCCGAGGCGAAGGAGCAGATGGCCGCTGTCGAGGCGATCGCCCGCCAGGCTCTGGCTGACATTCGCGCCACCGTGTCGGGACTGACCGAGATCCGGCTCGCCACCGAGATCGCCAGCGCGCGCTCGGTGCTGCTCGCGGCCGGCGTCGAGGCCCGTACGCCGGTCGCGCTGCCGACACTGTCTGAGGGGGTCAGCGAGCTGTTCGGGTACGTGGTTCGTGAGTCGGTCACCAACGTCGTCAGGCACGCGGAGGCGACGTTGTGCGTGATCGAGGTCGACGAGCAGTCCGTCGAGGTGCGCGACGACGGCGTCGGAGTGGGCACGGACCGGTCGGGCCGCGGGCTGACCGGGCTCGGCGAACGCGTCGCCGCCGCCGGCGGCGTGGTCGAGGTCGCGGCCGCCCCCGGCGGCGGCACATCGGTCCGCGCCGTCCTCGCCCCGTCGGCCCAGCCGACCCGGAGCGTGCCATGATCCGGGTGCTCGTCGCTGACGACCAGGCGATCATCGCCGAGGCGCTGGCGGCGCTGCTGCGCACCGAGCCCGACCTGGAGGTGGTCGCGCTGGCTAACAGCGCGCCGGAGTCGGTACGCCGAGCCGCCGAGGTCGATCCGGACGTCGTCTTGATGGACGTGCAGATGCCCGGTGCGGCCGACTGCAGGGACGGCATCGAGGCCACCGCGGCGATCGTGGCCGCGCGACCGGCGGCGAAGGTCATCGTCTTGACCACCTTCGGCCGCCCCGGATACCTCCGGCGCGCCATGGAGGCCGGAGCCGTCGGGTTCATGGTGAAGGACGCCTCGGCCGACCGGCTGGTGGATGCTATCCGGCGGGTTTCGGCGGGACTGCGGGTGGTCGACCCGACGCTGGCCGCGGACAGCCTGAGCATCGGACCTTCCCCGCTCACCGAGCGGGAGACTGAGGTACTGGCGGCGGCCGCTGGGGGCGGGTCGTCAGCCGCCATCGCCGAGGCGACCTTCCTCAGCGAGGGGACGGTGCGCAACCACCTGTCGGCGGCCATTGGCAAGCTCGGCGCCGGCTCGCGAGCCGAGGCCGTCCGGATCGCGACCGACAACGGCTGGCTGTGAACCGTATCCTGCAGTAGGCCGATGCGACCCGCAGCAAAGCGACGGCACGCGTCAGCGGGCCGAGCGCGCGACGCCCTCCTGAACGAGTACAAGGAAGTCCTCAGGACCTGCCGGCCGTGCCTTCAGAAGCAATTGCCGGCTAGCCGGTAAGCGCCAGACAGACGTGGCATTGGTGCAGAATGCGGCCAGATGCATCACCCGCTGGTTGCATGCATCTGCCGGGACGCGAGAACATCTTGTCGCTGCCTGAATCGATCGGTAGGTGGGGAGGTCCGGTGCGAGTGGATGCTCAGATCTCCCTGCGGGTGAACGGCGAAGATCGATCGATAACCATTGACACTCGTACAACCCTCTTGGACGCGCTTCGAGATCGGCTCGGAGTGACGTCGCCGAAGAAAGGCTGCGACCACGGTCAGTGCGGCGCATGCACCGTGTTGCTCGACGGTCGGCGGGCCATCATCTGCCTGGCGTTCGCGGTTGCCCACGACGGCGCAGAGATCACTACGGCCGAGGGCCTCGCCGAGGGAGACGCACTCCACCCGATCCAGCAGGCCTTTCTCGAGATGGACGCGCTGCAGTGCGGGTATTGCACGCCCGGACAAGTGTGCTCAGCGGTCGGCATGCTGGCCGAGGCGGCACGGGGAACACCAAGCGACGTCAGTGACGATCTCATCGGCGGAATCGAGTTGAACGACGACGAGATTCGCGAGCGGATGAGTGGCAACCTGTGCCGTTGCGGGGCCTACGTCAACATTGTCGCGGCGATCCAGCGGGTCGCCTGCGCGGAGTCCGCGCCGTGATGCCGTTCGAGTACCTACGCGCCGAGGACGTCGCCGGTGCGGTCGCCGCGGTGACCGAGCAACCTAATGCCGTGTACCTGGCGGGCGGCACCAACCTGGTCGACCATATGAAGCTCGGGGTAGCGACACCCAACTTGGTCGTCGACATCAGCCACTTGCCATTGGACCAGATCGTCGAGCTGCCAGATGCCACGGTTCGGATCGGCGCGACCGTTCGCAACAGCGATCTCGCCGCACACCTTCTGATCCGGCAGCGATATCCGGTCCTGTCCCAAGCACTGCTCGCCGGTGCGTCGGGCCAGTTGCGAAACCTAGCGACCACGGCCGGGAATTTACTGCAGCGCACCCGCTGCGTGTACTTCCAAGACGTCAGCATGCCCTGCAACAAGCGCGATCCCGGCTCGGGCTGCACGGCGCGGGAGGGCTATACCCGCTACCACGCGATCCTCGGTGCATCAGCGGGTTGTGTTGCGGTGCATCCGTCGGACATGGCCGTCGCGATGGCCGCGCTGGATGCTTCGGTGGTAGTCACGGGCAGGACCGGTGAGCGACGCATCCGGCTCAACGACTTGCACCGCCTTCCCGGCGACACGCCCCATCGAGACACGGTCTTGACGCACGGTGAGCTGATCACCGCGGTGGACCTGCCCCAGCTCTCGTTCTCACAACACTCCGCCTACCGCAAGGTCCGCGATCGTGCATCGTACGCTTTCGCCTTGATCTCGGTTGCGGCTGCCCTGGATCTGAGCGACCGCAGGGACGCCGCGGGGCGCCCGACCATTCGAGAAGTCCGGATCGCGTTCGGTGGAGTTGCCCACAAACCTTGGCGCGCCACTGCAGCCGAGAACTTCCTGCGCGGCGCGGCCGCGAGTATGGAGAACTTCCACAAGGCTGCCGAGGTCGAGCTGGCCCAGGCGGAGGTATTCAACGACAATGCATTCAAGATCACCATGATCCGCAACACAGTCGCGTCACTGCTCGCCGATCTCACTCGACGCCAGGTCGGAGCTGGCGACCTCGCCGGCCAGGAGCCGAAACCGTGAGCACCGGCCTTCGTAATCAATCGATCGGTGTCGGCCTTGGACGGCTGGACGGGGTCCCCAAAGTCCGAGGAACAGCTCTGTACGCGTATGAGCAGCCCGTGCCGCAGCCTGCTTATCTTCATCCGATCCAGGCCACGATCGCCAAGGGAACGGTGGTCCGGATTGACACCGGCGAAGCGGAGGCGTTGGACGGTGTGCTGACCGTGCTGACCCATCTCAACGCACCCCGACTCGTTGACACGAAAGACCAAGAGTTGTTGGTCCTACAGTCAGCGGCTGTCGGGTTCCGTGGTCAGGTCATCGGCGCGGTGGTTGCGGAATCGGCGGAAATCGCGCGACACGCCGCGGGTCTGGTTGAGGTCGCGTATTCACCCGCGCCCCATAACTCGGCCTTCAGCGTTAGCGAGCATGGCTACATCTCACCGGGGAGCCCGCCGGGCCCTCCGCGGCAGGTGAGCGAGGCCGAGCTCGAGGCCGAACTTGCGGGTGAGCATGACTACGTCTCACCGGGGAGCGCGCCGGGCTTTCCGCGGCAGGTGAGCGAGGCCGAGATCGAGGCCGCACTCGCAGCGGCGTCGACGGCTGTAGATCAGACGTACACGACGCCCCCGGAGTACAACGTGCCGATGGAGTCTCACACTTCCGTCGCGATCTGGAACGACGGCATTCTCACTGTGTACGAGTCGACTCAGGGCGTTCATTCCTTCCAAGCGGGCCTGGCGCCGCTGTTCGGCCTGCAGCCGGAACAGGTCCGAGTCATCTCGCCGTACGTGGGCGGCGGATTTGGCTCCAAGCTCGAGGTTCACGTACAGGCCGTCCTCGCTGCGATGGCGGCACGCGAACTGCCCGGTCGCGCCGTGAAGGTGGCCCTGACTCGGCAGCAGATGTTCTCACTCAGCGGTTACCGTCCACCGACCATCCAACACGTGCGGCTCGGGGCCGACCTGGAGGGCACACTCACCGCGGTGGCGGTCGACGTGCTCGAGCAGAGCTCCAGAACGAAGGAGTTCATCGAGGGATCCGACGGACCGGCGCGCATGATGTACGCCACTCCGCGGCGTCGGACGACGAATCGCCCCGTGGTCCTCGACGTTTCCGTTCCAACCTGGATGCGGGCGCCCGGCACGTGCCCCGGGATGTTCGGGCTCGAGGTGGCCATGGACGAGCTCGCCTTCGCATGCGCCGTCGACCCGATTGTCCTGCGGGTCCGCAACGAACCCCAGGTCGACCCGGAGACCGGGCAACCGCACGCGTCCCGACATCTCCTCGACTGCCTACAGCTTGGTGCTGAACGGTTCGATTGGGACCATCGCGACCCGACGCCACGGGCTCGGCTACAGCAGGGCTGGTGGAGCGGCATGGGCGTCGCCAGTGCCACCCACCCGGACTGGTACGAACCCGACAACACTGCCCGCATTTGCTTCGACGCCGACGGCACCTACATCGTCCAGATTGCAGCGGCTGAGATCGGAACCGGAAGCTGGACGGCGCTGACCCAGATCGCAGCTGAGGCGCTCGGCTGCCCCGTGCAATGCGTGCGGATGGAAATTGGTGACTCGAGCCTCCCGCATGCCACCAACGCCGGAGGTTCGGTCGGGACGCGCAGCTGGGGGGCAGCCATCGCCGCCGCCGCCGGCGCGTTCCGCGATCAGCATGGCGCTGAGCCGCGACCGGGGGCGGAGACGGAGGCTCGGGGGCCCGAGCTCAATGACGATCATTTGTCGCAGCACTCCTTCGGCGCCCAGTTCGCCGAGGTGCGGGTCAAC
>Ga0081455_10001679_pt1 | contig 26834 bp, 24 predicted proteins | sample TabmetS3T2R1_FD_70207 | JGI IMG/M metagenome (GOLD analysis project Ga0081455, IMG submission 70207) | Tabebuia heterophylla rhizosphere microbial communities from the University of Puerto Rico - S3T2R1 | ecosystem: Host-associated > Plants > Roots > Rhizosphere ...
TAACGGGGCTCTTCTCTCATGCGCGACACTTCATTCAAAGGCGGCAGTCACCGGATGCGTACACGCCATATGACGATTGGCAAGATGCTAGAGTTGCCGCGCATGGCGGCGGCACCGATCTCACTCTGCGTGAATGGCAGGACTCGTTGGAGCTTGAAGGCAAAAGGTCACGATGACCACCATCGACATGGAAAAGCCCGTCACTCAATGAGCCAAATCATCGACGGGCTTGTTTGGCCTCATGGGCCCGCAGCCACCGAGACCGACATTGGCTTGTGGTTACTACCTGAGCAGTCGTCATAGCGAAACCGAGTGACCAGGATCGTTCCAATTCGTTCGCCAGAGCCGCGAGCTCACGCACGTCCGAGGGGACTTGTCGGCCAAGCCCCATAAATTTGGCGGAACCGAAGCGGCCAAGGCAATCTTTTGTCCGCACCGCCCGTTCACGATCACATCGCCAGACTGCGGACAAAATGCCTGATACTGGCGAGGATGGGTTGCTGATCGCCCGCGAAGGCCCAGTGATCAGCGCCATCGAACTCGACGAATCGCGCTTGTGCGATGTGGCTGGCGAGATGCCTGCCGGCACCGATGCGAACTGCGCGGTCGCCGCGACGGTGCAGCACCAGGGTCGGAATGGAGATACGGCTCAAAAGATGCCGCACATCCGTTTCGCGCAACGCCTCGAGTACGCCCTTGATGGCGCCCGGGCTCGACGCGGCTCGGAGCACGCCTGCCCACCAAGCTCTCGCCTGCGGATCACCAGATAGGCTCGGCGCGAACGTCTCGATGCCAGCAGGGCCGCCCCAGGCTGTAACTAGCTGCTGCAGCCACATCTCATACTGGCCAGCCTCCAGCGCGTGCCGATAGTCAGGTGCCGCACTGCCCTTCGCCAGCGAGGCGAACAGAATGAGGCCGGCGACACGTTCGGAATGATCCGCAGCAAACTTGATGCAGGCCGGTCCACCCTCAGATGCGCCGAACAGCACGGCCCGGCGGCTGCCGACGGCATCAAGCACGGTGCCGATGTCGTGCGCGGTCGCCTCGACACTGGGCCTGGATCCGACCCGGTCGGACAGCCCGACGCCGCGGCGATCGAGCAGGATGAGTCGGCCTATCCCGGCAAGAGAGGACAAAAAGGCCCGGCACCGCGGCTCTTCCCAGACACGTTCGACGTGAGACACGAATCCCGGCAGCATCAAAACATCAATACGGCCGTCGCCATAGGTCTGGAACGCGAGATGGATGCCGCCGCCACTGGCGTAGCGCGTCGGCGGCGCGTCCTCGACCGCCACTATTGCACCGCCCTTCAACAGCGCGCGAGTCTTGGCTTCGGGCGCCACGTCGAGCTCGTCGCGAAGCCGCTGTGTCAGGGCCTCGAGGTGGCGTTCGGCGGCGGCCCGATCTCCGGCGAGCAGGAGATTGCGGATGAGGTGGCGACCGTAGACTTCGCTGAGCGGGTCGAGCTCGACCAGACGACGGGCGTGCGCCACAGCAGCCGAATGGTTGCCGGTCGCCTGCTTGTCGTGCACGACACGTTCGAGCGCCTGGATCGCCCGGCCCCGCAATGCCTCGCGTCGAAAGAAGGCCCACTCGTCGAACTGCGGGCAGTCGCCAGGCGAGAAGCCTTCAAGAAAGTCGCCACGATAGAGGCGGCAGGCCAGTTCAAACTCGCCGCGGTCGCAGGCCCTCTCGAACAGTCCAGAATCCACCTGCAGGTCGATTGTTGGCGACCATCGAACCGTCGACCGGTCGGTTGTGAGAACGTCGTCGCCGAGCGTGACCTGGAGGCGGTGCAACAGGCGCCGCAGCCGCGCTCGTACGATTTCTTCGCCGCTTTCCGGCCACAACATAGTTGCGAGGACGTCGCGTCCGACAGGGCCCTTCGCCTCGGCCAGATAGACCAGCAGGGCCAACCCTCTGCGCAAGGTCAGATGGCACAGCTGGCCATCCCGATGGATCTGCGGAAATCCAAGCGTCCGCACGCTGAACCGGGCCATAGTGATGCTTCGACCGATGATCGTCCTGGAACGAGCAGAGACCGATTAAGCCCGCGCGTTTTGGTTGTCCAGTTACGGAGTGCCACGCGCGCAACAGGTTCTTTCGCTTCTGAGGCACATTGCGAAGAGCCAAATGCGCACCGTTGTTTCCAACGCCTTCGAGGGCATCAAGACCTTGGGTCTGGCCGGAGTCGCCGAACCGCAGCCGGCCGCGGACAAGGTTCCGACCCGCACAGAGAGGCTCACGGCAATTTCCACAAATGGCTTGAACCGACGACTACCCAGCCCCCTTCTACCCTGAAGCATAAGAGCGTCCGCCTTCGAGTTGGCCGGTATAGTTGTAGCACAAAGCATTTTGTTCGCCTTGCTGGAGAGCTATCCGATCGGTTTGGCAGAAGGCGCGGGACGCAGCGCCGACCGTGGTTACGTCGTCGCCGAGCGTGAGCTGTAGACGATGCAAGGACGGCGTCGGGGGACGCTCAGGGGACGCCGCGATGGTAGCGCTGGCGGCATAGGATCGTCATTCACGCACATTGGAGGACTTCGTGATCGGACGCGTTGCTGCGCTGACCTATGGCCTTGCGAGCTACCTCGTCTTCTTCCTCTCATTTGTCTATACGATGGCTTTCATCGGCAACTTTTGGGTGCCGAAGTCGATCGACGTCGGATCCGAGAGCGGGCTCGCGGAGTCGATCGTGATCGACGTGATGCTGCTCGTCGCGTTCGCAATGCAGCACAGTGTCATGGCTCGTCCGGCCTTCAAGCGCTGGTGGACGACCATCGTCTCGGCGTCGTACGAGCGCAGCACCTACGTGCTGACCTCGAGCCTCCTGCTGATCCTTATCCTCTGGCAATGGCGGCCGATCGTCACGACGATCTGGCACGTGGAGGGCTCGCCGGCTGCGATCCTGATCGCGATCTACTGGATCGGCTGGCTGACGGCGCTCGCGTCGACGTACCTGATCGACCATTTCGAGCTGTTCGGGTTGCGCCAGGCGTTTGACGCGCTACGCGGCACCGCGGCTCGCCTGACTTCGTTCAAGGCGCCACTGCTGTACCGGCTCGTGCGGCACCCGCTTATGCTGGGTTTCCTGCTCGCCTTCTGGGCAACGCCGCATATGACCGCGGGGCACCTGCTCTTCGCGGTCGTGACGACAGGATACATCCTCATCGGCGTCCGACTCGAGGAACGGGACTTGGTGGCGCAGTTCGGCGCGACCTATGAGCAGTATCGCCGACACGTCCCGATGCTGATTCCGCGGCTTCTTGGCGGCTTCTTCCGGCTGCCCACCCGCCCGAGTTCGGAATGACCTCGGGAGGTGTGGACGTGACTTGCACACGCGAACACCTGGCCGCGAAGCGGCGCATATCTATGTGGCCTATTGTGGAAGACATGGCCGCACATCATGGGCCGGGCGACCTGGAGGTCCGCCCTCCGAAGAGACTTCAGCTTTTCGGCGAAAGCGGCGCAAAGCTCGGTGAGCGCTTTTCCATGAACGCCTTCATGCCCTCCTGCCATTCGGGGCCGTCGATCAGCAGGGCGAGGGCTTCGAGGCCGACAGTGCGGGCAGTCGTGAGGTCGGAATCGCCACAAAAACGCACCGCCGCCTTTGACTGCGCGACAGCGCGGGGACCGAGCGTCCTGAAACGCTGGGCCAACTCCATGGCGGCAGCCAGGAGATCCGTCGGCGCGTGCACGGAGGTGACGAGGCCGTGCTGCAGCGCCTCTTGCGCCGTCACATGGCTGCCCAGCATCACCCATTCGAGCGCCTTGCCGCGCCCGACGAATCGGTGAAGTTTCTGCACGCCGCCAGCGCCGGCCAGTGCACCGATGCGGGTTTCCGGCACGCCGATCTTCGTGTTGTCGGCCATCACGCGCAGGTCGCACGCCAGCGACATTTCGCACCCGCCGCCAAGCGCGAAGCCGTTGATTGCGGCGATGACGGGAATAGGCAGGGTCTCGATGCGATCGAACAGCTCGGCGATCCGCCGTAGATAGTTGTCCCGTAGCGCAAAGCTGCCGCGGCCGATGCGCGGGTCGGGCTGCGTGAAGTAGTTGAGATGCGCACCGGCGCAGAAAGCGCGGCCCTGCCCGGTGACGATCACGGCGCGCGCGCCGCCCGACACGGCCGTCGTCAGCGCCGCGTCGAGCTCGTCCAAGAGCTCCAGGCTGAGCGTATTCATCTCCCGCTCGCGAACCATCGTGGCGAGCGCGATGTCGCGCTGCGGCCAGGCAAGCGTGATCGCGAGGCCGGCCTGCGTCGTGGATTCAGGAGATGAGGACATCGGCATCCCTTTCTATTTTCGGAAGCAAGGCAAGAGCATCGAAACACACCTCACGGCACCGGCTTCAGCACGACCCGGCCGGTCGACTGGCCGGCTTCGATGATGCCGTGCGCGACGGCGGCGTCTTCCAGCCCATAGGCCCGCTCGACGACAGGTTTGATGCGACGACGGGCCACGAGATCGAGCGCATCGCCGAGCTGGACGCGCGACACGCCCTTGGCGCTCAGAATCGAGACATTGCGCAGGAAGAGCTGCGCGGGGTTGAGCGAGATGAAATCACCGGTGAGCTGGCCCACCAGCACAATACGCCCATCGTCGGCGGCGCTGCCGCGGACCATCTCGAACACCGGGCTGCCGACATTGTCGATCACAACGTCGACACCGCGGCCGGCAGTGAGGCGCCTGACCTCGGCGGAGAAATCCTGGCCCTTGTCCACGACGATGACCTCGTCGGCGCCGGCGTCGCGGATGCGCGCCGCCTTGGCGGCATGCGTCGTCACCGCGAGCGTGAAGGCGCCGGCGAGATGCGCGAGCTGCACGCCGTGCAGGCCGAGCCCGCCGCCCGCCCCCGTGACCAGCACGCGCTCGCCCAACCGGACCCGGCCGACATCGCGCACGGCGTTGAGCTCGGTGCCGACCGTGCAGGCGACGATGGCGGCCTCTTCGGCCGTGACGCCGACCGGCACTGCAAGGGCGGCATCGGCGTCGACGCACACCAGCTCGGCGTAGCCGCCGTTCAGCCCGGCATCGCCCAGGAAGACGCGCTCGGGACAGGACGTCTCGCGGCCCTGCCGGCAGTGCCGGCAATGGCCGCAGACATGGCTGTGGATCGTGGTGGCCACGAGGTCGCCCAGGCGAAAGTCGCGCACCTGCGGACCGAGCTTTTCGACCGTGCCGGCGACCTCGTGGCCCAAGATCACCGGCATCGCCACGCCGCGCCGGAAGGTGCCGTTGCGCACCACCACGTCGTGAAAGCAGACCCCGCAGGCGGCGACGGCGATCCTGATCTCGCGCGGCCCGGGCTCGCGCGGCGTCACCTCGGCGACGCGCAAGACCGCCGGCGGCCCGGTCCTGTCGGCGATCACGGCGCGCATCGCGGTCGGCCGCTCAATCGGCCTCGAGCCAGCCGGTGATGATCTTCCACTTGCCGCCTTCAGCCTTCATGATCGCACCGGCGAGCGCACCGGCATGCTGCTGCGGCGAGAAGGTGATGGGCGCCATCAGGCCCGTGTCGTAGGCCTTCATGCCCTCGAGAGCGCCAACGATCGACGGCTCGTCGGTCTTGCCGCCGGAGCGCTTCAGGACTTCGGCGAACAGCTTGCCCGACTGATAGCCGTGCATGCTGTAGGTCGTGGGCTTGGTGCCAGACTTGTATTTCTGCTGGGCGGCGATGAAGGCCTTGACCGCAGGCTTGTCGGAATCGAGCGGCTCCATCACCGCGACGGCCAGCGCTCCCTCGGCGAGCGGCCCGGCGAGCTGGAAGGTCTGCGGATCGCCCAGCGCGTTGTGGCCGCTGAATTGCGGCTTCCAGCCGAGGTTGTTGGCCTCGCGCATCACCAGGGCGGCGTCCTTGGGGATGCCGAGGAAGACGACGTGGTCGACGCCCGCCGCCTTGGCTTGCGCCACGACGCCGCTGAAATTGGTCGTACCGCGATCGAACGGCAGCTTGACCAACGGAACCTTGTCGCGGCCGAAGCGCTCCTCGAGGCCGGCGACGGCGTCCTGGCCGAAATCGTCGTTCTGATAGATCGCCGCGACCTTGGTCTGCTTCAGCGTCTTCAGGATATAGTTGGCCAGCACACGCATCTGCACGCGCACCTCCGGCAGGGTCGTGAAGACGTCACGTTTCGGCGGTGTCGTCAGCGAATGGGAGAAGGCATAGGGAAAGAGCAGCGGCGTCTTGCTCTCGGTCACGAACGGCAGCAGCGCGGCCGATGGCGCGGTGCCGGTGACCGCGAGAAGGGCCGCAACCTTGTCCTGCTCGACGAGCTTGCGCGCCGCGGCAATGGTGCGCATGGGCTCATAGGCGTCGTCCTCGGCGATGAACTGCAGCTTGCGGCCGGCGACGCCGCCCTGGGCGTTGATCTCGGCAAAAGCCACCTCCACGCCGTCGCGCACGCTCTGACCCAGCAGCGACAGGCCGCCCGAGAACGGACCGCTCATGCCGACCTTCACGGTTTCCTCGGCCGCCTCGGCCTTCATCGGCAACATCGCTGCCGCGATGATCGCGGCACCACCGGTCAACAATGTCGTGCGCCGCGACAGCGCGGCCCTGGATATTTCGTCCTGCATGGCTTCCTCCTGCTCTACCTGCCTTGTCGATCTGTGGGCGCGGTCACCGCTCGAGCTTCAGCCCGATCGCCTCGCGGTCCCAAAGTGATTGACGATTCTGCTCGGCCCAGACCTTGAGCTTGTACTTCTCGATCTTCTCGCTCGGTGTCTTGGGCAGCGTCTCGATGAAGTGCACGAAGCGCGGCACCATGAAGTGCGCCATGTTGCGATTGGCGAAGCGCACCAGCTCCTCTTCGCTGACGCGATGGCCGTCGCGGCAGACGACGTAGACCATCACCTCGTCCTCGCTGAGCTCGGAAGTGACCGGCACGGCCGCCACCTCGAGCACGGCAGGATGCTTGGACAGGAGCATCTCGACTTCGTACGCCGAGATGTTCTCGCCGCGCCGGCGGATCGCCTCCTTCTTGCGGTCGACGAAGTAGAGGTAGCCGTCTTCGTCCAACCGGCCGCGATCGCCGGTATGCAGCCACAGGTCGCGCGCGTCGCGCACCGTGGCCTCGGGCATCTTGTAGTAGCCCGCCATGATGATGCCGCGCTCCAGCGGACGCACGCAGATCTCGCCCACCTCGCCGACCGGCAATGGATCGTCATCGTCGCCCACGATCTGCAGCTCGGCGAGACCGCGCGGGCGCCCGGCCGACGCGCCTTTGCTCGCCGGATCGTCGGGCGTGAACATGGTCACGGCGAACGTCTCGGTCATGGCGTAGAGCGACGTCACCTGGACGCCGAAGCGATCCGACACTTCGCGATAGGTCTGCGGCGAGAGCGGCACGATCATGGCCTGTCGCACGCCATGCTCGCGATCGCGCGGCGAAGCCGGTGCCCGCAACAGGATGTTGGTCATGGCGCCTAGCGAGTTGAACTGGGTGGCGCCGGTCGCGCGGATCTCGTCCCAGAAGCCGCTGGCGGTGAAGCGCGGCGATACCGCGAGTGCGGCATCGGCCCACAGCGCCGCATAGCAGGAGTACCAGAGGGCGTTGCCGTGAAAGAGCGGCAGGCAGGTGTAGAGTATGTCGTCGGGCCGGTAACCGAAGTTCTGCGCCAGCGAGCGGCCGACGCCATGGGCCTGCGAATGCGGGCTGATCACGCCTTTCGATGGTCCGGTCGTGCCTGACGTGTACATGATGTATTGCGGATCGCTCGCCTGCACGGCGTCGCGGTCCGGCTCCTCCCCCGAGGCGTGGCTGAACGCCGCGAGATCGACGACCGGCCGGCCCAGCCCAGCGAGCTCCACCTCGCCGCCGCCCAAGGCGACGAACGACTTCACCTTGTGCTCGCCGGTCAACGCTTCGGCGACACGCGCCGCCCACTCCACCGACACGACGGCCGCGACCGCATCGGACTGGGTGATGAAGTAGCGCAGGAGCTCGCCGCGGGCGGCGGTGTTGAGCGGCACCGCGACGGCGCCGAGCTTGCCCAGCCCCCAGATGGTCCAGATGAACTCGGGACAGTTGGGCAGCATCACGGCGACATGGTCGCCCTTGCCAATGCCCAGCGCGCGAAAGCCGTTGGCGTAGCGGTTGGAAAGGTCGTGCGCTTCGGCATAGCTGTAGCGCTCCGGGCCGAAGATCAGCCAGGTGCGGTTGCCGGCGCGACGTGCCTTGTCGGCCAGAACATGGCCGATCGTGCGTTGCTTCAAGGGATAGTCGTGCATGGCTCAGGCACCGAGATAGGCGTCGACCAGCTCGGTCGACCGCTCGAAGGTTTCGCGCGTGCCTTCCATGACCACGCGTCCGTACTTCAGCACGTAGAGATAGTCGGCAAATTTCATGGCAAGCCGGGCATTCTGCTCGACGACCAGCACCGTGACCCCGGCCTTGCGCACTTGGTCGAGCTGGGCAAAGACCTGGCGGACGACGATGGGCGCGAGGCCGAGGCTGAGCTCATCGGCCAGCAGCACCTGCGGCGCCGCCATCAGCGCCCGGCCGATCGCCAGCATCTGCTGCTCGCCGCCCGACAGCGTGTAGCCGAGCTTGCGTTCGCGCCGCTCGATCGCCGGGAACATCGCCATCACCCGGCGATAGTCCTGCGAGACGTCCTGACCGCGGCGCACATAGGCGCCGATCATCAGATTCTCGCGCACCGTGAAGTCCGGCAGGATGCCCCTGCCTTCCGGCACATGGGCGATGCCGCGACGGACGATCTCCTCCGGCTTGAGCCCGGTGATCGCCATGCCGTCGAGCGCGATCGAGCCCGCGGCGGCGCGGGCGATGCCGCTGATGGCCCGCAGCAAGGTCGACTTGCCCGACCCGTTGGCGCCCAGGATGGCAACGAGCTGGCCTGCACCCACCTTCACCGACACGTCGCGCAGGGCCTCGACCGAGCCGTAGCGCACGCTGAGATCAGTGACCTCAAGCATCGGCGGCCTCACCGAGATAGGAGGCGATGACGCGCGCGTGGTTCAGCACCTCGACGGGCGGGCCGTCGGCGATGAGCTGGCCGAGGTCGAGCACGACCAGCCGCTCGCAGAGCCGCGACACGAACGGCATGTTGTGCTCGACGACCAGGATGCCGAAGCCCAATTCCTGCCGGAGCGCCAGCAGGAGCTCGGTGAGATGGGCAATCTCGAAATCATTCAGCCCGGCGATGGGCTCATCGAGCAGCAGGAAGCCGATATCCATCAGGAGCGCGCGACCGAGGTCGATGAGCTTGCGATGGCCGTAAGGCAAATTGCGCACCGCGGCGTCGGCGACATCGGCGATGCCGAGCCGCTGCAGGACCTTGGTCACCCGCTCGGCCGCTGCGCGCTCGCGGCGCCAGACGCCCGGCAGCATCAGCAGCTCGCTCAGCAGGCCGTAGCCCAGCGAGCGGTGACAGGCGATCAGAAGGTTGTCGCGCACCGAGAGGTCGAGGACCAGCTCGGGATGCTGGAACACACGACCGATCCCCAGGCCTGCAACGGCAGCCGCTTTGCGCGTCGACAGCACGACATCATCGAGACGGACACGGCCCGTGGTCGGGCGCGTGATGCCAGAGACGCAGTTGAGCAGTGTGCTCTTGCCGGCGCCGTTAGGGCCGATCAGGCCGACGATCGAGCCCGATTCGAACGAGAAGCTGACATCGGTCAGCGCATGGACGCCGCCGAAATCCACGGACACATTCTCGATGGCGATGCGGCTCATCTCAGCGCTTCCACACGAGTTGACGCATCACGCCCCACAGGCCACGCGGCATGAACACCATGACGATGACCAGCAGCAGGCCGAAGACGAGGCCCGGCGCATCCTTGATGCCGCGCAGGAGCTCCGGAACGATGACGTAGAACACCGCGCCGACGATCGAGCCGCCGATGGTGCCAAGCCCGCCGATCACCACCATGCTCAGGAAGGCGATGGACAGGCCGACATTGAAGCTCTCGGGGTTGATGTAGCGCACCAGATAGGCGAACAACCCGCCGGCGATGGCGGCATAGAAGGCGCTGATGGCGAAGGCCATCACCTTGTGACGGGCGATGTCGATGCCGAGCGATGCGGCGGCGATCTCGCTTTCCTTGATCAGCATCAGCGCCCGGCCGGTGCGGCCGCGGCTGACATTGCGCGCGCCCCACAGGCCCAGCACGACGAACGCCAGGGTGAGATAGTAGAGACCGGTGGCGCCCAGCTCCTGTCCGGCGATGGTGGGCACCCCGAGTGCGAGACCGCCGCCACCACCCGTAAGGCTGCGCCATTCGAAGATGATCTTCTGCAGCACCACGCCGAAACCCAGCGTGGCGATGGCGAGATAGAGGCTTTTCAGGCGCAGCGCCGGCACCGCCACGATCGCGCCGATCATCGTCGTCAGCAGGGCGCCCAGCGGCAGCGAGATCAGGTAGGGCAGTCCCGCCTTGGTCGTCAGCAGCGCTGTCGCATAGGCGCCGACGCCGAAGAAGGCGGCATGGCAAAGGCTGATCTGGCCGGCATAGCCGGTCAGCAGATTGAGGCCGAGCGCCACCAGCGCAAAGATCTCGGCCAGGGTCAGGAGATAGAGCGCGTAGCCGTTCAGGGCGAAGGGCGCCACGCAGGCGAGCGCCAGGCCAACGCACGCGGAGACCGCGGTCAGGTTGGACGAAGCCCGCCGCTCGAGTGGGCGGGCGATGTCGACGGCCGCCATCACGCCTTGCGCACCTTGACGCGGCCAAAGATGCCTTCAGGACGCACGATCAGCACGCCGATGATCACCAGGAAGGTGATCGCGTCGGCGAACGAAGGAGAGAGGTAGGCGCCGGCCAGGTTCTCGGCGACGCCGAAGGCGAGGCAGCCCAGGAACACGCCGATCAGGCTGTTAAGCCCGCCCAGCACGCCGCCGGCGAAGGCCTTGATGAGCAGCGCGCCCATGAGATTCGTGTCGAGGAAGACCGCGGGCGCCACCAGCATGCCGGCGATCCCGCCGACCAGCCCGCCCAGCCCCCAGGCGATGGCCGACGATTTGGTGATCGACACGCCCATCAGTCGCGCCACTGTCTGGTTCTGACTGGCTGCCCGCAGACCCAGGCCCATCCAGGTGGCACGCAGGAACAGGGTCATGCCGGCGATGATGGCAAGGCCGACGGCGATGTTGACGACGCTGGCGACGGGGATCGCGACGCCGCCGAGATGGAACGGCGCGGCGAAGGTGAAGGGCGAGGGAAAGGTGTAGGTCTGGTGCCCCCAGATCAAACCGGCGAGGCTGTTCAGGACGATGTTGAGGCCGAGCGTGGCGATGATGGCCGACAGGACCGGGCTGCCGATCAACGGCCGGATCACCACCTGCTGCACGATGATGCCTTGCGCGAGGCCGAAGACGGCGGCGATCGATATGGCCTGCCACCAGGCAAGGCCGATATCGTCCAGCAGCCAGTAGGCGAAGAAGGTGGTGATCATCGCCATTTCGCCCTGGGCGAAGTTGGCGATGTCGGTGATGTTGAGCACGATCACGATGGCGATGCCGACCATCGCGTAGAGACAACCTGCGGCGAGCCCGCCGACGACGAGATTGCCGATCATCGCACCGCGATCCTGTTGCGCGCGCCGGTGGCACGACGCGCCTTGCGCTCGGCCAGATCGGCGACGGCGGTCGGCTCGCGCGCCGCCTTCGCGCGATCGCCCATAGGCAGCTCGCCGACATCGCGTGCCATGGCAGCAGACGGCGTGGAGGAGATCGCGCGATCGAAGATCTCGCTCAGCGCCCGGGTGAGCTGCTCGGGCTTCCAGGCGCCGCTCGGCTTGAACCACTTGGGGACCCAGTTCATGGCGCCCAGAATGACGAAGATCGCGAGCTTGGGATCGCACGGCGCGACGCTGCCGTCGGCGATACCTTCGCGGACCAGCGCGCGCAGCGCGCGCTCGAACTTATCACGTTCGCGCACCAGCTTCGCCTTGTCGTCGGGTTCGAGCGCCTGCTCCTCCATGAGGACGACGCAGCAATTGAGGTCGTCGATCAGCTCGGAGACATAGCCTGCGATCGTCAGCACCAGCCGTTCGCGCCCGTTCCGGCCCTGTTTGCGCCCACGGTCGAGGCTCGCAAAGGCAGCCGCCATGGCGTAGTCGAAACACGCAGCGAGCAGTGCGTTCTTGTTGGGGAAGTAGTGATAGAGCGCGGCCTTCGTGACGCCGAGGCTGGCGGCGATCTCGCTGAGGGAGGTGCCGTGATAGCCGCGCGAATTGAACGACGACGCCGCCTCGCGCAGCACCGCCTGGCGTTTCATCCCGTGAATGTCTTCCTTGGTTGGGAACATGCCTGCCTCGCGGGGACGGTCCGTCTTGCGCTCGAAAACGTTAGCCGTTAGCTTCCTATCTGACAAGACGGTTTGCTAACCGTACGGTTAGTCAACTCCGCCAGGCGGGTGTTTCGCTTGGCGCTCGAACAAGGAACGCGCCTTGGGCCTCTACCTCGAAGACTTCCAGATCGACACCACGCACCGCACCCGCGGCCGGACCATCGGCGAGAGCGACGTCTCGCTGTTCGCCGGCCTGGTCGGCGACCACAACCCGCTGCATGTCGACGAGGAATTCTGCAAGAAGAGCCTATTCGGCGGTCGCGTCGCCCATGGGCCGCTCGTGCTGTCGACGGCGATCGGCCTGATGTCGCAGCTCAACTGGATCGACGGCACCGCGCTCGGCCTGCTCGGCCTCACCTGGGACTTCCACGGACCGGTGAAGCTCGGCGACACGGTCAGCGCCAAGGTGACGCCGTTGGAGGCGCGACCGTCGAAGAAGCCCGACCGCGGCGTGCTCAAGCTCGGCTTCGAGGTCGTCAACCAGCGCGAGGAGGTGGTCGAGACCGGCTCCATCGTGCTGCTGATGTCCCGCCGCCCCGACCAAGCCCGCTAGGCCCGGAGCAGAAGTCATGGCGACTTTAACAAGCTCGATCGATCCTGCGTCCGAAACGTTCCGGACCAATGCCGCCGTCTATGACGGCCTGTTGAGGACATTGCGCGAACGGCAGGCGTGGTCGCTGGCCGGCGGCGGCGAGCGCATGGTCAAGCGCCATCGCGAACGCGGCAAGATCCCGGTGCGCGAGCGTATCGACCTGCTGATCGACCCGCTCAGCCCCTTCCTCGAATTGTCGCCGCTGGCCGCCTGGGGACTGTACGACAATGCCGTGCCCGCCGCCGGCCTGGTGACCGGCATCGGCACGATCCGCGGCGTGGTCTGCATGATCATCGCCAACGACGCGACGACCAAAGGCGGCTCCTTTTTCAAAGAGACCATCCGCAAGCACGTGCGTGCCCAGGACATCGCCTTCGAGAACCGCCTGCCGGTGGTCTATCTGGTCGACTGCGGCGGCGCCAATCTCTCCCAAGGCGACGAGGTCTTCCCCGACCAGGACCATTTCGGCGGCGCCTTCTATCGCCAGTGCCGCATGTCGGCCGCCGGCATCCCGCAGATCGCCACGGTGTTCGGCGAATGCACGGCGGGCGGCGCCTACATCCCGGCGTTGTCGGACGAGGTCGTCATGACCGCTGGCAACAGCAGCGTGCACCTCGGCGGACCGCAGATCGTCAAGGCTGCGATCCGCGAGATTGTCGACCGCGATACGCTGGGCGGCGCGGAGATGCACAGCACCGTCTCCGGCGTCTCCGATCACTTCGCGCGCGACGAACGGGAAGCGCTCGCCAAGACCCGCGACATCGTGGGCGCGCTCAATCGCGTGCAGGGCGCCCATGGCGACATCCGGCCGGCGCGGCCGCCGCTGTTCGACGCCGGCGAGATCCCCGGCATCGTCGGCGCCGACCTGACGCGCCCCTTCGACCAGCGCGAGATCATCGCCCGCCTGGTCGACGGCAGCGACTTCCACGAGTTCAAGCCACTGTACGGGGCCACCCTGGTGTGCGGCTTCGGCCATATACACGGCCTGCCGATCGGCATCCTGGCCAACAACGGCGTGCTGTTCTTGGACTCCTCGCTGAAGGGCGCACATTTCATCGAGCTCTGCGACCAGCGCAACGTGCCGATCCTGTTCCTGCAGAACATCACCGGCTTCATGGTCGGCTCCGATGCCGAACGCGGCGGCATCGCCAAGCACTCGGCCAAGCTCGTCTATGCCGTGTCGAATGCGCGCGTGCCGCGCTACACGGTCGTGACCGGCGGATCCTACGGCGCGGGGAACTACGGCATGAGCGGTCGCGGCTTCCGGCCCCGCTTCATGTTCATGTGGCCCAATGCACGGCTCGGCACCATGAGCCCCGATGTCGGCAGCTCGGTGCTGATGGACCTGCGCCGCTCGAGCATCTCGCGCAATCCCGCCACCGAAGCGGAGCTCGCCGAGCACGAGGCCAAGCTGCGCAGGATGTTCGACGAGCAGTCCGACCCCTACTACTGCACGGCACGGCTGTGGGACGACGGCCTGATCGAGCCCGCCGATACGCGCGACGTGCTCGGCCTTTGCCTGGCGATCGGCGCCATGGAACCGCCCGTCACCGGCCCGCGCCCCGTCTACCGCATGTAGGACGTGTCACCTTGCGTTTCCTGAAGTCTCCTCATCCCATCCGTTCCGTCCTGATCGCCAATCGCGGCGAGATCGCCTTGCGCGTCATGCGCACCTGCAAGCGACTGGGCATCGCCACCATTGCCGTCTATTCCGACGCCGATGCCGAAGCCCTGCATGTCAAAGCCGCTGACCACGCGATTCGCATCGGTCCCGCGCCGGCCCGTTCGAGCTATCTCGACCTGGACGCCATCCTGTCAGCGGCGAAGCGTTCGGGCGCCGACGCAATCCATCCGGGCTACGGCTTTCTGTCGGAGAACGGCGTGCTCGTGCGCCGCTGCGAGGAAGCCGGATTGATCTTCGTCGGCCCCAAGGCCGCGGCCGTCGAGTCGATGGGCTCCAAGATCGAATCCAAGCGCATCGCTGAGGCGGCGGGCGTGCCGGTCGTGCCGGGTTATCACGGCGGTGCGCAGGATGCCGACAGCCTGACCGACGCAGCAGCGCGCATCGGCTTTCCCGTCCTGATCAAGGCGTCGGCCGGCGGCGGCGGGCGCGGCATGCGGCGCGTCGACCATGCCCACGAATTTGCAGCCAGCTTGGCGGCTGCCAAGGCCGAAGCCCTGGCGGCGTTCGGCGACGATGCGGTGCTGATCGAGAAGTTCATCCTCAATCCGCGGCATCTCGAGGTGCAGGTCGCCGGCGACCGCCACGGCGGCCTGGTCCATCTGTTCGAGCGCGACTGCTCAGTCCAGCGCAACAACCAGAAGATCCTCGAGGAAGCGCCGGCGCCCAACCTGCCCGATGCCGTGCGGACAAAGCTCTACGACGCGGCGCTCAGTCTCGGCCGCGCGATTGGCTACGATTCGGCGGGCACCATCGAGTTCATCCTGGAGCAGGGAACCGACAGCCCCTACTTCCTCGAAATGAACACCCGGCTGCAGGTCGAGCATCCGGTGACGGAGCTGACCACCGGCGTCGACCTGGTCGAATGGCAATTGCTGGCGGCGGCCGGCGAGCGGCTGCCGCTCACCCAGGATCAGATCCGCCAGCGCGGCCACGCCATCGAGGCGCGCCTGACGGCGGAGCGCGCGGACCGCGCCTTCCAGCCGGTCACCGGCGAGCTGTCGATGGTCGAGCCGCCGCGTGGCCTGCGTTTCGACGGCGGCGTCGCAGCGGGCTCCCGCGTCAGCCTCTATTACGATTCGCTGATCGCCAAGCTGATCGCCCATGGCGGCGACCGCCAGGAGGCGCTCAGCCGCCTGTCGGACGGACTGGCAGAGCTCACGCTGCTGGGGCTCGCCACGACCCAGGCCTTCCTGCGCGATGCCATCCGGCAGCCGTTGTTCGCCGAAGGGCAAGCGACCACGCGCTTCATCGAGAAGGCCTTTCCCGACGGTTGGACACCGGACGCCGAGGCGCTGCGCCGTCTGCGGGCCGCGGCCTGCGTGAGCTGGGCCGCAACCGAGACGGCCGATATCGCCGGCCAATGGACCAGCCCCTGGCGCCAGCGAACCGCGGTCCGCGTCACCTCGGCGACCCGGCCGGCACGCGTGGCCCTGCATATCGTCGATGAATACGGCGAGGCCGACGCCGACCTGCGCGTCGGCCGCGATGGCATCGCGGTCGAGTTCGGCGGTGGGACCATCGACTTCCAGCGCACCGACCAGGGCGCTCCGGCTGGCTACGTGCAGCAGCGGCAAGGCGCTGCGATATCCATCGCGCGGGACGGGCTGGCGCTCACCGCGACCATCCAGCCGCAAATCGAGAGGTCGCGCACAGACGGGACACTCGACCGGTCGGGAAACGACATCGAGGCGCCCCTTCACGGCGTCGTATCCAGCCTCTACGTCGCGCTGGGCGAAAAAGTCGAGAAGGACGCGCCGGTCCTGCAGATGGAGGCCATGAAGCTCATCCATACGCTGAAGGCGCCGGTGAGCGGGCGCATCAAGTCGATCCATTGCAAGCAGGGCGAGACCGTTCCGGCCGGCGCCGTCCTGGTCGAGATCTCGCCGGAGCAAGCCGAGGAGGAGCGCTGATGGCCGGGCTGTGGTTCGAGGAATTCAAGGACGGGATGGTGTTCAATCATGAATGGTCACGCACCATCACCGAGACCGACAATATGTGGTTCTCGCTGCTCACCATGAACGTGCAGCCGCTGCACGTCGACGCGCACTATGCGGCGAAATCCGAATGGGGCAAGCCGCTGGTCAACAGCCTGTTCTCGCTGGGACTGCTGATCGGCATGTCGGTCAACGACACAACCTTCGGCACGACGCTCGCCAATCTCGGCATGAAGGAGGTGAAGTTTCCCAAGCCGTTGTTCCAGGGCGATTCGGTGAAGGCCCGCACCACGGTTTTGTCCAAGCGCGAGAGCAAGACGCGGCCCAACGAGGGCATCGTCAATTTCTTCCACGAGATGATCAACCAGAATGGCGAGGTGGTTGCAACCTGCGAGCGCGCCGCGCTGATGCGCAAGCGGCCGGTCTCGACAGCCTGATGCGCTCGCTGCTGTTCGTGCCGGGCAGCTCGACCCGGATGATGGCGAAGGCCAATGCGAGCGGCGCCGACGTCGTCATCTACGATCTCGAGGACGCGGTCCACCCGCAGCAGAAGGAAGCGGCACGGCCGCTCGTCGTGGCCGCCCTCGGCGAAAGCCCGGCCATGGCACCGCAGCGCTACGTCCGGGTCAACGCGCTCGACACAGGCTGGTGCGAGCGCGATCTCGAGGCTGTCCTGCCGGCCGGGCCCGACGGCATCGTGGTCCCCAAGGTCACGGGCCCCGAGGACCTCGAGCGGCTCGACGCCCTGATCGCGCGGTGGGAGTTGCCGGCAAAGGCCACGCGCATCGTCGCGGTCTGCACCGAGACACCGGAGGCTACGCTATCGTTGGCAGCGCGCTCCTGGAAGCATGCGCGGCTGACCGGCCTGCTGTGGGGCGGCGAGGACCTGTCGGCCGCGATCGGCGCCACGGCCAATCGCGACGCCAACGGCCACTACACCGCCCCGTTCGCCCTGGTGCGCAGCCTTTGCCTGCTGGCCGCCCATGCTGCCGGCGTGGCGGCGATCGATGCGGTGTTCACCGACTTTCGCGACGGCGAGGGACTGGCGCGCGAGAGCGACGCCGCTCGTCGCGACGGTTTCACCGCCAAGGCGGCCATTCACCCGGCACAGGTCGAGATCATCAATGCCTGCTTCACCCCGACAGAGGCCGAGCGTGAGCGCGCACGACGCGTCATCGAGGCGTTCGAGCGCAGCGCCTCCGGCGTCGCGCAGCTCGACGGCATGATGCTCGACGCGCCGCATCTCGCGCAGGCGCGACGCATCATGGCACGATAGATCAGCCCAGCCAGCGCTTGCGGCGGCGATAGTGCTTCACGTCGCGGAAATTGCGCCGCTGCTTGCCGATGGAAAGGCCGAGATAGAACTCCTGCACGTCCTGGTTCTGCCCGAGCTGCTCACGCGTGCCATGCAGGACAACCCGCCCGCCCTCCATGACATAGCCGTAGTCGCATTGCCGGATTGCCGCACGTGCGTTCTGCTCAACCAGTAGGACCGTCATGGCGTCCTCACGGTTGATGCGCCCGATCACCTCGAAGAGCTGCTCGACGAGCATGGGTGCGAGGCCCATCGACGGCTCGTCGAGGATCAGGAGCTTCGGCGCAGCCATCAGGGCGCGGCCGATCAGCAGCATCTGCATCTCGCCGCCGGAGAGATAGCCCGCGGTGCGCGGCAGCAGGTCGGGCAGGCGGGGAAAGTAGTGATAGACCCTCTCCAGATCGCGCCTGACCGCGGCGAGGTCGCTGCGCCGGTGCGCGCCGATGCGCAGATTCTGCTCGACCGTCAGGTGCTCGAGCACCTTGCGCCCCTCCAGCACCTGCACGATGCCGCGCCCGAAGATGTCGATCGGGTCGCCATTGGTGATGTCGTCGCCGTCGAAGCGGATCCCGCCTGCCGTCACGGCGCCCAGGTCGGCATGCAGCAACCCCGATATCGCCCGCAGCGTCGTGGTCTTGCCGGCGCCATTGGAGCCGAGCAGGACCACCATCTTGCCGTCGGGCACCTCGAGATTGGCGCTGCGCAGCACCTGGATGACGCCGCCATAGACGACGTCGACATTGGTGAGCGTCAATCCCATGGGCTGCAGCCCCCTTCACCACTTCTCGAACGCAGGCACCGGCAGCCACTCGTCGCCCAGCGGCTGGATCTTGCCGTCCATCACCACCTGGGCCTTGACCTTGATGGCGCCCACCGGGAACGGCGCAGTGTTGTCGAAAGCGAGATCCGGCAGCACGCCCAACAGCTCCTGCTCGGTGAACTTGTTGGCCAGCAGGGCGTCGTACATCGCCTGGCCGGTCACCTTGTCCTTGCCGACCTTCGCCACGGCCTTCTCCAGCACGCGGGCCGCCAGCAGCGCCTGTGCGGCCGACTGGGCCGTGATGATGCCCCACTGCCCGTTGCCGACCTTGTTGGCCTCGTAGATGTCGCGCAGCGGCAGCTTCGCCTGGTTGTCAGGCGCGAAGGAGAAGGCCGAATAGGCGCCGTTCATCTTCTTCATGTCGAAGCCCTTGGCCACCTCGGAGAGACCGTTGTGAGTCGATGTGATGATCGGCACCTTGACGTTGAGCTCCTCGAGCGCCGACGCCGTGGCGGTGACTTGCGCCGTAGTGCCGCCGACCAGGATGACGTCAGGCTTCTTCTCCAGCATGGCGCGGATGCTGCTGGTCATCGAGACCGGGCTGGTGGCGACCCACTGCGTGTCGACCACCTCGAAGCGATCGGGATAGGTGGCCGCGAGCTTCTCGACACCCTTGACCTGGTCGACGAAGCCCGCCGCGGTCTGCGTGCTGACCGCGCCGATGCGCAGCTTGCCGCCGCGCTGCTTCTGCAGCTTGTCCAGGAGGCCCGCGAACTCATGACTGTAGGTCGGGCGGATCGAGAAATGCCAGCCCATCGGCTTCCACACCATGCCGACCATCGCGGTTCCGATCAGCATCGGCACCTTGTCGTTCGGCAGACGGGTCATCAGCGTGGTGAGGTCGGGCGACCCGAAGCCCAGGTGCATGATCGGCTGGTCGCGCGACAGGATGGTGGGCCAGGTGCGCGCAATCACGGCGGCGTCGTAGCGCATGTCGTAGATCTTGATATTGACCTTGACGCCGAGCTTGGCGCCGACGTCCTTGTTCCACCAGGCTGCGACCGTCTCGATGCCGGACATCGCGTTCGGCATCACATCGGCGAACGGCCCGCTGAAATCCGCCGACGCGGTCATGGTGTAGTCGGTCGCCCAGGCCGGCAGCGAGACCGCGGCCAGCAGGGCCGCCGCGGCAATGGTTGCTCTGATCGTCATGGTTTCCTCTCCCTTATCGGGCTTGGCGCCCTCTCCTCCATTGCCGCGCTCACTGGCGTGGGAACGGCCAAATCTGAAAGGCGGTCCGCAGCACCGACCAGCGGTGCGCAAGGCCGCGCGGCTCGAAGATCAGCGCGAGCAGGATGCAAACGCCGAGCACGATGTTGGTCGTGGCGAAAACCGCACCGCCGACTGCATGCGACTGGCTGCGCATAACCGTAGTGGCCACCTCGTGGAGGCCTTCCTGGATGGTGGTGATGAAGAGGACGCCGAGGATGGCGCCGACCGGGCTGCCGACGCCGCCGACGATCAGCATGCCGAGGTACCAGACCGAGGCGAACAGCGTGAAGCTTTCGATGGTGACGAATTGCACGAACCACGCCATGCAGGCACCGGCGACGCCGGCGAATAGCGAGCCAGCGAAAAAGGCAAGGATCTTGTATCGCAGCACCGGGATGCCCATGACCTCGGCGGCGACGTCGTTGTCGCGTACCGCCTTGAGCGCGCGGCCGAACCGGCTGCGATGCAAATTGAAGATCGCGCACGTGGCGAGAAGGACCAGCCCCAGCGTGAAGTAGTAGAAGGGCGTCGGCGCGCCGAGGCTGTAGCCCGCAATGCTGGGCGGCTCGACAGCCAGGCCGACCAGACCGCCCAGCCATTCCTGCGGCGCGCCGAGGATGACGATGGGGAACAACACCTGGGCGGCGAGCGTCGTGAGGGCGAGGTAAAACCCCTTCACCCGCGCCGCCGGCAGCGCGAACAGGACGCTGACCAGCCCGGTGGCTACCGCGCTGATCGGCAGGACGGCCCAGAACGGCAGGCCGAGGCCGCTGCATTTCGCCGCCGCGAAGGCGCCGACTCCGACGAACGCCGATTGCGCGATGTTGATCTGCCCGGCCATGCCGACCGTGACGTGCAGGCCGTAGACGGCGATCAGCGAGATGAACATCTGGGTGCCGATGCCGACCAGATAGGGCCCTGACAGCCACGGCACCGCAAGCGCCAGGGCGATCAGCAGCAGCACGCCGATCCGCGCCCGCGTGGTCCTGAGGATGCCGGCCTCGCCGGAATAGGTGCTGAACTGGATCCCGGTGGGAAGCATGATCACAGCCGCTCGATCTTCTTCCAGCCGAACAAGCCCTGCGGCCGCAGCAGGAGGACGGCAATCATCACGGCGAAAGGCAGCACGCTCGAGGCGACGCCGTTGGTGAGCGGATCGAGATAGGCCATTGCCAGGGCCTCGCCGATGCCGATCAGCACACCGGCCAGCGGCGCGCCGCGGATCGACTCCAGGCCGCCCAGCAGGGCCACGGGCAGCGCCTTGAAGCCGATGCTGGCGACCTCGAGCGACACGATGCGGCCGGACAGGAAGACGATCGCCCCGAACGTCGCCACGATGGTGCCGAGGATCCAGGCCACGGCGATCGCGCCCCGCACGGAGACTCCCAGCGACAGGGCGGTGTTGTGGTCTTCCGCCACCGCCGCCAGGCGCAGGCCGCGACGGGAGCGCGTGAAGAAGAGATGCAGGCCGGCGGCGAGCGCAATGGTGAACAGCGCCCCGATCAGCAGCTTGGTGGAGAAGGCGAACGGACCGAGCTGCAGCGCGCCGGACGGCAGGAAGGCGGGAAATGGACGGTTCTCGGCCGTCCACACGAGCTGCGCCGCGCCACGCAGGATCACCAGCAGGGCGATGCTCGCCATGAAGACGGCAAAGGCCGGCTGGCCGATCAGCGGCCGGAAAACGAGCCGTTCCAGCACTAGGCCGAAGCCGATGCAGACGGCCACCGTGACCATCAGGCCGGCCCATAGCGGAACGTCGTAGCCGAGCGATCGCGCGCCCAAGGTGAAGGTCCAGAGGAACAGCGCGCCCACGACCAGCACTTCGCCCTGCGAGAGATTGACGATCTTCGACGCGCGATAGATCACCACGAACGAGATCGCGACCAGCCCGTAGACCAGGCCGATCAGCGTGCCGTCGATCACGACCTGAAGCAGCTTGATCACGGCGCCGCCTCCACGAAGTTCACCGCGACCCGGGCCCGCAGCCGGCCGATGCTGCCGTCCTGGTACTTGACCTGGATCTCACTGTCGCAATACGAGACGCCGCGATAGAGCGCCTCGATCAGGTCGCTGTATCGCTCGTGGATTGTCTCGCGCCTGAGCTTGCGCGAGCGCGTCAGCTCGGATTCGTCGGCATCGAGCTCCTTGGGCAGGGTGGCGAAGCGCAGCACGCGGGCGCCCGGCGCCACCAGGCGATTGACCGACGCGATCAGCGCGGCGATTTCGGCGCGTACTGCCCGCAACTGGCTGAGCTCGGTGAAGGTACCGAAGGCCAACCCCCGCAGCTCGGCGAAGCGGCCGGCAATCTCGCCGTCGATGTTCACGAGCGCAGTCACGAAATCGCGCTCGACGTCACCGATCACGATCGCGTCGCGCACCATCGATGCGGCGCGCAGATGGTTCTCGATGAATTGCGGCGGATAGGCCTGGCCGCCGCGCAGGCGGCGCATGTCCTTGACGCGATCGAGGAAGATCAGCTCGCCCTGCTCGTCGATGCGCACGGCGTCGCCGGTGGCATAGCCTTCCGCCGCCGTGCCCAGTTCATCAGTGGCCTGCTCGTTCTTCAGGTAACCGGAGAAGGCCGGCAAACGCAGGCGGAGCTGGTCGGTCCCGTCGACCCACGCCTCCATCGACCCGGCGATACTGGGATCGCAAGGCATCAGCTCGCCCATGGTCTGCGGCCGGTAGGCGGCACCGCGGCGATGCGAGGAGACCAGGCCAAGCTCGGTCGAACCGTAGAGATTGCCCAATGGCACGCCGAACGCGTGAAAACGCGTGAACAGCTCGGCCGAAAGACCGGAGCCGCCGCTCAGCGCACCGCGCACCTTGGACAGGCCCAGCATGTCGCGCACGCCGCGCAGGACCATCAGGTCGGCAAGCGGCGCGAGTGCCGTCCGGGTGAGGGAGGCTGCCTTGTCTGAAAGCCGCCGGCGGCCGATGCGCAGCCCCCAGGCGAACAGCGCGCGGCGCAGCGCACCCGCGTCCATCATGCGCGCCTCGACGTTGGAGGCGAGCATCTCCCACTGGCGCGGCGTGAACATCAGGTACTCGGGCCCGACCTCGCGCAGGTCGCTCTGCACGGTCTCGGGCTTCTCGGCATAGTGCAGGACCATCGGCGCCAGGAGCGCCAGGCCGACGCCGAAATACTGCTCGGCCGCCCAGGCCGGCGAGATATAGGAGAGATAGCGGGCGCCCTGCTCCACGCCGAGCGAGCCCATGAGGCGAAAGGCGTTGTCGAGGATGAAGGCGTGCGACAGCATCGCCCCCTTGGGCCGACCCGTCGTGCCCGACGTGTAGCAGTAGACGGCGACATCGTCCTGGCGGCCGCGGTCGATCTCGGCATCGAGCCAGGCGTCGTCCTCGTGGCTCGCCCCGCGCTCCATCATGGTCTCGACGGGCGCGAGCGCCGGTGCGTCGTAGCTCCAGAGGCCGCGGCCATCGACATGGAACACCGCGCGGATCGCCGGAGCGCGGGGCATGATCGCCAGGATCTTGTCGACCTGCTCCTGGTCTTCGCCGACCACGATGGCGGCGTCGGAATGCTCCAGCAGGTAGCCGAGCTCATCGATGGATGTGTCGGGATAGGCCGACACCGTACGCGCGCCCAGGCAAAGCGCCCCGAGCTCGAGCAGGAACTGCTCTTCCCTGTTCTCCGACACGAGGGCGAGCACCTCGCCGCGCCGCAGGCCGCTGGCGGCGAGGCCGCGGGCAGCGAGGCGCACCAGGCGATCGACCTCGTTCCAGTCGCGACTCTGCCAGATTCCGCACCGCTTGCTGCTGATAGCCGGCCTCGTGCCGAATTCCCGCGCCCGATCGCGCAGCAGCTGCGGCAGCGTGCGGCCGGCCGCCGTGCGCGCGTCGTCGACAGGAGTGGCGCGCAGGGTCTTCACTGCCGTTCCTGCCCCAGGTAAGCCGCGATCACCACGGGGTCGCGGCGCACTTCGGCCGGCGTGCCGACGGCGATGACGCGGCCGAAGTCGATCACGGTCACGGTATCGGAGATGTCCATCACCACCTCCATGTCGTGCTCGACCAGCACGACCGGCGTGCCGCGGGCATCGCGGATGTCGAGGATGTAGCGGGCGAGGTCGCCCTTCTCCTCAGGATTGGTGCCGGCCATCGGCTCGTCCATGATCAGGACCTTGGGATCGAGCGCGATGGCGCGTCCGAGATCGACGCGCTTGCGCAGGCCGTAGCTGAGATCGCCGACCGTCGCATGGCGCAGCTCCTCGAGCTCGAGGAAGCCGATGATCTCCTCGGCCTTGGTGGCGAAGGCTTCTTCCTCGCGGCGGCCGCGGCCCCACCAGACCAGGGCATCGAGCAGGCCCGCGCGCATGCGATTGTGGAAGCCGGTCAGGATGTTCTCGCGCGCCGTCATGCTGGGATAGACCTGAATGCCTTGGAAGGTGCGGCCGATGCCGATGGCAGCGCGGCGATGCGGCGCGAGATGCGTGACGTCGCCGCCCAGGAAGACCACCGCGCCGGTCTGCGGCCGGTAGAAACCCGAGAGGCAGTTGAGCAGGCTTGACTTGCCGGCGCCGTTGGGCCCGATGATGGCGTGGATCTCGCCCTGGCGAACTCGGATCGAGACCTGCTTCAGCGCCTCGACGGCGCCGAAGCTGAGGTTGAGATCCCGTGCCTCGAGAACGAGGCCATCATCAACGGCGGCAGCAGTCGGCATCAGGAGAAGCTCACCTCCAGGCCGCACTCGCGCGCAATCAGCAGCTTCTGGATCTGCGAGCTGCCGTCGCCGATGGTGCAGACCCGGTTGTCGCGCAGGTAGCGTGAGACCGGGCAGTCATCCATGAAGCCCCAGCCGCCGTGGATCTGGATCGCCATGTTGGCGCACTTCGATCCCGCTTCGGTGGCATGATACTTGGCCATCGACAGGTCCATCATGTTGTGGCGGCCGCTATCGACGCCCCACGCGGCGCGATAGGTGAGGAGCCGGGCCGTGTCGACCAGCACGGCCATGTCCGCGATCATCTCCTGGATCATCTGCAGGCGGCCGATCGGACCGCCGAAGGCCCGCCGCGTCTGGGCATAGCGGATCGAGTGATCGAGACAAGCCTGTGCCAGGCCGAGCGAGCAGGTGGCGAGGAACAGGCGGGCCGCTTGATAGCCCTTGTGCAGGATGTAGCGGCCCTTGTGCGGCTGGCCGACGATGTGATCGTCGCTCACCTCGCAGTCGCTGAAATGCAGCGGGCGGGTGTCGGATGAGCGCCAGCCCATCTTGCGGTATTTGACGCCGCGGCTGTAGCCGGGCGTGTCGTTCGGCACCAGGAACAGCGTGAAGGACTTGTGCTGCGCATCGGCCGGGCTGCTGACGGTCAGCAGCAGGGTGAAACTGGTGAGGTCGGTACCGGCATTGGTGATGTAGGCCTTCTCGCCGTTGATCAGCCAGCGGCCGCCGCCCACTTCGCGAGCACGGGTCTTGAAGCCCGCGGTGTCGCTGCCGGCATCGGGCTCGGTGCCGGCGATGGCGCACATCTTCTGCCCGCGCACGATGTCGGGCAGCCACTTCTCGGCCTGCTCCGGGGCGCCGAAGCGCGCCACCGTGAGGCCGGTCGCCATGCTGACCATGGCCGACACCGCGAGCGACTGATCGGCGCGCGCCACCTCTTCCAGCGCCAGCACCGCGTCGAAGACGCCGAGCCCCATGCCGCCCAGGCTCTCGGGGAAGGGAATCGACATCACGCCGAGATCGCCGAGCCTGGTGAAGAGATCGGCAGGGAACTCGCCGGTGCGGTCCAGTTCCTCGGCCCTGGGGGCGATCTCGGCCCGGGCGAACTCGCCGACCTTGGTTTGCAGGTCCACTTGGTCCTGCGTCAGCTCGAAATTCATCGCTTCCTCTTCTGCCTGGGTGCATTGAACGGGGTGACGGACCGGTGCAGGTCGCTGGCCAACGCGCCGGGCTCGGCGGCGAAGGCGCGCGTCGCCAGCTCGATCATCGCGCTCGACGCCTGATCGGCCGTCCACTCCCCCTCGGGCGAATACCACTTGGTCACCCAGTTCAAGGCGCCCAGCAGCATGAAGACCGCGAGCTTGGGGTTGACGGGCAGGATGCTGCCATCACGAATGCCTTCCTCGACCAGGCCGCGTAGCCGCTTCTCGAAGGCGTCACGCAGAGCGACGATGGGTCCGGCGGTGCCTTCGGCCAGCGCATTCTCCTCGAGGACCAGGACCGGCACGCCCATGTCGCCGATCATGATGCGGAGGTATCCGGCCATGCCGATGCGGATCTTCTCGAGGCCGCTCTTGCCCTCGCGCTCGCCGATGCCGAGCTGCTCGTTGGCGATCTCCATCGCCTCCTCGTGGCAGGAGAGCAACAGGTCGTTCTTGTTGTCGACGTAGCGATAGAGCGCGGCCTTGGTCACCCCGAGGCGGTCGGCGACATCGTCCAGGGTCGTGCCATGGCTGCCGCGCTTGTTAAACACGCGCGCGGCTTCGCGGATGATGGCCTTCCGCTTCATGTCGCTCTGCTCGGCACGGCTCGGCAGCGCGTTCGCCCACTTGGTCATGCGTTTCCCTATCCGGCGCGTCACCGAGGTTATAGTAAGGTCATCTCTATCAATGTACAGATACGAAAGTTACTGTACGTTCACGCGACGAAAATCCAAGGGAGGAATGTCGTGAGCGGACCGCTTTCAGGCCTCAGAGTCATCGAGATGCCCGCCATCGGCCCGGTGCCGTTCTGCAGCATGCTGCTGGCCGACCTCGGTGCCGACGTGCTGCGCATCGACCGCTTGGTCGACGCCGGCCTCGGCCTGCCGTTGCCGGAGAAGTACGAACTGCTGGGTCGCGGGAAGCGCTCGCTGGCGCTCGATCTCAAGGACCCCGCCTCGCTCGCGCTGATGCTCGACCTGATCGAAAAGGCCGACGTGATCATGGAAGGGTTCCGGCCGGGCGTCATGGAACGGCTCCCCCCCCCCCCCCCCCCCCCCCCCCCCCCCCCCCCCCCCCCC
>Ga0081455_10001680_pt1 | contig 26833 bp, 25 predicted proteins | sample TabmetS3T2R1_FD_70207 | JGI IMG/M metagenome (GOLD analysis project Ga0081455, IMG submission 70207) | Tabebuia heterophylla rhizosphere microbial communities from the University of Puerto Rico - S3T2R1 | ecosystem: Host-associated > Plants > Roots > Rhizosphere ...
TTTTTGGCCCGGCTGCGTGCGCTGACGGCCACGAGCTTGAGCGGTCGACCGCCGCGCAGCGCCAGGAGCTTGCCGTGCTCGGCCAGCAGCTTGACCACGCCTGCGCCCACGGTGCCGAGGCCGGCGATACCGATTCTGAGAGGTCCGTTCATGGCGGGCTGAGATACGACAGGATGCGCTCAGGCGCGAGCCTTGATCGGCGTAATGTTGTCCCCCACGCCGCGCAGGTAGAGGTCGATGGCCCGCCCGGGATCAGCCATCACCTGGCGGATATTGCGAATGGCCTGACGGATCCTGTGCTTGTTCTCGACCAGAGCGATGCGGACATGGGCATCGCCATGCTCGCCGAAGCCGACGCCTGGGGAGACCGCGACATTGGCCTGGGTCAGGAGAAGCTTGGAGAAGGCAAGCGATCCCAGCTCGGCGAATGCGGTCGGAATCGGTGCCCAGGCGAACATGCTGGCCGACGGTGCCGGCACACGCCAGCCTGTGCCGGCGAGTCCTTCGATCAGGACGTCGCGGCGCTCCCTGTAGGTGTTGCGCGCCTCGAGAATGCAGTCCTGCGGCCCGTTCAACGCCGCCGTCGCCGCCACCTGCACGGGCGTGAACGCACCGTAGTCCAGGTAGGACTTGATGCGGGTCAGCGCCTGGATCAGCGTCTTGTTGCCGGCCGCGAAGCCGATGCGCCAGCCCGCCATCGAATAGGTCTTGCTCATGGAGGTGAATTCGACCGCGATCTCGCGCGCGCCGGGCACCTGCAGCACCGACGGCGGCGGCACACCGTCGAAGTAGATCTCGGCATAGGCGAGGTCGCTCAGGATCCAGATGCCCTGGCGTTTGCAGAAATCGACGATCGCTGCATAGAAATCGAGGTCGACGGCCTGTGCGGTGGGGTTCGACGGGTAGTTCAGCACCAGGGCGATCGGCTTGGGCACCGTGTGGCGCACCGCCCGTTCCAGGGCCGGCAGGAACTCGGCGAGCGACGTGCTGCCAGGCACAGGAATGTGGCGCACCGAGCCGCCGGCAATGATGAAGCCATAAGGATGGATAGGATAGCTGGGATTGGGAACCAGCACGATGTCGCCCGGCGAGGTGATGGCCTGCGCCAGGTTCGCCAGCCCCTCCTTCGAGCCCAGGGTGACGATGACCTCGCTCTCGGGATCGAGCTCAACTCCGAAACGGCGAGCGTAGTAGGCCGCCTGAGCCTTGCGCAGGCCTGGGATCCCGCGCGAAGCCGAGTAGCCGTGGGCGCGCGGATTGCCGGCGGCTTCCGCGAGCTTGGCCACGATATGCGGCGCAGTCGGCAGGTCCGGGTTGCCCATGCCGAGATCGATCACGTCCTGGCCGGCGCTGCGGGCGCGCGCCTTCATGGCGTTCACTTCCGCGAACACATAGGGCGGCAGGCGCTTCAGCCTGTGGAACTCGGAATCGTCCATTGTTGTTTCCTTTTGCGCTAGGTGCGGGGCGACGCGGCCGGCTGGTCCGTTGGCGGGGCCGGCTGAGGGGGTGGTGCCATGGGAGTCGAGGTGACGGGAGCCGGCGGTGGCGCCGTCGTCGCAGGCGGGGTGCCGGTCGCGGCAGGCTCTGCGCTACCGCTACCGCTGCCACTGCCAACACCACCACGCACGGCCGCCGCCGGCTTCGGTGGCACGACGCCGGCCGGCGGTGTCGCCTTCTTGGCCGGTTCCTCAGGTTGCTCCTTGGCCTTGGCGTCGCGTTCCTCGGCGTCGCGCTTGTCGCGCTCCTCGCGTTCCTTGGCGTCGCGTTCGGCAGCCTCCTTCTCGACCGCGTCCTTCTGGGCTTTCTGCCCTCCCTTGCCCGGCACGACGGAACCGATCTGTGGCGTCCCCACCGGATCGCTGGCGGCAATGCCTGAGTCGTACTGCTGCCCGGAGGCGGGCGGGAGAGCCCCGCTGGCCGGCGCCCGGCGGTCCACCCCGGGCCGTGCCCCCGGACCAGAGGGCGTGCTGTCGCCGAACCAGCCGCAGCCCGATAGCAAGGCCATGGCGGACACGCCGAGGAGGCCTAGCCAGAGCCGGCCGCTGCCAATCGTGTCCTGTCGTCGCCGCATCGTCGTCACCCGCTGGTAAATTGACCGGTCTCTTATCGCAGCCTACCTATGAAGGCGACACCTGAAGACGACACCGGTTGGCGCCACTGGCAGCCTGGAACGACAAACACCAAGTATGGTAGCGAGACGTTGAAATTACTGCAAGAAATGCCACAAAGGCAATGATCTAGAAGGGGAAACGCATGTCGGAGACGTCGGCGCCCACCGCCATACCGGGGCTCTCTAGTGCAGAGTCCGAGAAACTGCAGGCGACGCTCAAGGACATTGCCGAACGCAGCCAGAAGCTCCTGAGGGACTTTGCCGAGCGTTACCAGGCCGATGGCCCGCAGCCTGCAGACCCGCTGCATCTCACCCGGACGTTCATGGACTTCACGGCCAAGATGATGGCCGATCCCAATCGCCTGGTTCAGGCCCAGATCGAGCTTTGGCAGCAATACATGAAGCTGTGGCAAATCACCGCCCAGCGCATGATGGGCCAGCCGGTCGAGCCCATGGCCGAGCCAGCCAAAGGCGACAAGCGCTTCAATGATCCGGCCTGGAAGGATGAGGTGGTCTTCGACTATCTCAAGCAGTCGTACCTTCTCACCGCGCGTTGGCTGCAAGGCACCATCAAGACGGTCGAAGGCGTCGACGAAAAGACCGCACAGAAGGTCGACTTCTATACCCGCCAGTTCATCGACGCGATGTCGCCGTCGAACTTTGCCCTGACCAATCCGCAGGTGGTGAAAGCCACCGTCGAATCCAAAGGCGAGAACCTTCTCAAGGGCCTGCAGAACCTGCTGACCGATCTCGAGCGCGGCAAAGGCCAGCTCGCCATCCGGCAGACCGACATGAAGGCCTTCGAGGTGGGCGGCAACGTCGCCACCTCGCCCGGCAAGGTCGTCTACCAGAACGATCTGATGCAGCTCGTCCAGTACGCTCCGGCGACGGCGGACGTCTACAAGACGCCGCTGCTGATCGTGCCGCCCTGGATCAACAAGTTCTACATCCTCGACCTGAAGCCCGAGAACTCGTTCATCAAGTGGGTGACCGAGCAAGGCTACACGGTGTTCGTGATCTCGTGGGTCAATCCCGACGGACGATTGGCCGAGCTCAGCTTCCAGGACTATATCAAGCAGGGGCCGCTGGCCGCGCTCGATGCGATCGAGAAGGCGATCGGCGAACGCAAGGTGTCGGCCATCGGCTACTGCATTGGCGGCACCCTGATGGCGACGACGCTGGCCTACATGGCGGCCCGGGGCGACGACCGGATTGCGGCCTGCACCTTCTTCACCGCCCAGGTCGACTTCAGCGAGCCCGGCGAGCTCGGCGTGTTCATCGACGAGGACCAGCTCGCCAGCGTCGAGGAGCTGATGGAAAAGAAGGGCTATCTCGAAGGCAGCGAGATGGCCACGACCTTCAACATGCTGCGTGCCAACGACCTCATCTGGTCGTTCGTGGTCAACAACTACCTGCTGGGCAAGGACCCCTTCCCCTTCGATCTGCTGTTCTGGAATTCTGATGCCACGCGCATGCCGGCGGCCATGCACAGCTACTATCTGCGCAAGATGTACCAGGAGAACCTGCTGGTGAAGCCGGGCGGCATCATCATCGACAACGTGCCGATCGACCTGCGCAAGATCTCGATCCCGGTCTACCTGCAGGCCGGCAAGGAAGACCACATCGCGCCGGCCAAATCGGTCTACAAGGCGACCCAGCTTTTCTCCGGACCACTGCGTTTCATGCTGGCCGGCTCCGGTCACATCGCCGGCGTGGTCAATCCGCCGCGCAACAAGAAGTACCAGCACTGGCTGAACGAGACGACGAAGAACCCGCCGACGCTCGACGAGTGGAGAGCAGGCGCCAAGGAGTTTCCGGGCTCGTGGTGGCACGATTGGGACAAGTGGCTGTCGGCGAAATCCGGCCCGAAGGTGCCGGCGCGCGTGCCGGGCAACGGCGGGCTGCCGGCGATCGAGGACGCACCCGGCAGCTACGTCAAGGTCAGGACGATCGATTAGGCACAAGGGAAAGGGAACGGCCGAGCCGAGCCGGTGGCAGCGCAGCCCCTGCCGCGGGGTTAGCGCAGTTATCGCAGTTTCCGCAGGCGAGTCGCCAATCGCGTTAGAAATTCCCTCCGCGCGCCTGAGCGAATATGGGAGGGAATAACCAAGCACCGGTGGCGGGGGTAACGTCGTTTTCCCAGGAGCAGGACGCAGGGAAACAGGCAGGCTCGCCTGTTCCTTTGTCACGCTGCGCAGGCCATGGCTGCCCTTACGTCCAACAGTGCGCTGGTCAGGCTTGACCCGGCTGGAAACGCGGCGATCGATCATGCCCTCTATAGGGGTGTTCATACGAAGCTGAGTCAACCGTGAATGGCGGGAGTGATGAATCAGAAAGCTCAGTGATTGGGCCTGCTCCAGGTTTCTGCGCCCCGTAGCGCGGAGAAACCTCACTTGCATGCATTGCAAGCCGTCGATCTCGGCCGGCGTCCAGCATCGATCATTGAGACCGCCAGTAGATGGGTTAGAGGACGGTAGGCGTCGCTGAGTTGCGGCACCATTCCGTCTAAAGTACATTTGTACCTGAACTTCTGGCCTGTGGTAGCAGACGATGCCGAAAGATCAGGTTCACATTCGCAATGCCGAAGCTGCCCAGCTCGCGCGCAGCCTCGCGCGGCAGACCGGTAAGACGATCAATGAGATCGTGCTCGATGCGCTACGGCAATATCGTCCCAGGTCTAGAGGCGCGTCGGCAGCAAGGGATGTCGAGGCGTGGCGGCGCCTGTTGCGTGCGGACCGCAAGTCAGGTTTGGCGCGACCCGAGACACCTGTCGAAGCGCTGTACGACGAAGCCACGGGACTTCCGGTGTGATTGTGCTCGACAGCTCCGTCCTGGTCGGGATCATCAAGGGCGAGGCCGATGCCGAAGTGCTCCTTGAGCTTCTCGCGATGGAGGAATGCACAATCGGCGCGCCGACGCTCGTCGAAGCACGCGCGTGGTGCTCCATCAATCTGGCTCGACGCTCGTCTCGCTGGCTCGAGCTGTTCGTCGATTCGCGGCCCGGTGTGGTGTTGCCGTTCAGCAGGGAGATGGCCGACATGGCCACGCGCGCTTTCGACAGATTTGGCCGCCGAAGTGGCCATTCAGCCAGGCTGAACTTTGGTGATTGCATGGCGTACGCCGTTGCGGCAGTCATGCGGGCTCCCCTGTTGTTCAAAGGCGGGGATTTCGGCCTGACGGACGTGATGGTGCATCCGGCCTCGATCCGGACATGAGCACCCCGCACTTCGCAAAGATGAACCTTGTAACTCGACGAATTGCGCTGCTTGGCGCAGTGGCAACGCCATTCGGCCGCGCAAGCTCATCGCGTGCCCAGCCGCGCTTTCCTGATCGACCCATCCGGCTGATCATCCCGTGGGCGGCGGGTGGACCGGCGGATGCCGGCTTTCGCATCCTGGCGCAGTCGGTCTCCAGAAAGCTGGGGCAGCAGGTCGTGGTCGAGAACAAGGCGGGCGCCTCGGGCATCATGGGCGCTCTGGCGCTGCAGGACGCCAGGCCAGACGGCTATGTGATCTCCCAGATGCACATGAGCGTGCTGCGCCAGCCGCTGCTCAACAAGCAGCTCGCCTACCATCCGATCAACGACCTCACCTACATCCTGCAGATCACGGGCTTCGTGATGGGCGTCGTCGTGGGCGCGGATGCGCCGTGGAAGACACTGCCGGATCTGCTGGCCTACGCCCGAGCCAATCCCGGCAAGCTCAACTGGGGCACGCTCGGCATCGGCTCGACCCAGCATCTCGCCATGGAGCGTGTTGGCCTGGCGGAGGGGCTGAGCTGGACGCACGCGCCCTATCGCGGCACGGCCGACACGCTGCGGGCTCTGCTGGGCGGCGAGATCGACTTTGCCTCCGAATCGTCGGGCTGGGCGCCGATGGTGGCAGCCGGCAAGCTCAGGCTGCTCGTGGTGTTCACCGGCGAGCGAGCCAAGCGGTTCCCTGATGTGCCCACGGTGCGCGAGCTTGGACTGGATGTCGTTGTAGACAGTCCGGGCGGCTTGATCGGCCCGAAAGGTATGGATCCCATGGTCGTGAGCGTGCTGGCCGACGCCTTCCGCGCCGCCGCCCAGGAGCCCGAGCACCTGCGGTTCCTCGAGAGCATGGACCAGCCGTTGCTCCTGCTGGATGGTTCAGCCTATCGCGACGCCATGGCCCGCACGCTCGAGGAGGAGCGCGAGCTGCTGCGTCGCCTGAACCTGCTGCCTGCGTAGCGAGTCGATCGCGCCCTCAGTGGGCCCGATCGAAGTCCTTTGCGTACGCGTCGATCTTGGCTAACGCGGCTGAGAGCCTAACGGCTGGTCAGCCCAAACGCCTGCCGCTCTCGCAATATCGATCGATCCAAGCTGTTCTATGTCCCTCGTGCGACCAGAGCACGGGAAAGAAACTTTCGTCCAGTGCGGGATCGCCAGTCCTCTGATAGCGGCGGTAGATGTAGCCGCCGGGCCGGTCGCTGAAGCGTGCCTGCTCGGGCAGCATATGGAGGCCGATCGAGCGACGCATGCGATCGCCGGTCGTGTTCGGTCCAGAGCCGTGCCAGATCTCGCCGGCATGAAAGACACAGGAGCCGGCCGGCACTTCGATGACGACCGGTTCGGGTGCCGCCACGCCGACGGCGCGGGCAGCCGCCTTCATCTGCCCGCGATAGTCGTCCGGACCATGGAAGGCGTCGGGCAAGGGTGTCAGCGGCCAGAGATGAGAACCCGGCGCATATTCGAGCGCTCCCGCTTCGGCATGCGTCTCGTCGAGCGTCACCCAGCAAGTCACCGTCACCGCCGGATCGAGAAAGTCCATAAAGGAGGAGTCCTGGTGGTGCGCGATCGGCCTGGTCCGCGGCGCCTTCCACCAGATTGTGTCCTGGCCCAGCCGGGCACCGGACCATCCGGTCAACCGACAGGCGGCGCGCCCCAGGTCGGCCGAGAGCGCGAGCCTGGCCACAACGAGATCCGCCTTCCAGGCATTGGCCATGTGACGCGTCACGTCGGGCAGACTCATGCTCTCGCGCCAGTACCATTCGTCGGGATAGACGCCGGTGTCGAAACAGCCGGCAAAGAGCTTGGGGAACCTGTCGCGCAATGCCGCGATTCGATCGTCCGACAGAAACCGCTCGACGACCACGAAGCCATCGCGGCGAAAATGCGCAATCTCGGTCTCACCTAGGCGCTCGGAGAGGGACAGGTCAAAAGCGGGCATGGTCTCATCCGTCTGTCATTCTTGGCCAGAGACGATATTATCACTGGCATGACAGCTAACCGAACGAATGTTGTCCGGCATTTTGGCCTTGTGGCCGACCTCGACCGAACGGATGTCGCCATTCTCGGCCTGCTGCAGAACAATGCGCGGTTGTCGGTGAAGGAGATCGCGGCCGAAGTCGGATTGGCTCCCTCCTCCACGCACGAGCGTATAAAGCATCTGCGCGACTCGGGCGTGCTGCGAGGCACGCATGTCGCGGTGGATCCCAAGGCGCTCGGCATCGGACTCGAGGCACTGTTCATGATCGAACTCGCCAAGCACAAGCGCGGCACGGTCGACCGCTTCCTGGACGACATCGTCAAGGTGCCGGAAGTCCGCTTCGCCTTCCTGGTGACGGGCCGTTACGACCTCGTGGTGCATGTCGTCGTGCGCGACACGCAGCACCTCAAGGACCTCGCCCTCGACCGTTTCACGAACCGGCCCGGCGTCACTCGTATCGAGACCTCCATCATCTTTGACGCCCGGCGCCGGCACGACTTGCCAGTGTTCTTGCACTGGGGCGACCAAAAGAAGGATCGAGGCGGCAATCCTCGAAATTGACCTCAAGCCCTCGCTAGGCCGAGCCGGAGAGGACCCGGTCTATTCGACGGTTATTCCCGCCGCGCCGATCACCTTCCGCCACTTGGCGTGGTCGCGCTTGATGAATTCGCCGAACTCGGCCGGCGTGTCGGTGACGATGACAGCGCCGATATCGAGCATACTCTTCACGTAGGCAGGGTCGCTCGCGACCTTCCGGATATCGCTGGCAATGCGGGCGACGATGTCTTCGGATATGCCGGCCGGCGCCAGGATACCCTCCCACGATGTCACCTCGAACTCGGGCAGGTCTTTCGACAGGGTCGGCAGCTCGGGCGCGGCGGGCGTGGGCTGCGCGCTCACCACCCCCAGAGCGCGCAGCTTGCCCGCCCGAACGGCGCTCCAGATCGAGGGCATGGTGTCGAAGCTCATGTCGACATGGCCGCCCAGCAGGGCCGCCGCCGCCGGCGCGCTGCCCGTGAATGGCACGTGCAGCATGTCCGTACCGGTGGCGATCTTGAACAGTTCGCCTGCGAGATGAAGCGGGCTGCCGTAGCCCGAGCTCGCAAACGTATACTTGCCCGGGTTGGCCTTGAGGAGCGAAACCAGCTCGGCAAAAGTTGCCGCCGGCATATCGGCCCGAACGACGAGAACGTTGGGGAAGGTGGCGACCAGCGATACCGGCGCGAAGCTGTCGACCGGGTCGAACGGTAGTTTGGGCTTTAGCACTTTGAGGATCGACGTGTTGGTGCCGACGCCCGCCATGAGCGTGTAGCCATCCTTGGGCGCGCGGGCGAGCTCGGCGGCGGCGATCGCGCCACTGGCGCCTGGCTTGTTGTCGACCACAATCGGCTGCTTCCATTTCTCGCTGAGCCGCGCCGCCAGGGCGCGCGCCACAACGTCTACGGCCCCGCCGGCAGGGAACGGCACCAGCAGCCGCACGATCTTGTCGGGATAGGACGCCGCGCCGTCGTTCGCCAAGGCAGGATGCAGGGCGGCAAACAGGAAGCCGAACGCGCCGGCCAGCACGGAAAGCTGCTTCATCGGCGTCGTCCTCATGCCGCCGTCGCGGTGACCCGATGGGTGGGCAGCAATGTCCGCCAGTGCGCACCTTGCGGCGCCGGCGCGTCGATCGACGAGATCAGGCTGGTGTCGGCATGCGCACCGATCGGCGGCTCGCCGCGCTCGATCCGGGTCGCCGATTCGAGCAGCCGTCGGCGTAGCCGGGCGACCGCCAGGTCGGAAGCGATCAGATGCTCCTTGGTGCGATCCTGAATCGGCCCCATCGACGTCGCGATCACCGCGTCCTCGAAGGCGATGCCGTTCAGGCCGGACCAGCTGCGATCCATGATGTCGCGACGCTGGCGATTGTAGTTGGCGCGGCTCAGCAGCAGGCGCTGCCGCTCCTGCGAATAGACTTCCGGGTCGTCGAAGCCGGTTTCCCGCAGCCGGCTCTCCCCGCTAATCGGCGCGCTACCGTAGCGCACCGTGTAAGTCGCCGTGTGCTCGTCGTCGATTGGGATCTCGAAAGCGATGGTGTGGTTGCCGGCTCCCTGCAACGCGCCGCCCGGGATGATGCGGCCGCTCGGCATGATGAAGGGCACGATGCGCACGTTGGAGGGCTGACCAGGGCGGCCGCGGCGAAACGCGGCGTAGTGATAGCCGAACTCGGTATCCTCGACCTCGAGCACCGGACCGGTATCCTCGAAGGCACCGACCTTCACTCCGGACGGGTCGTTCCAACCCGGCCGCGCGGCATTCGAGTGCAGGATGCCGACATGCGAGCTGTCGAGGCCGCCCTCCAACGACTGCACCCAGTTGTAGTTGCCATCGACGCGTAGCAGCACGCGCTGCTTCTCCGGCAGGTCCATGAAGGCGAAGTGCGGCGGCGTCGGTTGATGTTCCTTCGGGCCGAGATAGGTCCAGATGATGCCGCCCGCCTCGACCACCGGGAACGACGGCGCGCGCACGTTGGGCGGCCGCTTGTTCGCCGGGTTGTTCATGACGTCGAGCAGCGCGCCGTCGTTGCCGATCTTCCAGCCGTGATAGATGCAGCGGATGCCGCAATCTTCGACGCGGCCGAGGGTCAGTGACGCGCCCCGATGTGGGCAGAGCTCGTCGAGCACGCCGACCTGGCCCTCGCCGTTTCGGAAGACGACGAAATTCTCGCCCAGCAGCCGCTCGAAGCGCGGCGCGCCGCCCGGAACCGGCACGCGATCAGACGTGCAGATCGGCAGCCAGAAACGCCGAAAAACGGCGCCCATCGGCGCCCCCGGTCCGATCCGACACAGGCGGTCGTTCTCCGTTCCGCTCATCATGAACTTCCTCCTTTTTGGATGGCTATCGTCTTACCAGGAAGATCATTTGTCTTCCTGGTAAGACGTATTGTCAATCAACTATCTCGTCTTTCCATCGAGGATAATGTGCCGTGGGAGGGAGGCCGCTCGTCGAATTGGCGGCCAGCGGCCGGCCAAGTATAGTCCGACCGCATCCGCACGATTGAGCCCAGCATCCATGGCGAGAACGAACAAGAGCGTCACGACCAGCCCCGCGCAGGACATCGCTACGAGCTGGGCACGCGAACGGCCAGACCTCGACCCGCTCGACTACCTCCTGCCGATCTACCTGATCCGTATCGGGCGCATTGTCGATCGCGTGGGCGACCGGAAGTGGCAGCAACTGTTCGGCTTGAGCGCCTCCGAGATCCGTATGCTATTCGCGCTGCGCCGGTCCGGCGGCGAGTACGCGCTGCGACCGACCGATCTCTTCCGCGCGCTGCTCGTAACGTCAGGAGCGATCACCAAGAAGGTCGACCGCTTAGCGGCCGCCGGCCTCGTCAAGCGTCGCGCCGACCCCGCAGACAAGGGCGGCTTCCTCGTCCATCTGACAGCCAAGGGCAGGCAAGTCGCCGATCAGGCGCTGGAGAGCCTGGCCGACGATTCGATCCTGTCGAAAAGCCAGACCTCGCTTACGCGCCAGGAGCGCAAGCTGATGACCAAACTATGCGCGCGCCTTCTGCTCGACTTCGAGGCGAACCCGGAAATCGACGGATCGTTCGAGTAGCCGACAAGAGTGTATGGCGCCTCGGGCTGCTACTTTGGCTGGCCGGTACTGTGGACCCGCTCGTAGCGCCGTACCCGCCCAAGCCCCCATAATAATTCCGTTCCGTAACTATCCAGACCCAGGTTGCGTCCGGGTTGGCGACTCGAGGCAGTGTTCAGATGCTTTGAGCTTGCTGAAAGCGTTTTCAGGCATACAATACGCTTCTGAAAGCGTTTTCAGTTCGCTTGTCCGGCGAACGTGGAGATGACAGGTGCAATGTCGTCTGATCGCAATTGCTCTTGCTGCGACCTTCTCGGGCCGCACACCGGCTACCGACTGGCAGATTTGTCGGATGTGGCGGTTGCCCCAATGACTGCCGTCGATGCGGCGGTCGTGCTGTCGGCGACCGCGCCACCGTCCGCGAGTTCCGCGCTGCTGTTCTGGGCGACCAACAGCCAGATACACGTAACCGGCCTCTAGACGCAACTCGCCTAACCGGAGGACATCGATGACCCAAGACGTCCGCGTTGCCAGCCGCGATGAAGTGCCGATCCTCGACCTGTCGCCCTTGCGCGCGGGTGGCCAGATCGACCCGCTTGCGGCGGAGCTCGACCGTGCCTGCAGGGAGACAGGTTTCTTCTACATCGCCAATCACGGCGTCAGCGAGACTGCCCTAAACGCGGTCTTCGGCGCTACGCGGCGCTACTTCGCCATGCCGGAGGAGATCAGGCGCGGCCACGCCATGCATCCGTTCTACCGCCGCGGCTTCATGGCTCAAGGCGTCACGCGTCAGCCAGGGCACGCCGCCGACCTGAAGGAGAGCTACGAGGTCGGCGTCGATCTTCCTGCCGACGATCCGGCGGTCCTTTCCGGCCTGCCGCTGCACGCGCCGAATCAGTGGCCCGACGAGATGTCATGGCTTCGTGAAGCGGCCGAGACCTATTTCGAGCAGGTGAGGTGCCTGGGCATCGATCTGCTGCGGTTGATCGCCCGGGCGCTCGGGCTGCCGGACGGGTTCTTCGTCCAGTACACCCGCAAGCCCATGCTGCAGATGCGTCTGTTTCACTATCCGCCCCAGACGCCCGACTCACCGGACGCTCTTGGTGCCGCTCCCCATACAGATTTTGGCATGATCACGATACTTGCTCAGGATCCGATTGGCGGTCTCGAGCTGCGCAAGCGGGATGGCGGATGGATCGCGGCGCCCTACATCGACGGAACCTTCGTGGTGAACATCGGTGATCTCCTCCAGCGATGGACCAATGACGTTTACGTCTCGAATTTTCATCGCGTGACGAATCGCACCGGCCGGGAGCGCTATTCCATCCCGATGTTCTTCAACCTCGACTACGACGCTCCCGTCGTCTGCCTCCCCACTTGCTGCAGTGCCGAATCACCGCCAAAGCACGAGCCCATCAAGTTCGGCGATTACATCGTCAGTCGGTTCAAGGCGGTGCAGAAGTACGATCCCAACAGCCGAATTGCCTGACCCGGATCTTCCAGAATGAACAGCCAACGCAATCCAGCGCCGGCGGCTGACGGCGGCAACCGCCCGGGCATCAACGGCATTTCCCTTGTCGACGTCGCCAGGATGGCGGGTGTGTCGCCGGCAACGGTGTCACGCGTCCTGAATCATCCAAGCCTGGTCCGCGAGAGCAAGCGGCTGGCAGTGGAGGATGTGCTTGCCCGCGTTCCCTACATACGGAACAACGCTGCGCGCGCCCTGATCAGCCGCAAATCCCTGACTGTCGGGCTCATCGTTCCGACCCTTGCCAACCCGCTGTTCGCCTCGGGCATCGAGGCGATCGAGCAAACTCTACAGGAAGCTGGCTACGGACTCCTTGTCGCTTGTTCCAATCGAGATCCGGACCGCGAGTACGAGCAGACCAAAGTGATGCTGGAGCGCGGTGTGGATGGGATGATCCTGACCGGTCCAGTTCACAAGGAAGAAGTGTTCCAGCTAACCCACTCGCGCGGGGTCGCCGTCAGCCTCCAGGACTGCAATGCTGAGATCCCCCATCGCAGTGTCCTCGCCATGCGTGACGGCGATGCGATGGCGCTGGCAATCGACACTCTTGTGGCGCGAGGTCATCGCGACATCGCGATCTTGACCGGACCAACCGGCAACACGCCGCCTGTCGCCGACCGCCTGCACGGGGCGCGGGAGCGGATGACGCACCATTTCGGGCATTCCCACGACAACGACGTCGAGGAGACCCCAGACTACGATGCCGAGAGCTCGCGGCTCGCGGTGGAGCGCCTTCTCGACCGCAAACCAAGCTACACTGCCATCGCGTTCACAGGCGACATTCTGGCGATCGGCGCCGTCATGGAGCTGCGGCGTCGCGGCTTGTCGGTGCCTCAAGACATTTCCCTCATTGGCTGCGGCGACCAGGTCATGACGCAGTACGTCGACCCGCCGTTGACCACGATCCATCTACCGTTCCGCGAGATGGGCGAGAGAGCTGCCCGCCGGCTGCTCGATCAGCTCGGCGGCGCCCCGCCTTCCGGCCTCGAATACATGGATTTCCACCTTGTCGAGCGCGACTCGGTTCGGACGCTCTGACCGACACATCGAAAGGACAATGACATGGACCGCATGGAAGCATTCATTCGCGGCATGCCCAAGACGGAGCTGCACATGCATCTCGAGGGCAGCCTTGAGCCCGAGGTGCTGATCCACCTGGGTGAGCGCAACAACTGCCAGCTTCGCTGGAAGACTGAGGAAGAGCTCCGGAGTGCCTACGAGTTCCAGGATCTCCAGTCGTTTCTCGACCTCTACTACGAGGGGTGCCAGGTCCTCATCAAAGAGGCCGATTTCTATGAGATGACGCGCGCCTATCTGCGGAAGGCCCACTCGGAGAATGTCATTCGCGCCGAGGTCTTTCTCGGACCACAGAGCTTCACGAGCAAGGGCGTCGACATAGCGCCGGTGCTCGACGGTACCCTCAAGGCGATGGACGATGCCAAAAAGGAAGACGGCATCAGTAGTGGGTTGATCGTCACCGCACAGCGTCACCGTACGGAACAGGACGCGCTCGATCTTCTCGAGCAGGTGCGCCCCTGGTTCGGGCGCATCCTGGGCATCGGCATGGGCGGCGCCGAGAAGGGCAACCCGCCGTCCAAATTCCGTCGCTTCTTTCGGGCATGCCGGCGCGAAGGGCTCCGAATCACGGTCCACGCCGGCGAGGAGGGCCCCGCCTCCTACGTTCGCGAAGCCGTCGAGTTGCTGGGCGTCGATCGCGTCGATCACGGCGTTTCTTGCATCGATGACCCCGCGCTCATGCGCGAGATGGCCGAGATCGAGATCCCGATCACGGTCTGCCCGATCTCCAATCTGCGCCTCAAAGGCGTCCCGTCGCTGTCGGTTCATCCCCTCAAGAAGCTCATGGATGCCGGCCTTCACGTAACGGTCAATTCCGACGACCCCTCCTACTTCCGCGGCTATGCCAGCGAAAATCTCGTCGAATGCCAGCGTGCGCTCGGCCTCACGGCCGAAGAGATTGTCTCCCTGGTGCGCAATGGCTTCACCGCAGCCTTCATCACTCCGGCCGAGCGCACGGCGGCGTTGGCCAAGGTCGACAAGTACGTGAGCGGGTTCAATTGGAGCCATTAGCCGGCCGCAGGGCCTGGCGCAGTTTCACCGGAGCGCCCGTGCAAGACGCTCCGATGTTTCGTCTCAATGGCAGCGCGCTATCCTGTCGGAGGGGGCCACCTCTGGATCGCCGATAAGCACACACGTTGGCCGGCAGGTAGTCTCAAATCTCGTCGGGAGTTTTGTCTCGAGCAACCGAGCGAACGTCTTCTTTCAAAAGGCGAGGCCGCCGTTCAGGCTGCAGGCGTCGCTTTGATGTTCAAGTTGAAGTCTCGACGTTGAACCCTCCCCCGCTGGCCCCCTGCGCTTGCCGAACACGGCGCTGGACGGGAAAGAGGTGCACGTCGAAGCGCCGCTGCACGACGCCCCAGATGCCGCCCTTCAGCGTCAGCATGACCGCGATGGCCAAGAGCCCGAAAGCGATCATGTAGATGGCACCATAGTCGGCGAGGTACTCGCGCAGCAGGAAGAAGAGAATGACGCCCACGATCGGACCCTCGATGGTGCCGATGCCGCCGATCACGACGATGAAGACGATGGTCACCGACCAGTTGATCGAGACCGCCGAGTCCGGCGAGATGCGCAGCTTGGTCAGGAAGATCAGCCCGCCGACCAGTCCGAAGGCCGCCGCAGCTGCGACGTAGATCCAGGTCTTCACCTGTGCGACCGAAATGCCGATGCTTTCCGAGGCAGCCTCGCTGTCGCGCAGCGCCATCAAGGCGAGGCCGAAGCGCGAGCGCAGCAGCAGGTAGACGCCGGCAATCGAGCCCAGGCCGATCAGCGCAGCCAACCAGAAGGCCAGCGCTTCGCGCCACCACGGGTCGATGCCGCGCACGGTCGCCGTGATCGAGATCCCCGAGCCGCCGCCCAGCCATGACCAGTTGGCGAAGACCAGCCGCCAGCACTCCGCCACGATCCATGTGCCGACGGCAAAGTAGGCGCCACGCAGGCGGAACAGGAGCTTGGACATCGGCCAGGCGAAGAGACCGGCGAGCACGGCGCCGATGACCAGGCTAAGATAGGGATCAAGGCCGAGGCGATAGGCGAACAGCACCAGCGTATAGCCGCCGATGCCGATGAAGGCTTGCTGGCCGAAGGAGATCAGTCCGCCATAACCGGCCATGAGGTTCCAGATCTGGGCGAGCGCCAGGTAGTAGAGCAGCTCCACTCCCGTGCGCATCGTGCCCGAGCCCGCCCACCATGGCATCGAAGCGACCAGCACGATCAGCCCGCTAAAGAGGACAGCAGCGGCGCGACTGGCCCTCGTGGCGGTTTCGACGGCGACCTCAGGCATCACGCGTCCGCGGAAAGAGTCCCTGCGGGCGGACCGCGAGGATCATCAGAAATGCCGCGTGACCGAACAGGATCCCCCACCCGGGATCGACGCGAAAGCCGACGGCCTGGGCGATGCCCAGCACCATGCTGCCGGCGAGCGTGCCCCAGAGCGAGCCCAGGCCGCCAATGATCACGGCCTCGAAGGCGAACAGCAGCTGCGGCGGGCCGAGCGCAGGATCGAAGATAGTACCGATGCCAAACAGCGTGCCAGCGATTCCGACCGTGCCGAAGGAGACGGCCATGGCGAGCGCATAGACGTGACGCGGGTCATAGCCCATGAGCTGCACGATCTCCGGATCGTCGGAGACGGCGCGAAAGGCACGTCCCAGCCGGCTGTGACGGAAGAGCTGCTCCAGGCCGGCGATGACCAGCGCGGCGATCACGAGAGTCATCAGCGGGAACCAGCCTATGGAGATGCTCTCGCCAAGCAACAAGCCGATGCTGCTGAGAGCGCCCGCCTGGAGGCGCCTCGAATCGGCAGAGAAGATTTCGAGCAGGCCGTTCTGGATGATCACCGACAAGCCGAAGGTGATCAGCAGCGCCGGCATGATGTCGCGCCCGACAGCGCGATTGAGCAGCCCGCGCTGCACGGCATAGCCCAGTGCCGCCATGACCGGCACAACGATCAACAGGGCTGCCAACGGATGCAGGTCGAGCGCATTGACCGTCACCAGTGCCAGATAGGCCGCCAGGATGATGAAATCGCCATGGGCGACATTCACCAGGCGCATGATGCCGAAAGCGAGCGAGAGGCCGAGCGCCATCAAGGCGTAGCGGCCACCCAGCAGCGTGCCTTGCAACAAGGTGTCGACGACGTTGGCCACGTCAATGCAGGCCGAAATAGGCTTGGCTGATGCGCTCCCGACTGAGCTCTGCTGCGCGGCCGCTCAGCGACACCCTGCCTTCCTGGAAGCAATAGACCCGTTCGGCCGCGAGCAGTGCCTGGCCGATATCCTGCTCGACCAGCACGATGGCAGCACCCGCCGCACGAATGTGCGGGAAGATCGCGTAGATGTCCTTCACCACGATGGGCGCCAGGCCCAGGGACAGCTCGTCGCAAAGCAGAAGGCGCGGATTGCCCATGAGCGCGCGCCCGATCGCGACCATCTGCTGCTGGCCGCCCGACAGGGCGGTGGCCGGGGCCATCCGACGCTCGCGCAGGATCGGAAAGAGATCGTAGACAGCTGACAGCGTCCACGGACCGGCGCTTGCCCGATCCGCGCCGATCATCAGGTTTTCCTCCACGTTGAGGCTTGGAAAAAGGCGCCGTCCTTCGGGCACGAGCGCGAGACCGCGCCGAGCGATGACGGGAGCCGGCACATGGTCGATGGTGTCGCCATCGAAACGGATACCGCCGCCGACAGGTCTCACCAATCCGACGAGGCTGCGCAGAAAAGTCGACTTGCCGGCACCGTTGGCGCCGATGATCGCCACGACCTCGCCCACCTCGACCTCGAAATCGATGCCATAGAGCGCCTGGAAATCGCCGTAGAAGGCCGTGAGGCCGCGTGTCTCGAGCAGCAGGCTCATGCCGAAACGTCCATGCCCATATAGACTTCCTGGACCTTGCGCGACGCCATGACGGCGCGTGGCTCGCCCTCGTGCAGAAGAGCGCCGAGATCGATCACCATGAGGCGGTCGACCACGCGCAGCAGGGCGCGCACGACATGCTCGATCCAGATGATCGAAACGCCCTCACGCCTGAGCCCATTGATGGTCTCGATCAGGACCGACGTCTCGTCGTCGGTCAATCCGCCGGCAATCTCATCCAGCAGCAGCAGGCGCGGCCGGGTAGACAAGGCGCGGGCCAGCTCGAGGCGCTTGCGGTCGAGCAAGGTCAGGCTGCCGGCCAAGCGGTTGGCCTTGGCGGCGAGACCGGTGCGGTCGAGGATGATCCGGCACGCCGCCGCGCCTGCCCGCTCGGTCAATCCGCCGCCGAAGACCGCGCCAACGAGAAGATTCTCGAACACGGTCATGCCGGTGAAAGGATGGGGAACCTGGAACGAGCGGCCAATGCCGAGACGGCACCGTTCGGCCGCGGGTCGTCTCGTGATGTCCTGGCCACCGTAGACGATTCGTCCGGCGTCGGGCGTCAGGTGTCCGGTGATCAGGTTGAACAACGTCGACTTGCCGGCGCCGTTCGGGCCCAGAACGCCAAGCGCCTCGCCGTCCTCGAGCGAGAAGCTCAGCGCATCGACGACCTTGAGGGCACCGAACGACTTGCTGACGTTCTCCAGGGCCAGAAGGGTTGCCATTGCAGCGTCACGTGATCGGCTTCAGCTTGTCGGCGACCGGGACCATCGGCGCCTGCGAATTGTCGACGACGACAAGCTCGTACTTGTACTTGCCGCTGCCGCGGCGCCACTGGCCGCCGGCCAACGGTGTCTTGGCGACATTCTTGAAAGGCGGCAGCTTGCCGAACTCGACCTTGCCGACGATGGTGTCGAGCTGGGTCGCGGCGATGGCGTCGCGGATCGCCGCCGGTTGGCTGAGATCCTTGGCGCGCTTCAACGCATCGGCGGCGACCTCGAACAGCGCATGCGCAAAGCCGATGGGCTGGGTCCATTGCTTGCCCGTTGCGCTTTCGTAGGCGTCGCCGAGCTGGCGGCAGCTTTGGCCCGTCAGGGTGGACTTGAAGGGATAGGTCGGCGTCCACCACACTTCCGTCGACAGGCCGTTGCCGTTGTCGCCCAGCGCCTCGACCGATGCCGGGAAGAGCAGCGCCTTGCCGACGCTGGCGATCTTGGGCCTGAAGCCCTTCTGCAGGGCCTGGTTCCAGAAGGTCGTGAAGTCCGGCGGGATCGGCACCCCGGTCAGGATCTCCACCTTGGCATCGCGGAACGCCTGGATCTGGGCGCTGAAATCCGCGGTCAGGTTCTGGTAGCGACCGGGATCGGTGATCTTGTAGCCGTCCTTGGCGAGCGCCGGTGGGAAGCCCAGGGTCTTGTCGCCCCAGGCATTGCCGTCGCCGTCGTTGGGGAACAGGCCGCCCACCATCTTGTTGGTCGGCAGCCCATTCCACATCGACACGAAGGTGCCGATGATGTCCTCGAGGCCCCAGAAGAAGTGGTAGGTGTACTCGAAGCCCGTGCCCGGCTTGCCGCCGCGGCCGAAGAACCAGGGCTGCCAAGGTGCGACCGTCGAGATGCAAGGCTTCCTCTCGAGCTCGCATTGGTCGGAGACAGGATTGGTGGTCTCAGGTGTCGACGACACCAGCATGAGATCGATCTTGTCCTTCAGGATCAGATCGGCCGCGACGTCGGCGGCGCGTGCCGGGTTGGATGTCGAGTCCTTGACGATGATCTCGACCGGGTAGCTCTTGCCGCCGATCGACAGGCCGTTGGCCCACAGCTTCTTCATGGTCTCGACCACGAACCCGTCGGCCTCGGCAAAGGGCGCCAGCGGCCCGGTTCGCGGTGTCACCAGGCCGAGCTTGAGGGTGCGCGTCGCCTGCGCGTGCAGGGCCGTCGTCCAGCCCGCCGCGCCGATTGCCGTCGCTCCCTTCAGAACCGTCCGTCGCGACGGACCGCGTGCCTTGCGGATGCTCATGGTTTGTCCTCCCCAATGACGTGTTTCAGCGCTTGTAGAATGGCGGGATCTCCGCATCGACATTGACCCAGATCGAGCGCGCCTCGGTGTAGTCGTGCATGGCCTCGAAGCCCATCTCGCGGCCATAACCTGACTGGCCGACCCCGCCGAACGGCGACCCGGGGTTGACGCGCTTGTAGCTGTTGATCCAGCACATGCCGCCGCGCAGGCAGCGCGCCATCCTGTGGGCGCGTGCCAGATCGGTCGTCCACAAGCCGGCGCCCAGCCCGTAGTCGGTGGCGTTGGCAATCGACAGTGCCTCCTCGTCGCGCTCGAAGGTGAGGACGGTGACGAAAGGACCGAATATCTCTTCCTGGGTGACGCGATCGGTCGGCTTGGCGCTGACGACGGTTGGCAGCACATAGCAGCCTTTGGCCAAGCTGGGATCGTCGGGAGCGCTGCCGCCGGCCAGCACGGTCCCACCCTGCTCCTTGGCGACCTTGATATAGTCGACGACACGATCGCGATGCAGCGCCGAGGTCAACGGCCCCATCTCCGTCGCCGGGTCGCGTGGGTCACCAAGTCGGATCGAGCGCGCGAGGGCGATGAATTTCTCGAGGAAGGGCTCGACAATGCGCTTATGCAGGATCAGCCGCGATCCGGCGATGCAGGCCTGGCCCTGGTTGTGGAAGATGGCCCAGGCCGAGCCGTTGACCGCCGCGTCGAGGTTGGCATCCTCGAAAACGATATTGGCGCCCTTGCCGCCCAGCTCGAGCTGCACGCGCTTCAGGTTGCCCTTCGAGGCCTCGACGACCTTGCGTCCCGTAGCGGTCGAGCCGGTGAAGGCGATCTTGCCGACTCGTGGATGCTCGGCCAGACGCTGGCCGACGATATGGCCGTAGCCCGGCACGATGTTGACCACGCCCTTGGGCAAACCGACCTCGCCCATCAGCTCGGCGACGCGCAAGGTGGAGAGCGGCGTGATCTCCGACGGCTTCATCACCACCGTGTTGCCCGCCGCAAGCGCCGGTCCCATGTTCCAGCTCACGAACATCAGCGGGAAATTCCAGGGCACGATCTGGCCGACGACGCCGATCGGCGCGCGCAGCACGTAGTTGAGAAAGCCCCGCTCGACCGGCACGACGCTGCCCTGGAGCTTGTCGGCCATGCCGCCGAAATAGCGGAAGCAGGCGGCGGTCCGCGGCACGTCGAGGAAGCGAGAGTCGCGGATGGGATGGCCGGTGTCGGTCGTCTCCAGCAGGGCGAGCTCGTCGGCGTGGGCTTCGATCGCATCGGCGAGCCTCAGCAGCAGCCGGCCGCGATCAGCCGCCGCCATTTCCGACCAGGCGGGATAAGCCCGCTCAGCCGCAGCAACGGCACGGTCGACATCCTCCGCTCCGCCTTCGGCGATGGTCGCGATCAACGAATTGTCGTGCGGCGACAGAACATCGAGCGTCCGCCCGTCGGCCGCGTCCACGAACGCTCCGTCAATGTAGAGCTTGTCGCGAATCCCGAGGACCGTCTTCTCATGTTCATTCGGACCGCGCGCATCTTGCGCGCTCATCAGCGAGCCGGAGGCTCGCGGTCCGGAAGGCGATGACATGGTTTAAAAATCGACCGGATAGGGCGACAGCTCGCCATTTTCGTAGCGCTGCGGCAGGCCGGGTGTAACGTTCTCCCAGACGTAGAGCATCGAGCGCTTGGTGGAGTATCCCTGATGGCGGATGTCGGCCGGCATGGCGGCAACGTCGCCCGCCTTCATGGTCACGCGCGCCCGCGGCGCACCGGTGTTTTTGTCAGCGACGTCCCAGACGATCTCGTCCGAAAGCTGGATGAACCACTCCACCCGGTCGTTCCCATGGAACACGGGCAGGATGTATTCCTCGGTCGTCGGACAGGCGAGCGACGCCTTGCACACGGCCGTGACAGACGGGTTCCAGGTCACATCGGAGCGGCTGAGATACTTGAACAGGCTGAAGGCGTGCAGCTGGCCCTTGAAGCCTGGCTCCTCGTGGATCTCGGGCTCGTCCTGCGCCACGTCGGCGAAGGCGCGGTTGACCGGCATGTCGTCGCGCAATGGCGAATCGCCCGGCAGGCCCGGCATCCGCTTGGTGGCGATGCGCGTGCGCTCGATCGCCTCGATGTTCTCGCCCTGCTTGGGACCGAAGGCGGTGCCGGTCTCGACCGGCGCGGCAAACGGATCGAACCCTTCGTTCACCCAGTCGCGCAGGATCGCCTTGAAGGTGGCCATGATGTGGTTGGAGTCGAACTGCTCGACATAGTCGACGCCTGCCGCCTTCAAGGTGCCGTTGAAGGTTCCGGCATAGAAATCGACCTTGCCGTAGTGGTTGCGCGTGCCGATGACGTGGTCGAAATTGACCCAGCCATAGAAGAAGTTCCACGCCACGTCGCGCATGCAGGCGCGCAGGAAGGCGTCGGCCGGCATCTGATGCGAGCGCTTGGCGCCCTTGGCCGGCCAATGGACGGTGACGAAATATTCATCGCGCGACAGCTCGAACTTGCCGAGCTTGAAGCTGCGATAGCCGTTGCGGTTGCTGGGCTCGGTGGCGACGACTTGGGTCAGGGCGGCGGACATGCGGTATCCTCCTGCAAGGAGCTCGACAGAGTTCAGATGAAACAGATCTCGCGCCACTTCTGGACGCTGAGATCGCCCAGCGCGGTCTGCTGCAGCAGCACGCCGGTCTTGCCCGCCGTGAAGCGATAGGCGTTGCCGGCGCCAAGCAGGACCTGGTGGCCGCGCTTCAGCTTCACGTAACCCATGCGCGGCCCGTCCGGAGCATCGCCCACGAGCACGGCACCGTTCTTGTCGGGATTGGGCGGAGTCTTCATCTTGACGAAGTCGACGGTGATCTCGCCGTCCATGCAGAGCGCGAACTCGTCATGGCCGCAGGCGAACCACGGCGAGATGCCCTCGGCGCGCATGACCTCCTGGACATAGTCCATGTTCCTGGCCACGACGACCCGTTCGTAGGGCTTCGCCTTCGAGGCGACCTCGAAGATGTTCGAGAACACGTAATGCCGGGCTTCGCCGGATACCAACTCGATGCTGCCCTTGGTGTAGTCCATCAAGGACCCGAAGACAGTGTGGACGTGCATTCTAGTCCTCCCTTTTCGACGAAGGCTAAGATCGTCGGTACGCCCGAACAATCAGGCGTTGGCCGAACCCCTCGTTCGGGAATCCCGAACAAAGGATTCAGGGGCGCCTGATGCGGTTCCTGCTGGTGACGATGTCGTCGTGGGGCAGGAAGCCGTTGGTGATCAGCACCTGATCCCAGTGGGGTTCGCCGCGGAACTTGCGCTGGATGAAGTCGACGAACAGCCGCACCTTCAGCGTGTAGCGATGCGTGGCGGGGAAGACGGCCGTCAGCCAGTACGATGACAACCGATAGCCGTAGAGGACGGGCGTGAGCCGGCCCGCGACGATATCGTCGGCTGCGGCAATGGTCGGAATGCAAACCACCCCGGCACCCGAGAGCGCATACTCTTTCAGAAGATGGACGCTGTTGGACCGTACGCTGGCGGGCAGATCCATCTCGATCTTGTGCTTGCCGCGCCAGAACTGCCAGTGGTCGCCGGTCGGATAGCCGGCATAGATCCCGAGGCGATGGCGCAGCAGCTCTTCCGGCCGGCGCGGCATGCCGAGCCGCGCGATGTAGTCGGGTGATGCGAGAAAAAGCCGGCGGAACGGAAACAGGCGCTTGGCGATCAGCACGTCGAGCGCCGGCTCGAAGATCTGCAAGGCGACGTCGTAGCCCTCGTCGACAGGGTCGACCACGCGGTCGCTGACCATGATGTCGAGCTGCACATGCGGATACTGTTCCTGGTATTCGCGCAGCACCATGGACAGGTGGCCCAGAGCGAAGCCAGGCAACACGTGAAGCTTCAAGACGCCTTTGGGTGAGCCCTTCAAATCGCGCATCTGCTCAGTCAGCCCCTCGAGGCGGGCGACCAGGTCATGGCACTCCTTGAAGAAGGCGGCGCCGGTCTCGGAGAGCTTCACTGAACGGGTGGTGCGATGAAACAGCGGCGCCTCGACGAAGCTTTCGAGCTGCTTGATGCGCTCGCTCACCACCGACCGGGCAACGCCCAGCTGCCGTGCCGCCTCGGCGAACGACTCCTTCTCCGCTACCTTAACGAAGGCCTGGATGCTGAGATACCGATCCATGTCTGCCCCGCGCAACGCCTTACCTTAGCACGGCCATGGCCATGCCTTGACTCTATCGAGCGTCCGACTGAGGCTCGCGATACGGGGAAACAAGAAAACCAGGACAGGGAAACGCTCATGACTCGGGACGTACGTCGGCGCCAGGCGCTGGTTGGGATGGCGGCCGGGGCCGGCCTGCTGGCTGCGGGCAGCACGGCCTTGGCGCAGAGTGGCAAATACAAGGAAGCGCCGCTGCTCGCGGAGCAGGTCAAGGCGGGCAAGCTGCCGCCGGTCGAGGCGCGTCTGCCCGAAAACCCGCTGGTCGTACCCGTCGTCGAGCGCACCGGCGAGTATGGCGGCGTCTGGCGCCGGGCATTCCTGGGGCCGGCGGATGCCAACAACTACGTTCGCGTCGTCTATGACGCGCTGTTCCGTTTCTCGCCCGACGGCGCCAAGATCGAGCCCAAGATCGCCGAAAGCGCGGAGCCCTCCGCCGACTTCAAGAGCTGGACGATCAAGCTGCGCAAGGGCTCGAAGTGGTCGGACGGCCAGCCCTTCACGGCCGACGACATCCTGTTCTGGTACAAGGATGTTCTGCTCAACAAGGAGCTGACGCCGACCCTGCCCGGCTGGATCCGGAACCCGGACGGCTCGGCCGCGCAGGTCGAGAAGATCGACGCCAACACGCTGCGGTTCACCTATGCCTCGCCGGCGACGCTGTTCCTCACCGCCGTGGCCAACCAGGACGGCGCCGATCGCACCTTCGCCATGTTCCTGCCGGCGCACTATCTCAAGAAGTTCCACCCCGCCTACACAGACAAGGCGGAGATCGACAAGGCGGCGCAGGCGGCGGGCTTCAAGAGCTGGACCGAGCTGTTCGCCAACCGCAACGCACCGCCGGAGAATCCCGAGCGACCGACCATGGCGGCCTGGGCGCCGGCCAGCCGCGCCAGCGATCCCGTGTTCACGCTCAGGCGCAATCCCTATTTCGTCGGCGTCGACAAGGACGGCAACCAGCTGCCCTATCTCGACGAGGTGCGTTTCACCTACTTCGCCGATGCCCAGGCGCTCAACCTGCAAGCCATTGCCGGCAACTTCGACATGCAGGAGCGCCACATCAACATGACGAACTATCCGGTGCTGAAGGAGCAGGAGAAGGCGGCGAAGAAATATCGCGTCGTCACCTGGCCGACCTTCGGCGGCGCCGACGCCGTGATCGCCATCAACCAGACCTATACGGCCGATCCGGTAATGGGCAAGGTGATGGCCAACCGGGATTTCAGGGTCGCGCTGTCGCTCGCCATCAATCGCGAGCAGATCAAGGAGAGCGTGTTCCTGGGGTTGGGCGAGCCGCGCCAGGGCGTGCCCGCGCCGTGGCATCCCTACTTTCCGGGCGATGAGTGGGCCAAGAAATATACCGAGTTCAAGCGCGACGAGGCCAACAAGCTTCTCGACAAGATCGGGCTCGACAAGAAGGACGGCAGCGGCATCCGCCTGCTGCCCAACGGCAAGCCGGCCACGATCGAGATCAGCGTCGTGCCGGCGTTCGGCGCCTGGCCTGACGTGGCACTGCTGGTCTCCAAGGATTGGGAGGCGGTCGGCATCAAGACCATCGTGCAGATCCGCGAGCGCGCCCTGCATTTCAAGATGAGAGAGAACAACGAGCTGATGGCCGAGATCTGGAACGAGGACACCACCGCCTTCCCCTATACCGGCAACGCCAAGGTCGACCCGCGCAATTCGCCGATTCTGACCATGGGGCCATTGTGGCTGCGGTGGTACGCAACCAGCGGCAAGGATGGCGCCGAGCCGACACCCGAGATGAAGCGCATCGTCGAGATCGTCGACAAGGCGCGTACCGTCGGGCCGGACGAGCAGGTCAAGCTCAGCCAGGAACTCTATCGCATCTGGGCGGAGAATCTGTTCGAGATCGGCACCGTCGGGCTCACGCCCATGGTGCAGGGCGTGGTCGTGGCCAACACCAAGTTCCGCAACGTGCCGACGACGCTCGGCAACGACTGGCCCCTGCGCAGCCCCGGCAATGCCCGTACCGAGCAGTTCTTCTTCGGAAAATGACTTTTTCGTCGTCCCGAGCGAAGCGAAGCGAAGTCGAGGGACCTTCTCTCAACATTGACGGCTTTTCGTTGACAGAAGATCCCTCCACGCGGCCAGCCTGCCCCGAGCGAAGTCGAGGGGGGCCTTGGTCGGGACGACGGGAAGCAGCATGACCCGTTACATCCTGCAGCGGCTGGCGCTGCTGCCGCTGCTGATGGTGATCTATTCCTTCGTCATCTTCGCCATCATCCAGGCGCCGCCGGGCGACTTCCTGACGGCCTACGTTGCGACGCTGGCTTCGTCGGGGTCGTCGCTGTCGGCCGAGCAGATCGCCGCCCTGCGCGGGCAGTACGGGCTCGATCAGCCCTTCATCGTGCAGTACTTCCTGTGGCTGCAGCATCTCTTCCACGGCGATTTCGGCTTGTCGCTCGAATACCAGCGACCCAACGCGGAGCTGATCGGCGAGCAGCTCGGGCTCACCCTCGCCCTGGCGCTGTTCTCCTTCGTGCTGACCTGGGTGATCGCCATCCCGGCCGGCATCTATTCGGCGACCCATCCGCGTTCCTGGGTCGATCATGCGCTGACGGTCATCAACTATGTCGGCGTGGCGACCCCCAACTTCATGCTGGCGCTGATCCTGATGTGGGTTGCTTTCGCCTATTTCGACATCAGCGTCACCGGCCTGTACTCGCCGGAGTATGTCGATGCGCCGTGGAGCCTGGCCAAGCTCTGGGACCTGTTCGCCCATATCTGGCTGCCAGCGCTGGTGCTGGGCATCGCCGGAACGGCACGGCTGAGCCGCATCATGCGCGCCAACCTTCTGGACGAGCTCAACAAGCCGTACGTCGTGACGGCGCGCGCCAAGGGCATGCGCGAATGGCGGCTGGTGCTGCGCTACCCGGTGCGGCTGGCCTTCAACCCGTTGGTCAGCACCATCGGCTGGTACCTGCCGCTGCTCTTCTCGGGCAGCCTGATCGTGGCGACGGTGATGAACCTGCCCAATATCGGGCCGCTGCTGCTTCGCGCGCTGGTCAACCAGGACATGTATCTCGCTGGTGGGATCCTGCTGATCTACTCGTTCCTTACCGTGCTGGGCACGCTTCTGTCCGACGTCCTGCTGGCGCTGATCGATCCGCGGATCCGAGTGGAGAGGTGATGATGACTGACTCTTCGCCGGGGGCGCGCCACTCCAGTGGCGCGGTCTTTAGTGCGTTCAACAAAGACGCGCCACTGGAGTG
>Ga0081455_10001681_pt1 | contig 26830 bp, 17 predicted proteins | sample TabmetS3T2R1_FD_70207 | JGI IMG/M metagenome (GOLD analysis project Ga0081455, IMG submission 70207) | Tabebuia heterophylla rhizosphere microbial communities from the University of Puerto Rico - S3T2R1 | ecosystem: Host-associated > Plants > Roots > Rhizosphere ...
CTTGTGGACGTCGGTCGCCCAGGAATCGGCTTCGGCGAAACCTGCGGTCAAATGTGCAAGTCGCGGGCTTGCCGCCGCCCACAATCCGAAAGCTCCGTCGACGTGTACCCACGCGGCTGCGTCGCGAGCCGCCGCGCAAATCTCCCTCGCCGGATCGAATGCCCCCGTGTTTACATTGCCCGCCTGAATGCAAACGATGGTCGCGCCGGAAAGGTCGGGCAGCGCATCCGCGCGCATGCGCCCCTGATCGTCAACGGACACGCGCTCGACACGAGTTCTCCCGAGACCGAGAAGCGAGAGGGCCTTGAGAACACTCGCGTGAACTTCGTCGCCGACCACGATGCGGATCGGCGGAGCGCCGATCAAGCCGTCCTCTTCGACGTTCCAGCCCGCCTTCAGCAACACGGCGCGCCGAGCCGCTGCGAGAGCGGCGAAATTGGCCATCGTCGCGCCGGTAACGAAACCGCATCCGACGCCCGCAGGCAGCGCAAAGACTTCACGCAACCACTTGAGACAAACATCTTCGACCATGGCGGCCACTGGCGACTGGACGCGGTAGCCCGCGTTCTGATCCCAGACCCCGGCCATCAAATTCGCGGCCAGAGCTGCGGGGAGAGCGCCGCCGGTCACGAACCCGAAATACCTGCCGCCGGCGCTCGCCACCGTGGAGGGCGAGCCGATCTCATCGAGCATTCGCAGGACAGCGCATGGATCGGTCGGGTGTTCGGGTAAAGGCTCGTCCAATAGCGCGAGCCGCCCGACAGCGGCGCCCGACGGCGCGACCTGCCGCGAGCCGATGCCTTCAATGTAACGAAGCGCGCGATCCAGAAAATCCGCCAGCAGTTCCCTCATTCCACTCCCTCAGTCGAGATGAAAAACTTCATCCAGATTTATCGCCACAGGACTATTGTCATCATTGGTCAGCATCAAGTCTCTCATATGCGCCCACCAACGCCGGCAGACCTCGGCCTGCGCGATCTTCAACCATAACTCTTCTGATTCGGTCTCGGCGTATGCGAAAAGCCTGTCGGTTTCGCGGTCGAGGAAGATCGAGTAATTGCGCACGCCGTGTTGTCTCAACACCTCTTGCAGTTCCGGCCAGATGGGGTTGTGGCGGCGTTCGTATTCGTCTTGATTTCCCGGTTTGAGTGTCATCAAAAATGCTTTGCGGATCATTTCGTTATCTTCCGGAGCGCGATTGCGCGCAATTGGGGTTTCACACAATTGCATTCCTGCCCGATATGCTTCTGATATGTTTTTCGATATTGCCTCTGACTTCATGGGTTCTGAAATCAGCTACAAGCGCGGATGAACCGGGGCCGATCCACAGACCGACAGAACCGTAAACGGCGCCGCGCCCGGAAGTGTTCACACTCAGAGTGGGAATGTTGCCGCCGCTAATGAAGACGGCGATGACTTCTTTGGAGATCGAGATTCTCACTTTGAACCACTCGCCAGATTGGCTATACGGCAGATCGAATTGCGCTTCGTGATTCGCGTTCCGATCCGCGTCGGTTGAAAGGTATTGGACGATCACGCGCTGACTGGCGCCTTCGTCTCGCGCCTCGTTTCCGACGTGAAAACAGACGGCCTCGAATTCCCTCTCGTTCTGAACGTGAAACGCTATGCCGACGTCCTGCGGCGCCGCGGCGATGTTCAGATCGATCTTGCCGACGGAGAAGCGCAAGCCTTCGACCCACGCGAGACCGGCGCCTGGGCGCGAAACGAACCTCACCGCTTGTTGGTTTCTGTATTCGACGCTCGACGCCGCGCGGTTGACCAAAATCCATCTTTCTCCGGCGCCGCGGCTTTCTTCGGGGCCCCGGTCTTCATTGGAGACCAGCCTTCGCAGGTCGAACTTCTTCTGCTTCGTTCGCGTCGTGCTGATCCCAACACCCATGAAAAATATTGCGAACAGGTCCGAGAAAAACTGCTTCACTCTTCCCATCTAGACGGCCTCTCAGTACGTCGCCCTGCCTCCGGTCATATCGAAGGTGAACCCGGTCGTGAAGCTCGCGCCGGGCGAGACGATGAACGCCGCGAGATGCGCGATCTCTTCGAGCGTCCCGCAGCGCTTCATCGGAATCTTGTCGGTCATGTATTTCACCTGCTCTTCCGGCAGCGCTTCGACCATCGCGGTGCGAATCACGGCGGGAGCTAGCGCGTTGACTGTGATTCCGTTCTCGGCGTACTCCTTACCCTGCGCCTTCGCCATCCCGATCACGGCGGCTTTCGAAGCCGAGTAGGCCAGCATCCCCGCGTTGCCCTCCTTGCCGGCTATCGATGCGATATGCAGGATGCGCCCATAATTCCGCTTGAGCATGTGGGGCAAAACCGCGCGCGCGGTCAGAAAAGAGCCGACGACGTTGACCTCGAAGACGAAGCGGAAATCGCCGAGTTCGACCTCATGGCTTTTGATATTCGTCTTGCCGGTCACACCCGCGCTGTTGACCAGAACGTCAACGCGCCCGAACCGCTCGGCGATCTGGTCAATCACGGATTTGACCTGGTCTTCTTTCGTCACATCGCAGACGTAGGCGAACGCGTTTCCCCCGACCGACTTCACAGCCGGCTGGAGCACGGCCGGGTTCAAATCGATCATCGCCACACTCGCGCCGTCGCCGCTCAGCCTCTTCGCTATCGCCAACCCGATCCCCGACGCGCCGCCGGTGATGATCGCAACCTGATCTTTGAATTGCTCGCTCATTTTTCCTTTCCTGATTCAGCCGGAGGTTTCGCCGGACGGTGAATTTTTATTTCCAACACATTTTATTTTCCTTTTTGAACGCGACTCTCGCGTAGAGCGGTGAGCTTTATATCTCGACCGGTGTTAGTCGCCGGGTAGTCTGTTTCGAGTTTATGCGCAATTTCGCTCATCTCAACCTGGGCTTGCTCTAACGTGACGCCGTTTTTCAAGCGCGCAGTCACGTACAGTTCAATGCTTTTCTTTTCAACGCGTTGACTTTCATCATCAAAAGCCAGCGGTGTCCACACATCGCAATATTTCGGAAACTCGAAGTTGTACGGCATAACGCCGACAACGGTGTATTGCTCTCGATCGAGCGTTATTGCTTTTCCAATCAGGCTCGGGGCGCCACTGTATCTGCCCTGCCACAATCTGTAGCTGATAACCGCAACATGATCGGCGCCAGGTTTGCATTCCTCAGAAATAAATACGCGCCCTAAAACCGGCTGTACGCCCAGTGTGGGATAAAAGTCAGCGGAGACCCACCCGGATTGAATTCGTTCCGGTTCCGGTCCGCCGGTGAGGTCGCGCGCCTGGAATATATGGCCCGCAATCGATCCTAAAGTTTTACTCTGGTTTCGCAACGCAAGAAAGTCTGTGTCTAAGATCATCTCCTCTCCCGCAGGCGAAACTTTAACGACGCTCACAAGCCGGCCAGGATCAGGATAAGGCGGGCGCTTATGCATGAGCTCGCAGCCTGAGATCAAGAGCAGCGCCCCCATAGACGCGACGCGAAATAGAGATTTCATTGGATAACCACCACTTTCAAATCAGACCTTTCAACTGAGTAAAAGCCGTTAACTCGTAGCCATGCCTACTCCCAGTCTGGAGCCAGGCGATCTTTAAGCCAAAGAATGAAATCCATATTCGGAGGGGCGCCGCCTAACAGGCGGAGCCTGACTGCGCACTGGGCGCGGTGACCATGACTGTGCAGACACACTTGCATCATCGCTTGAGCGACCGAACAACTGAAATCAGGGATGAAGGGAGTCTCCAAGATTCGCGCCAACTCAGGTTCCCGAACCTGAGCTATCCATTCCATCTCCTGCTCGTGAGTTTCCCGACACTGCGCCGCTATGGCTTCTAGCGACTCCGGCGTCCGCGATTCCTCTTCGACTACAAATGGAAGTCCGAGAGTTAACCGCAGCCAGAATCGGTTGGCCAGGATGATGTGATGGAGCAGCTTCTGCAGTTCCTGATCTTGAGCAGCCGCCTCATGCTGTCGGACGGCCTTCAGCAAGGAGGCGTTCGCGTATCCTTTGTGATGAATCAGTTCATGTAGCATTACGAGCATAAATTGATAATGCCAACAAACTTTGTTTACGGCGTATTCAGATTTTCGGCCTTCGCCCCGCCCACGGCTTCGCATCTTCAAATTGCGCGGCAAGGCGAAACAGCATCGCTTCATCGCCGAACCGCGCGGAGAACATCACGCCCACTGGCAGCCCGTCCGGCGTCCAATGCAACGGCGCGGACATCGAAGGCTGTCCCGTCACGTTGTAAACCGCCGTGAACGGACTGAACTCAGTGATCTCTTTCGTGAACGTTTTCATGTCTTTCGGCGACAGGCTCAACAGGCCTAGCGGGACTGGCGGTTTGCCCAACGTCGGATTGATGACCATGTCGTATGTCTGATGGAATTTCGCCATCATCAAGCCGATTTGATGAATCGTCGCGATGGCGCGCGAATAGGCCACGCTGCTTACATTGCGCCCCTGCTGGGCCATCGCCCAGGTCACAGGCTCCACGTCTTTGTCGGTCACGGGACGGTTATGCGGCGTAGCCGCGTCGTCCAAGGCCCTGGCGACCGAGACGTTGACGATGGCCAGAAAGGCGCCGCGCAGGATTTCGGCTTCGACGGGCCATTTCGCTTCCTCGACTTTGTGTCCCAGGCTTTCGCATAACTTCGCCGCTTCCGTCGCAGCCTCCTTGCATTGTGGATCGACCGGCGTGCCTGATGGAGAATCCGCGATCAAGGCGATTCGCAATTTGCCGGGATCAGCCCCGACCTCGTGCAAAAAGGGCCGCTGCTGAGGCGGCGGGTAGTAAGGCGCACCGAGTTCGACGCCGGATGAAGCGTCGAGCAGAGCTGCGCTGTCGCGCACCGAGATCGTCACGGCATGATGCGCTGACAATCCGTTCCACCCCTCGAATTGCCCCGGCCCCATCGGGACGCGCCCGCGCGTTGGCTTCAGTCCGAACAACCCGCAGCACGAAGCCGGGATGCGGATCGAGCCGCCGCCGTCGCTCGCGTGCGCCATCGGCAGAATACGGCTGGCGACCGCCGACGACGCCCCACCGGACGATCCCCCGCTCGTTCGTTCCAGGTTCCACGGATTGCGCGTCTGGCCATAGAGAACTGATTCGGTGGTCGTCGTCAGCCCGAGTTCCGGAGACGTGGTCTTGCCGAAAATCACCAGCCCCGCCTGTTTGTAGCGAGTGACGAGCGTACTGTCGTAATCGGCCACCTGATCCTTCCAGACCCGGCCCCCACCCGACGTGATCGTGCCCTTCAGGTATTGGCCTAGATCTTTCAACGCGAACGGCACGCCGCGAAATGGCCCCTGACCCAACCCGCTCTTGATCTGTTCTTCGGCCTTGTCGAAGAACAAGTGATTGAAGGCGTTGATTTTTGGGTTAATCGCCTCGACGCGCTGGCGAACGGCGTCGAGCAGTTCCGCCGGCGCGATCTGTTTTTTCGCAATCAACTCGGCCAGGCCGAGAGCGTCGTATTTGTCGTATTCGGACGGCAATCCTGTGAGTGTCATGGTTCCTCCTGAGAATGGAATCAGAGACGGCGCGGCGACCCCAAAACTCGCGGCGGCGGCCCGCCTGAGCATTTCGCGGCGATTGATTGAATATTCGCTTCCCGTCATCGAATTTTTCTTGCCAGATTTTCTATAAGATGTTCGATAATGATCTCGGTCGCGGAGCAATGCGCTATGACTATAGCAAAGGCTGGAATAAACTGACATACGAACTAAAGTAGAGTATCAAGGCAGGTTGAAGAAATGGCTGAGGATACCAATATCAGATGAGGGCGTCTTACCGGCTGAAGACGCTGCAATTTTGAAATAGAACGCTTTCTTTCTGTAATGTCAGCCTCTGGCGAGAAATTTCATGGTCTGGCGAAAAATTTCTTCGTGCTGCCGATGGCAAGCAAGTCTGTTCTCCCTCCCCCTATCCGCTTGCGCATTGAGAAAGGCGCTTTATAATCCGCAGGTCTGACCACCCTGTTTACTTGAATCAACCTGAGCATCTCCGAGGCTTATGTCCAAACCCCTGCAGGATTGGGAGTTAACCCGAGAAGCATTTGATCGCTTTCTTGATTGGCTGGACGCCGACCGCGAACAAGCGGGGCGTAAATACGAAGCCATCCGCCGAGGTCTGATAGCTCTCTTCAACTGCCGCGGCTGCTCAACGGCCGAGGACCTTGCCGACGAGACCATAAATCGCTCGATTCGCCAACTGTCCTCGATTGAAGACTCCTACGAGGGAGATCCGGCCAAATACATTCATGGCATCGCGCGCTACGTGGCGCTTGAATATTTCAACCGGCAGGTCAAAAGATACGGCGGTCCCGCGCCCGAAGATTTGCCCGATCCGTCGCAGCCCGGCGGGCCGGACGAAGAAGATGAGAGGGAGGCGCTCAGCAGATGTTTAAGGCACTGCATGGAAAAGTTAGCGCCGGAGAAGCGCAAGATGTTTATCCTCTATTACCGCGAAGGAAACCGGTTGAACCTCGATCACCGCAGGTTGCTGGCCGAGCAGCTCAATTGTTCGATCAACGCTCTTCGCATCCAGATGCACAGGCTGAATGAAGAATTGCGCCTCTGCATCACTGATTGCCGCAAACAGGCGGCGCCGCGCAAAAAAATCTGAAATTTCCCGCGCCCTCACTGCATAAAGTAATGAAAGGAGCCGTCATGTCGGCGCCGACGCCTTGAAAGAACGAAAATCCTCTGGCAGCGCTGCCCATCTTGCCTGCGGCTTCCGGCAAGGTCTAGCCGGCCGAAGAAAGCAGACAAGAATGCCACTATGGAGGAGTCTTCATGTCGTCGGCGCCGGCGCCATGAAAGAATGAAAATTGCCCCTGGGGCGCGCATCGCTTGGGAGCGCGCCTGGCTTCGATCAGTGTCCCAGTTATGGAAGGGCGGCACGCTGGAAGTGATGCGTACCCGGGGATTTTCTGGGGGGAGCGCGGAATGGCTTTTGTCCCTCTTGAGGCCCTATGACTCTGCTACCAGAACAAGAAGATCAGATCAGACGGTATCTTTTGGGCGTCGCGACGCCGGACGAAGTGGAGCAGGTGGAGACGGACCTGCTGCGCGGCGACGAGAACGTCGAACTCCTGCGTCTGATTGAGGATGAGCTGATCACCGATTATGCGCTCGGCGCGCTCGAGCAGCGGGAGCGAGAGCTTCTGGAGGAAAACTTTTTCTCCACGCCGGATCGGCGAGAGAGTCTGATGATCGCGCGTGAGATGGTGAAACAGGTATCCGCTTACGGCGGATTGGGAACGGCGGAAGAGGTGGAGGAATCGCGGACTGGCGACAAGTCGTTTGGCGCGCCACAAATGTGGAAATGGCTGATCGCCTCGTTCCGGTCAGGCCAATCCAACCGGGCCGGCCAGATCAGATGGAAGATCGCCGTCTATGCGGCGCTCGTGGTCGGGCTTGGGCTTGGGGTATGGAGTCTATGGCAAGGCTATAGGAAGACCGAGGTCGACGCGCGATTGGAAAAAGGGATGGTCGCGCTCAATCAGGCCTATCGCGAGCGGCGTCTAGTCAAGGCGCGGATTACAGAGTTGCAGTACGCCCCGTTCCGCGAAACGCGCGGAGGACCGGAAGCGGACGGCGAGCAGGCCGGCATTGATCTGCCTGCTCGTCGCCGCGCGTTCGACTTGCTGGACGACGCGGTCAGGGAAAATCAAACTGCCCGGACAGCCGGGGCAGTCGGGTCTCCCGAGGCAGCCGCCGCGGCGCATCACGCGATGGGGCGATTCCATCTGGCGCGCAAGAATTTCGACGACGCGATCGCGGAATTTGAAGCGGCGCTTAAAACCGCGCCCAATGACGCCAGGCTTCACAGCGATCTGGGCGCGGCGTTGATGGAGAAGAGCGACCTCGAAGCTTTGGGGAAATCGGGGCGAGACCCGCGTACGCTGGATCGCAGTCTCGAACATCTCAACCGCGCGATCGACCTGGACAACTCCCTTCTCGAACCGCTCTTCAACCGCGCCCTCCTGCGCCAGAACCTGGGACAGTCATTCCAGGCCAAAGAAGACTGGGATAATTACCTGAAAAAGGACGCGACCTCCCCCTGGGCCGAAGAGGCCAGGCGCAATCTCAAGCTGATCGAAGAGCGGAATAAAAAAGTGTCACAAAGAGAGGAGGGGCTTTTCGTCGCTTTTCAGCAGGCGCATCAAGCAGGCGATGAAGAGCGGGTTTGGGGCGTCTTCAGCCGTAGCCACTTTCGTCTGGGCAACCATATAGCCGCCAGATTGATTGACGAGACGCTTGCGCTCGCCCAGGAGGGACGGGCGCAGGATGCGCTGGCAAGGTGGCAGGTGTTGAGCGATCTGGGCGCCTTGGCCGAACGCAAAAGCGGCGACCGTTACGTCGCGGATCTCGCGCGTGTTTACCGCCCGTCTTCAACGGCTCGCGATCGGACGTTGGCGGAGGCCCGCAGTTTGTTTAAGGACGCCTTCAAGACCTACAGTGATTCTCGCCCCAGCCAAGCCATCATGAAATATACACAGGCTCAAGCGATCTTCCGCCGGCAAGGCGACCTGGGCGAAGCCTTGTTGATCGAGTATCAGGTCGGCTTATGTTATTTGCAACAAGCCGACATGCGGCGCAGCCTGGAGAGCTACAACGAAGCGGCTCAAGCGAGCGAAGCGCGCGCATACAAGTGGCTGCAATCGCTCGCGCTCAACGGCCTGGCGAACGCGCAAATGCGGCTGACGGAGTATTCAAACGCCATAGCCACTTGCCGTCGCGCTCACCAACTTGCCCGCGAGATTGGCGACGAGAATGGCAGGTTGCGTAGCTTGAATATGCTCACCGGTCTTTATGAACGACTTGGGAAATTCCGTGAAGCTTGGCGAGTAGCGCAAGAATGCCTGGGGTTATCCGAAAAGATAGCCGCCGATCAAAGCCAAGTCATCACCTTCTATTCCATCTCCGCCCGCTGTTTTTACTCGCTGGGTCTTTACTCGGCGGCGCTCGATTACGCGCGGGAGACGTCGCGACTCGCCGAGGTGATGAATTCACCACGGGTCATGTCTCGTTACTTGATGAACACCGGCCTGGCTTACGCCAGGCTCGAGAAATATGAAGAGGCCATCGAATACATCAAGCGCGGCATGCGGATCGGTCAAAGCGCGAACCCCGAAGCCCTGGCTCGTGAAATGACCGCATACACTGCCCTCTTTCTGGGACAAACCTATCGTTTGTCAGGGGCCGGCGACGAGGCAGCGGCGATGGTCGAGCAAGCGGCTGATTTCTGCCGCGAAAAGAATGATCCGTGGCTGTTTCAAATGGTGGCGAAAGAGCGGCTTCTCGGCCAGATCGCCCGTGGCGAAGAGACGGAGGCGCGTAACAGTTTGCGAAGTGTGATCGCGCTTTACGAGGAAACGCGCGCTAGGATACCTGAGGAGAGCGATCGAAACAGCTTCTTTGCCCGGGAACAGGGCGTTTACGACATCGCGATTGATTTCACCGCGGCCCGCCCAGACGGCGCCAGAGAAGCCTTCGAGTACTCCGAGACCTCTCGCGCGCGTTCGCTGCTCGATGCCTTTCACAACAGACATCAGGCGGGGGCAAGCGCAGGGATTACTGAACCGCGCTTCTCCGGCGTCGCCAGTCCATTGACTCTCTCCGAAATACAATCTCGCATGCCCGAGCGGGCGCAGCTTCTGCAATACGCGGCGCTCGAAGACAAGCTCATCATCTGGTTGGTTACGACACGGCGTTTCGAGCAGATAACCGTGAAGGTTCCGCTGTCTAAACTGACCGGGCTGGCAACCGATTATCTGGCGCAGGTCTCCGGGCCGGCCGGCGGCGATAACCAAAGGTGGCGACAGAAGGCGGAAGAGCTTTACGACATACTGCTGCAACCCGTCGCGTCATTGATCGAGCCGAATAAGCAGATTTGTATTGTCCCCGATAAGATTCTCAATCGCCTGCCCTACGGCGGGCTGATTTACCGCGCGACGGGCAGATATTTGATCGAGGATTACTTGCCGACCTATGCGCCAAGCGCAAGTCTGTTCGTGCTATGCGCCGAGGAAGCCAATCGTAAGTCGGGCCAATCGCCGGAACATCTGTTGAGCGTGGGCAATCCGAGCTTCGACCGGCGCGCATTCCCAGACCTGGAAGATTTGCCGGCGGCGGCCAAAGAGTCCGAAGAGATCGCCAGATTCTATCCTTCCCATTATCTGCTTGTCGGGCCGGACGCGAAGAAGAAGGTCGTGCTGCGCGAGATGGAGCGGGCCGAGGTGATTCATCTCGCCACACATTACGACCCCAATCCGACCTCACCGCTCTTTTCACGGCTGGCTCTGGCCGCCGAGACCGAGACCGGCGGACAATCTTCTCAGCGAAAAGGCGCGCTGCTCGTCGGTGAGATTTACCGCCTCGACCTGAGTCACGGGCGATTGGCCGTACTTTCGGCCTGTCAAACGTGGGCCGAGGATTATCTCAACGGTGAAGGCGCCGTCGGCGTCTCACGGCCCTTTTTGGCCGCCGGCTTTCCGGTGGTCGTCTCCAGTTTATGGAAGATAGATTCGCCGGCCACCAGGAATTTGATGATCGAGTTTCATCGCATTCGCAAAACACAAAAACTGCCATCCGCAGAAGCGCTGAGAGCGGCGCAATTGGGGATGTTGCGCGGAGCGGAGCCGGTCTACCGGCATCCTTACTATTGGGCCTCATTCATCGTCACGGGCGGTTACAGCAGTTTCTAAAGGCTGGTACAGAACCGCGCGTAAGCAAGCGGCCGACCGATGAAACGTCCGCTTGCTTACGCGCGCGGTTTTGTACCTGTGTCTCAATTCACAGCAAAAGGAGAAAACACCATATGACGCCGCTCGATACCTTACTCAAGAAGCCTTCAGTCACTATTTATTTCAACGGACTGCTGGTCTGTTGCTACGACAAGCATCAAAAGCGTTTTCAGGCAGGCATCCATACCGAGGCTCATTTTCACGCCGTAACGATCAAAGTTAGGGAGAGAGGACAGTCGACGGACATTGAATCCCTGAGATTAGAACATGAACAGGTCAAGGAGATTGCTCCGTTGTTCCTCTACGTTGAAAAGAAAGAAGGCTCCGGGACGCCGAGTGGGGCAGCCACCGTCTTTAAACCGGATGATCCGAGATATAGACAAGCTTTCGCCAACGTCATTGATTTACAGAGCGAGTCCTTTCACAAAGATGATCACCTCAGGATCAAGCCCCATATTCTGGCTCCACTGAACATCCTGAATGGCAAGTTTTATTCGGCGAAGCTTGGCGTGGTTACGCGTATGAATGTAGAGGGCGACTCAAATCCGCTCAATCTGGGGTTACTTGCGACAGTTGTCGCGGGCGATATCTCGAACACAAGCGGGAATCTGATCCTGAGATCAAGAGACCACAAAGCTAAGCCACTTATCATGCTTCCGCTCAACGACGAAATACATTACGAAGTGTCTATTATTAATGGGCCAACGGATAGCAATGACCCGGACGCCGATCCCACCCACAATCACTTCCACGAATATTACAAAGCCCTCGTTTTGAGGGACGGCGCCACGATGTATATGGTGGAAAACGAAGAAGATCCTGGCTCAACACATCCGGATTCTGGCCCGGTAATTCTCGTAGAACCTCTGGATCCTCCCTGCGATGTAGTTTGGGTTAGTGACATATCACAGTTGCCCAACTTTTCCTGATCTGCTGATAACTGACCACGCCATGTGGCGGGTCCCGAGCGTCCACTGCGCCTGGGAGGCCGCTCTACTGGTTCATTACCTGAGCGGGAATTGGTAGAACATTGAATGATGTCGCTCAAGAGATTCGCTGAGTAAACGATTGTTTTGCCCCTACCAGACGATCTGTGTTCCCATTGACAACGCCAGCATCTGACCCCCAGTCTGTTTTGCTATCAAAAACCAGCTAAATCAAAACGCCCAACATTGGGACGCCGGTACAGTACCGCGCGCGTAAGCAAGCGGTCGTCCCATCTATAAGCCGCTTGCTTACGCGCGCGGTACTGATCATCGCTTTCGCGTCCTGCTTTTCGTCGCTTGCGGAGCAGTCCTGCCTCGCGTCAGGCTGATCGCATAGCCGTGGAGATCAGTGGCAAAGAGCGTCTGAGAGAATTCGATCGGCGTGGCGCCGCCGGCATAGATTGCGCGTTCGATTGAAAGCATCGGCGATCCGACTCGCACGTCGAGTAATTTTGCCAGGTAAGGGTCGGCCAGCGCGGCGTTAATCCGCTGGGTCGCGCTCTTCAGCTTAAGCCCGAATCTGGTCTCGAGGGTTTGCAGCAGCGATCCTGCGCTCAGTTCTTCGAGAGTCAATTTCTCGCCGATTTCAGCGGGCAAATAATCTAGCGTCAGGTTGCGGGGCTTGTCTTCGCGCAGACCGAGCCGTTTGATACGGTAAAGAGGCTCCCCAGCCCCCAGCCCGAAAAGCTCGGCCTCCTGCGGGTCGGCGTCGATGCGGCGCATCTCGATCACCTTAAATTTCATGCCCGCTTCCGCCGCAATGACCTCGTCCAGCGATCCGGTCAGATCGATCCGCTCATCAAATGGGGGCCGCCTGGTTTTGCGTTCGGTGACGAAAGTGCCACGCCGCCGCTTGCGCTCGATTAATCCGTCTTTGGTGAGCGCCGCCAGAGCCTGCCTCACCGTGATTCGACCGACCCCGTAAAGGCGAATCAACTCGGCCTCCGTGGGCAACCGAGCGCCGGCGGCAAACACGCCCGACATAATCTTTTCGCGCAGGATGTTTTCCAACTGGTAGTAGAGCGGAATTTTCTTGGTGACAAATTCCGAACTGGGCTTAGTCATAATTTGATCAACGGAGGATTTTGAAATCATCCTTCGACTCGAACATCAACCCGACTTGTTTGCCTTGATTTTTTGCGTTGACGATATTGACCTGATCGTCAAACAGCTCGCAAAAGATCTTGTTGCGCAACTGCGCGCCTTCCAGCCCGCCTGGCGTCCGGCCTTTGACGAAAATCCAGAACATATCTGGCTGCCCTTCGATTCCGTTCCAGGAAAGGGCGACCATACGGCCCGCCTTGTTCTTCAACTCGAAGCTACTCCGCAGGTAAGCCATCACCAGTTCGACAACTTGTCTATCTTTGCCCGCAGTCGCCGGATCAATTTTCACAGCCCGATTGGCGCGCCGGCTGAGGGCATTTTCCAGGTCGTCCGTGAAGACCCGGATGACGATCTCCACCCTCTGTCCTGGCTGGTTGAATTCGAGATTCGTGACGCTGACGTGAACCTTGTGGGGAGTGGGGTGTGGGGTGTGGGGTGTGGGGAATGTTGAATGGGGAGTGGGGTGTGGGGTGTGGGGTGTGGGGAATACAGAATGCGCAATGTTCAAGGCCTCTGTGCCTAGCATGATCAGCGCGAGGATCATAAATCTCCATCCAACTCTACAAATCAGCATTCCCACTTCTCCATTCTGTATTCCCCACTTCCCATTCACTTCGTTCCCGACACATCTAAAACATAAACCGCCTGATTGGCGGTCAACACAAACAGCCTCTTGCCGTCCTGGCTGAAAGAGGTGAGCGAGACCGGATGCGTGAAGGTGAACTCGTCGCGCTTCTCCAACGAGGCCAGGTCGTAAACCGCCAGCTTGCCGCGCTCGTTCTCAACGCACATCAAACCCGCAGACTGGCCCGCAGACTGGCCCGCAGACTGGCCCGCAGACTGGCCCGCAGATTGGCCGCCGGACTTTCCGCCAACCCCGCCGACGACTGCGCGGCTGCCGAAAACACGCCCCTTCTGTTCTCCCGTCGATAGCGAATAGACTAGTACGCGGTTCCGCGTGTCAGCGATCACCACGTAATCGCCGGCGGCGAAGGCGTTGGCGATGCGGAACGAGCCTTTGCCGGTTTCGACCAGCAGCTTCCCTTTCACGGCGCCGGTCTTCGCGTCCAACACCTGCAGGAAATAATCGCCTTCCTGCTCCTTCATCGCCGCCAGTCGCTTTGTCAGCTCGGCGTCGGACTTGATCTCGTCCCGCGCGTATTTCGACGCCACCGGCCAGGAGAGGACCATTGTGCCTTCGCGCGTATCCACCCAATATCGCGGCGATTCTTTGCCGAAGGGCCTGGACCAGAGCGCGTCGAAACTGCGAACGTCGCGCACCTCCAGCGTCAGGTCTTCGAAGTAACTGCCGCCCATTTTGGTCGGCCTGGTGATTAGCAGGAACGGGCCATACTGCGCGGCTCGATCCTCTTTGATTTCCTGGCCATTGGCTATGGCGAGCTTGTTCGTATCCAGGCCAGCGATCTGGCGTTTGACCTCTCCCTCTTTTGGAAAATCGGCGTAAAACATTCCTTCTTCACTGAAGAAACCGCCGCGGAACCCCCTCATAAGGACGGCGCGTTCACCCTTCGTCAGATTCCAGACCGCGCCGCGCGAGCGCTCGGAGATGGCCAGCCATTTGAAGTCGGCCGAAACGGCCATCGCGCGCAATCGCCCGAGCGGATTTTTCGGCAGGGTCACGGAGGCGAGCAGTTGGTTCTTGTCGGTGGTGTAAAGCCCAAGCTCGCCCGTCAACCGCTCGGCGACGAAGACCTGGTCATAAATGTCGATCGCCGGCGACTTGTTGCCTTTGATCGCCATTCGTTTGGCCAGGTCTACGACACCGACGGCCGATTTCTGAAACGGGCGCACGAGCAGGTAATTGCCTTTCGTCGCCGCCGCGAGCCTTCCGGGAAACATCGGAAACTCTTCGATGATCTCGCCGCCGGGCAGGCCGAGCAGCGCCGATTTATCTGGGTTTTCGGGGTTGAATGCGATCATCCGGTCGGACGCGGTGAAAGCGAACCCGCCGGCGATCAACTTCTTCACATTCCCCTTGAGCGAAAGCGGCGACCGCGCCTGAAGGTCGAATACGAGCGCGGCGTTTTCTTTGGAGACTCCGATGGCGGTGACGGCTATGCCGCGCTGCCCGGCGGCGAAATATTTCCCGTCGGGCGAAAATCCCATGTTGATAAGGTTCAGACGCGCGTCGCTGATCTCCTCCGAGTTGAAAATCCTGACCAGGCTTTGGAGCAGGAGGAAGAAGGGATCGGGCGTATAGAAGTCCTTGCGCTGGAAGACCTGGGCCTTAGATCTCACGTCGAAGAGGTTGAGCGCGAAATCTTCGTCCATGCATGCGAGGGTCCTGCCGTCCGGCGAGAGCAGGCTTTGCAGACAGGTTTTGCGAACGACTACTTCGTGCGCCTCGCTTAATTTCTCTTCGGCGACGCTCCAGATTTCGACCCGCAAATCGGAAGTGCTGAACACGACGTTCTGCGAATCGGGCGTGAACTGGGCTTCGTCGGCCTCGGGCGCGTCGATGCGGAAGACCGGTTTGAAAGGCTCGCGCATCAGCACGTTGATGCCCGCGTCGTCCTGGGCCAGGACGTATTTGCCGTCGGGGCTGAAGCGCAGGTGAGTGACGTCGCCCCGCAGCGGCGGCTGGAGCGCCGTCTTCGAGGCGACAGCGTGTAAAGCTTCCTTGCGTCCCAGCCCCGTGTAGCTGACGACGGCGGATTGCCAGCGCGAATATTCGGCGGTCTGCGCGTCGGCGCGGGCCTCGACGCAGCCGGGCGGCAGCGCCTCGACGCCCTTGATCATCTCGCGCAGGCGTTTCGACTCCGGGCTGGTCACGCCGAACAGGTCGGAGAAGAAATTGCCCGTCTTGCCTTTAGTCTCGGTGAAGCGGTCGAAGAGCCGCGCGTGGGCCTGCGGGTCGTAGCCGGAGGCGGCCAGCGCGAAGAGTCCGATCTGGTCGGCTTCGATCTGATCTTTGCCTTCGTGTCTGTCGCCGCGGCGAAAGACCTCGGGTTTGCGCGCGGCGTTTTCGACAAGGAGGTTGTACTTGTCGAAGATGTCGCGACGGTCCGTCACCTGCGTCACGCCGAGCGCTTCCTTCAGCCGGCGCGTCATGGTCACGGACTGCTGGCGCGCCACCAGGTGGCCTATCTCGTGCGCGATCACAGCGGCCAGCTCGTCTTCGCTCTGCGCGAAAGCGACCATCTTGCGCGAGACATAAATGCGCCCGCCGGGCAGCACGAACGCGTTGGCTTCGGGCAGGTCGACCAGAAAAAACTGGAACCGCAGCTTGGTCGGCGGCAGATGTTTGACGACGCGTTCGCCGATCCGCCTCAGATGGCCTGTGACCTCGTCGTCGTCTATCACGCGGAAATTGCGCTGAATCTGCTCGGCGATGGCGTCGCCCAGGTCGACCTCCTGCTCTTCGGTGAAGATGTTAGGCTCGCGCGAAAGCTGGGGCGTGGGCGGCCGGCAAGGCTGCTGGGCGTTTATCGTTACGCTGGCCTGAATTGACGCCAGCAGTAGGAGGCAACATTTAAACAGAATCTTCATGGCTTAAATTGGATTTCAAAGTTACGAATTGTCGATATCGCGGTTTGCGACTGCTTCAACAGACTGTTCTTAACAGGACAATATGATAGTTGGAAGATTCAAGGGTGGGAAGATTATACGCGCTCTTTGGCGCAGAGGCGGAAGGAAATTAGGTAAAAAGAGAGTGGGGAGTGGGGCGACTGGGCGACGGGGCGACTGGGCGACTGGGCGAATAGGAGCAGGAGTCGCCGCTTTCTGCCCCATTCTCCTTGTCGCCCCGTCGCCCAGTCGCCCAGTCGCCCCGTCGCCACTCCCCATTCACTTCGTGACGCCGAACTGTCCGAGGATGAAGGTGTAATCGAACGCCATGTCGCGCAAGCGGTCGTAACGCCCGGAGGCTCCGCCGTGACCGCCCGGCTCCAGCTTGATCTTGAACAGGAGCAGGTTGTTGTCGGTCTTCATCTCGCGCAGCTTGGCGACGTATTTCGCCGGTTCCCAGTACATCACCTGGGAGTCGTTGAGCGAGGTTCTGACGAGCATCGTCGGATAGGCTTTCTTCTCGATGTTGTCGTAGGGCGAATAACTCCGCATGTAATCGTAGGCCGGCTTCTCGTTCGGGTTGCCCCATTCGAGGTACTCGCCCACGGTCAGCGGCAGCGACGCGTCGAGCATCGTGTTCATCACGTCGACGAACGGCACATATGTCACGACTGCCTTGAAAAGGTCGGGCCGCATATTGGTCACCGCGCCCATCAGCAGGCCGCCGGCGCTGCCGCCCGTGATGATCAGGCGGTCTTTAGACGTGTATTTTTCGTTGACCAGGTACTCGGCTGCGGTGATGAAGTCGGTGAAGGTGTTCCTCTTGACCATCATCTTGCCCTGGTCGTGCCACTCCTTGCCCATCTCGCCGCCGCCTCGGATGTGCGCGATGGCGAAACTCACGCCGCGGTCCAACAGGCTCAGCCGGTTCGACGAGAAGTCGACGTCGTTCGAGATGCCGTAAGAGCCGTAACCTTCGAGCAGCATAGGGCTGTTTTGGGGCCGCTGCCCGTCATGCTTCGGGTCTTTCTTGTAAACGATCGAGATCGGCACTTTGACGCCGTCCGAGGCCGTCGCGTAAACGCGTTCGGACTTATAAAGCTCCGGCTTGTATCCGCCGAGCACCGGCTGCTGTTTGCGAAGCTCGCGTTTGCGCGTCATCACGTCGTAATCGTAGACAGAACCGGGCGTGATGAACGATTCATAGTTGTAGCGGAAAACGGTCGTGTTGAACTCGGCGTTCGCCCCGGGGTAAGCGACGTAGACCGGGTCCTGGAATTCGATCTCGTGCGACTTGCCGCTCTTCAGATCGGTCACGTGGAATTTCGGCAACCCGTTCTCGCGTTCGACCGCGATGTAATGGCCTGCGTAGCAGTCGACGTCTTCGAGCATCACGTCCTTGCGGTGCGGGATGATCTCTTTCCAATTCTTCGGCGACGGGTCGCCGACCGGCGCGGTCACGAGCCGGAAGTTCTTCCCCTGATCGTTGGTGCGAATGTAGAAATTATCGCCCAGGTGGTCGATGTAATACTCGTGGTTCTCCTTGCGCGGCAGTAAGAGCTTCAATTCGCCATCGGGCTTGTCGGCCGGCAGATAGCGCATCTCGCTGGTAGTCGAACTGGTCGAGCTGACCACGATGTAGCCTTTGCTGCGCGTCTTCCCCACGCCGGTGTTGTAAAGCTCATCCTTTTCTTCGAACAGCAGTTCGTGTTTACCGCCGCCCAACGCGTGGCGGAAGATTTTGTTCGAACGCTTCGTGACGTCGTCCTCCTGCCCGTAGAAAAGCGTCTTGTTGTCGTTTGCCCATGCGACCGAGGTCACGCGCTCGGCGATCTTATCGCTGATCTTGCCCGTGCGCAGGTCTTTGACGAACATGTTGTATTGGCGGAATCCGGTGGTGTCAGTCGAGAAGGCGAGCAGATTGCCGTCTTCGCTGACGTTGTATGAGCCGACGCTGAAGAACTGTTTCCCCTCGGCCATTTTGTTCATGTCGAGCGTGACATCTTCCGGCGCTTTCAGATCGCCCTTCTTCCGGCAGAATATCGGGTACTGTTTCCCCTGCTCGGTGCGCGTGTAATAGAAGAAATCGCCCTTGCGATAGGGCACGTTCTCGTCGGTCTCCTTGATGCGCGCGAGCATCTCTTTATAGAGCGCGTCTTGGAAACCGGCGGTCGGCTTCATCAACGCGTCGGCGTAATCGGTCTCGGCCTTGAGGTAGGCCAAGACGTCTTTGTCGGTCTTCGTCTTGTCGGCCATCCAGGCGTAATCGTCCGTGACCGTGTAGCCGTGAATTTGCGTTGTCTTCGAAACCTTCTTGGCGGTCGGTGGTTTCGGCGGTTGTTCTTGAGCAGACATCTTCTTTCCAGTCAAAACGACAAGCGCCGTCAGCGCTGCGGCCGACAGCAGAATCGTTAGTTTGAGTTTCATGACTCCTCCGCTGTGACAAAATTTTCGGGATCAAACAAGCGGGTCGTGATTAAGTTTGTGGTTTTTCAGCAAAACCCGTAGCAAGAGATCACCCGGATTGTACCATTGATCAGCGATTGTTGCGCGGGGCGCAGGCGCCGCGCCGTTTTCCTGGAAAAACGTTTTCATATCAAGTGGCCGACCACATTGATCGAATTGCATTATTCAACTCTCCTTGGAAAGGTCAGACAGAGTGATCGCGGTATTTACAGCCTTTTCGGAATGGGTATGCGGCGCGTCGACGCAGCAGCGTATGGAGCGCCTTGAGCCCTCGCCGCTTTGCGTTGTGTGAAAACTAAAGCGGCGGGGACTCGCCGCAGTCCAAACGCTCTGCGCCCCTGAACACGCAACTGGAAACCGATGCAGATAGATAATCCGATAGGTACTACTGAGCCGAGTTAGTTCGCCGGCGCCAAAATTCGAGGCGATCTGCGGCGCGATTGACTGTCCCCACCACAGTCGCCGCGCCACAGACTCCCCGGCAGGCTGAGGACGCGATAACATAGCTATCGGACATTTCATCCTGCCTGCTAATAATGCGTGCGAAAACGACGAAACGGCTCACGACGAGGGAAAATTTTTCGACCTGTTCAAGTAAGCGCCATAATCGGTATAGCGAGAGTGGTTCCATCAATAGGCCTATTATATGGAACCACGCTCGCTACCGCTCGCGGTACTGATGAGATTGAAGTAGCGACGGAGCGCCATCAAATAGACCTGACGATCATTTCTCATTCCCTGCTTGAACTTCCTCCGCTGAAGCCGCCCGCCACGCCCGTACAGTCCTGTCTTTGCTGCCCGAAATCAATAACCGCCCGTCACGCGAAAACGCCAAAAACAAAACGCGCCTCGCATGCCCTTTGAGAGCGAGCAATTCCATCCCGGTTTCAACATCCCAGATACGAATGGTCTGATCTTCGCCGGCCGAGGCCAATCGTTTTCCGTCCGGCGAGAATGCGATGGCGCGCAAATCGCCGCTGTGCCCTCTGAATGAATGTATTTCGCCGCCGGTGAAAGCATCCAGGAGCCTCACGAAATGGTTGGCGCCGCCAGTGGCGATAAACCTGTCGTCGAGCGAAAACCTCGCCGGCGCGTGAGCCTCGAATTCCAACAGTTGCTTTCCGCTCTTCACGTCCCAAACTCTGCCCAGGTCATCAAGCCCTTGCGAGACCAGCCTGGCGCCGTCGTGAGAGAAGGCCACTGTCCTCACGGCGCTGGCATGCCCTTTCATCGTCAATCGTTCCTGTCCCGCGATCACATCCCAGAGTTTGATTTGACGACCAACGCCGGTGGCAAGCGTTTTGCCGTCGGGGGAAAAGGCGGCGGAGGTTACATTCCGGCTTTGTCCTTCCAGCGAGGCGATTATTTGCCCGGCGCCGGCGTCGCGTAATTCGACGATCGGTTCCTTATTCTTGATTTCTCCAGTGACTGAGATCAATTTCCCGTCCGGAGAGAATTCAACACTACTGAAAGCATATTCGGGGCACTTGAAGATTTTTAGCGGTTTGCCTGTCGCCACATCCCACAGCGATATGGCGCCCACGCCGTCAACCGTGGCGATCGAAGCGCCGTCCGAAGCCATAGCGACGGCGTTGATGTCGCTATCGACATGCCTGGCGATGACGAAAGGCGCATCGAGCTTTTTCAGATCATAGACTCTGGTCGAATCTCCGGTGTTGCAGAATACCGTGGTCATTGAAGGATCCGGCGAAAACACCAGTGTGCTGATCTCGAACTCGCAATTGACTTTGGCGATCTCTTGTCCGGTCGCCCTGTCCCAGAACCTCAAGGCGCCATCCTGGCCCGCCGAGGCCATAGATTTGCCGTCCGGCGCAAATCCGACCGTCCAAACCAGTCCCTGATGTCCCGTATAGGATTCGCGCAATTCCCTGCTTCCCACATCCCAAACACGAACGAATCCGTCTCGCGTCCCTGCGGCCAATGTCTTTCCGTCCGCGGAAAATAGAAGGTGGAGAATGTCTGCAGAGCTGCCGCGAAGAGCGGCGGCCGGATGGAACGATCTGACGTCCCATAACCGTACTGTCAGGTCCCCAGTGCCGCCGACCGCCAGAATCTTGCCGTCGGGAGAAAACTGAACCGCCCTCACCCATTTGCCCGCGAAATCGAAGGTGTGCAGCAACTCCCCCGAATCCGTTTTCCACAATCGGGTTGCGGCGTCACCGCCGCCGGTAGCCAGCACCCCGCCGTCCGGAGACAGCGCGACCGTATAGATTTGGGTTTCGCCGTGTCCGCGCCTTTCGAAGACATTTCGGCGGGAGGCGACGTCCCAGACTATGGTCAGTCCTCCCTCTCCTCCCGCCGCCAATCTTTTTCCGTCACTCGACAGGGCCAGGCCGAGAACCGGTTCCTGAAGATCAGCAAAGACGCCTTCCATCCGTTTCGCTCCGGCGTCCCAGATTTCAATCTTTCCGCTCCGAGACGCGATAAAGAGCTTCTTCCCGTCCGGCGTGATGACCAGTTCGGTGACCATAGTCGAATGCTGCAGCTTCGCCTGTTCGGTGTGCAGCGCCTTCCAAAGGAAATACCATTCGAAGCCGCGCCAACGGTCATCCCACAAGGGATCGGGATGCGACCGATACCGTTCGACCAGTTCGCGGGCGCGTTCCAGGTTTCGATCTACCAGGTCCTGTCCCGCCTGCCGCATGTCGGCCGCATACAACAGCCGAAGCTGCCGCCGCGCCTGCGCCGCGGCGGCGCGCGCCTGTCCCACGAAATAAACGATCGCGCCGAGAAGCGACAGCAAAACGAATGTGGCCGCGGCCGCGCCCGCTTTATGTCGTCGAACGTATCGAGTGGTGAGATAGATCAACGTGCCCTTGCGGGCGATGACCGGTTTCCCGTTCAGATGCCTGGCGATGTCTTCGCTGAAATCGCCGGCCGAACGATAACGGCTCTGAGGCTCCTTGCGCAGGGCCTTCAACACGATGTCGTCCAAATCGCCCTGCAGGCGCGCGCGCAAGCGTTCGGTTTTACCTTCGCGCGTTTCGATGACTTGTCGAGGCGATTGTGTGATCCGACCATGGCAGGAGGCGCCGGCGTCATCGACCATTCGACTGACGACGACGCTGGGCGGCGGGGGCTCCTCCTCACTGATCACCCGCGCGGCTTCGTGCGGCGCCCTGCTCTTGATTCGATAGGGCCGGCGGCCGGTGAGCAGTTCGTAGAGCATGACGCCGAGCGAGTAGACGTCGCTGGCGGTCGTAATGTTTTCGCCGCGCGCCTGTTCGGGGCTGGCGTATTCCGGCGTCATCGCATGAAATCCTGTTTGCGAAGGCGGCGAATCTTCGATTCCCAGTAGAGCCGGGTCCAGCAGCTTGGCGATGCCGAAATCGAGCAGCTTTACCGTCCCGTCGTTGGCCACAAGGGTATTGCTCGGTTTCAAATCGCGGTGGACGATCAGGTTGTCGTGGGCGTACTGCACGGCCGCACAGATCTGCTGAAACAGCTTCAATCGCTCGGTGATCGAAAGTTTGCGCGAGTCGCAGAATTCTTTGATAGGCTCACCCTCGACATATTCCATCACGACATATTGACAGCCGTCTTCGGTCACGCCGCCGTCGAGCAGGCGCGCGATGTTCGGATGGTCTAGCCTGGCCAGAATCCGGCGTTCCTGGCGAAAGCGGCGCTCGATCTCGCCGGTCATCAAACCTGGCCAGACCAGCTTGACGGCGACCTGTTTGCGGTAAGCGTCGTCGGCGCGCTCGGCCAGATAGACCACACTCATCCCGCCTCGCCCGATTTCGCGCGCAATCCGATATGGGCCGATCATTCGACCGGCGGCCTGGCTGCCTTCATCGGCAAGGGCGACGGCCGAAGCGTTGACGCCGAGCGGCCTTTCCAAAAAGTCGGCGGCGACTTCGTGATCACGCAGCATTTGTATTACCTGCGTGCGGATCCGATCGTCTCCGTCAAACTTCGTGGCCAGGAACTCCTCTCGCGCTGAAATCTCCAGTTCCAACGCTTCCTCAAACAATTTTCTGACTTTTCGCCACTGCTCCGTAGTCACGTTTTTTTTCTCGCTCCATTCGTACATAATGCGTAACGTCTGACGGAAATAGCTCATCCGGGCAAAAAAAATATATCGAGTCTATTCTGAAGACCAGAAGAGTCAAAACATACAGCCCGATATTCAGGAGGATTTAGTATGGCGGAGCTTACCTCAGTCACATTCACCGCGCTCTTCAAACAGTGGCGTGGTGGCGACCGGGAGGCTGGCGAAGAGTTGTTCCGAATGATCTATCAGGACCTATTGCGTCTGGCTCAAAGTTATCTCAACGGGGACCGCGCCGGGCGCGCGATTCAGGCGACAACCCTGGTGCATGAAACTTATCTTCGATTATTCGGAAAAGATAAAGTCGATGTGAACTGCCGGGGGCATTTCTTCGCCATCGCCACCAGACAAATGCGCCGCATTCTGATCGATCTTTCCCGCAAAAAGGGCGCGGCGATAATCACTCATCACCTCGACAGTCTTGCGCCTGAAGATTTAGCCACGTCAGAGAATACGCCAGGCGTGGACTTGATCGCGCTGGATGAGGCGCTCGACGAGCTTGAAAAGATTGACGAGAGAGCTTGTCGCGTAGTCGAGTTACGTTACATCGGCGGGTTGAGCGAAAAAGAGGCGGCTGAAATATTGGACATTTCCGTGGCCACGCTCAAACGCGATTGGACCTTCGCCAAGACCTGGCTGTACGGACGATTGCGCTAAACTCCTAGATCGGATTTCAAAGTGTTTACGGGATCAGCAATTGGCGATTGCGGCAAAGAACGCGTCAATGGAACGCTGATGACGCTGACGGGCGCGGATCATCGCGGATAAAACCAGAAAAGATCGGCGTCGATCCGCCGCTATCCGCGTCATCCGCGTTCTATTAACCCGTACACCGATTTGAAAACCGCTCTATAACAACCGAAAGGTCGATTTTCATGAAAGCTTGGCGTGTCAACGACTGGTGTGAACCCGATCAGATGGAATTCGCCGATATTCCCGCTCCTGAACCCAAACCTGGCGAAATACGAATCGAAAATAGGGCCGCCGCTCTCAATTTCTTCGACATACTGTTGATACAGGGGAAATACCAATCCAAACCGCCGCGCCCGTTCACGCCAGGCTCAGAAATCGCGGGCGTCGTTGATGCGGTCGGCGAAGGAGTAACCGGCTTCAAAATCGGCGACCGCGTCCAGGCGATGGCCACCGGCGGGACGTATTGCGAATATTCAATCGCCCCCGCAGAAAAAGCCTTTCGCATTCCCGACGCGATGAGCTTTGAAGAAGCCGCGGCGATGATCGTGATCTATCAGACCTCGTACTTTGCGCTCACCCATCGCGCGCCAGTCATGGCCGGCGAATGGCTGCTGGTTCATGCCGGCGCGGGCGGCGTCGGATCATCCGCCATTCAAATCGGCAAGGCGCGCGGCGCGCGAGTGATCGCAACCGCGAGCGGCGAGGAGAAGATGCGCTTCTGTTTATCGCAAGGCGCTGAACACGCTCTGAATTACAGTGACGCGGGTTGGGTCGATCAGGTTAAGCGGATCACCGGCGGGCGCGGCGCAGATGTGATATATGACCCGGTGGGCGGCGAAATCTTCGAGCTTTCGACCAAATGCGTCGCGCCTGAAGGCCGATTGCTCGTCATCGGATTCGCGGGCGGGGCGATCCCTTCAATCGCCGCCAATCGCATCCTGCTCAAAAATATGTCGGTCGTCGGCGTCTATTGGGGAGGCTTTTTAGAACATTACCCGGAATACATGCGCGAGGCCCAGGATGCGCTGTTCACGTTGTACGAGGCCGGGCTGATCAAACCGGTCGTGTCACAGACGTTCGCGCTGGCTGACGCGGTCGAGGCGTTGAACGCGCTGGCGACTCGCAAGACTTACGCCAAAGTGGTTCTGACCATGGGTTTGGACAAAGATGGCCTGATATGACAACTGGATACTCACGTCGCCAATTCATCTCCAGTACACGCGCGACGCTCCTGTGCGCGGCGGTCCATCCCTGGGAAATAACCGGACAAACGCCCTCTACAACCAAGACCAGACTTATACTGCTAGGTACGGGTGGCGGTCCCCGCCCCCGAAAGGACCGCTTCGCGTCATCGCAAGTGATCGTTGTCAATAACGTCGCCTACGTGGTGGATTGCGGAGATGGCGTGGCGATCCAACTTGCTCGCGCCGGAATACCGCTGCCCACGCTTCGTAATATCTTTATTACTCACCAGCACTCCGATCACAACGCTGACTACGGCAACCTACTCCTGTTAGCTTGGGCGAGTGGATTGAAAACGCGTGTTGACGCCTGGGGGCCGCCTCCTTTGATTCGGATGACGCGTCTATTCTTCGAGATGAACGAATACGACATCAAGACACGCGTTGCCGACGAGGGAAGGACGCCACTCGCCCCTCTCGCGCATGCGCACGAATTGACTCAGGATGGAACTGTCATGCATGACGAGAATGTCATGGTAAAGTGCGCGCTCGTAGATCATCCCCCAGTGAAACCCGCTTTCGCCTACCGTTTCGACTCGCGTGATAGATCAATCGTGATCTCCGGTGATACTAAGCGGTCTGACGCTCTGATCCGGCTCGCCCAGGGGGCTGACGTGCTCGTGCACGAGGCGCTCTATCTTCCGGCGGTTGATCGGCTAGTGGCGCGGACGCCGAGCGCGACGACGCTGAAGAAATCGATCATCAGTCATCACACATCGGTAGAGGATGTTGGGTGGGTCGCCGAAAAGGCAGGCGTTAAGACGTTGGCTCTATCCCACCTGGTACCCGCAGACGACCCCGAAGTCACCGAACAGATGTGGATTGACGCCGCCCGCAGCGCATTCAAAGGGCAGATCGTTGTCGGTAAAGACCTGCTGGAGATCTGATAGCGGCTCCCTTCTGCTTGAGAATGGAGGATGGGAAATTGAAATGGAGAACGGCATTTATTTCAATTCGCCCAACAACTCGGCCAAATACTGTTTCCACAATTCGGGCAACGAATGCGTCCCATGTCCGCGCGTCTTGTCGCTGATCGGGATCAACACGTAGCGGCCTTGTTTCACGCGCTTAATCTCTCTTTCCACAATCCCAAGCTCAGGCGGATTGACCTGGTCATCGGCGGAGTTGATGGCGATGAGCGGCGCTTTGATCTTTTCCAGATCGGGCGCGGGGTCGTAATCGCGCGATGCGTCGAAGGCGTAAAGCATGTCGTTGGCGTCGGCGTGGGCGAGTTGATTGCGGACCAGGTTATCGAACATTTTGTCGGCGTCCTCGCGGGTGGGCGCCTGTTTATATTGCTGCAGCGGCGAGCTGGTCATAAACAGCAGAGTGTAGATCGCCGAGGTCAGCCCGCGTGTTGGCTGCTGTTTGTAATCGCCGTTGTTCCACTCGGGGTCGTTCTTGATCGAGTCTATGACCATCCGTCGCATCATTCGGTTGCGCCCCGAGATTTGAACCGGCAGGCTGGCCAGCGGCATGAGCGCGTCCATAAAGTCTGGATACTTCTCTCCCCACAGCCAGGTGTGCATCCCGCCCATCGAGGTCCCCATCACCAGACGCAGACGATTCACCTTGAGGCCTTCGGTCAACAACCTGTATTGCGCCGTGATCATGTCGTTGTAGGCGTAACGCGGAAATCGCGCGCGCAAACCGCTGCTGGGCTTCGACGACTGGCCGTGACCGACGCCGTCGGGCAAGATGATGAAATACTTCGCCGCGTCGAGTAACTGCCCGGGGCCGAAGAGCGCGCCGCCGAACTGATTCGACAGAAAGCCCGAGCCCGACCCTCCCGTGCCATGCATGATGAGAACGGCGTTGCGCGCGACGCCCGAAGCGTCGCGCTTCAACTCGCCTATCGTGCGGTAATGCAGCTTCAATTCGGGCAGCGTCTCGCCGCTGTCGAATTTGAAATCGCGGATGACGAAATCGCCCTCGACAGGTTGAGGGTAATTCGGCTGGCGCGTCGCGTTCTGCGTTTGCGCGGCG
>Ga0081455_10001682_pt1 | contig 26817 bp, 24 predicted proteins | sample TabmetS3T2R1_FD_70207 | JGI IMG/M metagenome (GOLD analysis project Ga0081455, IMG submission 70207) | Tabebuia heterophylla rhizosphere microbial communities from the University of Puerto Rico - S3T2R1 | ecosystem: Host-associated > Plants > Roots > Rhizosphere ...
CCCCGAGGGTGATGATTCCTGCGACCCGTGCCTTCCACCAAACTGCACGCTCAGGTGCCCACGGCTTGCGGTCTCACCGCCTTCGCCCATTACTAATGCTGTGCAAGTATTGTCGGATTAGGGTTAGCTCCTATCTATCCACTGGATTTGCTTCGATTGAACTTGTGCGTGCTGACCCCAGAAATAACAAACTATCCAGCTAATGAATCGCTTCATCCGGCGACCTTTGGGGTGATCAGGCAGACACATATTTGCAAACGTTCCGCCAGTCAAGCTTTTTCCCGGATTAGCAGCGTGATTTGGGTTTATAGATGAAAACGAAAGAAACAACAATCGGACAGTTTAACTTTGGTGCTTTGCATTCAAGAGCTGCTGCGCTGAGGCCGCCAATTCACCGATCATGAAACCCATCTTGGGATGGGCCGGCTCGAAGTCGGGCTGGATGCCGAAGCGGGCGAGCGCTGCGCTACAGACCGGGCCAATGGAAACCAATAGAGCGCGTGTCAAAGATTGCGCCAGCTTGGCGTCCAATCCATCTTGTTGCGCCACTTGGAAGACGTTTTCTACTTGGGTCGCGCTCGTAAAGATGACGACATCGACTTGAGCTTCGACAATCTCGCGAATGGCAGTTTGTAACGGCGCGATATTCTCGGGCAGCGCCCATCGATATACCGGCACGCGCAGGACTTCCGCGCCGCGCGCCTCCAGTCCCGAGATTAATTCCTGATTGGTAATGCCATATTCTTGAACAGCGATACGTTTCCCCTTCAGTGGGATATTGGAATCCAGAACCGCGAGGACTTCTTTCCAAGTATTGGGCTCCGGCGCGGTGAATGCCGGCCGTAACCCCAACTCTTTCAGTACCGCCACCGGCTTCGGTCCACGAGCCAGGAGGCTTATCTTGCCGAGCAGCGCTACAATTTGTTCCCGTGAATAATGAATGGCAAGTGCATCCGTCATCGTTCGTGTACCAACTCCTGTGAGCAGCACAACCAGATCGATGAGGCCATTCTCAATCTTTTGAAAAAGTTCTAAAGGCGCACTGTTTTCCGCCAGTGGCACTTCGCGCATGGAGGGCGCCACCTTGGGTTCACCACCGTGGCGGCGAATCAACTCCGCCATCTCTTTCGCACGGCGGCTCTCAAAAGAAATGATCCTAAGTCCCTGCAGGCCGGACCGTAAACTTGATTCCATGGACAGCGGGATTATAGCGGGCTAGCGCGAAGCCCTGCAACTCGCCAGCGCAAAGGCTACACGATCATACCGGCCGCCACTGTGTTATGGGTCGCATCGTCGATCATGATGAAACTCCCTGTGGCGCGATTGCGCGCGTAACTGTCGATGACCAGTGACTGCTGTACTTTGACACCCACCCGGGCAATGTCGTTCATTTGGAGCCGCGATATTCCGTCAACGCGCTCCAGAGTATTTACATCCACCCGGTATTGGATTTGGGAGACACATGCTTTGGCCGACTTGGTCGTGTGCTTGATGGCGTATTTCCGCCGCAGATCCAGGGGCCGCTCGCTGAGCCAGCAAACATCCGCATCAAATTGCTTGGCCACGGACACGTTATCGCCGTTTTTGACGATCATGTCGCCGCGGGAAATATCGATGTCATCCTCAAGCAGTAAAGTCACGGACTGGGGCGCCGCAGCATGCATCAGCAGTCCATCGAGGGTGAGGATTTGTCTCATGCGGGACGACCGGCCTGACGGCAACACGAGGATCGGGTCCCCCACCGTAAGGGCTCCCGATTCGATACGCCCCATATAGCCGCGGAAATCGTGATGTTCATCCGTACCGGGGCGACAGACCCATTGTACGGGAAAACGAAAATCAGCGAAATTTAGATCGTGGTCGATATCGATGTTCTCAAGCAGCTCCATGAGTGCCGGCCCATCATACCACGGCAGATTTTCGCCGCGATCCACAACCATGTCGCCCATGAGCGCCGAGATAGGAATATAGACGATATCGCGAAAATGGAGGCCGTTAGCAAACCGATCGAATTCTTCGCGGATATCGCCGAATACATCCCGTGAATAGCCCACCAGGTCCATTTTGTTCACCGCCACTACCAGATGAGGAATACCCACCAAGCTCGCAATATAGGCGTGGCGGCGCGACTGCGTGACCACTCCGTTGCGTGCGTCGATGAGAATCACGGCCAGATTGGCAGTGGACGCCCCGGTCACCATGTTGCGCGTGTACTGCTCATGGCCCGGGGTATCGGCGATGATGAACTTGCGTTTGGGCGTGGAAAAATAGCAATACGCAACATCGATCGTAATGCCTTGCTCCCGCTCGGCCACAAGCCCATCGGTAAGCAGGGATAAATCCAAGCCGTTAATGCCTCTGCTTCGAGTGGTCCGCTCCACAGCCGCCAGTTGGTCTTCGAAAACAGCTTTGGAATCGTGCAGCAGCCGCCCGATCAGGGTGCTTTTGCCGTCGTCCACGCTGCCCGCGGTAATGAAACGCAGCAGCTCACTTCGATCAAACTCAATCCGATTCATCGGGACTGAGAAAAGGGTGATATGCGGGAGAAGCGCGACTTGAACATCTTGAACTGTTGGAACTATTGGAACCGGTCAGCCGATAGTTCTTCATCGGCGAGATGTTCAAAAGTAACCTTCCTTTTTGCGCAATTCCATAGATGCTTCTGAAGTTTGGTCGTCCATCCGGGTCGCACCGCGTTCAGTCACTCTCGTCACTGCGGTCTCGGCAATGATCTCGTCCACCGTTGTCGCGGTGGATTCCACCGGGCAGGTACAGGTCATATCGCCGACTGTCCTAAAGCGCACGGAGAGAATTTCCACCTTTTCGCCGGCCTTCGCCTGTACCAGCTCGGATATCGGCAATAGACCGTTATTCCGGCGGATCACTTCACGGTTATGGGCATAGTAAATACTCGGCACTGCGAGCCGCTCTTTGGCGATATAGCGCCACACATCTAGTTCCGTCCAGTTGCTGATTGGAAAAACCCGGATGTTTTCTCCCGCGTTTACCCGGGTGTTGTAGAGATCCCAGAGCTCGGGACGTTGGTTTTTAGGGTCCCACTGGCCGAACTCGTCGCGAAAGGAAAAAATCCTTTCCTTGGCTCTGGCCTTTTCCTCGTCCCGGCGCGCGCCGCCGATGCAGGCGTCAAAGCGAAACTCCTCGATGGTATCCAGCAAAGTGACCGACTGGTGAATATTGCGGCTCCCATTGGGAGATTTGAGGATCACTTTTCCCTGCTTGATAGAGTCTTCCACCGAGCGCACGATAAGACGCTCGCCTAACTCTGCTGCTCTTTTGTCGCGAAACGCGATCACTTCCGGGAAATTGTGGCCGGTGTCGATGTGGAGCAAGGGAAAAGGAAACCGGGCAGGGCGAAATGCTTTCTCGGCCAAACGCAGAACTACGACAGAATCCTTGCCACCGGAAAACAGCAGCGCAGGATTCCGACATTCCGCCGCCACTTCTCGTAGGATGTGGATCGATTCGCTCTCCAGAGCCTCCAGATGAGTGATCGCCGGTCGAACAAGCCTGGCGGCCGGGAGCCGGGATTTCAATCTGAACCCCGGTGCCGAACGTACATAGCGGTTTGAATCGGAATTGACAGTTGTTTCCATAGAGATGTCCAAATCAAAATCTTAGATGCCGACAAACTCTTCTTCGCCCGACGACCATGCTTTCTCCGGCAATTGCGTGTCAGGAGAAAACCAATCGAGTTGATTTTTTAGCTCAACAACTTCGCCAACAACGATCAACGTTGGCGCTTTGAGCGAAGCGCTCTTCTCCACGATATCCGCGAGGGTCCCGATCACCGTTTCTTGGTCACAGGTGGTTCCTCGTCGAATCACCGCGGCAGGAGTTTCAGGTGAACGCCCGTGAGCAATCAGCTTAGCCACGATGGCCGACAGATTGTGCAATCCCATTAAGATAACAAGGGTGTCGACCGCTGTCGCCAGCTTGCCCCAATCCACCGCGGGTTTCCCTTTCAAGGCTTCGTGTCCCGTGACTACGGCGAAGGACGATGCGAACTTCCTATGGGTAACTGGAATACCGGCGTAAGCGGGCACTGCCACTGCGGCGCTAACGCCAGGGACGATCTCGAACGGGATTTCAGCATCAGCCAGTGCCTCCGCCTCTTCACCGCCGCGACCAAAAACGAATGGATCGCCACCCTTGAGCCGCACGACCTCGCAGCCAAGCCGGGCGTAGTCAATGAGTGTTCGGTTGATTTCTTCTTGAGCGATGCAATGACGGCCGGCTTGCTTGCCGACAAAAATCCTGGTGGCTGTCGACGGGGCCTCTTCGAGAAGTTCAACGTTCACCAACTGATCGTAAACGATAACCTGAGCCTGGTGCAGCAATTGCAACCCGCGGACCGTGATCAGGCCTGGATCCCCCGGCCCAGCGCCGACGAGATAAACTTTGCCTGTCCTCATGATTTGGCTCCTAAGGTTTCCAGTAGCAGATCCTTCGCCTGAACCAACTTTCCCTCCTTAATCAGGCGGCGGAAATCTCCCCTCAGCGCCCGGTTCCATTTGGATGGATCTGGAGAGACGGATTTTTCCCGCAGCTCTTTGCGCACTTGGCCGGCGATCTGGATAAAACTTGCATAATCCTGGTGGAAGTATTCATCGAGTTCTTCGCGAATGGCGCGCGTCGCCGCTGGACTGACTCCGCCAGTCGAAATGGCCACCGCGAGGTCGCCGCGCCTTATCACCGCCGGCAGAATGAAATCGCAATGATCTGGATCGTCAGTCGAGTTGACCCAAATGTGCAACGAATGTGCCTCGCTGGAGACCGCCGCATTGACCTCTGAATTATCCGTCGCTACAAAAACCAGATCGTATCCCGCCCGATCGCCCGCTCGGTATTCTCGCGCCACGTGTCGGATCGCGCCTTGAGTGAGCAGACCTCGGAGTCGATCTGTGATCGCCGGGCTGATGACGGTAACATTTGCGCCCGCTGCCACAAGTCCCTCAACTTTTCTTTCGGCGACTGTCCCCCCGCCTATGACGACGCACCGTCGATCTTTCATCTCGAGGAAAATCGGATAGTACCCCACGTATCAAACCTTGGCTTGCAGGTTCACGTGCAGTCCGCACTCTTTAGCGTTAGGGTTTTCCCACCACCAGCGGCCGGCACGGAGATTCTCGCCCGGTTTCACCGCCCGCGTGCAGGGAGCGCAGCCGATGCTGGGGTAGCCTTGTTTATGAAGCCGATTGTAGGGGACGCTCTTTCTACGGATGTAGTCCCACACGTCGCCGTAGCTCCAATCTACCAATGGATTGATTTTGATGATGTTGCCGTGATCTTCGTCCAATTCGATCCGACGGACATCCGCCCGCGTCACCGCCTGCTCGCGCCGAAGTCCCGTCATCCAAGCGTCAAGTCCTTTCAGCGCGCGGTTCAGCGGCTCGACTTTGCGCACCCCGCAGCACAATTTGCGCAGCTCTACCGAGTTGTAAAAAAGATTTAGCCCGTTCTCCCGCACCATCTTTTCGACGCCGTTAGAGTCTGGACAAAACACTTCGATCTGAATTCCATAGCGTTCTCTTATGGCGTCCATGCAATCGTAGGTCTCTTGATTCAGTCGTCCGGTGTCCAGGGTGAACACCCTAAAGTCGGCCCCGCGCACGCGGTGCATGAGATCGATCAGCACCGACTCCTCAGCTTGAAAGGAACAGGCGAGGGCAATCCGCGGACCGAATCGTTCCAACGCCCACGTAACCATGTCAACCGTCATTAGGTTTTCAAAGTCGTTGCTGTTTTCCGCGAGGTTCATTTGAGTATCCAAAACGATCGGTTCCCGCTAAATGGCTTGCAGATTGTTCAACAACGTTTTCGTTTCAAATGACAAGGGCGTAGTTAGGGTTACATTCAAGCAATGTCTTGGATCGTCCCTCTTCCTTGCCAACGTAAAATTTGTGCTCGCGTAAAGACGCCGCGCCAAGAAGTCAATTTCTGGTCTGATCTCCTCGAAAGCATCTCTGCTGTTGGGCGCAAGCAACCGATCATTGACCAAGATCTCCACCTGATTGCCGGAAAATTTCAACTTGCCGCGTAGCGCCGGTTCCTCCTCCAGCCGGTAGCAATTTTCTAAAGCAGACCGCAGGACCGTGGTCAATTTCTCAAGGTTCGACCCGCTTACTTTACTTTTTTGACGATACAGAAGTCCGCGTCGATTATCGGTCTCATCGATGCTGACATTGGCGTCATCGGCGACCAAGACAATCCCGGGGCCGGCCTGCATGTGGCTGTAGTCGGCGACATCGTGGTAAACGCCGTCGGTGGCCTGGATCCAGCCATGAAAAATATCGATAAAGTCCGTCAACGGAACTTTGTTGGGCTCCTCGCTCAAAATCTTTACGTTGATCTTTTGCAGCTCCATTTGTCAGCGACCTAGGCGTTCGCTTGTACAACATCCAGCTTCATTGCGTTCGCCACACCTCCGTTCAGCTTGTTGTGGCAATCATGCGCTGCATCGATGAAGAGCTGCGCTTCTTGCACCAATTGTAGGGCACGGTCAGCATCGACAGCATTGCCCGTGCCGAGAAACTCCTTCGCCTTGAACATGTATTCAGCAAATTTTCCGCCGGCATACTTGTCCCAGAAGAGTTGTGTTTCGTAGAAGCGGCTGGTGAACTCGGCGAGGATTTGATTTTCATCTTCCGAAACGCCAGGGTTTTGCGCCTTGACCAATCCCTGCGCTGCACGCACCATGGAAGCATAAGCCGTTTTGGCGGCATCCTGAGGGCGACCGCCGTCTAGAAGCAACTGAGCCTCGAACAACTCACGTTCGCTGGCAGCCAGAGCGAACTCAGCCTGACTTACCACCTCGCCGGCACACTCACCTACTCCCATGTCCGCTAGGGTAAATTCCCGGGGGTCACCCCAATCGCTATAGTAAGAGCGATCCACGTCGTGACTCGGAATCTTCGTCAAATCTTCCAATAGATCCTTGATTTCTTTTTTGCCAATGCGCCGGACGAAATCCTGGAAGCGCTCGTCCTTCAATCGCTTGCGTACGTAGTACTCTGTTATCGACAACAGCGCCTCCGGAATCCGCTTGGACGGAACCGCGCCAATCGGCACGCCGTACTCCCCCGCATTGTCATGAAATTTTCCTCCGAGAATCACCTGGAAATGCGGCACCTGGAAGCCTTTCACGTTGCGGTTAATGCCGTAAAAGCCGATGTCGGCGACGTGATGCTGGCCACAGGAATTAAAGCAGCCGCTGACTTTGATGCGCAGATTCTTCACCGCCTCATCGAGCTGTAAGCTCTTCTCTCCCAATCGATAGCGGAGCTCTCGCGCGAGACCACGAGAGGAAGCAATTCCCAGTTTGCAGGTATCCGTTCCCGGGCAAGCGGTGACGTCCACTATCGTTGCCGCGTCCGGAGCGCCGAGACCGATAGCTTTGATCGCTCGGTAAAGCTCCGGCAGATCCGCCTCGCTTACCCAACGGAAAAGGATGTTTTGCTCCACCGTGGTGCGTAGCGTATCCTTGACGAAACGACGCGCGATGTCGGCGAGCGCCCGCAATTGATCGGCGCTGACGTCTCCCAGTGGCAAGGTTATCGTCGCGGCCACATACCCGGGTTGCCTTTGCTTGTAAACGTTGGTTGCGTACCAGGCATCGAAGCCCTCTGGCCGTTCGCCGCCGTTTAAATTTACTCCCGGTTTAAGTGGTTCTTCCGTTTGCTGATTGACCGATGCCAGGTGAGCCGTCCAGCGCGGATCATTGGCCAGCTTTTGGCGCTCAGCCAGAACGAGCTTCCGAAACTCATCGATGCCGAGATTCGCAATGAGAAATTTCACCCGCGCCCTGGCGCGATTGCGCTTTTCGCCCAAGCGGGCGAACACCCGCGAGATGGCCTGGGCTATCGGCAAGAGCTCTTCTTCAGGCAAAAACTCATCGAACAACTTGGCCTTGTAGGGCACCGAGCCGAGACCGCCGCCGACGTAGAGCGCGAATCCGCGTTTTTGCTTGCCGTCGATGACTTTGGTTTTGGCGATGGCACCCATGTCATGCATGGTCACCAGACCGCACGGATGCTGTTGGCAACCCGAGAAAGCGATTTTGAACTTCCGGCCGAAATCCTGTGTATCGGGGTGCCCCATCAAAAACCTTGAGCAAGCCTTTGCATATGGCGTTGTATCAAAGGTTTCGTCGCCGCAGATCCCCGCGAGCGGGCAGGCTGTCACGTTGCGGACCACATTCCCACAGGCTTCACGGCTGGTGATTCCAACGGCGGCGAGACGGCGCATCAAAGAAGGCGTATCGTCGATGTGGACAAAATGGTACTGGATATCTTGCCGCGTTGTCACATGGGAGACTCCGTCTGCATACTCCTCCGACAATTCTGCAAGGACCTCCAGTTGTTCCGGGTTAAGCCCGCCAAACGGAATCTTGATGCGCATCATCCCCGGCGCATCCCATAATGTATCCGGTCCTTTGATAACGTCCGCGGAAAGGTTGAGCTTCTGGATCCTTTTGCCATCGTGGCGCTGTCCGTTGTCATAGCGCTGTCCGTAAATCCCGCGCCGTAAGCGGGTCTCGGCAAAGACCTTCTCGTCGATCTTTCCCTGTTTTCGAAGCTCCATTTGCTGCTCGAAGATGTCGATCTCCCGTGCCAATTCCGGCGGCATTCTCTCAGCGACCTTCTCTTTCCACGTAAGAGTTTTCTCCACGACTTGTCTCCTTCAGCCCACTGTTTTCTTGTCCAAACCTGACTTACTGGATTGTGTTAGTCAGAAATATCGCCAAAAATTTTCGTCAGATATAGTACATCAACGCTGCTGGCTCTGGTTTACACAAATCAGCCAATGTCATTTCCTCGAGAATATTCTCCATCGCCTTGACGCCTCGTGCCCAGGTTTCGACCAGCCGCTGCGTAACGGGAGACACTCCCCGCCCATGCGTGGCTGGTCTTAGATCAATCCCTACCAACGGTCCTTCCAGCACGTGTAAAACCTCCCTGACCGTGATGGTCTCAGGAGGACGGGCGAGTATGTAACCGCCAGCGGGCCCACGGGAGCCATGAACCAGCCGTCCCCGTTTCAACAACACCATTATCTGTCCGAGATACTCGGGTGGTATCTGCTGGTTCTTGGCGATCTCCTTTACCTGCACAGCCCGCCGAAGTTTGTAATTATCGACGAGCTCGGCTAGGGCAAGTAATCCATAGTGGCCTTTTGAACTGACTTTCATAACTCGTCCTGCCAGTTTAACCGATCCTAAGTAAGTTGGTTAAAAATGTCAAGAACCGGAAAACTTCTTTCGTGGAGGCAAATCTGCCCCTGACTGGCGAGCTTTCTACGATCGTAAGCCGCCGCACACAATCTACTTTTTGCCTTGCCGGGGCGAATCGATTGCGGCTATATTCCGGGAAAATCCTTAACCTGTCCGGCAACTTGCCCGTTAAGCTTCGGAGGTGATCGTGAAGCGACCTTTTGAAAAGATGCTGGTAAGCTTGCTCTTGAGCGCTTTGGTTCTCGCCATTAAAAGTGACTCGCTCGCCGCTCCGGGCGAAGTCATTATCACCCATGCTAGCATGAGCACCTCGGCGATTCCGCTCTGGGTCGCCCAACGCCAAAATTTTTTTGGCAAATACGGCGTCAAATCAAAAGTCGTCTGGGTCCGCGGCAACCCGGCACAGATTGCCACTCTTGCATCGGGCGACACGCAAATCGCCTACGGCGGCGCAACTACCGCTCTCGCCGCTGCCGTGGGCGGCAAAGAGTTACAGATGATAGCCAGCCTGAGCAGCCGAGAAAACCTAGACCTGGTCGCTAGACCGGGAATCAATGGCCCAAAGGATCTGCGCGGTAAGCGCTTTGGTATCCAAAGTATCGGCGGCGGAGTGTGGAAAACCGCTACGGTTTGGTTCGAGCACTTCGGCATGGATGAGAAGCGTGACAACATTCAAATGATTGTCATTGGCGATGTGACGATTCTCAGCCAGGCTCTTGAAACCGGACGTATCGATGCCACCGTCGTTCCGGGTTTCTTGAGCCGCCGATTGGCCGAAAAAGGCTTCGTGGTTCTGGGGCGTTGCGAGGAGACGAGATTACCTTCAGTAGGGATGACCGTTCTGGTGGAAAGGCCCTATCTTCAGCAAAACATGGAAACTCTCCAAGACGTACTCAAGGCGCTCGTCGAAGGCATGGTCTTCATCACCGCTCCAAAGAACAAGCCGGCAGTGCTTGAGACTATTACCAAACAATTCAAGCTCACCGACCAAGCGGCAGCCGAGGGCGCTTATCAGGATGTTTTCACCCTGGTCCGCTTGGAAGAATATCGCAAACCCTACGTTTCAATGGATGGACTCAAGATCTTGCAGCGTCTCATGAAAAGCCAAAACCCGCGTATCGGCGAGATCAAAGTAGAGAATCTCGTTGATTCGAGCGTGCTCAAAAAAATCGATGAGAGCGGCTTCTTTGAACGGCTCTATGCCGGGTACAAAACGAAATAGTCTGCGAAAAAGAAATCAGCGACGCCTTCGATGACCATTCAAACGCAACTCTGTACTTTCAAAACCGCCGATAACGAGAGACTCCACGGCCTGCTCTTTACGCCACCAAGCGATGACTCAGATATGGCGCTAGTTTTCATCCACGGCGTCGCTATGAATTTCTATCTGCCGCCCTTGGCGATTTTCGGTCAGGAGCTAGCGCAACTTCGGTACCATTGCTTTGTGATAAATACACGCGGTCACGACTGGATTGCCCGCGTCGGCAATCTAACCAAATTCGGCGGGTCCGCTTACGAGAACCGTGAGGACTGTCTATTTGATTTGGACGGGGCTTTGGATTACCTCGAAAACCTAGGTTATCGTCGCTTCGTCCTCATCGGCCATAGTTTGGGGGCGATCAAATCGATCATCTATCAGGGGACACGGCAGCGTGTTGACGTTGTCGGCATCGTGTCTTGCTCCGCCCCGAAACAATTTTATTCCGAGCGGATCTCCCGGCAACCCGAGTTTCGCGCAAGCATAGAACGAGCTGAAACCATGGTCGTTGAAGGCAAGAGCGAAGAGCTATTGTACGTCGCTGTCGGTGCCACGCCGGGAATCTTTAGCGCCCGTACACATTTGGACAAATATGGCAAAGACGATCGCAATGATTGCCGCCCCTACGCAAAGCAGCTTGGTTGCCCTCTGCTCGCCATCGTCGGCGGCGCCGAGCCCAAGTTTTTTCACGAATACGCGCAAGATCTGGTCAGAGCAGCAGGGGCCAGTTCAACGTACAGGCTCGTCGAGGGCGGGAATCATTTTTACAATAGACATACGGGGAAAATTGTGGAGATCATCTATCAGTGGCTGGCGCAGTTCGACAGTTGAAACCCGCCGTATCCATCGCTCGCTTGCCGCGCGGCGATGAACATAAAACGGGCAAACTAGCTAAAAAACATCCGGCAATAAGGATATAGAAATCGATGATTCCAAACGTCGTGCTCTTCGTGGTGATATTTGTTTTTTTGTTGCAGCTTTGCTGCATTAGGATCGATGTAATTTTTCGGAACGTGGACGAAGAGAGGATCAATACCTAATGAATCACCACAGTTGGCGAGTCCTTCGAGCGACGCTTGTTGCCATTGCGTCATCATTTATCTGGGCCCTTCGGGCCTTTAGTGCCAGCGCGCCAGCCAAATACGTTGTCGGGTACGCCACGTATACCGCGAGGATTGTGCCCCTTTGGCTCGCCCAAGAGCAGGGCTTTTTCACCAAATATGGCATCGACGTCGATCCGGTTTTTATCCGCGGCGCACCGACTTTGGTCGCCGGCATGGCCGCCGGCAGCATTCATATCGGGCGTACCGGCGGCAGCGCAATTTTGGCTGCCGTCTCCGCGGGACATGATTTCAAAATCGTCTCCACATTTAACAGCCGCAACACCTACGATCTGGTAGTAAGACCGAACATCAAGAGGGCCGAAGATCTGCGTGGCAAGACATTCGCGGTCACCAGTATCGGTGGCACCAGCTGGATGGGCATCTTGCTTTGGCTTGAATATCTGGGTCTGGATCAACAGCGCGACAACATCCGCATGCAGGTCATCGGCGATCAGGCCGTACAAGTTCAGTGCGTCGAGAACGGACTCTGTGACGCCGCCGCAGTTGACGGTGTTTTTAGCCGTCAACTCAAATAGAAAGGCATGACCATCCTCGGCGAATACACCGACGTCAAAACCCCCTTGGTCGGCCAAACCATGGCTGTGCCGGCAACACTGCTGCAGCAGCGCCCAGACGTCGCGGAAAGCTACTTGAAAGCAGAGATTGAAGCCCTCGCCTTTTCCCTTGCACCAAAGAACAAACCTGTCGTCTTAAAGACTTTAGCGCGTTGGCTCAAGGTGGATTCAGCAGGCAGCGAGGACGCCTATCAGGACCTCGTTCGCGGCGTCGACCGCAAACCGTTCGCGTCCCTCGAAGGGATGCGCAATGTCCAGCGGCTTCTCAAATCGCGAAATCCCAAAGTCGGCGAAGTCAAAGCCGAAGACGTCATCGACAATCGCCTGATGCGTAAGCTCGACGACAACGGCTTCATCGACAAGATGTACTCGACCTATGGAGCAAGGTTGTAGCGTTGGTTTTGAAACGTGCCCGAAAAAATAAACGCGGAGGACAAAGCCATGCCTCACCTAAAAGTTCAAGACACGGAGATCTACTATGAAGTCCACGGCGATGGCCCGCCGTTTCTCTTCTGCAATGTCACCGGTCTCGATCACCAAGCTTGGAAATTTCATCAAGTGCGGGAATTTTCTCGCGACCACAAAGTCATCGTCTTTGACTACCGCGGCACTGGTAAGTCAAGCAAGACCGTACAGAAATATACCATCGAGATGTTCACCGGTGATGCCGCCGCGATTCTCGATCATCTGGGAGTGGAGCAAGCAATTGTCTGCGGCCACTCCATGGGTGGCGTGGTAGCACAGCTCTTGGCACTTGATTATCCGCGGAAGGTCAAAAAACTCATCCTCGCGTCCAGCGGCTCTTCTCATCCGGGAGCGAAAGGCATTCCGCTCGCCATGTGCCGCGACATGGTTCGCGTCGGATTCGAGGGTTACATTCGTCAGCACACCATTGAAACGGGTTGGACCAAAGAATTTGTCGCGGCTCATCCCGATCTGATCGAAAAGTTTCTCCAGGTCAGGATGTCTGGTATTGCGCCACTGGAGAATTATCTTCATTTTGTGCTGGCGCGCCAAGAACATGATCACACGGATCGACTGCAGGAGATCCGGGTGCCAACTTTGGTCCTGGTCGGTGACGACGAAAAACACGCCGCCACGGACAAAACTCACTGGCAAGCCGCCCATGAGCTTGCCCGCGCGATCCCCGACGCAGAGCTCGTCGTATTATCCGGCGAAGGGCATCATTACCTTGCAACGAATCCAGAGGTCGCACATAAGGCGATCCGCGAGTTTATCGGCTAGCAGGCTGCTGAAAAGCCTGCACCCAGAACCTTTCAGCTAGCAAAAGACCCCCAGATGGTTCCTTCTATACAGGAAGTTACCGCTGGTCAGCCCGTTCAACCATCATCGCGACGGCCTCGCCTCCGCCGATGCAGAGCGTGGCGATTCCTTGTCTTTTGCCGAGATCGCAAAGGGCGTGAATCAGCGTAGTTAGAATTCGCGCTCCGCTTGCGCCGATCGGGTGGCCAAGGGCAATGGCGCCGCCACGGACATTTACCTTTTCCGGATTCAAATTCAATTCACGGTTTACGGCCATGGAGGCCACCGCAAAGGCCTCGTTAATTTCAAACAGATCAATGTCAGCGAGCGTATTGCCGCATTGTTTCAGCAACTTTGTGATCGCCTGAGCCGGAGCCAGGGTAAACCATTCCGGTTCTCGCGACGTGCTGCTCCAACCCTTGATCCGCACCAGCGGTCGGATTCCCAACTCCGAAGCCTTGCGTTGAGACATCACAACCAGCGCCGCGGCGCCGTCGCTGATCGAGGAAGCATTTCCGGCGGTCACCGTGCCATCCTCGCGAAACGCCGGCCGGAGCGATTTCATCTTCTCCATATCGAACTTTGCGACCTCTTCATCTTCCGCCACGACATGTTCTTGCTGGTTCGTTACCGCGGTCACGACAGGCACGATCTCTTTGGCGAAATCTCCATTCCGCTGGGCGGCCTGAGCACGCTTATAGCTGCCGGCGGCGAACTCGTCCTGTTCTTTGCGCGAGATGGCAAATTTCTTCGCGCACAGCTCGGCGGCCGTACCCATATGAAAATCATTGTAAACATCCCAAAGCCCGTCTTTGATCATGCTGTCGACCAGAGCGCCGTGACCCATGCGGTATCCGCCGCGTGCCTTGGGCAATAGATAGGGCGCATTGGTCATGCTTTCCATACCGCCGGCGACCACAACCTCCGCTTCTCCCAAACGGATCGCCTGCGCCGCCAGCATCACCGCTTTGAGACTGGAACCGCAGACCTTGTTGATCGTGAGGCATTCCACACTCTGGGGCAGGCCGGCACCCAGCGCGGCCTGCCGCGCCGGCGCCTGCCCAAGACCCGCCGAGAGGATATTCCCCATGATGACCTGGTCAACGTCCGCTTCCTTTAGGTTGGCCCGCTTCAACGCCGCCTTGATGACGACGCTCCCAAGCTTCGTCGCGGCTACGCCGCTCAAAGCCCCTTGAAAACCCCCAATCGGCGTCCGCACGGCGCTGACAATGACGACTTCGTTTAATTCCATTCCTCTACCCAATAGTTATTCTGAACAGACACTCTAGCTTCCATTCGCTCGGTTTTTCATCGATTGGTGCTGCCACACTACTTTACCTCAGATTTGCAAATTCACCAACGGGACAGGTTCTCTATCAGCCATCTCAAAGTCACACTGCAGTATGGGTAAGCACTTGTCGGCTCCTGTGGATCGTTTTCCTCACATCTGAATTGGTCACGTCGAGGCGTGAAGGAAAAAAGAGGCATTTCTGGTGCTCCACCTTTAGTCAAAAGATGACATCGAGTCAGAAAGAATTCCAAAAGCCCTCTTCGTCTTTGAAACAGAGGGACGGCTTTCGAAGCCGCTTTGTATTGGCGTTCACCTTGACTTTTGCCGTTGATCGAACTAAAAACAGCGAGTCTTAAGGATGGGCCTATGGCAAAATATCGCGCACGCCACTGTCCCCAGTGCAATTATTACTTGGGTTTCTCGGTTACGAAGTCGCCCGGGAAGAGCAAAGAAATTTTTATCACGAGCTTCTGTCTCAACTGTAGCTACAAGCTTCCTATCAACAAGATTATCCGGGGCATCCGGCGCACGACTTCACCCCTCCGTCGCGCCGCGTTAAGATTGGCGTCCTTCACAAACGGCGGTCAAACCACCAGCACTGAAGCTCAGCGACAAGCCGCCGATGCGGAAGGGGTGTTTGCGCCGTTGGATTATCCTCGCCACTTGCGAGTCATCGGGCAAGAGCTTGAAACCCTTCGCCTCAAAACATTCAACCTTGAATGCACGGGTGATGCCTATCTTGTTTGGTCGCCATCCGGCGCAGTCGAGACTGAGGACCATCCTACTTCGCGCGTCAGCAAGAATCGTTTGCAGAAGCTATGGAAGAAGAAGTCCCGACTCGGATCCCACGGACATGAGGAGCGTTTCACTCTCCCCTCTTCCTTGCTGACGAAGCGCTATAGATACTCTTTCCGAGATATCGAGCGCATGGAATGTGAAAGCAGAAGTCACCGCCGCCGAAAAACTAGCATGACGGATGGGCACAGGCTCTCCCAGCTGCTGCGTACCGTGGGCGCCGTGGTTGGGCAGCGGCGTGAACGACTCCTCGGCATTTCCTGGCAGGATTTTTCGATCAGTGTTGTCGTCGAAACGACGCAGGGGCAGCGCCAGATCGATGTGTTTCGACCGGACAATGTTTACGATCTTTGGGTGAGAATGTATCTGCGGCGCGACAATCGCGCCCTTTCGGACTTTCCTCGTTAGACGTGCGATCCCAACGGGACTCTTTGCACAGCGGGAGTTGACAAAATCTTCGGCGATTCACTTTTGATCGGAAACGATAACTGTTCCTGTACAGACGCCGACTGCTGCAATTGAATAGGAATCCGCAGCGCGAAGGTTGAGCCCTGACCCAGTTTGCTCTCGACATGAATCGTCCCCCCGAGCACGGCCGCATATTTTTTTGCAATATAGAGTCCCAGGCCAACTCCACCATAGGCTCTGGTATCCGTACTATCCACCTGACGGAACCTCTCAAAAATACTCGGCAACAATTCCTTGGGTATTCCAATACCGGTATCAGTCACCTTAAATTCCATTACTTTCTTATTCGCAAGGAATCGCGCCGAGATGGTAACGGTCCCCTGATTGGTGAATTTGATCGCGTTGTTGATCAGATTCTCGAGGATGTGCCTCAATTTTCCCCGGTCTGCAGAGAGAATCGGGAGATCCGTGCGAAAATCCCAAACTAACCTGATATCTTTGGCCAAGGGATAATCGTAGAACGCTCGCAACTCCGAGAGAAATTCCCAGAAGTTGACCTGCTGAAATTCGGCCTGAAGCATCTCTGCTTCGATACTGTTTACCTGCAAAACACTATTGATGAGGTTATGCAGTTCTTTGGACTGTCTCGACACCGTTTGTAGAGCCTTCTCCTGAATCGGAGTGATTTCTCCAAGCATTCCCTCAGTGAGCATGCTGCTATAACCCGAGATCACGTTTAGCGGAGTCTTCAGCTCATGTGAGACGACCCCGAGGAACTCATCTTTGACCTTGTTTGCGTGTCGCAAATCGTTTGCCTGTCGCTGGATCTGGTCAAAGAGGTGAGAATGATGAAGAGCGATGGCTAGCTGTCCGGTGAGGGTTGAGAGAAATTCCAGCTCTTCGTCCCCAAAATGATGCTCTTCTTGGGCCAAAAAAATCAAACTGCCCAGGGATTCGCCGTTGGCAACCATCGGCAGGCTGACAAAAGAAACCAGCTCTTCTCGCCGGAAGAATGCCAGATCTTTAATCCGCTGATCTGTGAATACGTCGCTCAGCGCCATCATAGATTCTGCGAGGCTCTCATCGACTAGGCCAAGCGGGTTCAATGATGTTTCGAACTCTATGGCTTTTATTCCTTTGGAGGCCGCGGTCTCGAGAAGCCCGCTCTCCCCTTGCCGCAACCGCACCATTGCGGCTGCGTAGGGCAAATGAACCAGGACCTTGTCCAAGAAGACATCGAGCATCTTCGCCGCATCGATGGTCGAAGCCACTGCGACGTTGAGCTCGTGGAGAACTTCAAGCCGCTCGCGTTGCCGTCTGATCTCTTCTGCCACTCTTTGCTGCTGTCTTAGCTGCTCTTCTTTCTGCTTCGCCAGCCGCTTTATACGTTCGACTTGGGCGAAGTAACCGTAAAACATCGCGATGACCAAGGGGAAAGGTAGACGCAGGTAAACGCTCGCATCGTGAGTCGCCGCAGAATTGAAAACGACATAAGCATAGAGAACCGGCGCCAAGAGAGTCACCAAGAGGAGCCCTCGGGGATCGTTGCAAATGCAGCTCAATACGAGGGTAAAGAAACATGCGACATAGAAATCCGCGGTTGCACCCCCGCTAAGGGTGAGAGCAATAGCTAGAAAGACGGTGTCAAAGAGCAACAGGGGACCGTAAAAATAGGCGGAATCAAAAAAGTCTTCTGCGACAAAATAGAGCGAGACATTTGTAAGCAGATAAAAGATGAGGATGGCATTTGTTTGACCCGGTGTCAGCCAGCTGTTTGGAGCATAAAGAAGCAAATAGGAGCAAAGTATGACAAGAGGCCACCGCAGTTGGATGACCGTTCTCTTTTTCGCTGCATCGAATAATCTATCGAGACTGCGGGTTGACGAGGATGCAGAAGGCTCGATGGTCTGCACAACGCCCATGATATGTGCCTGTTTCAATCTGAGCGATCTTTCGTTCAGCGAGCAACGCATGTTACATGCCAAGGCTCGCTGCGCGACCAGTCGTCTCCCAACACGAGAAGATCGCGAACGATTCTAACCGGTTAGCCAAGTTGTACAGAGGGGGTTGAGTTTGGGCTAATTTAGGCGCGCTGAACAATTGCTGCCATTTGAGGACAAATTTGTTTCTCCGTGGAGCAATCGGATGGTTCCACGAATCAATGCACTAAAATCGAGAAGTCTTCGGCTGTTCTGGGAAAAAATTAACAGCTATTTCCGAGGCCTCCCGGATTCTGTGCTGAGTCGTTCCTGAGCTAGCCGTACGGCGCGTAGAATATCCGCGTAGCCAGCGCAGCGGCAGAGGTTCCCCGAAAGGTATTCGCTAATCTCTTCGTCCGACGGGTTTGGGATCTCGTCCAGAAGTGCTTTCACGGAGAGGACAAACCCGGGAGTGCAATAGGCGCACTGTAAGGCTCGCTCGCTTACAAACGCTTCTTGAATGCCATGGAGCGACTGGCCATCGCTGAGGCCTTCAAGGGTCGTTATTTGACGGCCGGCGACGCGCACCGCGAGCACGAAGCATGAGCTGACGGGTCGACCGTCGAGCAAGACGGTGCAAGTCCCGCACGCCCCAACACCGCAGCTCTCCCGCACACTCCAGAGTTTGAATCTGTTGCGCAGGACTTCGAGCAATGTATCGGCATCTTCGACTTTGATCGTCGCCTCTCGCCCGTTGATGCCTAGGGTAATTTCGCGGTTCATTGGGATAAATCCTTCGGCACCGGTTCGCCCTTTTTCTCCGCAAGCGCGCGCAAGACTTTTTCGGGTGTGATGGGCAAGCCGCGGATACGAACACCGATGGCGTCATGAATCGCGTTGGCAATGGCGGGAGCCACTGTTAAGGCGCCGGTTTCCCCTGCGCCTTTGGCCCCGAATGGTCCGGATTCGTGTGGCACCTCGACGACGATGGGACGAAAGGACTGTGGTATGTCCTTGATCGAGGCAATCTGATAGTCGAGCAGCGAACCATTCATCAAATGTCCATCGTCAAAAATCATCTCTTCAAAAAGCGTTAGTCCTAGATGCATAATCGCCGCGCCAAGGAGCTGTTGTTCGCAGTGCCGCGGATTGATCGCCGTCCCGGTATCGCCCACGCTAAAGAGTTGCAGGACTTTGAGCTGACCGGTCTCCGTGTCAACTTCCACTTCGGCGGCCGTCGCCGAAGGAAACCAATACTCCGTGCACTTTTCCGACTGGCCCGTTTCCGGGTCCATGTGGCTCGCCGTGGGTTGGCAAACCGCTTCCGCGGCCAAGGTGGTGCCGAGACTGCCAAATTTGGCCAGAAAAATTTCACTGATCGTCATGCCACGCTCGGCCATTCCCCGCACAAAGACGCGCCCATTCCCGACAACCAAATCATCCGGATGGGCTTCCAGTTTCGATGCCACGACCTCAAACAACTCGGCTTTAATCTTCGTGGCGGCCATACGCACGGCATTCCCCATATGGTAGGTCGAACGACTTCCAGCCGTAATGGTGTCGTAGGGAGTAACGTCGGTATCCGGCTGAACGATATGGACATGCTCGAACGCAACTCCCAGTTCTTCAGCCACGATCTGTCCCATGGTTGTTTCCGATCCCTGTCCCATCTCCACCGTGCTGCTCAAAACATTCGCAGTGCCATCGGCGTTCAAAATGACGATGGCGCCGGAAATAGACGGGGTCAGCACCGCCTTCACCCCGGCTGCGATGCCTTTGCCGCGAAGTTTCGTTCCGGTTTGAACGACCCGTGGTTTTGACCATTCAATGGCTCGCGCCGCCTGTCGGATCGCCTCTTTGATTCCGAAAGACCGCACCAGCGTCCCGGTAGCAAAGGGCTCACCCTCTTCCAACGCAGGCTTCAGACGAAACTCTACAGGATCTTCGCCGATAGCCCGAGCTATGATGTCTGTTTGCGAATCATAAGCCCAAATCACCTGGGGAACGCCGAAGCCGCGAAAAGCGCCCGCCGGCACATGATTGGTGTAAACGCAGTAAGAATCGATCCAGACGTTCGGAATACGATACGGGCCCGCTGAGGTGTAACCCGACTTGTGTCCGATGCGGGGCCCAATTTCCGCGTACGCACCCGTGTCCCAAAAGACCTCGCATTTGCGCGCCGTGATGGAGCCGTTTTTAATCGCCGTTTTGATCTTGGTAATCACCTTGTGTTTGGTGATGGTCAAGAATTCTTCTTCACGGGTCAGAGCATAACGAACCGGCTTTTGCGTGATCAAGGCGAGGGCCGTCACCAGCGGTTCCAGCTTGGCGTACAGCTTGGCACCGTAGCCGCCACCGATATAGGGGACACGGACCCGAATGTGATGCATCGGTATGTCAAAGGTATTGGAAAGCTCCGTACGGACATAGGAAGGTGATTGGCTGGCAGTCCAGACGTTGAGGCGCTCTTGCTCGTCCAGATAGACCAGGGTTACGTGCGGTTCCATCGGCATGTGCTGTGCCGGTGGAGAACTGAACGTATCCTCGAACACCTTGTCCGCCTCGGCAAAGGCTTTGTCCACGTCGCCAGTGCGCAGTTTGAAGTGATAGCAGATATTGGATTGCTGCCCGGCTTTGACATGGGCCAGATCCGCGAATGCCTTCGCAGGTCTGTGTTTTTCATGGACAAGCGGGGACTGCGGCTTTACCGCCTCAAGCACATCGACAACCGCCGGCAGCGATTCGTACTCGACTTCAATGAGTTGCAGGGCGTCTTCGGCCGTACGCTGGTTCTTCGCTGCAACCGCCACGACTGGATCACCGACGTAGCAGACTTTATCGACGGCGAGAATCGGCTGATCACGAAAAGCCGGACCATAATACGGGTCGACGCCCGGCATCTTTGCGATCTCCGCGCCGGTCAGCACCGCCGCCACACCGTCGAGCCGCTCGGCTCTGGATTTTTCAATTCGCATGATTCGCGCGTGAGGATAGGGGCTGCGCAAGACCGCGACGTGGAGCATACCCGCCATCTCTATATTACCCACGTGCAGTGCTCGCCCAGTTACTTTGGGGTTGGCGTCCTTTCGGTAAACTGACTGCCCCACGACTGCCAAGTTTGCCATCACCTTACCTCGCGCTTAACCTTGACCGTCCAGCTGAGCGATCGCTCTTTTTACAAAGACGTGCGCCATACGCCGTTTATACCATTCCGATCCACGCAGATCGGAGAACGGCGCGATCTGCTCGTCGACAACTTTCAATATCCGGTCGAGCACCGAATCATCCAGCGCGTGATCTCGAACGAATTCCAGTCCATCAACGGATACCGGCGTCGCCGCCATTCCACTCAGCGCCAATCGCAGCTCTCGCAACCGACCATTTTCCTTAGCAACCAGCGCGGCCACGCCCAGGCAAGGCCAGTCATTGGCAGACAACGCGCTGTGACGCAGATAAACCGCCTTGCTTTCATTAGGCATGTAAGGGACTTTGACATCCACAAGAATTTCCCCCGGAGCGAGCACAGTCTCATACATTCCTGTGAAAAAATCCTTCAATGGGATTACCCGCGAACCCGCTGGCCCGAACACGGTCACTTCACTCTTGAGCAGCAACAGCACCGGTGGTGGATCAAGGCGATAGTCAGCATGGGCCAGATTGCCACCCACAGATGCGGTTTGCCGCACCCGCACGTTGCCGATCGCGCTGAAGGCTTGGGCGACTACCGGAACCGAGCTCCGCACAAGAGGTGAAAGCTCAACGGCTCTCTGCGTAACCAGCGCACCGATGCGGAAGCCGTCCGCCTCCTGCGCGATCCGATTGAGCCCGGGGATCGATTGAAGATCGACGAGGTAAGGATAGTGCACCGCTCGCTGTTTCATTAGAATCACCAGGGTGGTTCCGCCGGCGATCGGTCGAGCCTCATCACGATGCTTCAACAGCAGCTCGCTTGCTTCAGCAAGAGAGCGCGGTTGCAGGAGATCAAAGGAACGAATCGTCATAGTAGCTTTACCGCAACTAATCCTCTTGTCCTACAGAAGTCAAGTTTACACGGCACTCGAAAAACCGGGGTACGCTCGTACTGTTGACAGAATCCTTAAACTTTGAAAAGAATCCAAACAACCAGGGGAGGACAACTTATGTTTACCAAAATCAGGCACGTCGCGATTCACACCGACAATCACTTCCGCATGGCGAACTTCTATAAGACACTGTTCGGCATGAAGAAAATTACCGCCGGCATGACAGATGAAAATGGTAACTACGATAAGGAACGAGGCCATTTGAGCGATGGCGTGATTGGCCTGGCGTTGCTGCAGCGCCAACCCGGCTTTCCCGCGGGACTAGATCACTTCGGCCTTGAAGTCGAAGACGTTCAAACCGTCCGGGATCGGTTGAAGCAGTTTTATCCCGACATTTTCGTGATTCAGAGCCAAAGCCACGTGCCGTTTGCCGGTCTTAGAACCCACGATCCGGATAACAACCAGTTTGACCTCTCCCAAAAAGGGATGGCCAACGTGCGCGAGGGTTACCTTCAGGAAGGGTGGGAGCAGCCCCGTTGGATCAATCACATCGCTATTCGGAGCAAGCGTCCGGCGCACCTCGCTGAGTACTACCAGAAAGTTTTCGAGCTCCAGCCGGTCGAAGGGCTGTCAGGGGATAACAGCTATTACGTCACCGATGGCAAAGTCACAATCGCTCTCCGTCCCTGGGATATGGTCAAATATCGCGGGCTCATGGCGGGGCTCGATCATTTCGGTTTCAAAGTCGAGAATCTCGAAGCCGCCAAAAAGGATGTCGAGAATCTTCCCAACACCGCCCCCGGTTCCGCCGCCCGAAAAATTGCCATCGGCCGCGACGGCGAGACGCGCCAGAAAAATCTCGAGGCGTGTAAGCTCTGTCGTTATCCTCTAGCCGATCCCGACGGGGTCCTGCTCGATCTGACCGACTGAAAAATATCGGCAACGAGAAACCTAGGAGAGATTATGGAGTTTGCGAATATCAACGACACCATGCGCACGGCCCAGGAAGAAAATAAGCGATTCGTTCCGCTCTTCGGCGCTGACACGTTTCGCTCTTGGATACTCTATTTCATGCCGGGCGACCACACCGATATGCATTATCACCTGTCCCCCGAAACATTTCTGGTCCTTCAGGGCAAAGCGTCCGTCAAAGGACTCAAGGGCGAAGAACGCATCATTGGAAAAAATGAGATCGTCTTTTTCGGCGCAAAGGATTACTATCAGATTACCAACGTCGGAACCGAGCCCCTCGTCCTGGTCGGCAATCGCTCAGAAGCCTTCGGTGGCGCCCATGTGACGGCCAAAGATGATGATTCCTAGCGTCCTGAGTTAGAAGTTCGCTAGCAAAATAGCCGATGCCAGTGAGGGGCCAAGCGTGGAGAGCCGGCGGCACCTCAATGTGAAGTTTCACCGACGTGTTCGGTGCTTGGTCAGTCGTATAAGGCCCTTTATTTCTTTCGTTGGACTATTAGCGAGGTCTGCTGCTGCCTAAGCTGATAAATGGAGACCGGGCAGGTTATGAACGCTAGGCAGCATTGAGCATGGTGCAGCAGACGCAGTCGTAGATTGAGAACGAAGCGCCGCTGAATGGCAGCATCGGTCAAAGAAATCATTGACACTTACAATCCCGACGCTCCTCTCGCTGACGCATTTACACCTCCGTCCTCGTGGTACGTCGATCCGCGCATTTTTGAATTAGAACGAAGCACAGTTTTCGCGCGCTCGTGGCAGGTGGTCGGGCGCGCCGACCAAGTTCGCGAACCGGGCCAGTACATCTCTGGCGAACTGGCCAGAGAGCCAATTCTAATCATTCGCGGTAATGAGGGTATTTTGCGCGGATTCTTCAATGTCTGCCGTCACCACGCCGCTACGGTGGTGCCGAACGCTCAAGGAAAAGCTCAAACTCTCCGCTGTCCGTACCATGGCTGGACGTACAATTTGGACGGCACTCTCATTGTCACCCCGGAGTTTGCCGGGGTTCGCAACTTCGACCGATCGATGAACGGACTGATTCCGATTCGATCTGCACTATGGGAAGGCCTAGTGTTTGTAAGGCTTTCGCCTGAAGGTCCATCCCTCGAAGACTTTTTGGGTGGAGACATTACGCAACGCATTAGACAACTGAAGCTGGAAAAACTTCATTGGATGGAACGGCGGACCTACACATTAAACTGCAACTGGAAAGTTTTTGTCGATAACTACCTCGACGGCGGCTATCACGTTCCTCATCTTCATCACGGGTTGAGCAGCGTTCTCGATCCGGCCGAGTACACGATTGAAACCGGCGAGCGGTTCTGTCTCCAATCGAGCCCGATCTCGGCGGAAAAAGCCGACAAGCAAACAGCTGCAGTTCGCCAGGGCGATCGCGCTCTCTACTACTGGATTTACCCGAACCTAATGATCAACTGGTACGAGGGTGTCATGGATACCAACCTCGTCTGTCCACGAGGAGTGGACCGGACGGAAGTCATTTTCGACTTTTACTTTGCGGATACGTCGAAGACATCCAGGCAGCGTAACCTCGCGAGCATCACTGTAAGCGAGCGGATTCAAGCTGAGGATGTAGCGATCTGTGAATCCGTCCAGCGCGGCCTCGTCTCTCGCGCATATACGGCCGGGCGGCTATCGGTACGGCGCGAAGCCGGGGAACATCTCTTTCACAGACTGCTCTCTGCTGATCTGAAAAGCAGCCTCTCGAGCGATGGTTCTTACCCACAGCACTGACTTCCTTTGGCGAAACTTTTCTTTCTGATTCTTCCTCCTGACTTTTGCTAACCTGTACAAATCGGCGTAGAATCTTTTTCAATCTGCTGTGAGACAATTTAGAATGCGACCCAAGCTATACATCGACGGACAGGCAGGAACCACGGCGCTACGGATCCGCGACTGGCTTCAGGGCCGGGATGATCTCGATTTGGTCGTTCTTCCGGAAGAGCTGCGTAAGGACCCCGCAGCGCGTCAGCGAGCGCTCCGCGAGGCAACCATCGTCCTCCTCTGCCTCCCCGATGATGCTGCAAAAGAATCCGCCTCCTGGCTTGCCGACTCTACGATTCGAATCCTCGACGCCAGTACCGCGCACCGCGTGACTGATGGCTGGGTATACGGCCTGCCCGAATTGGTGGCTGGGCAGCGCGAGCGCATCGCGCGCGCCCAACGCGTGGCAAATCCCGGCTGTTATTCCTCCGCCGTGATTTTGCTCATGCGGCCGCTGGTCGATGCCGGGCTAGTAGCTCCCGATACGGCTTTTTCAATCCATGCGCTCTCGGGTTACTCAGGCGGAGGCCGTTCGATGATCGAGCGTTGGGAAGACCCAATACGGGGCTTGCGCCAACTCCCCCACGAGGCCCCTTACAGCATTACCAAACTGCACAAGCATATTCCGGAGATGATGCGCTACGGCGGGCTAAGCATTGAACCACAGTTTCTACCTGCGGTAGGGCCCTTTCGATGCGGCATGAGGGTACAGATCATGATTCCGGCCACAGCGCTACCCCAGTCGGGCACTGGAAAAGCGATGTGGGAAACCCTGATGTCGCGATACGAGAATGAACCGTTCGTGAAGGTCGAGCCGCTGACCGATCTTAGCGAAGCGGATGAGTTCACATTCGACCCCCAAGCGCACAACGATACGAATTGTATTTCGCTTCGTGTTCTTCCCCACGCATCCGGCCACGCGCTGCTCACGGCACGGCTCGACAACCTCGGCAAGGGCGCGGCCGGCGTGGCAATTCAATGCCTGAACTTGATGCTAGGCGTTCCTGAAAGAACCGGACTGCCCACGTAAACAAGCCAAAACAACTTTGCTCAGAGGCACGAGGCCATCGCATTCGCTGCGGAAACTTGTGCCTCCCTCTTGCTTTGGCTGCAACTGCGGAATCCGGTTTCGAGTGCCTGGATTCCGAAGTTAAACCGAAGTTGCCGAGAGCGCGGCGGAATCCCGGAGCAGCGAACACGTCCGACCGTGAAGTTGCAAAGTCATTTTGCCCTCTCGCATGTCGTTGCCATGAGCTTAGCATTCTCTCCGAGCACCGGTGATTGATGTCTGCTCGGAGGCAGAAACCCATCGTCTTTGCTGCGGAGGGGTTCCGTCTCGCGCTTTCTGTCGATCGCAACTGCAGAATCCGGGTTCACCGGCGCTTTTCGATCGCGCGCGCGTTGGGAACGATGCGCAACGGTCCGGGAACGACCGGGAGCAATCCCCGGACTCCTTTGGCGAATGATCGAAACATCCTCTCTTTGCGTTTATTCCAGCCGAGCCCATAGGCCTTGCGCAACCGTTCCGGAAGCAACCCCGCCGTAACTAAGCGGAACAGAGGAGCGGCAGGTTTCAAAACCCAAGGCCTGGGACGGAGAATGTCTTTGGCGAGCGCGCGAGCGGTGGGTCCCACGGCGATTTCATTGCCACCGAGCATCCGATCCATGTAGCGATCGAAGTCTACCAAGGATGTAGGAACCAGTGTTTCTGGAATCTCGAATAAGTGAGCGAGATTTTTAGAGTCATCGTAATAGCGAGCCTTTTCATCCGGCGCGAACCGCTTGACGAAAAGATCGTAAGCCACCATCGCTGAGTCGACGAGCGTGGCGTGGACCCACAGCAGAAGTTTCACGTCCAGAGCGTCATACGGAGTTCCGAGAGGAACTGACTCTGGCGGCGAAATCATTCCATGGATCCTTCGGTGGACATTTTTCACTTGTTCCAGGGAAGCGCGAGCCTTTGACGCCTCGTCGAAAACGATCGACCACATCGCCCCCATCGTCCTGTACAGGCGGCCAAGAGGGTCGGCTTTAAAATGGCTGTGCTCTGCGACGCCGGCGGCGACCTTTGGATGGGCCAATTGCATGAGCAGCGCCCGGCCACCCGCGAGGAGTAAGACCATTTCTCGGTCTACTTGCCAGATCATCGCATCGGGCGAGAAAAATCGTTTGTCCCTGA
>Ga0081455_10001683_pt1 | contig 26800 bp, 23 predicted proteins | sample TabmetS3T2R1_FD_70207 | JGI IMG/M metagenome (GOLD analysis project Ga0081455, IMG submission 70207) | Tabebuia heterophylla rhizosphere microbial communities from the University of Puerto Rico - S3T2R1 | ecosystem: Host-associated > Plants > Roots > Rhizosphere ...
TTGCCCCGCCAGTATGGCGGGGCCAATTGCGGTACGCAGTACCCAGTTTGGCGGGGGCTCTGCCGCCGACATGACGCTATGGGTAGACGGAGTCCCTGGCCAGGACAGATCGTTACGGGGCAATAGCCTCAGCCTTCGCAAAAGCCGGCATCACCTCTGCGGCGAAGCGACGGATGTTCCGCAGCGCCATGTCCTGCGGCATGCCGCCGAAGTAGAAGGTCCCGGAGACCACAGTGAGCCCCAGCGCGTCGCGCCAGCGTCGGATGATGTCGATGCAGCGCTGCGGATCTCCTGCAATCACGTTGCCCCGCGCGATTTGCTCCGCGGCCTGGAGTCGTCGCGCCGCGGTGCGCCCCAGATGCTGGGCATCCGCCACTCTCCAGTAGTTGTGCAGATACGGCCCTGCCTCCGCCACCGCCTGACGTTCTGAGCCAGTGACATAGATGTGGAACTTGCCTAGCACCTCCCTGGTAGAGGGATTGTGGCCCGCCTGCACCAGGGCTTCCCGATAGTGGTCGATGGCGTTGCGGAGGACCTCCGGCTCATACATATAAGGGAGGGTCAGCAAGTGAAAACCTTGCTCCCCAGCCCAACGGTAGGTGTCGTCGCTACGGGAGGCAGCCACCCAGACAGGCGGATGCGGCTGCTGCACCGGCTTTGGCAGGAGTCGGACGCCTTTATAGTTGAAGAGCTTGCCGCTGAAATCCAGGGTCTCTCCAGACCATCCCTGCCGGATAATCTCGGTGCCCTCGCGCAGGCGTAAGACGCTGTCTTCGTAGCCGATGCCGACATACTCCAGCTCGATAGGAGTGCCGCGCCCAATCCCAAAGTTCAGCCGCCCGCCCGAGATCACGTCGACCATGGCGTACGACTCGGCTACCTCCAGAGGGTTGTGGAGGGGCAAGATCACAATGGCGACCCCGAGGCGGATCCTGCTGGTACGGCTGGCCACCACCGACAGGAAGGTCGCCGGGGCAGGGATGGTGCCGCCGTATTCGTGGAAATGGTGCTCTGTCACCCAGACCTGGTGGAATCCCACCTGGTCCAGCACCTCCATCTGCTCGAACATCCGGCGGTAGAACTCAGGCTCTGGCCCGTCCAGAGAGGGAATATACGTCGGCAGGTAGTGGGCTCCGAACTGCATACGTGGGCTCTCGTGTTAGAGGGTTTCTCAACAACCAGAGTACGAGAATACGCCTGTACACGTCTCAGCGCAGGTCATGACAACCATCTTAGGACTTACCATACCTCGTCTTAGAGAGCCTGTCCAGCACCAGCACACGAGCTCCTCTCCCCCGCTCTTCAGCGCATCGGAGCGGTCTGCACCCGTAACACCTCGTGCACATCGGTCGCCCCGAAGCCCTCTACCGAGGCCCCGCCAGGGATAAAGATATCGCTTAATAGGACCGCAGCCCCAATGCCATGTCGCGGCGTGGGCATCGGTGGCAAGGACTGCCAGCGGTTGACATCCGGGTCGAAGGCTTCCACCTGCTGGAACACCCCCTGCGGATTCCGGACATTGCCTTCCCCTCCGAACACAAATAGTCGGTCGTGCACCACTGCTGCAGCGACCCCAGACCGAGGGGTGGGCATGGGCGCCCTGGCGCTCCAGGTGCGCGTCAGGGGATCGAATTCTTCCAGGTTCCCCAGGATGAAGCTTGTGCTGTTGCGACCTGCAACGGCATACAGCCGACCTTGGATTACCCCGGCTCCTAGATGGTCTCTTGGAGTGGGCATGGATGGCAACACCTCCCAGCGGTCAGTAGCAGGGTCGTACCTCGCGAGATCGTTTACGGAGCTACCATCCCTGAATCCTCCAACTGCGTAGACGTTCTCCTCGATGACAGCAGCAGCCAAGCCCCCCCGCCGGGTTGGCATGCGTGCCCTGGCTGTCCAGCGAGCGGTCTGTGGGTCGTACTCCAGGGTCAGATCCACGGCTGCACCGCTCGCAAACCCTCCAAGCACGTACAATTTATCACGGGTCGCTGCTGCCGCAGGATGGTCGAGTGCGACAGGCAGGGGTTGGACGAACTGCCAGCGGTCAGCCGTGAACTCATACGCTTCGACCGTATTGGCCTGGCTGCCGTCACGACGAAAGCCTCCGACCACATACATCTTCTCCTGGAGGGCAGCAACCCCGACCTCTTGACGAGCTTCCTGTAGGTGAGCCCGCATAAGCCAGGTTGCCTCCATAGTCCTATCTGCTCTCGGCGACTCTCCGGGGTTAGACCCTCCCCCCCCACCGCCGCATCCTACGAGTATGCTAAGACAGATGCTCAGTACCGCACGCAGAGCCTGCTGAGACATATCTTTCTCCTGGGCTCTATACTCTTGGAATTTCTCATGCGAGGGTTTACACGACAAGGCTCGCTACTGGCACAGGCCAGCTCACCTTGCACCGCCAGGTCCTACCATACCTCGTCATGAGGGGCCTGTCCAGCACCAGCACGGACTTGGTAGGAAGACTATGACGTCTCAGGGGCAGTGGGTTTGCTTTGAGACAATCCTTGCAGCAAGCGCCGGACGGCCCTGGCCGAGCGCAATTCTATGACGGCGGCATGATGGGGCGTCGTGCCCAGGACGCGCAGGGTGTTCTCCACGTGCATCTTGCGACTGGTGATCGCGTACAGCAGAATAGACTGGCGGCTCAAGAAGCTCTGACGCCAGGACTCCTGGTTCGGATTGCCTTCCCACAGAGGCTGCTTGGTCCACGCCCGAGCGACGGTGCGCTTCAAGAGCCGCCAGAAGGAGACACGGAAGGGGAACCGCAGCCACAGGACGGTGTCTGCCTGGGCGAGGACCAGGTCTTGGACATGGCTGTAGTTGCCGACGCAGATCCAGCCCTGGGGGCAGGCCTCCAGCGCCGTCTTCACGTCAATCCGGAATTGCTCTAAGGGCTTCACCTGCCAGTTGGGGAGCCAGTAGATAGCGTCCAATTCCACAACCGGCAAGCCGAGTCGCTGCCTCAGCGTATGGCCCAGAGTCGTCTTGCCGGAACCTGTGGCACCCCGAATAGAGATGTGCGAGCCGATGGATGGTCTGTCGTGCATAGCAGGAGTAGTCTAATCTACAAGCCCAAACTGTACAAGCAGCTCCAAACCCGCCAGGGTCATTCAGTTTTCCAGTATAATACCGATTAGGTGCAAGGCTGCCCTCGGCTGGGCCGCGAAACGTCGGCAGGCTGCCGCCATATTTGTGTGGCCTGCCCCGCGCATCAATCCAATGACCGTGACGTGACTGGATGCCGATTGCGCCGGGACCAACGCACGGGCTAGCGACCGTGTCTCTACCGACACTCTGCCTCACTCTCCACCACCGTTGCCACCGTTGCCACCATTTCCGCCATTCCCACCATTTCCGCCATTCCCACTATTCCCACCGTTACCCCCGTCACCCCACTCCGCCATGCCGAAGCCAGTGTCGAACGCCTCCCACCCGCTGTCCACAGCACTCAAGTCAGCAAGATCGAAGCTGCTAAGGATGTCCCCGGAAGACTCGCGCATGGCCTGTGACAACCGCGTGTAGTGAGCCCGCAGTTCTTCAGCAAGGAGCACCGTGCTGCCCAGCGTGACTACCAGGGCGGCCACCTGCGCCGGATCGCTGTCCAACAAGGCTGGGAGCGCCCGAGCCTGTGCGAGCTGCTCCTCCAGCTGGCGCCGAGCAGCCTCACCCTCAAGTGTGCGATGGTAGTATGTCCGCCAGAATATCCAGAGGAGCTGGGACTTGGACACCTCCAGCAGGCCACGCTCTACCAGCTCTGGCACGAGGTACCGTGTCTGGTAGCCTGCTAGGTCGGCACCAAACGCCTTGCGCATCGCCGTGACCACCCGCTTCATCGGTATCCCTCTGCTGCCCCCCGCGGTGCTCAGCGCGCGAAGCACCGCCCGCACATGGGCGCGCGGGGGTACCCGCTGCGTAGCCTCTGAGGTGCACTGGAGAAGATCGATGTTGCGGCGTCTACCCAAGAAGCCTCGCCGCTCCTGGCGATACACCGTCAGGAGTCGCTGGGCCAACAACTCCAGCAACGTCAGCTTGAGCGCCGCCTTCCCTTGGGCCTTGGTGGGCTCCAACAGGATCAGCGCCTCTGCCGCGGTGAGTGGGAGGTGAGCAGCAGGTGGAGGGGAGGCCATCGTCAATGCTCCTCAGCTAAAGAGCTATGAACTATGCTCCTTCCCCCCGGCGCGGAGGAAGGGGCCAAGAGGCCCCTGCGCCGACGCCGTCGCGCCAAGGTGGGGATCGGGGCAGGTCGCCTGTGTGCCAATCTCATGTGGTCTGATTGAGCACTGCGGGCTGACGGGGGAACACGTCGGCCACCAGGCACGTGAAACCCGGTAACACCTCTGCGCCACTGAGGGTCTCACCCACACCGAGGCGGGCTGCCTTCCCATCGGGGCGGTATACGCTGACGGTGCGCGTATCTGGATAGAACACCCAGACCAGGGGGACACCCGCCTGGAGGTATTCCGTCACCTTCAGGTCCACCTCCCAGGCGAGATCGTTGGGCGAGACCACCTCGAGTACCAGATCCGGCACAACGCGTATATGGCCACGCGGTAGCGCATCGTTGGGCAAGCGCCCGCTACGGATGAAGGACCCGTCAGGAAACCGTACTCGGTTTGGATCATCCGGGAAGATCTGATAGCCACAATCTGCCCCCAGTACCAGACCAGGCTGCAAGGTCTCGGCATAACTGCATAGCCGGTGATTGATCTGCTGAGCGATCCAACTCGACTCCGCACCCATGTTTCGCTCCACCAGGTGGCCATCAACCAGGTCAAAGCGATGGCCATCGGGCATCGCCAACAGATCCTCGGGGGTATAATGTTGCGACGCCACGGAAGGATGCATCATGCCACCTACCATTTCTCACGGTTAAAGGACCTGTCAGGCGTGTCTGCCTGTCGGTTTATCGTCTCCCATACGGCGTTGTCTCTGACAGTATAGCACGGACGCACCGGCACGCTTGATGCGCTTCCCCAAGTGCCGTATGCTAGCGGCGTAGCATAGAGTTACCTCATGGACCCCGGCGGGCTGTTTGTACAGTACTCAAGCGTTGCCCTCAAGCGCGTAGAATGTTGCAGGAGGTGGTTATGCATTGGAGCCGTGAGTTGCTGGCGCTCACCGCTGGCGTGCGGTGGCGCATCGCTGGTCTCGTCGTCATCGGTCTCCTGATCGTCGCTGCTAGTCTGGTGTCCTTTGTATGTGCTGGACGCGCTATCGCCGCCGTGTTCGCCGGGCGAGCGTGGAGCGACTTCTGGTTCCTCATCGCCGCAGCTGCCGTGGCCGCGGTGGTGCGCGGCGTACTCTTGCACCTGCGGGAGACCGCTGGAGAGCGCACCGCCGCTGCCGTCAAGCAGGCCTTGCGCACACGCCTCTATCGCCACCTCCTGGTGCTGGGGCCGGGGTACCTGGAACGGCGCCGAACCGGCGAGCTAGTGGCCAGCGCTGTCGACGGCGTTGAGCAGCTCGAAACGTACTATGGCAAGTACCTGCCGCAGCTCCTGGTCACAATGCTGGCGCCCATTGGCATTCTCATCTACCTGTGGTCGCTGGATCCGCCGCTGGCGGTGGTGATGGGCGTGTTTCTGCCGCTGGCACTCCTGGGACCCTGGCTCTTCCGTAAGGCCACCAGCAGCAGTGGTAACTGGCACTGGCGTGCCTATGCCAGCTTCGCGGCACTCGTCCTCGATAGTCTGCAGGGTCTACCAACGTTAAAAGCCTTCGCGCGGGGGAAGGCGCGAGGGCAGGAGATTGCCGAGCAGTCCGAGACCCTGTACCGAGCCACCATGCGGATCCTGGCGGTGAACCTGTGGAGCACTGGCGTTATGGACCTGGCCATTGTCGGGGGAGCCGCCGTGGCTCTGGCGGTTGGCGCCCTGCGGGCCGTGGAGGGGCACATCGGTGTCGGCAGTCTGCTCATCATCTTCCTGCTGGGGAACGAGGTCTTCCGCCCTGTGCGTGAGCTGGGCCGGCTCTACCACCAGGGCCTGAATGGGGTCTCCGCAGCCCAGGGGATCTTCGCGCTCCTCGCTGATCAACCCGAGGTGGTTGAGCCAGCGCACCCGCTGGCGCCGGGCCAGGAGGCGCTCACCATCCGGTTTGAAGGGGTAACGTTCGGCTACGACGGTGGCCAGCGACCAGCGCTGCGCGAGTTCAATCTTGAAGTGGCTGCAGGGGAGACCGTGGCCCTGGTTGGGCCGTCGGGGGCTGGCAAGACAACAGTCCTCAATCTGCTCTTGCGCTCCTTCGATCCCCAACAAGGGCGCCTGCGCATCGGCGGGGTGGATGCCCGGGGCATGTCTCTGGCGCAGTTGCGGTCCCTGTTTGCGCTGGTGAGCCAGGACACCTATCTCTTCCACGCGACGGTGGCTGAGAACCTCCGGCTCGCCTGCCCGGACGCGGACCAGGCCACGCTCGAGGCGGCAACGCGTGCTGCCAACGCTCACGACTTCATCGCACGGTTGCCCGACGGCTACGACACTGTCGTAGGTGAGCGCGGCCTGCGCCTGTCGGGCGGCGAACGCCAGCGCCTGGCCATCGCCCGAGCCCTCTTGAAAGACGCGCCGATTCTCCTCCTGGATGAGCCGACGAGCAGCGTCGACGCTGAGAATGAGGAGTTGATCCAGGAGGCGCTCCGACGGCTAGCGCGCGGGCGCACGACGCTGGTGGTGGCGCACCGCCTGTCCACCGTCGCTGACGCCGATCGCATCGTGGTGTTAGAGGATGGCCGGGTGGTGGAGAGCGGACGGCACGCCGCGTTGCTCGCGGCCGGCGGACCATACGCGCGCCTTGTCGCCGCGCAGCAGATTACCGACCTTGAGGAACCGGTCTTCGCAGGAGGTGACGCATGAACGGGCACAGAGTAAGAAGCAACGGACATGTAGCTGCCTCGCGCCTCCCGACGTTCGTGCGGCTGGCGCTGCTGGTGCGTCCCTGGTGGCGCGGTGTGGTGCTCAACCTCACTGCAGCCCTCTTGAATCAGGGCTCTGGCATTGCTCTCGGGGTGGCGAGTGCACTGCTGGTCGCGCGTGTGGCTACAGGCATGCGGGCCGACGAGCTGCCACCGTATCTCATCGCCCTCGCGGTGCTGACGGTCGCCAAGGCGACCTTTACCTGGCTGGACATGTGGTTCGCCCACAACGTCGCCTACGGCATGCTGGCCTGGCTGCGGAGCAGTGCGTACAACGCGCTCGAGCCTCTGGCTCCCGCCTACACGCTGAAACGCCGGAGTGGCGATGTCGTGTCCATGGCCACGGCTGACATCGAGACCATCGAGCTGTTCTTCGCGCATACTCTAGTGCCGTTGATGGTGATGATCCTGGTGCCCACAGCGCTGCTCATCGGGCTGGCAGTGGTTGCCTGGCCGTTAGCCGTTGTCCTCCTACCCTTTCTGGTGCTGGTGGCGAGCCTGCCGCTCCTGGGCCGGCGCTGGGTCGATCCGGTCGCAGCCGAGGTCCGCGGCGAGCACGGTCGGGTGAACGCGCACCTGGTGGACAGCATCCAGGGCCTGCGGGAGCTGATTGCCTTTGGCCGTGGCGAGGCTCGCGCAGCGGAGGTGACTGCCGGCAGCGGGCGTCTCGGGGCGGCGCAGCAGCGCTATGCGCGTTTCGTCGGAGTCGTGGGCGGGGCAACTGAGACCTGTGTAGCCCTTGGTGCCCTGGCGGTGCTGCTTACCGGTGCCAGCCTCGTCGCCGCCGGCACCGTCCATCGCTACCAGCTGCCGCTCATCCTGGTCATGGCGTTTGCTGCCTTTCTGCCAGTCATGAACGTGGCCGTGGTGGCACGCAACCTCAATCAGGTGGCCGCGGCCGCACGGCGGTACTTTGAAGTCGTGGATGAGCCTGTGCTCGTGCTAGAGCATACAAGCACGTCGCCGGGGCCAGTGCCGCCCGTCATCGAGTTCGATGCCGTGACCTTTGCGTACCACCCGGACGAGCCCCCGGTGCTGCAGGACCTCTCATTCCAGGTACAGCCAGGCGAGACAGTGGCTCTGGTCGGCCCGTCAGGGGCCGGCAAGTCCACCTGCGTCAGCCTGCTGCTGCGCTTCTGGGACCCACACAAGGGGGCCATCCGTCTGGGTGGCGTCGACCTGCGTGACTTTCCACTGGACGACCTGCGGGGCCGCATTGCCATCGTGCAGCAAGACAACTATCTGTTCAATACCTCCATCCGGGAGAACGTGCGCATCGGCAAGTCGGACGCCACCGACGACGAGATCGAGGCTGCAGCACGGGCGGCCAATATTCACGAGTTCATCGTTGGGTTGCCCGACGGCTATGACACTGTGGTGGGCGAGCGTGGCGCCAAACTCTCGGGCGGGCAGCGGCAGCGCCTCGCCCTGGCACGCGCCTTTCTGAAGAACGCACCTATTCTCGTGCTGGACGAGGCCACCAGTAATCTGGACAGCGAAAACGAGCGGCTCATCAAGGCCGCCGTAGCCCGCTTGATGACAGGACGCACCACTATGGTCATTGCGCACCGGCTCTCGACCATTCTCTCGGCTGACCGCGTGGTTATGATCGACCAGGGGCAGGTGGTCGCCAGTGGGCGCCACGCTGACCTGGTCGCTGCCGATGGGCCCTATGCCCAACTCATCGCCGCCCAGAGGCGTCACGCGTGAGGAGGACAGCGACCAACATCTATCGGCCGCACGAACAACTGTCCCGTCTCCTGGCGCCAGACCTGCGCCAGGAGCCACTGTAGGCTGCTGCTCATCAGGAAGGAGAGCCTATGCGTGAAGCTCCTACGCAGCGTCGTGAGGCCATGGCGGACCATCGCTGGTTTGACTGGGTCATGGCGGTGCTGTCCGCCTGGTTAGTAGGAGGGGGGTTCGTCGATGGCTGGGCTCATACCCATGGGAAAGTCGATACGACCTTTTTCACCCCCTGGCATGCTGCCTTCTACACCGGGTTTCTGGCCGTGGCCGGCGCCCTTGTCGGAGCCCTCGTGTACCAGAGAGCACGTCGCAGGACGTGGCAGCAGGCACTCCCCCCAGGCTACAACCTCGCCTTGCTGGGAGCGGTGATTTTTGGCTGCGGCGGGGTGGGAGATATGCTCTGGCATATCTTCTTCGGGATCGAAAAGGATGTTGAGGCGCTGTTCAGCCCCACGCACATCATGCTGGGCTGTGGCGGCTGGCTCATGGTCGGGGGGCCATTCCACGCCGCCTGGCAACGCCTGACGCCTGCTGAGGAGCGCTGGTATCAGCACTTGCCATGGCTGCTCTCCCTCACCTGGATGCTGTCCACAGGCACGTTTATGACTCAGATAGCCCATCCTGTCGTCTATCTCTGGGGGGGCGGCAGAGTCCCCGGGACGCCCGGCTGGATGTGGCAGGCCCTGGGCGTGCTCGGCATGCTGTGGGATACTGGCTTCCTGCTGGGGTTTGTCCTGCTGACCATGCGGCGGTGGGCTCTCCCAGCAGGTGCCCTGACGCTCGTCATCGGCCTCAACGCGGTGGCCATGGGCTTTCTGCATAGTGGTGCCTATCCCTTCCTCCCCGTGATGGCACGGGTCGTAGCGGCTCTGGGGGCTGAGGTGGTGTACGCCTGGCTGCAGCCGTCGGTGCAGCGCCCCGGTGCCTGGCGGCTCTTTGCCGCCGTCCTCCCTCTCCTCCTCACGACGCTGCACTTTGCGGTGCTCGCGGTCACGGTGGGCGTGTGGTGGTCGGTCCACTTATGGACTGGGACCATTGTGCTGACGGGCTTAGTTGGGCTGTTAGTCAGCCTGCTGCTCCTCCCCCCACCCTGGCCAGGCAGTTCACAGGACAGCAGATACGTAAAACTCTGACGGGCACCACCCTGGCCAACGCCTCACGCACCAGATGCGCACGCCTGGGGAGCTGGTCCACGTGACGCTCTAGCGCATTTGATCTGGGCGGGGTGGGTCCTCGTTGGGCGACTCCGAGCCTTCCAGGGCGAGGAGCAGGGTCCGCAGGAGGGTGCTCAAATGCTCGCGCTCGGTCTCTGTGAGACCTGCTACTAGCTGCGCCTGCGTGGCCCACACCGCAGCGATGACCTCGTCCACAATCTCCAGTCCGCGCGCCGTCAGCCCTACGAGGATCCCCCGTCGGTCCTCGGGGTCGGGGACGCGGCTTACCAGGCCTGCTACTTCGAGGCGATCAATGCGGTTAGTCATCGCCCCAGACGAGAGCATACAGGCGCGATAGAGGGCCGTCGGCGTGCGCTGGAATGGGGGACCGGCACGGCGCAGAGTGCCCAGGACATCGAGCAGTTCCCAGGCCAGGCCGTAGGGCTTGAGGATGGCGTCGACCCGGCGGCGCACGAGACCGGCGAGGCGCTGGAGGCGACCGAGGACGGCCAGAGGCGAGGGATCGAGGTCCGGGTGGACCTGGTGCCACTCCTCCACAATGCGGTCTAAGGCGTCTTGCTGCATCTTGTCTCTTCCCTCACAGATCATTATGCCTCTACATGAAGTATCTTTAAGTAAGCATAAGTATATGCTATTATCTTGACGTGAAGAATTATTATAGAAAGATGTGTTTCCGGCAAGGATGGCTGCATTCGGTGTGTGCCCTGTCCCATGGACACAATAAGGAGGCAAGGGAAGGGCGCCCGTTAAGCTGGGCGCCCTCCGCCGACGCAGTCGCGGGGAGGAACCATCATGCACTTCACCCATGTACTCGTTCCAACAGACCTGTCGCCAACGGCACCGCACCTGGTACGGTATGCCTGTGAGGAAGCCATACTGCATCAAGCCAAAGTGACCCTTCTGCACGTCGTAGCGTCTCATCCAGAGACAGTGGTCTACTATGTCTCTGCCGTACCAAGTCCCGCACTGCGCTTTGATCCGATACTCGGAGGTCCTCTAGGGCTGCCGAAGACACCCCCACCAACGATGCTTCTCCATGATCCGCAGGAAGAAGCGCTGCAACGCTTACGGGATCTGATCCCAGCGTCGTGCGACGGCGCCTGTGAGATCGTCGTAGCGGCTGGGAACCCCGTAGCGCTCATTGTGCACATGGCACGGGCGCGCACCGTTGATCTCATCGTCATGGGAACGCACGGCTATACCGGGCTACGGCACATCCTCTGGGGGAGTGTCGCCGAAAGAGTCATCCGTCTCGCACCCTGTCCAGTGTTGGTCGTGCGACACCAGGAGGAGATTGACCAGACTGCTACGACGACCAGGCGCTATGCCGTTGCCTGTTAGGCATTTTACTCCGCGTCCAGCACGGCAGCTACCGCCACTGTGAAACCTTCGAGCAGCGCCGAGGTCGCTATCGAACAGTGACCTCTGACACCGTCCTTCTACCAGGTTTGGTAGATACCATGCATATCCAGGAAGTAGGTCTCGATGCGCATATTGGGGAATGCGGTAATCAGCACCGTGCGGGCCTTCGCATGTTCCGCTGTATGAAAAGCGAACTCCGCCTCTTCGTCCCCCTGGAACCGCGTGTCGCCGCCGTATGCCCCACAATCCTGATGCGTCATCACCATGACGCGTTGGGTGTGATGGAGCTGACGCGACGTGGTGATCTCGCGGAGCACGAAGGCACGGTCGCTGGCCTCCTCGGGCGAGGCCAGAACTTTGCCGCCGCCGGCCACCGAGACGACATCAACATACTCGAACCCCACATGCCGCATAAAGGCGTCAAAGACATGCCGGAAGCGGGCATCGAAGCAGCGCAGCACAAAGGCGGCCGCCTGATACGGCCCTGTCAGATTGCTGGTATAGAAGAAGACGGGTGCGAGCGTTTTTTTGAGCGGCATAGATTGAGGATCGCCTCCTGCATACCGGGGTGCGATGTCACACGCCCAGCCAAGGTCGCCATCGCACACCTCACCCTTTTTGCCCGTCGTCAGTCTCGCTGAGCAACCCGTCCCTGGTGACGAGTTGCGCTGCCAGCACAGTCTGAATGACCGACGAGATGTTGCCCATGGCGCTCCCCGCAGCGCCTCCCCCACCCCCACCGGCAATCGTGACCATCTTCGCCTGGGCCAGTGCCTCGGCCAGCACCGGCGCGATATTGGGGAGGAGCTCCACTTGCCGGTAGCGCAGATAGCTCTCGCCACCTTCGCGGATGGCCGCATTCACCTGGCGAATGCTTGAGGACAATCCCACCGATAATCAGGATCTCTTGCATACGTCCTCCCGCGATGTTATGGGTCAAGAGATGACACGCTGCAGCGGTTCCGTCTAGCATCCACGGCGTCGATGCGGACGCGTCCACCCTGGCGGACCCGTATGCCGCTGGCGCGCTCCTCTGGCCGGAGAATACCTAACACCTGGACCAGTTGACCGTCGAGTTCGATGGTGATGAGCCCTTGCCCCTGGGCATCAAAGTCCGTGGCTGCCCGGGCGACTTCAAAGACCGCCTGCTCCAGCGTACGCGCCGGTGCTGAGGCAAAGCGCAAGAGACCGTTCCAAATCGGGGTGACCACATAGCGCTCAAAGAGCACCCCCCCGGCGAGCGCACCTACTGCGACCAGCGGCTCGGACAACCAGCGCCCAAGCAGCAGGCCAGAGGCCCCCACACCGACGAGAAAACTGAACACGACTCTGGGTGAGAGCAGGCCCCAGAACTTTCCCCCAAACAGGTGGCCGTGCCCATGACCGTGACCATGGAGGGATAGGTCAGGGTGGCCATGGCCGCCGGGCGGGCTCGCATGCCCGGGCAGATGATGCGCCACGCTGCTATGCCCGGCGTGGTGTCCCAGCCCCCCCAGGGCCATCACCACGAGGCCAGTAGTACCGAGTGCGAGGCCCAAGGCGTACGGAGTGGCGAGAGGAGTGGGGGGCTCTGCCGAGGAAGGGACTGACGGCGTGGGAGGAGCGGGCCTCTGGAGTGTTGTCTGGTCGGCGAGGCGAGGGACGACGAAGACAGCGCAGAGGCCGGCGAGAAGTAGCCCGAGCAGAGATACAGAGAGTCGTAAAGGGGCATGCCGAAATGTGCTGAGGACACCGGGCCTGTCCCATGGCGCGGGCTCGATCACTTTCTGGCGGTGTGCCCATAAGGTGCGATCATGGGCCTTCCCTCGCACCTTTTTCTTCGGACCATATTGCTGTTGCATGAGGCTAGGAAGCGCGGCCCAGGTCTGGGGGCAAATCAGCACTTCTCCAGTGCGACAGGCTGTTTCTAGGCGTTGGGCAAAGGCTGGAGCCATGCCCCCGGCGATGTGTCGCGCCGTACCCTTTTCATCCACCGGGCGGATAAACGAGACATGATCGGTATAGATGCCGATACGAAAGTGGCGTTGGGCATCAGGATGGGATCGTGACTGATTATACCGCGCGGCAGCTCGGTGGAGCGCCTCGGCGAACCGGCAGCCTTGCTCTGGGTTGGCCAGGATGAGCATCACACCGTCCCCAGTACTCTCGCGGTGCAGTCCCTCGCGCGCGATGCCAGCGGCTGTCAGCGCCGCGTCGATCATCTCTTCAAGCTGCAGCTTGAGCTGAGCGACGGCCTGCGCGCCGAGCAGTTGATACACTTCGTCCGCACCTTTGGTAAAGTGTGCCTGGTCCACAAACACAACGGTTTTTTTGCCCTCTGTATCCATTACCGTAGGTCCCTCGTAGCGGGAGTAGAGTTGCCCTGCTACCGCGACCTCGCACTGCTGGCGCAGCCGGCGTACGTCTGCGAGCATCTCTCGCGCCGTTTGATAGCGCTCCTCTCGCTCTTTCGTCAGCGCTTTGGCGACAACCCATGCCAGCGCCTCCGGCACCTCGCTGGCGTAGCGTGATACAGGCGGCGGCTCCCGTTGCAGGATCGCGGCGAGCACGTCGCTCGGCGTTGGCCCCTCAAACGGCACTTGCCCTGTGAGCATTTCATAGAGCACCACCCCGAGACTCCAGAGGTCGGTGCGGGCATCGACCTGCAGCCCACGCGTCTGCTCCGGTGACATATACCTGGTGGTGCCCAGCACCACGCCCGGGAGCGTCTCGCTCTGTGCACGTACGGGCGTCGGGGCTGGCGTACCGTCAGCGTCTGGTGTGGTCAGCTTCGCGAGTCCGAAATCCACGATTTTCACGTACCCGTCACGGCGCACCATGATATTCTCAGGCTTTACATCCCGGTGCACAATGCCCGCGGCATGGGCGGCGTCTAGCCCCGCAGCGACCTGCTCGGTGACCGTGAGCACGTCTCTAATCTGCCCTATCCGGCTCGCCATCCACTGGCGCAACGTCTCGCCGTCAATGAACTCCATGGCGATGAAGTGCACATCGTTGACCTGTCCGATCTCGTAGATGGTGAGGATGTGCGGGTGATTCAAAGCCGAGGCAGCGCGCGCCTCCTGTTCGAAGCGGTGCAAGCGATCGCCATCGTGCGTAAACACATCGGATAGCAGCTTGAGCGCAACCTTGCGTCCGAGCCGGGTGTCCTCTGCCAGGTAGACTTCCCCCATGCCGCCGATGCCGAGCACAGCGAGGACTGTATAATGGCCAATTGCTTGCCCTGTCGGTATCTCTGCGGGCTGGTCGGCAAACAGGGGAACGGCCAACTCCCAGGCTGGGGTCTCGATGAAGCCTTCGTCCTGCTCATACGACGCGATAAGCGACTCTACCTCCCGGCGCAACGACTCGTCCCCGCCGCAGGCTGCGGTGAGAAAGACGGCACGCTGCTGGGGCGCGTGCTCCAGGGCGGACTGGAACAGGTCTTCGATCTGCTGCCAACGTTCACTGTTCATGGCTGATCTCGCGGTGTAGCCAGGCCTTGGCCAGACGCCAGTCGCGTAGTACCGTGTTAGGGGCGATGTTTAAGACCCTGGCCACCTCCTCGACGCTCAAGCCGCCGAAAAACCGCAGTTCGACCACACGGCTTTTGCGCGGGTCAATAGCTGCCAGGCGCTCCAGCGCGTCGTTGAGCGCGAGCAATGCCGCTGCACGCGCCGGCGAGACCAGGGCCGCTTCGTCGAGCGCTAGCGTGCCCACACCGCCGCCGCGCTTGGCACGTGTGTGGCTGCGGGCATGCTCGATGAGGATCTGGCGCATGAGCCGTGCGGCGATGCCGAAGAAGTGAGCCTGGTTCTCCCAGCACACCCGGGTTTGATTCACCAGCCGCAGGTACGCCTCATGGATCAGAGCCGTGGTTTGCATCGTGTGGCCAAAGCGTTCCCGACGCATATAGCGGTGAGCTAACTGGCGCAGTTCCGTATAGACCAGGGGCATCAACCGGTCGAGAGCCGCTTGATTACCATTGCTCCAGTCCACGAGCAGCTGGGTGATTTCCTGGGGAGGCGGCGAGGGTATCGGCATCCGAAACCCTTCCATGCAGGTGGTCGGAGTTGTCGTAAGATGCGTCGCATTATAGCACACATGTAAAGGACCTTCCGCCGTGCCATCGGGTCGTGAAAAAAATTTGCGGGGTGTGGTGGTTTTGCGAGACGGTTGTCGCATGTAAAGTTGAGAGGGTGCCCGATACTCGAAAGACGCAATTTTTGAGCCAGGAGATGTGTTATGACGCCAGCTTGTTATCGCTGCAATGTTGTGCTGATAGTCTTTTGTGCTGTTTTCCTGGTGGCCTTATCTGCCCACAGTGGCGACAAAGGGCCTGGACCATTCGGGAAGGAAGAGTGGCCCAGCTATGGTGCGGATACCGCCAACTCCAAGTATTCCCCACTCGACCAGATCCATAAGGACAACGTCAAGGATCTACACATCGCCTGGCGCTGGAGTTCGGTTGAGAACGCCATCCTCAAGGACCACCCTGAACTCTGGACGATGGTCAATGAAGCGACCCCCTTGATGATTGCTGGGCGCCTGTACACCAGCACGTCGCTGAGCCAGGTCGCGGCCATTGACGCTCGTACCGGGCAGACGCTCTGGGTGTATGACCCGGAGAGCTACAAACAGGGATCACCCCCCAATCTCGGGTTCGTACACCGCGGTGTCGCCTATTGGGCTGACGGGGAGACGCAGCGCATCTTCATTGGTACGGGGGATGCGCAGCTCCTTGCCCTCGACGCCAAAACGGGACAACCGGTCCCAGAATTCGGCGCGCATGGCCGCATCGATCTGACGCAAGGCCTGCACCGCTGGGCTGACCCCGCACTGTATGGCGTCACTTCCCCGCCCGTTATCTGTCGCGACGTCGTCATTGTTGGGTCTTCGATCCTTGACTATCCTCGCGTGAAAGCCATGCCGCCGGGTGACGTCAGAGGCTTTGATGTGCGCACTGGCCAGCCGCGGTGGACGTTCCATGCTGTGCCGCAAGGCGAAGAGCCAGGCGTCGAAACCTGGGAGAACGACTCCTGGAAGCATACCGGCAATACGAATGTCTGGACGGTCATGAGCTGCGACGAGCAGTTGGGATACGTCTATCTGCCCTTCAGTACGCCGAGTAATGATTATTATGGGGGACAGCGCCCGGGAAACAACCTCTTTGCCGAGAGTCTGGTGGCGCTCCAGGCGGAGACCGGCGCAAGAGTCTGGCACTTCCAAATGGTGCATCACGGCGTGTGGGATTACGACCTGCCAGCCGCACCAAATCTTGTCGATATCATGGTCGAGGGGCAACGCATCCAGGCCGTGGCCCAGGTCACCAAGCAGGGGTTCTGTTATGTGTTCGACCGGGTTACGGGCACACCGGTCTGGCCTATCGAGGAACGCCCCGTACCGCAGTCGACCGTTCCCGGGGAAAAAACCTCACCCACGCAGCCCTTTCCCACCAAACCCCTGCCATTTGAGCAGCAGGGGATCACCCCGAACGATGTGATGGACTTTACGCCTGAGTTACATCAGATAGCGCTCCGCATTCTGCACAAGCACGGGTATGGCCCCCTCTTTACCCCACCGACCGAACAAGGCATGATCACAGTGCCCGGCGTGGCAGGCGGTGCCAGTTGGTCTGGCGCCGCCGTGCATCCAGAAACGGGTGTGCTTTATGTGCCCTCGTTCACCTTGCCCACTATCCTGAGAGTCAGGAAAGCCGCGGCCGGTGAGGGTTCGTTTACCTATGTCGGAGTCGTGAACTTTGGGCTAGGAGGGCCACAGGGGTTGCCCCTGGTCAAGCCGCCGTATGGACGCATCACGGCCATCAATCTGAACACGGGCGAGCATCTCTGGATGCGACCGGTTGGGGAGGGACCGCGCGAGCATGCCGCCCTACGCCACCTGCATCTGCCGCCGCTGGGCTGGCCCCGGCGCAGTTTCCCCCTGCTCACGAAATCATTGCTCTTTGTGGCGCAGCAAGGAATACTGCGCGGTCTTGGTCCTTCCCCACGCAAGAACGCCGACGAACTGGAGCTCCAAAACCACGAGGCGGTGCTGCGCGCGTTTGACCCTGACAACGGCACCCTGATCGCACAAATTGCCCTGCCAGGCAATGCCTCCGGGGCGCCCATGACCTACATGGTGGACGGGAAGCAGTTTATCGTGCTGCCTATCGGCGGCGCCGGGCAGCCTGCTGAACTGGTGGCGTTGCGTGTGCCGTGAGAGCCATAGGGATTCTGGTGACCACCGGACACGCGTGTGCCAGTCGTTAGGCTTTGTCCTCCGTGCTTGTGATCCAACCCGCGCGAGCTGCCGAGCAACAGGATGCTACGGCTGGAGAGACGTGTTCCTTCCAGGTGCAGTTTACTGGCACACGGCAATGACCTCATAGCCAAAACCCCGCAGTCCTAGCGGCGCTGTTGCGAGCGCTGGACAGGCCTCTTAGGATGGCGTATGGTAGAGGAAAGCTGGGGAGCCAAAAGATTCTCGATGACTGGAGACAGTGGCGGTGACGCCTGTCGTGGAACTGATCGCAGCCCGCAAGCGCTACGGCGCCATCGAGGCGCTCCGGGGTGTCGACCTCTGCATCCAGCCTGGTGAGGCCGTGGCGCTGCTCGGTCCGAACGGCGCCGGGAAAACAACCACCATCAGCCTTATGCTCGGTCTGCGCCGCCCAACGTCCGGTACTGCACGTCTCTTCGGCCTGGACCCCACCAACCGCCGCGCGCGTAGCCGCGCTGGCGTCATGCTCCAGGAGTCGGGCGTGATGGGTGTGCTGACGGTCCGCGAGACTCTCCGCCTTTTCCGCTCGTACTATCCGTGCCCACTGCCCCTGGTGGAGGTCCTGGCTCTGGCGGGTCTCGAGGAGGTCGCGGACCGCCGCGTCATGCGGCTCTCGGGCGGGCAGCGTCAGCGGCTTTACTTCGCGCTGGCGATCTGCGGCGACCCTGAGGTGCTCTTCCTCGACGAGCCTACCGTGGGTATGGACGTCGAAGCACGCCGTACCTTCCTGGCTGGCATGCGCGCGGCCTCCAGCGCTGGCAAGACGATTGTGCTGACCACGCACTATCTGGCAGAGGCCGACGCACTCGCCGAACGCATCGTAGTCATTGACCGCGGTGTCGTGATCGCCGATACCTCGCCGCAGGAGCTGAAGGCGCGTGTCGCCAGCAAGCGGGTCAGCTTCAGCGTCGCCTCTCCCCTGGACGAGGACGCACTCGCCGGACTGCCGGTCATGAGTATCCAGCGCTCTGGGCAGCACGTCCGACTGCTCAGCAACGAGCCCGAGACGGTCCTGCGCGCCCTGTTCGAGCGCGGTGTGGCCATCGCCGACCTGGAGGTCACCGGGGCTGACCTGGAAGATGCCTTCCTGGCGCTGACGCGCCGCGAGGAGGAACGATGAGACGTGCGGTCGGGGCTCCGGCCGTGGCTCCGTTCGGCCGGATGCTCCTCATGCAGACCTGGAGCCGGCTCCTGTGGTTCTGGCGGATTCCCGCCTGGACCGTCTCGAGCCTGGCCATGCCGGTGTTCTTCTTTACTTTCTTCGGTCTCCGCTTCGCACACCTGACCGACGCCAGTGGCTTCAGCGTCGGCTCGTATTTCCTGGCGTCATTCGGCGCCTATGCCGTGGGACAGGTAATGGTCTTCTCCTTCGGCATCGGAGTCTCGACCGAGCGCATGCTGAAGCAGGACCTGCTCATGCGGGCGACCCCACTGCCGCCGATCGTCCACTTGCTGGCACGGAGCCTGAGCGCGCTCCTGTTTGCCCTCGTCGCGCTCATTGGGCTGATTGCGTATGGAGTCGTCGTGGGTGGTATCCATGAGGATCTGGGGGTGTGGGCGACGGTCGTCGTGCGGCTGCTGGCTGGCTCGCTGCCGTTTATTGCCCTCGGCTTTGCAATCGGCTACCTCGCTGGCAATGCAGCCCCGGCGGTGGCGAATCTCATCTACGTGCCGCTGTCGTTTGCCTCGGGGCTGTTCATTCCGGTCTCGCAGCTCCCATTGTTCGCCCAGCAGGTGGCACCGTACCTCCCCACCTACCACTACGGCCAGCTCGCCTGGAGTGCCATCGGCGCACCATCGGAACCTGTGGCCACAAGCCTCACCTGGCTCACAGCGTACATGGCGCTGTTCTTGACACTCGCGGTCAAGGCCTACCGGAGGGAGGTGGAGCAGAAGTTCGGATGATGCCCTACCGCAGATATGGGCGCAAGGCGGCGCGTCTGGACGCGCTCCGTGGCCCGTTCCAAGGCGTGGAGCGCCTTTTTTGAAGCGGCAGTGGCAGGCGAGGATGTGGTGGGCCACAAAAGCGCACCACGCCTCAATCGCTGCTGGGGCTGCGGCGCCATGGGGTCCTGGAAAAGCAATGAGCCGCTTGTCATTGGCCCCAAGCATGTCAAACAACTCAAACTGTCCGTCGCTATGCGCTTTGGCCTTGAGGGCAAGCATGTCCCCAAAGAGTTGAAACCGAAAATCCAAACCTATGTCGACGGCTATGTACTGTATGACCACGTGCTCAACGAGGGCGAAAGTCCCAGCGTATGGAAGCCCTGGGGCTGACCGACTATGCCCTCAAACGCTATGCGCTGGCGGGTAACCCCAGTGACTGGATTGCCCGCATCGAGGAGATTGCGCAGGCTGGCGCCACGAAGCTGTGGGTGGGTGTCGGAGGTGGGGATCTCGACCATCAGCTGCGTACCATGCGGCTCCTGGGCAAGCAGGTTATGGCACGTTTCGTCTGAATGGCGGGAAGAGCGCAGACGACCGCCGCACTGCTTGCAGCACGGCGCTCTATCGACCGTCCATGCTGAGGAGCGCGCGTCGCACTTCTTCGGCCTGGGCCAGGTCCCAGTCCATACCCATCTCCTGGAACATGCTGATGGCCTCGCTGAGGTAACGGGCCGCCGTGTCCTGTTGCCCCCACTGCTGGAGTAGGCGCGCATAGCATACGTAGCTGCGGGCCAGCTCGGGGCGGAACTCCATCTCCTTGAAGAGCCGGATGGCTTCCCCCATGGCCTGCTCGGCCTGCTGGCGGTCGGGCGTGGCCTCTAGCGTCAGCACCTCCGCGAGCGCCCGCTGGGCCACCGCCCGGGCAAAACGATCGGACGTCTCCTCCGCCACCTGTAAGGCCTCCTGGCACAGTGCTGGCACGGTGTCCAGTTCGCCCAGCGCCAGGAAGCATGCCGCGAGCCAGGCCTTCCCCAGGGCGACGAAGAGTAAGGTCCCCATCTGCTCAGCAAAGGCCAAGGCTTGCTCTAATAGGTCCCGCCCAGTGGCTGGGTCCCCAGCTCTAATGTAGGTCCAGCCCTCCCAAATATTTACAATGTAGACTCGGAAATGGTCCCCCACCCCTTCGGCCACTCGGCGGGCAGCGTCGAAATCTGCCAGCGCTTGCGTCCAGGCACCCTGCTGGTCATGAACCATACCGCGGTACTGGAGGGCGGCCGCCTCGGCGAAGGGGTTCGTCAATTCCCGGGCCAACGCGACCCCACGGTCGCTGTACGCCAGGGCTTGCGTAAACTCCCCACGCCACCCCAAGGCTGCGGCAGCGTATCCCGCCGCCGTCGCTTCTTCGACGCGGTTCCCGATCTGGTGCATCTGTGCGGTGCTCCGCACCATCAGTTGACTCCCCCGAGCGGCATCCCACTGGAGCGAGTAGCTACGCCCCAGGAGATTGACCGGTGGGGCGGACAACGTCTCATCCTCTAAGCGATCGGCAAGAGCCAGGCTCTGCTCTGCATACGTGATGGCGGTCTGCAGGTCCCCACGGACATACGCGACGCGACCTTGCCAGTAGAGCACCTGGGCCAAGCGGGGCTCGTCTGCCAACGTCTCGGCTAGGGCGTGGGCCTGCGCCAGCTGCGCCTGATCCCGCTCCATGTCTTCCCGTGACACGCTGACCGCCGCCAGCTTCAGGATGGCATCGATCTGGAGCCGCTGTGCCTCCGGAGAGGCGGGCAACCCCTGCGCCAGGCTGAGTGCCTGGGTGTACTGGGTCGTGGCCTCCGCCCGGGCGTGCAGCCGCACGGCCTGATCCCCCGCCAGCAGGGCATAGGTGACAGCCTTGTCCTGCTGCGTGCTGCGGGCGTAATGGTAGGCCAGGATGGCGGCCTGCTCTACCGCCCGCTCGCCCTCCAGGGCTTCGATGGCCTGGCCGATGGCCCCGTGCAGGGCGCGCCGGCGCTGCCGCAAGAGACTCTCGTAAGCGACGTCCTGAATCAGGGCATGCTTGAACTGGTAGGTGGTGCGGGGGGGCAGCCCGCGTTGGTATAGCAACTCCGCGTCGACCAACTGCTGCAGCTCGCGCTGCAAGGTCGCGTCATCGAGTGCCGTGAGCTGCTGCACCAACGCGTAGGCAAACTGCCGCCCGATCACCGCTCCGAGCTGCGCCAGGCTTTTGGCGCTGGCCAGTCGATCCAGCCGCGCCATCAAGGCGTCATGGAGGGTGATCGGGATCGTCAGCGCTTCCACCGGCCTCGTGAGCGCATAGTGCGCGCCCGCGTCGCGCAGGACCCCGGATTCGAGTAGCGCCTTGGTCATTTCCTCCACGAACAGTGGCACACCGTCGGTTTTCGCCACGATTTGTGTCATGATGGCGGCCGGCAGTGCCTTGCCGCCAGCCACGGCGGTGGCGATCGCCTCCACCTGTGCCGCCCCCAGGTTGCCCAGCGTCATCATCGTCAGGTGCGTACGCGTCCCCCAGGGCGGCGCAAACTCCGGGCGACACGTCATGACCGTGAGCATTGGCACCCTGGGCGCCTGCTCCACGACCAGGTCCAGCGCCTCCAATGAAGACGGATCAATCCATTGGAGATCCTCCCATACCGCCAGGACGGGCTGCCGCTCGGTCTCTTCCACCATCCAGGCGATGAGGTCACTTTGGGTCTGCTGTTTCTGCTGCGCCGGTGGTACGCGCGCCGGTGGCACATGCGCCGGCAGGGGCAGACCGAGCAGGATGGCCAGCAGAGGCAGGGTATCGGCGCGCGGGAAGCGATAGGTCCCGAGGACCTGCTCCAGGCGGGCAAACTTGCCGTCCGGCGTCTCATCGCGGCGGAATTGCAGCACCTGTTCCAGGTGGGTAATGATCGGATAGAAGGCACTGTTGGTGTGATACGGGGAACAGCGAAATGTCATGCGGGTCACGCCGTCGTGCAGGGCCTGGGTGCGCAGCGCCTCCACGAGCCGCGATTTACCAATCCCAGCTTCCCCACTGATCAGGACCACCTGCCCCCAGCCGTCGCTGCTCTGTGCCCACCGGTCCAGCAGCAGGGCCAGCTCGGCGTCGCGGCCCACCAGCCTGGTCCGCCCGTCCGCCGCCGCGTCGCGCTCCGCCACCGTGCGTTCCCGTACTATCCGGAACACCCGTAGCGGCTCGGCCACGCCCCTGAGTGCCTCGAGGCCGAGGTCGTCCAGCGCAAACACGCCCCCCAGAAGGCGGGCTGTGACGGCACTGATCACCACCGTATTGGGTGCCGCCAGCCCTTCGAGCCGGGCGGCAACGTTAGGCGTCTCACCCAGAGCCAGGTTTTCCTGCCGGTCGCCACTCCCTATCTCGCCCACTACCACTGGCCCCGTATGGAGACCGATCCGCACCGCCAGTCGCACGCCTTTGTCCCGCTCCAGACGCGGATTGAGGGCTGTGGTGATGGCCTCGACAATCCCCAGCCCGGCCCGCCCGCCACGGTGTGCATCGTCTTCGTGCGCCCACGGCCAGCCAAAATAGACCAACAAGCCATCGCCCAGATACTGCGCAATATGGCCATCAAACTGGTGGATAACCGCCGCTGCCGTCTCCTGATAGGCGCGGATGACCTCTCGCAGGTCTTCGGGATCGAGCTGCTGGGAGAGTGGGGTGGAGCCGGCCAGGTCACAGAACATCACCGTCAGCTGCCGCCGTTCCGCTTCGGGGGCCGTGGAGAGCACTGGATCGCTGGGCGCCTGCGCCGTGGCGGCCGCCGTCGGGGGTGTAGCCGGCGTGAGCGGGGCGGGCAGCGAGGCGGCGGTCGGTGAGGGTGCTGTGGCCCCTGTCCAGACCAGCATCCGGCCGTCCTGCTCGATGGCGACCTGTTGCACCGCAATGAGTTCGTCTTTCAGGTCGTTGAGAAAATCGTCATCGATGCCAAACTGCCGCTGCAGGGCCCGGTACGACACCCGGCCGTGTTCCCGTAGCATGGCGATCGTCTGGGTAAGGACATCATTGAAATTCATAGTGGCGCCTCCCGCCGGAGCTGATGAGCCGAGAGTCGGTGCCTCCTGATGGACTCGCTCCCGCATTGTACATGCTTTTTAGGGGTCGGCAAAGCACTAGGCGCATGGAGAACACGCCATGAACGCTTTGCGCTCTCAGTTCCCACCATGATTTTTGGCAGTAGGTCATCGCGCCTCTGGTGCGCTAGCCCCAGAGACGGGCGCTAGCAATAGCTGCACCTTCGACCAACGTCCGCAGCTTCGCCCACACGACACTCTCGGCCACGAAGTTCCAGCCAGCGTAGGTGCCAAAGCCACAATCGGTACTGGCAATCACCCGGCTCCGATCCCCCACGGCGTCGACGGCTTGGCAGAGGCGGTTGGCTACCACTTCGGGATGTTCGACATAGTTAGTGGTCGTATCGATGACTCCTGGCAGGAAAAGCATCGAGTCTGGTAAGGGATAACGCTTAAGCACGGCATATTCGTGCTGGTGGCGGGGATTTGCCAGTTCGATAGAGAGCGCGCCGACCTTGGCTTGAGACAGTATGGGGAGGATGGCCTCCAAGGGAACGTCGTGGGTGTGGGGTCCCTCAGAATTGCCCCAGCAGACGTGCAGGCGCACGCAGTCGGGAGGGATATTGGCGATGGCCGCATTCAGCGCGGCAATGTGGGTCTCCACCACCTCCTGAAAGCGCTGCAACGGGACATCCTGGAAGAGCATGGCGCGCTCCATCGCCAGATCCGGGCAATCGAGTTGCAAAATAAAACCCTTGGCATAAATCAGCTCATATTCCTTTTGCATCTGTTTGGCGATGGCAAACACATAGCGCTAGTAGGAGTCGTAGTAGGCATTGCCCATAGCGGTGGCAACAATACCCGGAGAGGCCGCGGTCATGAAGCGCTCGGTAAACTGCTGCGGTTGGCCTTCGGTGTAGCGTAGGAAGAGATCACACTCCTGCTCAGCATCCTGCAAGTCGGCATACTACACCTCTGCCACCGCCTGGGGTGTCTGCTGCGGGCGCGCGGTGCTCTGCTGCCGGGCACGCCACATGGCGGCAAAATCCGGGAACTCGGTGACGTCTCGCCTGACAGGACGTACCCAGCCTCCCCCGAACCCGCGCATACGGCGCGCCACATAGGTATGAAAGGCCACGCGCGGCTGCTCGCCATCATTGCCAATGTCAATACCTACCTCGAGCTGCTTGCGCACGACCGTCTCCACCGTCGTCTCCACCTGCTGTGTCAGTTCGGCCTCGTCGACTACCTCGCCCCGCTCCTGACGCAGTAACAGCTCAGTCAACCTCGCAGAGCGTGGTAGACTGCCGACGTGGGTCGTGAGCATGCGTGTTTCACTTGTATGCATAACATCCCTGACTGCTATAGTTCTTGCTTCGTCTGACGTGGGTGTTGTACTACGGCAGGGCGTCGCGGTCAACGACTATGAGTCTCTTTTAGTATTGATTGAAACTCGTGCGACATGTGTGTTACGATGCTTAACTATATTATGGATCTCCTTGTTTTGTAATCTCATGTCCTGTGCGGGTTGAAGCGTATGGACACGCAATATAGCGCGTGGAATCTTGCAATTGGGAAACATTTTTTTGGTCAAGCACATGTACAACAAGTTGTATTCCTCACGGTTGATGAGGATACCCTTTGGCAGATCAGTCAGCAGTATGGGGAACTACTGCTGTTTGATGGGCCGAAAGAGGCTGTGCAAGACTTTGCTGCTTCCGTACGGTGTGAAGTCTACCACTATGGGTGGGCTGTAGAAGATATACAGGCCAATTGCTATCCCCGCTTCTTAGGATTCCTGGCTGCACAAGTGCTTGCTGCCTTCTTGATGCAAAACGACGATAGGAGGCGGGAAACAGCTTATTGGCCCCGTCTATGCGAACTGCTCAATGATCCTGCCGCATCATACATGCCCTTAGGATTAACAGAAGAACAGCATCAGAAGTTATGGCGTGACGGTTTAGAACGCTGGGCCAATGTGGTGCAAGAAGGCCGCTGGGGTAGAGTATTGCTCCCTTCCAGGGAGCCGGTTGGGGAGGGACGTAGGCACGTCAGTCTCCCAAAATCTCAGGCACTCTTGAGTCGGGCCGACCTGGAGCGTCTTCCGAGCTTCTATCAGGAAGCAAATTTCGGACTAGGACATGACGTAGCCCTGGAGGACATACGCAAGCAAGTGGAGAGGTTGTTTGACAAGCCATCAATATTTCGAGGTCATGCACGGAATGTGTTGCGGGACGAGCGCTGCGTGCTGGCCTGTGCTCAAATTCGCGAGCATTTACTCCACTGGGAGGGTAGCGACACCAGAGGAAAGGGGCGCCTCTGGCTAGAAGTGCATCCTGAAAATCCTCCTGAGTTGATTGGGGGAATCACGAGGGGACAGCCAATTAAACTTGAGGATGTATTGGGGCGTCACTGGTATCGTGACAATACTCAAAGGGTATTCCGTCCTATACGTACAGATGGCTATGTGACGGTCTTATCAATCTTAGATGAGGTTTGGGAAGAACGGCGGCATGCCCAACCTGGCGATGATGTTATGTTGCTCGTGAAGTCAGGCACGCTAAGAGAGTGGGAAGCGCACATCCTCCGGGTGGCCAATTGGGTACAAAAATATCATGCAGAGCAGGAGACTGAGGAGCAGCCTTCTACAAGGCTACGGGGGTTACCGCATGGCTGGCGGGCTTTACGCTTTCGGGTCCGTGAGGAATTACCTGCCAATCTGCCTTCCTGGCTCCGTTGTGATCCCATTCAGCCTGTAGGTGGCTTACGTGTAGACCGCAATGTATGGCTGGCTGGAGCAGGTCCAACTTTACGGGTACAGGCAAGTGACGTGTACACGGTGCTTATAGATGGTCAGGCTTACCGCGTTATAGATCGCCATGTCACACCTCAGCAAGCCCCATGTCTGAATGAGATTGGCAAGCATATCGTCTGGATTTGGGATCAGAGCAATAGAACTGTCACAGCAATTTGTGAAATTACAATTCAGGAGAGCACTGTCCCGTCTGAATTTCTCATCGAACACGGTTGGATACAGCGTGGTCGGGAATGGCCCTCACCCGAGTGGTTACAGCACGGGGTACCTACTGAGAACGCGGACTCTCATGATACTCTTGTGGTGAGGGGGCCTGTCGTACTGGACGGATCGACTAAGCTTCTTGCGCCTGGTCTGCCAGTACAACGACAATGGTTGGAGCTTGTGAAGTGCTTGCGCGGTGATAAGCCAGCGATGAGAGTTCCACAACTACAAACTCTTGAGGCGATATCGCATCCGCTTTTGCGCCAGATGATGAGAATACATCGGCACGAATCATACTTTCTCAAAACATCATACTCACGGTTCGCTCAAATTTGAAGGGGTTTTGCACATTGTGGTAAGGTCTTGGTATGAACGAGACCTTGACCATCTTCAGTGAACGTGTTG
>Ga0081455_10001684_pt1 | contig 26798 bp, 29 predicted proteins | sample TabmetS3T2R1_FD_70207 | JGI IMG/M metagenome (GOLD analysis project Ga0081455, IMG submission 70207) | Tabebuia heterophylla rhizosphere microbial communities from the University of Puerto Rico - S3T2R1 | ecosystem: Host-associated > Plants > Roots > Rhizosphere ...
AATCTATTCAAATCTGTCCGAAGGGGAATAAGTCCCAATCTATGTGCGATTGCTTCATCGTGCATTACCGATGAGTTTTCCATCATGACTACATCATCAATCGCCAATGTAGGAACTTCGCTTATCGAAATCCTTCTTATTGCATTCACATATTGCCTAGGAACATTATTAAACCTCAACACGATGCGATCATTAGATTTACTCACAACATCTAGAGAAGGCGTCTGAACCAACTTTTCATTGTTAACTAGAGGCTATTAAATATCTACCGAAAAAATAGCCAGCTTTATACACATGTTATCATGTCGTATATGCGAAAACTCGAATACAAGACGAGTTTGTTTAGGAGCTCGGTAATAGAATCGTTGGATCATTAGCTCCTGTAGGTATGTCTTCAGATGTTGTGTTAGACATATCGGGAGTGGAGCTTGGAGGTAATGTTGGATCATTAGCTCCTGTAGGTATCTCTTCAGATGTTGTGTTAGACATATCGGGAGTGGAGCTTGGAGGTAATGTTGGATCATTAGCTCCTGTAGGTATGTCTTCCGAGCTACCAGTGTCTACTGTTGCACTCACTAAATGCAGAGGTACAGAAAGTAGGAAAGTCATTGCAGGAAATAGGAAGATCATTAAGATGACACCAATTTGCGAGGATGAATTTAGATTCACAACCCACTATGCTTATCCTTAATCCTTTAAACTTTACTCAAAAGTGGATAAATTTGTTGTCTTCTTTGAAAAGTGATCGAGCGTTGAACTTTGACGTTTCTTATCGCCAATAACAAGATCATGAATTAGATTCTATCTATTTTGCAGGGCGTAGAATTTGAGGGATCAATTGTTGACGAACTAATAAATGGCCTATTATTATGACTGCTATCTTAGTATCATGATTTTGTCCTCTAAGGTCTATGTCTGCTATGTCAATCGAAACTCTTCCAATAGAATCAATGACTGAAATCGACAATCAGTCCTCTCAAAGTCTTGTTCAAGAAATAATATCATAAAAATCAAATATTCAGTTAATAATAAAACTTTCAAACCATATTATTATAACTATGGTGCAAACAGAAAGCTAGTTATGTTTTTTATAGTGCTTGCTAGGTGGAATGCAATATAATGCAAAAGTCGCGACTGTTAGCTATCTTTCCAGGTCTTGCTATTTTGGGCGTACTGGTCTCTCTGGGTGGAGTGAATCATGCATCTGCACAGCAGTACACAGCAAATACGCCAGGAATTCAGTTTAGTTGTTTTCAGACTGATGAAGCCACCGGTGAATATCTAAACGCTACTGGTGATCTGATTCCCTGCGAAATAGACTCAGGAGATAATGCCTGGATGCTTACTGCATCTGCTCTAGTCTTAGTTATGACACCCGCAGGATTGGCAATGTTCTACGGCGGTCTGGCCCGACACAAAAACGCTGTAAGTACCGTTCATATGGTTTTCATGGCTGTAGGACTTGTGACTATTCAATGGGTTCTTTGGGGATATTCCCTGGCATTTGGTCCGGATGCAACAGGTCACGGCTTTATAGGGAATTTTGACTGGGTTGGTTTGAATTATGTATGGCATAATGTCCCTTCAGATGTGTATGCCATAACGATACCTCACGCGACGTTCATGATCTTCCAAATGATGTTCGCCATAATCACACCGGCTCTTATTGTTGCGGCCTTGGCTGAAAGAATGAAGTGGAGCGCATTCGTAGTATTTGTAGTGATATGGGCTACCTTTGTCTATGATTTTGCCGCCCACTGGACTTGGTCTCTCGGCTCTGGAGGAACTGCTGTAGGCTGGACTGGAGCTCTGCCATCGCTTGACTTTGCAGGAGGTACTGTAATCCACATTACTTCAGGTTGGGCAGGATTAGTCATCGCTATAATGCTCGGTCGACGATTGGGGTATGGAAAGGTCCCAATGGAACCACACAATATTCCATTAATAGTGTTAGGTGCAGCTCTGCTGTGGTTTGGCTGGTTCGGATTTAACGCCGGATCAGCTGGTGCAGCGGGACCAAACGCAACTAGCGCATTTGTTGCAACTCAGATTGCAACTGGGGTCGCGGCTCTAACCTGGATGTTAATATCTTGGGCGCATACGGGCAGACCTTCGACTGTAGGAGCTGCTTCAGGGGCTGTCGCCGGACTAGTAGCAATTACTCCAGCTTCAGGTTTTGTAGGCCCAATGGCAGCGATCATAATAGGCATTTCTGCATCGCTTGTTTGTTACGCGGCAGTAGTATTCAAGAACCGGAGAAAGTGGGATGATGCACTCGACACCTGGGCTGTACATGGGATGGGTGGTCTGGCAGGTGCACTCTTGACAGGAGTCTTCGCCCAGACAATATACACTCCAATAGCTGACGGACTCGCCTTTGGAAATCCGGTCCAATTGCTGAACAATGCTATTGGTGCATTTGCGGCCTTAGCATGGGCTGTTGGCATCACAGCACTTATTATTAAGGTAATGGACCTTGTATGGCCTGGTGGAATACGAGTTACACCAAAGGAAGAAGAAGTCGGGCTGGATCTTTCCCAGCATGGAGAAAGAGCGTACGTAACGGAATAGAAAATTCCTCCCTTTCCTTTCCCTTTTACCTTTTTGTTGACCAGCTTTGTATACCTATTTTCCAGTAATCGATTCTAGCCTGGATAGTTCATGTCCATTGTCCAATTGTTGTGTATGAAAGACGAGATCCCTTACTCCAAACCTATGATTTCGGTAACATAACGCTACGAGGTTGAGTGATGATACAATTCTTCGACCTGCAGCACTGTGGAAGAGCTGGAGATACCAACATTGAAAAGCATTCGAAAATGGACACCTGCAGAACAAGAGTTAGAGATTCCTATGGGCATATAGCATTCTAGGAGCAGGAGAATGTGAATCTACCTTTGCTAACGAGATCAGGCGTCCGTCCACAGTGATGTCCGATAATGGTGCAATGGTTTATGGTATCAATTTGATAAATCTGTGGCCCTCCGCCCTTTTCGACGCTTAATTGCTATTGAACAAATTATGTGTTCAGGATTGACAATAGAGTGTACAATAGTGTTCAGACACTTTCCCTAGTGGGCATTGTCAGTATTTGTCAGAATTGTCAATCCAGTTGTCAGAATTGTCAATGTATTGTCAGAATGTTTGTCAAAATGATCTGAATAGTAAACAGATTCAAGGAATGGATTCAAATCATTATAAAGTGACTTGAGTCGAAAAGCGAACCTTCGTGTATAAATGTCGCCGAAAATGCAGCGATTTAGAATCATGTTGCGCATAGGCTTTTTTCAAGTTTATTGAAATTTCAAGCGTATCAATATATCATTCAAGTCATATAATCTCTGAATATTTTCTCTTTAATTTAGCATCTTTCTACTAAGATATGGCTTATGAAAGTATTTCATTCTAAGTACGGAAAATCTGTCAATATTAGTGGACCGAAGGTTAATTGGCATTTATAGTACGCTGTTTCAGTGCCTCTGTGCATGCTGATAATGAAAGAATCTCCTATTTGTCGAAAGAATCACGTTACCGCATATACATATATTGCTTCCAAACGCTCTAAAAATTAAGGATGGATATATGCCTGAAGCCAAGGTGACTGTCGTGAAATTAGTAATTGAAGGTAATAGATTTGAAATCTTGGTTAAACCTGATCTAGCTCTTGATTATAGAATGGGCAAGAGAAATGATCTGACCAATGTTTTGATATCAGATGAGATATATTCGGACGCAAATAAAGGATCTAGAGCTTCCAGCGATAAGCTTTCTAGATATTTTAAGTCAAATGACATGGGCGAGGTCGCACGACAGATCCTGATGAGTGGTGAGCTTAATTTAACTACTGAACAGCGGCGAAAAATGGTAGAAGAGAAGAAAAAACAGATTATCGACTTTATCAGCAAGAGCTTTGTTGATCCTAGGACACATCTTCCGCACCCGCCCCTGAGAATACAAAGTGCTATGGAAGATGTCAGGATCAGTATTGATCCGTTCAAAAAAGCGGATGAACAAGCAAAATTCATTATTGAGGCTCTAAGAAAAGTACTTCCTTTAAAATCTGAAATATTGAAATTGACAGTGACTATCCCGGCAAAACACTCCGCTCAAGGATATAGTGCTTTAAAGAGTATAGGAAATTTCAAGAGTGATGAATGGCTTGCAGACGGTTCAGTTCGGGTCACATTAGAAGTCAACGCAGGCATGAAAGGAAGAATTGTCGAAAAAATTGGTTCGGCGACCAGAGGAACAGCCCAAATAAAAGAAGATCTATAACTGAAATTCACTTAAAATATAAATCCCATCCTCTTTCCCAAATGCGAGAAAGAAATGACAAGTACTTGTACTAAAAACAATATGATAAGCTGGGGGAGCTATTGATAGTCAATGCAAGAAATTAAGAGAAAATACGTAGTCCCCGGAGACAGAATTATTGAAGGTAATTTTCGTCCTCTCTCAAATGTGACCAAATCCGGAAATTCTATTTTTGCGACTCGAATTGGTATTGCAGAAGCCACAAGAGATGGAATCAAGGTAATTCCTTTATCCGGAGTGTATATTCCTCGTGTGAATGATATAGTGATTGGAAAGATTATCGACCATTCTTCTTTGTCCTGGCAGGTCGACATAAGCTCGTGCTTTTCTGCACATTTGCCCGCTCAAGATGTTTTTGGAAGGGATTTTTCACCAGCTCGTGATGACATGAATAAGCAACTTGCAATAGGCGATCTAGTCACAGCGAGAATTATGGCGTTTGACAGAACAAGAGATCCTATGCTCACTGTTCAGGATAAGGATCTTGGAAGAATTCCACGAGGCGAATTTCTGAAAATCTCGGCTACTCGTGTTCCACGATTAATTGGAAAACGTGGTTCAATGATACAAACAATCGAACAGGCAACTCAGACGCGAATATTGATAGGGCAAAATGGAATAGTAGTTGTTACAGGCAGAAATGCTGAAGGCACTCAACTCGCTATTAGGGCAATTCGGATGGTGGAGGAAGAGGCACATACATCAAATCTCACTCAGCGGATTAAGACGCTTTTGAACGTTCCTGAGCCTCAATCTACTGAAACCCACCCAGAATCGGCTGAACCAGAGGGCCAAAAATTAAACAGTATCCCCGATACAGAAGAACAGGTGCAGGAAGAATTGGGAAAAGGTGACATAGAATAATGGTTCAAACCAGGAACCTTATAGATGAACAAGGGATTAGAACTGATGGGCGAACCATGGATGAGCTGCGCAATGTCAAAATCCAAGTTGGCATAGTGAAAAATGCCGACGGATCCGCCTACATAGAGTTTGGGAAAAATAGAATTATTGCAGCTGTATATGGTCCCAGAGAAGTCCATCCGAAGCACATGGCGCAACCAGACAGGTGTGTTTTAAGATGTAGATATCATATGTCGCCATTTTCTACTGATACCCGTAAGAATCCTGCCCCTTCAAGAAGAGAAGTTGAAATTTCAAAGGTAATGCGAGAGGCATTGGAGCCAGCGGTGATGCTCGAGGACTATCCAAGAGCGGCAATCGATGTATTTGTCGAAGTTTTGCAAGCAGACGGAGGCTCGAGGTGTGCAGGTATTACCGCTGCGTCAGTTGCCTTGGCCGATGCTGGCATCAACATGCGAGATATTGTTTCTGCTTGTGCAGCCGGAAAGGTTGACGGGAAAATCGTTCTAGACATTAATGACGTTGAAGATAAGGAAGGAAGCGCGGATATGCCACTGGCATATTTGCCACATCTTGAACGGGTCACACTTCTGCAGCTTGACGGCATTTTGAACCAGGAAGAATTTAATGAGTGTCTAGACAAAGCGCTACAGGGTTGCAAAATGATTTATGAGATTCAAAGAAAGGCACTTATTCAGAAATACTTTGGAGACGAACAGGAGTTGAAAGAAGAGTCATGAGTTCGTCAAGACGTTCAACAATAATAGTCGAGCATCTTCGAAGGCAACAGATGAGAGAGGCGATCTCGAATTCAAAGAGGCTCGACGGAAGAGATCTGGATGAAATGAGACCCCTAGAGATCGAGCTGGGTATAATTGGAAAAGCAGACGGCTCATCGAGGGTAAGGCTGGGGAATTCAGAGGTTGTTGCAGGGGTTAAAGTGGAAACAGGAGAACCATTCGAGGGATTGGAAAATAAGGGTGCACTAATATTGTCAGCAGAGGTCCTTCCGACAGCATCACCTTACATCGAACCAGGGCCTCCAGATGAGGAGACCATTGAATTAGCGAGAGTTGTTGACCGGGGAGTAAGAGAATCTGAAATGGTTGATCTTGACAAGCTAGCACTAATTCCAGGAAAGGTTGTTTATACTATATTCGTTGATTGCAGCATCATAAATTATGATGGTAATCTATTCGATGCATCATCATACGCCGTAGTCTCAGCACTGATGTCTAGCAAACTTCCGGTCTTTGAAGTGCAAGAAGGTGAAGCAGTTGTAAACACTGGAAAAAAAATGGATCCTCCACTTACAACCATTCCCGTATCTATAACCGCAGTCAAGATAGGTGATTCCGTAATACTCGACCCTACTGCTGAGGAAGAAGCCTGTATGGATGCGAGGATCACAATAACTACTAATTCTGAAGGCAAATTTGCAGCCCTTCAAAAAGGTTCCACCGGGTCTTTTACGATTGAACAGATCAAAAGGGCGGCAGAAATAGCAAGAATTAAAGGAGAGGAAGTTCGAACCAAGATTAAAGAGCTTACTAATAATGGTCACTAGAAGGAGGCGTAAGTCAACATCTCTTAAGGGTTTAGGAGTCAAATTTGGAGCGACTGTTCGAAAGCGTTATGGCGCCGTGTATAGAATCCTTAAGAAGAGCAGAAAATGCCCGTCTTGCGGCTCTAAAAGATTTTCTCGGATTTCGCTTGGGATATGGCAATGTCCAAAATGTCATTTTAAAGTGGCCTCAGGAGCTTATGATATCAGCACGCAGGCACTGTAGATCAGAGATCAGATTCTCACTCCATCAAGGTCATCGAAGGACTAGACAAGTCGCAGAGGCTGCATTCACTGCTTTACGCCCGGATACGAAATACTTTTCAAAAGATGATTCATCTCATTCGAAAATTTTTCTCGATGATCACATGATAACAATCCAAGTGGAGGCGGACGATATACCTTCTTTAAGGGCCAGTCTAAATTCGAATCTTAGACTATTTCGCATTTGCATTGATACCCTATCCGATATTTAGCGCTATGATTTTATGTTGGTGTTTGTTACCCTGTCATATAAATGAGCGAACAAGAACTTCCACCTTGGCTGAAAGAACAAGTATCGCGCTTTCAACAGCTCCAACAAAATTTGCAAGCCATATTGATGCAAAAGCAGCAGGTCGAGTTGGAATCCGTCGAAATTGATAGAGCCCTCGAAGATCTCGGCAAGGCTGGTCCAGATGATACCGTTTACAAGAGTGCCGGGCCTTTACTAATTAGAACTAAAAAGGAGGATATTAGCAAAGAACTAGAAGAGAAGAAGGAGCTAGCGAAAACTCGCTTAATGGTGCTTTCAAAACAGGAAACAAGGGTGAAGGACAATCTGAAGGAAGTTGAAAACAAGATTAATCAAATGATAAGAGGTGCACAAGGGAATTTAGGTCCTACTGGAGGACCTGGGATCGTGGGAGGCACTAACTCATCTGCTCAAAGCCCCCAATGATACGAACGGGATATCGTCGCAAATTCTCCGAAAAAAACTAATCACACTAGCTCTAAAGCTTAACACCATTTCAGACTTTACTAAGAAGGGATCGCGTTACGGAGAATTCCTTTGGACTTTAGTTAGAAACATTAACGAGAGACATTTAATAACTAACCGTGGCAGTAGGAGTTAGGATCGTAATTGACGAAAGAGAGAAAGGAAGCCGAATTCCTGAACTGCTTAGCAATCTTGGAGCTTCAATAGAATTTTCTCTTCTAACTGTGGGAGATTATATCGTTTCTCCTCAGACTGCCATTGAAAGGAAAACTATTTCCGATTTAATAAGTTCCATTTATGATGGGCGTTTATTCCTCCAGTGCAACGATTTGGTCCAGCATTATCCCAGGCCATTAATCTTGATTGAAGGAAAAACTTTAGTGGGAGGACTTGAACTACATTCCCAAACGATAGAGGACAATTACCACGATTCATATGCGGAACAAATGCCTCTAATACTTGACGCGTTAGCTCGGGTCGCACTTGAATTTCGGATTCCAATAGTACCAACTCCTACTCCTGAGGTCACATCTCGAATGCTCATTTTGATTGCGAATCTAGTTCGTAGGGAAAGATCAATAGATGGTCCGCTTCTCAGAAGAATTCGTAAACAAAATCCTATTTACGTTCAGCAGCTATCAGTACTTTCTTCTTTGCCGGGTGTAGGTGAAAAAACAGCGGTTCGCATGCTAAAAAAATTCAGAACACCTATGAAAACTCTAACTGCATCGGTGGCCGAGCTATCAATGATAGCGGGGCTGGGGACGAACCGTGCTATTCGCATCCGAAGGCTACTGGATTATAGCAGTCCTACGAAGGAAACACAAAACGAAATTCAGAAAACGCTAAGTGATTCTGATGAAAGCAAGGGAAGCAACTAAAATCTAGAGAGTCAGTTCTAATTATCAGTAAAGGGAATCATACCTGTGCATATCTCTATTAACACAGATCGTTGCTAATTTCTGGTAGCACAGCCATGGTCAGCAATTGTATGATGTTCATTTTGCTTACTTATGGGGTAGGGTAATTGTAGAAATGTAGAATCGAATGAACCCATTATAACACGGGATTGCATTTACTATTAAACATAATATATTACCTTTTTTTGACAACCCCGAAACCTCAAAGCTGCCCCGCAGCTTCTTGATGGCATAAGATCCTAGGAGATCGAGCGCTTGGAGCAACAATAATGATATAGCAAGAGTTCAGATCGATGTATTTATAGCCCCTCTACACTCCACATGATACATGAGAGGTTCGTTTGCGTCTAAGTCGAGGATCTTCTATGTCTTACTTGGCGCAGGAGTTTCTTTTATTATCATAGGCTCGGCATCAGCACTTTATACACTAACTCCTGTCTCAGTATCTCTGAATGGAACAGTCGAAGCTGGTGAAAGTGACACCTTAACTCCTAACATGAATGCGGGTAATCCTGTAGTGTTATCTGTCACAGGATCCAATTCGAGCATTGAAATTGCGGATCCTGAACAAGAGGTAATTAAGTCGGTAAACAACACTGCTAGCTTTCAGTATAACTTTACGGCTCAAACGGATGGACAGTACTTAATATCCATAGAGAACCTAGGAAGTTCTGATTTGAGCATAGTTGGCAGTGCCTTTACAAAGGGTAGTCAAATAGCTTTAGGAGGCCAGCTTATGCTTATCGTAACAGGGATTATAGTACTCGGGCTTGCTTTACGAGCGAGACTCCGATGAAATACTAAAAGTTACCATTCAGTCATTTCCTTCTTATACGAGCCGAGAACCTTTACGAAAGCTGTTTTCGATTCTATGACATTCAAGACATCTTTAACCTTTGAGTCAAGAATGTGTCCCTCAAAGTCGGTAAAGAAATTGTACTCCCAGGGGGTTTCCTTGGTTGGACGTGATTCGATCTTGGTAAGGTTGATCTCCCTTCTTGCAAATTCAGACAAGATGTTCACTAACGATCCTGGTGCATGCTTGACAGAGAAAATGATAGATGTCCTATCGTTCCCCGATGGCTTTGTATTTGCAGACTCTCTTGATAGTACATAAAATCTTGTAAAATTGCTTTTCCTATCTTCTATCCCGACGTCCAAAATTTCCATTCCATAGATTTCAGCGGCACGCTTGCTGGCGATTGCTGCTGCTCTTTTATATTGACCTTCCTTGATCATTTTCACAGCGCCTGCAGTATCATATACTGGTACGGAGGCAAGTTTCTTCTCATTTATATATTGCCTGCATTGAGCCAGAGCCTGGGGGTGTGAATACACTTCCCTTAATGAACCCACATCGTTTCCTTTTATTGCAATAAGACAGTGGTGTATTCTTTGATAAGTCTCTCCTACAATGTACAAGTTCGATTGCAATAGTAAATCGTATACTTCATTTACACTTCCCTCAATTGAATTTTCGATAGGTACTACTGCATAGTCGCACAGGCCTGATGACAGTGCCTCGATCACTTCTTGAAATGATCGTATCGGAATGGGCGCCGAGTTTGGGAAGAAATGAATGACAGCAAGCTCACTGTAGGCGCCTCGCTCGCCTTGAAAAGCGACCTTATTTACCACCATCTAACGTCTTGCCATTGTGAATTGTACTGAAGGTCTCTTTTCCATAATCTGACGTCAACTTTCTCTCTTCGTAGGCCCCGCATTCTACACATTTCACTGCATTGTTCACTCTAACTGTGTTTCCTCCACAATTGTAGCACAATGTATAGACTACACCAAAGTCCTTCTCTGCGATAGTGATGTGAATGTTTGAATTGAGCAGGCTTACTACTCTTCCTCTTATAATATCTCCAACCCTAAATGTGATTCTTGACCTACGATCCCCTCTTTCCCTTGACCATCCTCCCTGTCCACCCGAAACCGAAATACCCCTTGTAGGCGAGATGGCAGAAAATCCAGAGATAGATTTTACATCATTAATATACAAAATTCTTACCGATATCATGCTACCAAATAGCATGTCGATATACCCAACGATAATATCTCCTATTTTAGGCAACTTCGGTGTATTTTTTTGTTCAATCCTTACTAGACGTCTCTTCAAATCGTAAACTTTGCGTCCAACCGTGCTGGATCGAATACTACCATCGTCGATGTACGTGTTCTTGCCGCTCTCAAACTCTTCTATAAACGCAATTTGATCACCTGGAAAGCTAGGCGCCAATTTCATTTTTTCAATTGTCAAAGTTACCAGATATTCCGTATTAGAAAGTTATAATTGTTACAGGGATACAAATTACACGGTTAAAATAAGTATTAGAACTAAACCGATGATAATGGCGCGATTGTCAATGTTATCAGATTTAAGCCTACGAACAAACAACCTATTAGTAACTTCTTTCCAACGTTATCCGTGGAGTTTATCGAATGGTTTCCTCATTATCAAGAAATCAGGGAACAATTTGGTTATAGCACCGAAAAGGACCAAGAAGCCGCAAAAGTTCTATCATATATGACCAGAAGAAAGGCATTAGATCTCAAAGTGCTAAGAAAGAAGATTCACGGAAAAAAGGTCATGGTAATAGGCGCTGGGGTTAATTTAGAAGCTAGCATCCCGTACATTAAGAGAAATCGAAATTTCACTAAAATTGTGGCTAATGGAGCAGTCCAAGCAATTTTAGAACACAAGATCAAACCGGACGTCGTTGTAACAGATTTGGATGGGAATCAGTTATTTCTCAAGAAAGCTGACAAGATAGGAGCAATAATGGTAGTCCACGCTCACGGAGATAATATTTCACTCTTGACTAAATTAGTACCCAAACTTAGACATGTTATAGGCTCTACCCAAGTAATGCCTATGAATAATGTGTACAACTTCGGTGGCTTCACCGATGGTGATCGATCTGTATTTCTTGCTGAAGAATTGGGAGCAAGTCAAATAATACTTGTTGGTATGGATTTAGGAAACGAGATCGGGAAGTATTATTCTAAGGGTAGGGTACAGGATTCAGATTTAAAAAAGGCGAAGATGAAGGTAGCAAGAAGATTACTAGCTATGTTGGCAGTTAGGACTCGGTCAGAGCTTTTTGATACTTCCATGAATCCCATTAAAGGATTTACATATCTTAAAGCTACCCCGACATGAGATATGAAAGGCTCGCTCCGATATCCTTAGAAGCAATCTGAAAAGCGAAACATAAGCTAAAATTTTAAGCTCGGATTGACGCCTGTGAGGATGGTTCATCCAGCAAAAGTGTAAGCTAAGACTGGTCATTGACCTCTGAAAAGCTATTATATCTTTCATGTCAATGCAAATTGAATTGTCTTCTAGCTATTCTGACGATGAAATCAAGCGAGCTGCTGAGATCCGTGAATGGCTTGTCAAGTTGATTTCTGACAAGCATGAGGAGATTGAAAACTTGCGAGCCACGCTCTCCCTCGTCGATAGTATGCTTAAGTTAGGAAGTTTCAAAGCAGCATCTAGCTTGAAAGATACTTATGCGCTCCAATCAAATCCGACAAATCAATTCCCTTTCTCTGGGCCTCATGACATCTCAAGTCATCCTGCATCCAAACAAACTATGACCTCAAAAATCGAGGACTCTAATAATCAAACTACTACAACTGACGTGGTACATAGAGAAAACCAATCTAGTCCAACAGATTCCGATCCAACAAGATCTCAAATTACAGAAACTAAAGAACTTCATAGAGTGAGAGACAATCTGCTTCTTGCCAAAGCTGAGTTTACTACTCATTTTGTAGATATCGTTCCTGCCGAGAATATCTTTCTAAGTACCAATACCCCCCCATTCCGATCGTTTTTCTTGGGAAGAATTCTCGATGGTATGAAGGTTAAAGATGAAGAAAAGACTCGCAATTTGCAGATTAAAGCGTCAGAATCATTAACGTATATAGTAGAAGAAAATGAAAGTAATATTATACGAAAGATAAGGATCAACAATTATAGGGAGAAGGAACGACTCAATGAAATATTCAATACCTGCGCTTGGGTTTTTAGTCGTATGATCGAAAAAGGCTCACGATGAATCATGGATAGAATAGTAGTCCTCGATTTCGGCTCGCAGTATAGCCATCTAATTTGCAGGAGGATAAGAGAAGCAAATGTATACTGCGAATTGTTGCCTCATGATACTCCTGCGAAATTGCTTAGAGAAATTGAACCTAAAGGAATAATTATCTCGGGCGGTCCGGCTAGTATATATGTTGAAGGGTCTCCTAAGCCAGACTACGGCATTTTTGACCTTGGAATACCTATTTTAGGAATTTGTTATGGCCATCAACTAATCGTTGACAGATTTGGGGGAAAGATAAGAAAATCTACTGTTCGTGAGTACGGTAGTTCGAATCTTGTAATTGATGACCATGACGGTCTTTTTAGTAACATAAATGGTAACATAAGATGTTGGATGAGCCACAGCGACACCGCTGAGTTAATACCAAAGGGCTTCGACGTTCTGGCTCATACCGATAGCTCTTCTTCAGCTGCGATCGTTAATAGAAACAAGAAGCTATTTGGGATTCAGTTCCATCCTGAGGTGTTGCACACGGAGAGAGGGACAGAGATTCTCAAAAATTTTTCATTTCAAATAAGTGGGGCAGCGCCCACCTGGAACATGAAAGACTACCTAGAAAAAACTATTTTAGAGATCCAGGGAAGCGTAGGAAGTAATAGAGTATTGTGTGCCGTTAGTGGAGGGATTGATTCGACTACGGTAGCGGTTTTATTACATAGAGCGGTCGGAAACAATCTTCGGTGTGTATTTGTCAATCATGGGTTGCTGAGAGTTGGAGAAGAGGAGTTAGTGGTACAAACCTTTGAACGAGTTCTAAATATACCGCTATTAGTAGTCAATGCATCAGAGCGATTCATCACAAGGTTAACTGGAATCACAGATCCTGAGGAAAAAAGGATGATAATAGGTGACGAATTTGCTCGAGTTTTTAGTGATGTTGCATCTGAACACGGTCCTTTTCAATGGCTAGCACAAGGAACTCTTTACCCTGATATCATAGAAAGTGGGGTATCTGGTGGCCCAGCTTCTGTTATCAAAAGTCACCACAACGTGAAGGGTTTGCCTAAGTGGCTTAATCTAAAGGTTATAGAACCACTGAGTACCCTCTACAAGGATGAAGTAAAGAGACTTGCAATGGCCCTTGGCGTCCCCGCACAATTATTGAAAAGGCATCCCTTCCCTGGACCTGGTTTGGCTGTAAGAATTGTAGGGGAGGTGAATCATGAGAAAATTCGTATTGCCAGAGAATCTAGCAAAATTGTGGAAGATGAATTGATGGCCGAAGGCTGGTATGATAAAGTCTGGCAAGCGTATGTGGCTGTAGGTGATGATAAGGCAGTAGGGGTAATTGGCGATGGACGGCTCTATGGACACATTGCAATAATAAGAGTTGTCGATTCTGTTGATGCAATGACGGCTGATTGGGTGCGATTACCTCATGATCTAATTGCAAAAATCAGTAATCGAATCAGCAACGAGGTAGAAGGAGTAACATGGGTAACTTATGCCGTGTCGAGCAAGCCCCCAGCTACAATTGAACCTCAGTAAGATCATAGCTATGAGTGAACTTTGAGAAGAGATCTCTCCAAAATCCCTTCAACTAGAACATGTATACTATTTCACAATTTTGATCCACACTCTTCACAGTACTTCGAGCCTTCTTCGTTTGTATAGCCGCATGATTTACACTTCGCTAACGTTGTCGACCCATTATGCGAGTCAAGCACAACGTTGGACTGATTCTCATTAATTAGCACAATGTCACCAATCTTAGATATCTTTGACCATAGGATTTCAGAAGCTTTGGTGTCCTTATCCTCTAATCGATTATTGACCATAATGCTTACATCGACTGTACCATTCTTTAGCCGCCGAAGGCCGATCTCCTTTATGTTTCCAATTAGCATTGCTTCCGAGTCATAGGCTGGCATTTCTATTAGTGAGTGTATTGGCAGAAATTCACCGTTAGCTAAGGCATTACGTACTTCATGCTTTGTGTCAATTGCGGAATGTTTAACTGCTGTCGATGGTTCCTCTGGCTTCGCCGAAGAAATTCTTTGACTTATCTCCTGTTTAATGACAGACGATGAATCGTCTTGTACTGCCTTTTCATTCTGAGGAGATCGAAACTTGCGGTATTGTGCAATCGTGCTCTTGCATTTCTTACATTTGTACTCCCCTTTCTCTTCTAAAACAACCCCTTCCCCTAGATCCTCGTTTGGGTTATCATATACAATAGCCGGAGGACCCTCAAATTGCGTTTCGCATTTGTTACAGTAATGCTTTAGGAGCCTATTTTCGTCTAGTCTTCCCACACCTGCTAGGAAAAGCTCAGGCCCTCCTAGGTTACCTTTTCTCTGTTCTTCGTCTGTTATTTTAGCTATAACATATCCTCCAGATCCGCGAAGTTTCTTATCTTGGTAGTCGTCCCTGGGAGTTTCACTTAGCATAAATTATTGTTAACGAGTTTGAATATAAAAAACTTGTATTACGCTCTAATGCCTCGTTAAACAATTCATTTTGGTATACGTGATTTGTCTCGGATTAGCTTCCGTATCCCTTATATTTCTGTGCTTTCTAATATCTTTCGTCAAAAGCAGCGGCAGATCTGTCAAGTATCAAGTATCAGTATCAGAATACTACTTATCATTTCTTCCGTGCGTTTGTAAAGAAAAATATTAGTGAAAAGAAAGATTGAAATCTACATTTGAAGAATTAGGAGTAAGCCCACTTTTAACTAGGGCACTGGAAGAAATAGGCTTCGCCAGGCCATTTCCTATTCAAGAAGCATCAATACCATTTATTTTGCAAGGGCATGATGTAATTGGCCAGGCACACACTGGAACGGGTAAAACGGCAGCTTTCTGTTTGCCTGTGTTATCGCGTCTCAAAAGTAACGGTCCGGTACAATTTTTGATATTGGTACCCACGCGGGAACTCGCAGTACAGGTAACCCATGAGATCACAAAATATTCGAAGTATACTCCAATTCGTGTGGTATCCATTTTTGGAGGGGTAAGTATCGGTCAGCAGCAATCACGATTGGAGAGAGGGGCTCAGGTGGTCGTTGCTACACCTGGTAGACTCATTGACCATTTGAAAAGAGGAACCATCGAGCTGGACAAGGTAAGCCACGTCGTGCTCGACGAGGCCGACAGAATGCTAGATATGGGTTTCATTGATGACATCCGGTTCATTCTTTTCTATATAAGCGAAAAGCATCAGACATGTCTCTTCTCTGCCACAATGCCTCCTGAAATCCTTCGCCTAGCGGAAGAATATATGACCAATCCTAAACAAGTTTTACTTAACGAAGAAGAAATTAGTCTCGATACAATCGATCAGTCATATCTGGTTACTCACGAACGGCAGAAATTTAAGCATCTTTGTGAGTTGATTAAAAGTGAAAGTAAGAAACAGATGATCGTATTTGCTGCTACAAAGCAGCGAACTCATAGATTAGCTAATGATCTGAAATATGCAGGCTTTAGGGCCATCTCTATACACGGAGATTTGTCGCAAAAGCAAAGAGAAGTAGCAATGTATAGGTTCAAGGCGGCAAAAGAAGATATACTTGTAGCCACTGACATCGCAGCTCGAGGTATCGACATCCCTGCGGTTAGTCATGTGGTAAATTATGATGTCCCCGAGGATCCATTGATTTATTTCCATCGCATCGGTAGAACAGCTCGAGCAGGTGGCACTGGGAAGGCAGTCTCCTTGGTTTCTGTGGAACGAGTAGAAGACTTTCAGAGAATTATCAATCGAACTGAGCAGCCTATCCGAAAGCTAAATTTTGAACTAGGGATAGAAGTCCCCGTATACGAAGGTAGGAACCATCGCCCACCTTATTCGAGGGGTAGGTCGTACAGGCCTTCTAACGGTTATCGAGATAGGCGAGAGAATCACAATGGTCAAAGGAAGTATAACAATGAGATGAGCAACTCTCGGTATCGAGGAAGAGGAGAAAGTCGATATAACAATCAAAAGAGGTATGGTAGAGGGTTTCACCAGCGTTCTTTTTAGTTTGGCTCGAGTATCAGTCCCTCATTATTATACCACTGGATTGTTTGGAGTTAAGTAAGAATTCGTTCATGTGGGAATGGTAAAATTCGTTTATCACCAACAAATATGATACATGTTTAGATAGAAATATTGCCTACCTAACTCAAATTATTTTGAACTTTGATTGTTAACTATTCACTTTCATTGATCTGTCGGTAACTATATATCTAAAAATTGTTGATATAGAACAGATGCACCAGGACAATAGCGATGATTCTTTTGTAAAGATTGCCGCACTCATTGGAGGCGAAGAGTATCTAAAGGTTGCACGTGCCCTCTTGCATTCAGAAGATGCAACTGATGAAGAAATTGCTGGGGCAACTGGGCTTAGAATTAATATCATTCGAAAAGTACTTTATGATATGTTTGGGAAAGCGTTGATCACGGGCATTCGTGTAAAGGATGAGAAGAAAGGTTGGTTTGTATATCGATGGAGAGCGAAGCAGGATCAAGTAGACAATTTTATCGATAATCAGAAGAAAAAAATTCTTGATCGGTTACAAAAGCGACTTGAATACGAAGAATCCTCCGAGTTCTACCATTGTGGGAACAACGATTGCTCACATGTCAAATTCGATCTTGCAGTAGAACAGTTCTTCAAATGCAATACTTGCAAGGAACCGCTGAACATGATTGACAATAATCAAGTCAAGGAGGCTTTGCGGCATAAGATTGAACAAATTATTTCGGATATTACACCCAAAACCTCTTAGGGCTTGTGTTACTTCAATATCAATCTATTTGAACAACTAGTATAACCAACCTATCTGAATCTGCTATTCAGAATCGAATTCACTTGAAGGGGATTTGTCTAGGCTAGAGATAATAGAATCTACGTAATAAGGCCGGCAGACTAAATCATAAGTGAGATTATTGTCAAAACCAGAAGCGTAAGTGTCCTTGGCGTCTTTTATATCATCAGATTTCTCCAAGAAAACATTTAAACTCTTCAAAGCTGCCCTCAAAAGTCCTATATGCCATATTACTATAAAAGTGTATGTCATTCATTACCTTCCGGTTTAAAGTATCAGGATATACCTGATTTTCATGATATGGAAGCATTCTGAATCGCCTTCCCTTGTTGTCTAATAGGACGGCCTTAATTGAGGAAACCGATGATCCAGCTTGGCCTAAAGGTTCCTGAAAAGTAACCCGCTAATCCCTAATGGAAAAAAGTGACCTATTTGTTACCTTTTTTAGATATCTTGTCTGTGCAGCTAGTTCGAGTGATCTGCTACAATATTGATCCAATTGAAATGAAATGAAAAATCTTTCGTCATAATGATAAGGCACTGCTGTTATTTAGTAATGCCCCAAGGAACAAGATTATCAACGATAAAACCACAATCACTCTTCCTAGAAGAATAATCCGGGATCTTACAGCTTGAACATAAGAATTTGAGTCCCCTCTCAAAATCCTCTTTTCCGTTTCGACATCTATAGATCTTATGTGGATAATATAGATTATGAATGTAACAATAACGAAGATGATCTTGATAAGCAATATGATCCCATAGTCTGAATCCGTTAGCGCAACTGGCTGCAATAGAAAAGCGCGAGAATTGTAGATTCCGGTTATCATCAATATAATAAATGCTGGTAATGCAATTCTGTTGAATCTCCTTCCAATCCTTAGCATCAGGGTAAGCCGATCTGCTGGCGATTCGGCAATCGTTCCTAACATGGGTGCCAAAACTATCCCTAAAAATAAGGATCCGCCAACCCAAATTGATGCACAGGTTAAATGCACCCAAAAAACTAAAACATCTCCCAATGCCATTACGGAACTGAGATTGACTTTAATACTATTATTCGTATTGTCTCAGAAAGGATTTTAATGCGCTTTTGATTAGCATAAATGCCAGAATGTTTCTTACCAAACGCAGAGCCATACTCATTGGCGCTGTTGCAGCAATTGCCGCAGGGATAATTCTTACACCACTTATCCTGACTTTCACTCTTCCGCCTGATATTAATGCAGTAAAGATCAACCTCGACAAAGTTGAGATCGAGAATCCCTCTCCAGAGGAGGAAACAGCGAACCTGCTTACTCTTAACGTATTTTTTAAAGTCGGTAACCCTACTGATAAGACTTTGACGACCTCTAAAATCGATTATACCCTTTTAGCTAATGGTGAGTCTCTAGGTAACGGACATATCGACTATGTTGATATACCAGTCCACGGACGACCACAACTTCTGTCTGGAAGCGAGGCTACAATTATGTCAAAGTTCGAAATACCGCGTAATGATCCAAGTCTCACGCAAATCAATATTGGAAATCTCACTAGTTCTGACATAGATTGGGAAGTGGAAGGGACTGCTGATATCGAGTCTGGATTTGTTACAGCTCCATTGGTTTTTAAGGATGAATTACAGCGTTCTTCATGAACTCATTGGAGAACGAACTTCAGTAATATTAAAGCAAAAAAATGTCTGGTCAGAAAGTTCTTTCCAAATACGCTTTTTGCACTCGATCATAATGGGATTATGTATTCTGTTTCAAATTAATACTAGCACTGTCACCATGTGCAGGCTGTCCTTACCCTGTAAACCCGGCCTTGGTTATAGATCGATATGACGCTGATGATTCAATGTCCTGCTAAAACTAGAGAGTACCCATTCCGCTATCCATGTACACTTGGCTGGACTATACTGACTCATATCATCTTCAGATGAACATAAATGTTGATAATTACAACTAAAACATGGAGCTCCCTCAACGCTGCTTATCTCCACTTGTCTTTTTTCAATTTCGGAAATGGTAGGTTTCTTCACTATCAACTTGTAAGTCCACCTACCGTTGTAAAGGATTTTTTCCCTAGAAATTAGGGCCTGTTTTTCTAGATTTCCGACGAGCCTTGATCCGTCTCGACTGTCTAGAGAAAAAGTCTTACAAAGTTCGGTTTGGAATATTCCATTCTCTCCGCTTCGAGAGATAGTTTGAAGTGCCTGTTCGACTAAACTATTTCTAGTTTTAACCGAAATTTTCATAGGAGTAACTATTTCTGATGGCAAAATGTAATTTATTATTAGCCAACATAGATATAAAAATCTTCATACTTGTCCAGATATCTCGATCATACACATGAGGTCTTGGTTTCTATGACCTCCTAGTATGGCACACTAGGAAATTAATACTATATGATACTAATCTACATTGAACCCATAATATCCTTACGATAATGTTTTCTATCAAAGATGAATTACAATTAAGCAAATAGATTTATAGTATCTCTATCGGTAACTTTACGATTCCAGAGATGATGAGGATCTGTACTAGTGATGATGTAAAGGACAATTCTTTGAATGTTTTCACAATTAACAATAAGGATATTCTTGTAGGAAGAAGAAACGGAAAATTATTCGCCTGTAGTAATTCCTGTCCTCACAGAGGAGCATCCTTATCAAAGGGACATTTTGATGGTGATAACATAGTATGCTATATGCATGGGTATGAATACAATATTTTCACAGGTGAATTAGAAAATATGAAATCATGGAAAAAGGAGGAAGGCTGGATGGAGCAAAGCCCTAATTGGAGAAAATCAGGGAATTTGAGATTGTATAAAATCGATGAACACGACAATAGCATTTTCATTAACTCTAACCAACAAGAGGAGCCAATTTAATGGTTCTAGGTTGTACACAAATAAAAGCTCCTCACGCACTGAAATCTTGGTTATGCACCCATGTACGCTAGGCTTTTCAGAAATTTTTTGGCCCATTACTTTTTAAGCGGATGATCACGTGTAACGCGTTGTTGAGTCAACCAGATTATTCAGATCAATTACTGTAGGAATCAACCATATGAATGGTCAGTATCGATTTAGAGTTAAAGCTATTGCAGAGCTAGTTCCTTCATAGCTAGGCTATCCATGAAAAATCGCAGCTAAGCATTATGCCCAAATCAATCTTAGAATAGTACAATATATTCGCGACTAAATTCTTTCTGCGGCTCTCCCGAAAGTACTAGGAATGAATACACTAGTCATCGGGACACATCAAAGGTAGACCGATCAAATCGTGACTAATACTGTGTAACTAACTGACTATGATAGATGCGTTGACGGAGTGGAATTAAGATTGGGTAAACATCAAATTAGCATTGAAGATATCTATATAAAGGACCAACTACGATAGATCGTTACTCGAATAGGAACACTGCATGATGGGATACTATATATCAAATAATCAAAATCTTTTAATCTGAACAGCTTACTCTAAGGCCAGCTGGAAAATATTGTTTGGCGATGTGTCTAGCCGTTATGAAGTCAACCAGATACTGTGTTAAATAAAATCAAAATGGCGTCATAGTGGATACCAAAAATTATTAAAAATATTATTCTACCGCATGTTATATCCCATACAACCAAAAGAGGCAAACATTTTATTTACGCATATAACATATTCATTCTACTCGTTGAACGATGGTGCGAAAAAGAATCTATATTGCCGGCAAAAGTGGAGATTCTTGGTATCAGCTACCCCCATCCATGCGACAGAATTATAAGACTACTCTAGCAAAAAAGTACGGATCTAGGTGTAATCCTGGTTATAACCTCTCAGCTGCCCAGGGCTTGGACACCAAACATTTCAAGTTTGGTTGTGGCAAATATTTTCCTATTGGCTTGCTTACCGTAGACCACATCATTCCAATATCTAGGGGGGGACCGGTCTTCGACATCGGAAATATGCAACTATTGTGCTGGCAATGCCATAGGAAGAAGACCACTGATAACGACATGATAGATGTATGATCTTTAACTTTGAACGAGACCGCCGCCTTAATTCGATTAGTCCTTGATTCCTTAATAATCTAAAGTGCTAGATTTTGACCTTGCTGTTATTCAATACCCGACTTCAGTATTCTTGCCCAAAGCTATCTAGGATTTAATTTAAATAATCGTAGAAATCTAGTACGATCTTGCCCCGTTATCAAGGGGCAAGACATGAATGGTGGGGTGGCAGAGCGGCTATGCGTTCGCCTGCAGAATCGAATGTAGTAAGCGAATCTATAAGGGTTCGAATCCCTTCCCCACCTTGACGAAATTTATGCTAATATCGTTAATTTGGTAGGAAACTGTACAATCTATTTCACTCTCAAGGAAGATTAAGATTAATTGGCTTAACATCGAAATTCAAGTCAACAGTATTTTATCAATTTGATAAAGCGGATTATTATTGGTTACTCGTCTGGTTGCGAATATTTATTTCACATATTTGCCGTTCAAACGTACTCTACCACATCGACAGGCTTAAATCGACAGTCTGGGTTGTCTTCGTGCTCTCGAACTTCTAGGTTTGATAACCATCTAGATTCAGGAGACGCCGGTAAAGTATAGATAACTGGATGAATGGATTATGTATTGTTCTGATGCAAGAGGAGGATAGCTCAATGGCCATTGGCAAGCCGCAAACTGAATTCGAAGATCCGATAAATAGCCTCTTAGTTGTAGTCAATAAGCTTGTAGATCTCGAGAGTAGAATGGATTATCAAAATAGTCCCATAGAGGAGATCCAGGATAGCCTGCGCAGAATAATAGACCTACTTGAAAGATTAAAGAAATGAGGCTTGACATTGTGATCTTCCATTTAGCGTATAGTATAATCTGATCTGACATGAGACTTTATTAACGAAAGAATTATCACCTCCATACCGATCCAATTATCTAAGGAAATGCGTAAAATTGCAATCCAAGCCCCTAGTAGAATAGCGACCATCATAGAAGAAAGACTGAGAAGCAAGTATGAAGTGAAAGTAGAAGTGATCCCTGATAATCCTAAGGCAGTTTGTCAAATTTTGGCAAGGAAAAATAGAAAGTGGATTACCATCTGCAGCTTTGCTTCAGACGAAAACATCAAGGACATTATTACGATGTTTGAAGTTAATTTCCATTTAAGAAAATGAATAATAGCGATGAGGAAATATTTTTGATTTCATATATTTATTACTATTAACCTTGTATTCTTGAACTGGAATTGTGAATCATACTGAGGTTCTGCTGACAAGCCTTATGAGTTTTCTATTTGTATCTGTACCTATTTAAGGCAGGTTGGTTTAAAATGCCTGTAGGTACAGTGATACGGATAGATTCCCACGTACATGGGTGTATTCCATTTGAGTGATAGATGGGATGAAGACAAATTTCAGGAAGATAGTCTTCGTGGCAAAGTAAGAAGAAATTATATAAAAATTGCAAAAGTTGGGATAATCGTAGGTTTTGTCGTTGTAGCTCTGGTTGTATTGTCGGTATTCCTTCCTAGGGTCGGAGTAAGCATCGAAATAATAGAACGGGGGGGATTGATTGGCTCTATAACTGCAAAAATCGGTAACAATAACTTCGATACGTTGAATAATGTAGTAGTTCAGTTTGGCGATAATGGAATGCCCCAGAGGTTGGGAAACATTGGCCCTTTTGCATCTGTATTTTCCTCTCCAAATCCAACTGAACTGGATTTTGATCGAATTATTTTAACAGCAAACGATGGAGATGTTCGAGTAGTCAAGTACAGGAACTAATGCCTTGTGTGATAAATTGTTTAGTCACATTTCAATATCATACCAACTATAACCGTTCAGTTCGTCTTGGTCATTTAAGACTAAATCCCTATTTGGGAAAACCATGAAAGTGAGTAAATAGGCCTAACAACCTTGACTGCCTGTGCCTTTCAAATAACCATTCGTCGTTTCCATATCTCTGGCCTTGCGTGAAAAAATTTTCATTCTGAAAATATTATGACAGAAAGTCACAATTTTATCTTATTGCAAGGGATTGTTAGAATGCCCTATCACGCTGTTGTCTTTCATCAGGATGCAACAGGCACAATTTTCATTAAGGCAGGTGCTTGATACTTTATGCTTACATATAGCACATATGCACTCTTCGTTCAACTCTCCTTGAGCTTGCTTATTTGATGTACCACCTCTTTGAGGAAGATTCTTAGATTCCTTTAATCTTGTACTCAAGTAGAGCCAGGCTGTAAATAAAGAAATTCCTATAATTATGATCACAAGGCTGATTAGAGCTGCCCTTAATGCAAATAATATCACTCCCAATATAATCATCGCAATTCCAATGGCAAACACCCAATTGTAAGAAAGTGGTTGGTTACCATGAGGCGTGATTGAACGATCAGATTTGGTAGGATTCGTTGAATTCATCCCTCAACAATTCACCATTTAAAAGCTACTCCAACAGAATTATTGTCAATACCACTCCCTAAACGAAATAATCCCTCTTCAGCTAATTCTTTTCCCCTAACTGATAGTCTCGAACATTCCATATCAAAAAAATCTAAAACTTGATCCAATCGATGGCATACAGGAGTCCCATCCACAGATCTAGATTTAAAATTGCAGCCAAACACATCATCATTGTACTTTGAGACCACTGATTCGTCATCACGATCTATTTCCCTAGCTGCCATCAAGTCGGGATATGTAAGGGGTAGAAAGGCAAATTCGATCATTTTTGAGTTGTTCGATTCAGAATACTCTGCTCTCATTATTAGAGTTATTGGTGTTCAAGACTCTCGATGGTTACATTCGAACCCGAATGAGTTGGTCCAAAACCCAATTGCGGATTCCAGATTCCGGCTTTATTGATTAAAGGTTATTTCCTATGCTCGGAATTACGTTTTGCATTTGATCAAAATACTCTGACCTACATCTCTAACTAGTATGAAGACTATTGATTTAACAAATTCAAAAATCGCGAAAGAAATACTTCGGAGACTCATTTCATTAAATAGAAGCATATCCGGCTTTTGTGGACGTAGTTGTAATCTGCAGTCAAATTCATAGATCTTGTTAGATTCGATCCCTCGGCCTTTTTTGTGTGCCAAAAGGAACTGCGAGCAGTCTACTCAATTAACAGATCTAAAAATTAGAAATACTAATAGGATCCTCACCCCTCCAATTACTCCTTCCGTCCTCATTTCCCTGAAGATGAAAATTCCAGATAATTATTTAACTAATTATGATTATCTAGGTCATAGGTTGATTTGAGCGAATTGTGTCGAATAGCAGTTGTACAGATGAAATCAGATACAGATAAGATGAAGAACTTGGCACAATCAAAGGACTACATTGAAGAAGCTCGTTATAAGAAAGCACAGATCATATGCTTTCCTGAATTTCAAATGGGATTTTCCCCATCAGATCAAAAATCCATCGAATTAAGCGAGATCTCTGAAGCAGTAAATACCGGTAATTTTGTAAAGTCTTTAAGTCGATACGCAAAGGAAAGTGGAATTGATATCATTAGTACGATTTATGAGAAGGTTCGAGGCAAGAACAAGGTCTTTGATTCTGCACTTGCAATCAAAAAGGATGGGGTGATCATGGCTCGTTACAGAAAAATTCATTTGTACGACGCGCTAGGCTTTAGAGAATCAGACAAATTTCTAGCCGGAAATAGCATTGAGAAACCTTTTCAATTCGAAGCTGCAAAAATAGGTCTCATGATCTGCTACGACATTCGCTTTCCAGAAATGTCTAGGATACTAAGCGTGCAGGGTGCACAGCTCCTAGTAATTCCTTCAGCGTGGGTGCATGGCATTATGAAGGAAGAACATTGGCAGACTTTCATTAAGGCTAGAGCAATTGAGAATGGCATCTATGTAATTGCGCCAGATCAGATAGGAAACATATATACTGGTAGAAGTATGGTAGTGGATCCTTTTGGGACTGTCCTATTAGATATGGGAAATAAAGAAGGGATGGAGGTGGTGGAATTAGAGAAATCTGATATTATGAAAGTGAGAGATCAGCTTCCACTTCTAAAGAACAGAAGAACAGATGTTTACAAGAAGAATCTTTTTGCATTTACAAGACACTAATTTTCACAAGTTTTCCTTATTATTAGTCAAATGATATTCGAGTGAGGATTGTTTCAATGATCGACCTCTAATTGTGTTCTGATATTATTTTGATTGCAGGCAATACGTCTTTCAAGTTCTATTTCTCGCTACCAGCAGCAATCCTTAAGATTGGCAGAAGAGAGCTTATTTCCATGTTATAAACATCGACAGCCTTCACATCCCCATTGATTTTTTCGCTTCACCTCGCTGCTGTTATGATTTTATGAATTCAACTCTCTTGTGCATTAGCAATAATACTGACTTTGAACACAATTTTTCGTCTACATATGACTATGCATACTAGAAAAAAGACATCGTTACCAGAAACAGGAATATAAATAGTTTGGGAAATCCCATCTTGTTTAGGGGCAGAAAATGATGCTATCATGTGATCTGGAAATCTCTTATTATAGTAACTAAAGCTGATTCAGACCTTTTGATCTAGTACCGTTTGAGAAAAGAAAATAGGTGCAAATAAGTAGATATTTCCTAATAATTTGAATAATACGTAAATAGGCATATACTATACTTTAGGAAGAATCCCTTCAGGTGCTCTCTAACTTAGATTCTCTATTTTGATCAGAGAATCTAGTCTGTTCTCTGATTTGTTGTGCAATTGGATTAGGAAAATTCGCCTGAATGAAGAAGGCCGTTGCTACTACAAGTATTAGCATGATTAATGCAATAATCGAGGTGATATTATTGCTCGAAAGAATCACTTCCTAATATTCGCGTTACTGAAATATATGTATGTCATTCCATCTTGGTAAAAGCGGGAGTAGATTGCTTACCTGGAGGACAAGAATTAGCTGATTTAGGATAGATTATCTTCCACTGATTCTTTCTGAACGGTTACGGTTGCAAAATAATGGGTTAGTCTAATCGAACTTAAGCTATGGGAACACCTGCTCACCACTGTGTCTATCAACAATTCTGATAGCCTTTGTAGGACAGGTTTCTGCTGCCGATAATATATCTTCAAATGAAGCTCCGTCCTCTGATTCAACTCTAACCTTAGGGTTTATGATCTTGTTCTTTTCCAACACAAACACTTTGGGCGCCAATACTTCACAGCTTCCGAATGCCATACATAATGTGGGTTCTACTGTTATGTTGAAGCGTGCACGTGGCTTGGAGCTCTCTGCATCATCTTCAACCTTTGATAC
>Ga0081455_10001685_pt1 | contig 26794 bp, 24 predicted proteins | sample TabmetS3T2R1_FD_70207 | JGI IMG/M metagenome (GOLD analysis project Ga0081455, IMG submission 70207) | Tabebuia heterophylla rhizosphere microbial communities from the University of Puerto Rico - S3T2R1 | ecosystem: Host-associated > Plants > Roots > Rhizosphere ...
CTTCTGAAAAGAAGCCAATGATGCGCAGGACCCGCCCTTCGCTCCTTCGCCAATAGCATTGAGTGAAATCAGGTTTTTTTTGCCACACAAACGTAACAGTAATTCTTTTGCTAAGAGGCCCCTGATTCGTACGATTGCCGCTGATCGGGAATGCAGGCGTCCACCTTTCCTCCCAGGGATTCGGCGCGAATTTTCGCCGCCCAACAGCGTTTCTCATTTGGAAAATCCTTGGAACAACTGCCAGTGCCACGGCATTACCGAACCGGGTGGATCTCCGACACGCATCTGGGCACGCGCGGATGCAACGCCACAGCATTGCTCGATTTTCTTCGCGAGAACGACTTCGAGACGCTCTACGTCGTGGGGGATCTCATCGACATCTGGTCGCTACGGCGCGGGATTTATTGGCCACAGCAACACAACGACGTCATCCAAAAAATCCTGCGCAAGGCCCGCAAGGGCACCCGCGTCATTTATGTTCCGGGAAATCACGACGAGCTCGTGGCCAGCTTTTTCGGTAGTTATGGGAACATCGATATCAAGGAGAATGCCATTCACGTTACTGCCTGCGGGGAACGCATCCTGATCATTCACGGACACGAACTGGATGCCGTGGTGCAAAACGTGAAGTGGCTGGCCTTCGCCGGCGACGTTGGCTATCAATTCTTGCTGTCGCTGAATCCGCTCATCAATTTCGTCAGGCGACGGTTCGGTCTGGGGTACTGGTCGCTCAGTGCGTATGCAAAGCGCCGAGTAAAAGATGCCGTCAGCTTCATCGGTAAATTCGAAGCCGCTGTCGCGCATTATGCAGAGCGGTATCAGGTAGATGCCGTTCTGTGCGGCCACATCCATAGTCCAGCCATTCGAGAGTTCGGCAAAGTCACATATTACAACTGTGGCGATTGGGTGGAGAGTTGCTCGGCACTCGTTGAGAGTGAGGATGGCATCCTGTCGCTGGTTAATTACGATCCGTTCGTGGCGAATCGGTCAACAGCAGTCAATTCGCTGCGGTCGCAGGGAATGTCTGCTCGTTGAAGCGATCCAAATCGAGGGCTCGCACCTCAGAGCCTTTCTATTCGAGACGGGAAATATCCCCTTTGCGTCGTCGCCCACTCAAGTTATTGCGGCGCACCACTTCGCCCAACACATCATCTTGCGATGTCACCGCATCGTCACTCGCTTTTGACAATTCGTAACCTGACGGCCCTCTATATCAATCGAATGTTCAGCCATGAACGTGATTACAGTGAGGAGAACAGTTTTCCACGGAATACCCAGGGACACATCCGTGAAGAGAAGAGTCGTCAACGGCAGGTCGAGAAAAAACTCGATCGGCCGTCGTTCGTTCCGAGAGTTGGCGCGTGCCTACTTCGCGAGGGAAAATAGTTTGGAGTTCGCACTCGAGGCGCTGTTCTTTGTGATAATCGTGGCGATATCAGCCTGGCCAATCCTTACAGCCGCCGGCGCGTTACAAGAGTTTTTCCAGCACGCGCCCGTTTGAGCGGGCCTGGAACCCGGCAACAGTGATGCCGCCAAGAGCTGATATTCAAGACTAGAGCAGCGCGTAAAAACAACGCGTTCCAACAGATTTTCGCCACGCGAAAATCTCGACAGAAAGCGCATCGTGTTTAGCATGTTGGCCCTGTGCCAAGAAGTGCTCAAACGGCAAATAATCGGGAAATTGAACGCAAATTTTTACTGAGAGGGTTGCCCGACAAACTGAATCGATCGCGATGCTACCTTATCGATCAGGGTTATCTGGCAAGTGAACCCGCAGGCAGACAGGTCCGCCTCCGAAAAAAGGGCAATGTCGCAACGTTGACTTTCAAGGTGGGGCGCGGTAGGCACCGTGAAGAGCGCGAGATCAGGCTCAGCCCAAAACAATTCGACGCGCTTTGGCCAGGGACAGCCGGTAGAAGATTGCGCAAGGTGCGCTGCGAAGTTCCGTGGAAAAATTTAGTTGTTGAGATTGATATTTATCAGGGGAGACACGCGGGTCTCGTGGTAGCGGAAGTGGAATTCCCCGACCGCGTCAGCTGCCGAAAATTCAAACCGCCTTTCTGGTTTGGGCGGGAAGTGACCGGGGAAAAACGTTACAGCAACGTGCGAATCGCTAACGAGTAGGCACGAAAACTATGGGGTTCCGTTTGAAATTGCGTGAACCGTTGCCTGAGGGACTGAAAAGGGTCTTCCGGGAACAGATCGAGTCTGCTCTGGAGTTGTGCCGCCACCCCGCAAAAGAACGAGGCGTCACCGTACACGAAGTGCGCAAGCACCTCAAAAAGCTGCGCGCTGCAATGCGTCTTGCCGTAAGCGAAGTCGGCAAGGATCGGCACGCGCGTGAGGATCGCTGCGTGCGCAAGATTGGAAGGCTGGTCTCGGATTTGCGCGACGCGCAAGTGCGGTTGCAAACGCTCATTCAACTGAGAGACAAGAAGGCGAAGGACCGCCAAAACTACCTTCCACATATCGAGGAATTGCTCTCGCTGGAACGGGAAAGCTTCTCCGCCGCGTTTGCTGGCTGGCAGAAACAAGCAATCCCGCAGTTGGAACGCGTGGAAGCACGTCTGTTGAAATGGCCGCTCGAAGGGCTGACGTGGAAACAAATTTGCAGCGCGGTCTGTAAAATCTACAAACGCGGTCAACGTGGTCTTGCGAAAACGATTCACCACCCGGACCCGGAAAATTTTCACGCCTGGCGCAAGCGGGTGAAAGGTCTCTGGTATCAGTTGCGCATCTTGCAGCCGCTTAATCGTGCAGTTCTGACAGAAATGGCTCACGACGCCGATGTTTTGGGCGAACTATTGGGGAGCGAGCACGATTTAACTTTTCTTTGGGTGCGTCTGGAGAAGGAATGCGGCGATGAAACTCTCCGCGATGAACTCGCACAACTCGAGAAACTGATTCGTAAACGAGGCAAACGATTGCGCACAAATTCACTTGAGCTCGGGCGACGTTTCTATGCCGAGCCCGCCAAGGCGTTCGCCAAACGCATCTCTATTTTTGTGGGCAAACGGAACTGAGAGCGATTGTCTATCGATCGCTGTAGCAATCGAGATATTTGATCCCAGATCCGGTGTTGAAAATGACCACGCGGTCGTCGGAACCTATTTTGCCTCTGGAACGGAGTGCTTTGAAAGCGGCAAAACAGGCGGCAGCTTCGGGAGCGACAAAGAGACCCTCGCTCGATCCAACTTCCCGCGCGACACGGATCATTTCTTTGTCATCAACGGCAATCGCGCCGCCACCGGACTGACGAAGCATATTCAGGATCAAGAAATCGCCGATCGCTTTTGGTACACGCAGTCCAGAAGCCAACGTGTTCGCTCCGGCGATCTCTGCGGCGGTTTTTTCTCCTGCGTCGAATGCAAGAACGATCGGCGCACAACCGGCCGCTTGCACCGCAAACATGCGCGGACGTTTTGCTCCTATCCACCCGAGTGTCTCCATTTCACCAAACGCTTTCCACATTCCGATGAGCCCAGTCCCGCCGCCGGTCGGATACAAAATGACGTTGGGCAATTCCCAGTTGCATTGCTCTGCCAATTCGTAACCAAGCGTTTTCTTTCCCTCCACGCGATAAGGTTCTTTGAGCGTGGACATGTCGAACCAGCCTTCCTTCGCTTTGCGGCGAGCGATCTCAGCGCCGCAATCGGTGATTAGCCCGTCGATCAATGTCACATGAGCCCCCAACTCGCGGCATTCAATAATGTTTGCCTGCGGTGTATCGCGTGGCATGAAGATGTGCGCTTCGAGGCCGGCTCGAGCGGTGTAGGCGGCTAGCGCTCCGCCGGCGTTGCCAGCACTTGGGACGGCGAGCTTCGTCGCACCGAGATGCTTTGCCATGGAAACGGCCACACTGATCCCGCGCGCCTTGAAACTCTGCGTCGGGTTTATCGATTCGTCCTTGATCCAGAGATCGGCATCTTCGCCAAACTTTTGTACGCGCAATAGTGGTGTCCCCCCTTCGCCTAACGAGACCGGCTCAACATCACCTGGGAGCGGCAACACTTCGCGATAACGCCATAATGATTTTTCACGTGTTGCGAGGGCCTCGCGCTTCAGGGTCCGGCTCGCCGCAGCCAGATCAATAATCGCAAACAACGGTTTACCGCAGGAAAGACAGAGATTCTGCAAGCGCGACCAATCGTGCCGAAGGCCGCATGCGCTGCATTCAAGGTGCGTGACAAACATGGGACAATAAAGCGTAGCACGTTTGCGGCTTGTGGTAGATTTGCCGGAATGGATTTGATGACGTTGACTGAAATTCGCCGCGCGGCGCAGAACGGCCCTGTTTCTGCGCGCGTTCACGTACAAGTGGAATCCAGCGCTGCAAGAACGACGCGTGATGGGAAACCCTATTGCGAACTGACGCTTGCCGACGCCTGCGATCGGATGAAGCTGCCTGTCTGGAGCGATCATCCCGCTTACAAAACTTGCAGCGGACTTGTGCCTGACAGTTTCATTGAACTTTGCAGTGAATTTCGTCGGCATCCTCAGTACGGCCTTGAGGTAGAAGCAAACAAATGGACAGTGCGGCCACTGACGGATGGTGAAAAAGGGGAATTGCTCCAAGGTCCGGCGGACCTGCGCGCCAGGCAGAATGCGGACTGGGAGTTCATTGAGAACGCGATCAAAACAATCAGTGATCCGCGCCTGCGCTCCTTATCCGAGGTATTCCTGCAAGAATGGGGCGACCGGTTTCGTCGCACGGCTGCTGCGCGCAATTATCACCATGCGCGTCGGGGCGGACTGGTCGAGCACACCGCGCAAATGATGCGCGTTGCGAAAGGAATCGCCCCTCTTTATCCGCAATTGAATCTCGATCTTCTGCTTGCCGGAATCTTGTTCCACGACTCTGGGAAACTTTGGGAGAACGCTCTCCCTGAAAACGGGTTTGTCATGAATTACGATGAGCGCGGCGAATTGGTCGGGCACATCTCCATCGGCCTCGAGCTGGTTAACGCGCTATGGAGAAAGATAAACGCCGAGAACGGTGAGAAGTGGAAAACTTTTGTGCCGGCTTCGGAAGATGTTCGTCTGCATCTTTTGCATTTAATCGGAGCGCACCATGGCGAAATGGAATTTGGCTCGCCCGTCGCGCCGAAAACGCCGGAAGCAATGGCGCTCCATTACATCGATAATCTCGACGCTCGTCTGGAAATGTTCGCAGCAGGTTACACAACAGCCAAGCCGCTGGCCGCGCGCATTTTTGATCGCGTGCGCCCGCTTCCCGGAAATTTAGTCAAATCGCTGGAGAAATTTCAGCAGTCAACTACGCAGGATCCAAGGGACAAGCTTTTGTGATGCTAGACCACTGTTGTCTAGCGCCAAGTTGGCGAAGTCCGTGCAGCGTGTCATTCTGAGCAAAGCGAAGAATCTCGGATCATTTCTTTCGACGCGCTCGCCGGAGACAAATCGTCAGAGACGTTTCGCTTCGCGCAACATGACAGAGGAAACACGTTTCCGTCTTGGAGCGCGACGGTGCTCCGGAGCTTTCGTTCTTCGGTCGAGTTTATTTCGCCAGTTCGCGAAACCAATGCAATGCGATCGAGGTTTGCCCGTCATTGACCTCATGCCCACCGCGAAAAGTCCCGATTCGAATCCGCTTAAAACCGGTTCGCTTGATTGAACCTGCGACGTTGTACTGTTGTTCTATGGTCGCAATTCTGTCCTCGTGTCCGGCGCTGATGTAAATTGGTGTGTTAAGAAAACCTGCGCCAGGTTGCAATTTCGCATATCCGTCACTTAGGTGGTCTTCGTTCGCGCCCGTAATGTAAATTCCGGTGATATGACAACCGTTTCTCGCAAGAAAAGGCGCAACATAACCAACGCCTTTGCCTCCGCCGGACATCCCTGCGCACGCCGTTGGCCACTTCTCAGACCCGGGAAAGCTCCGGTGTAGCGCGTCGACGGCAGCCATTGTCATGGCCTCGCGCCATGACACGTTGTCGTTGCGAGCGTGTTGCGGTCCGTCTCCCGCCAAAAGCACCCAACCTTCGGCAAGCCCTACCCGTCGATAAAAATCGACAAGATCACTTCGGTTCTGACGTTTAAAATCGCTTGTGGAGCACGGTATCAAAACAGGCCAGCTCTTCGTTGGATCAAAATTTGCTGGAGTTGCCAGCACAGCCACTGCGTATGGCGGCACGGCGTTGCCCCCTTGGCCAGCGTACGATTTTTCCAATGCGCTAAGGGGAACGTTGGCCTGGACGGTTGAACCTGGAGAAAAGGGAACGCCCCCGAACTTTAAAGGAGCCGCGGCCAACGTTGAGATGACGTTTAGCCCTACGAATATCTGGCCAACTGTGATCAATCTCTTCAAGAATCGCGCGAATTTAACGCAAGGTCGCTGCGTTGGCTGGATTTGTCGAGCGAAGGCGTCGCTTCGCCTCTGCTAGATAAGTATCGTCGATTTCGAATCCGATAAATTTTTTCACACCGCACCGCCGCGCAGCCACGGCCGAATTTCCGATGCCGAGAAACGGATCAAGCATCATTTCGATTCGCGAGACGCCGTGCAGTTTGATGCACCACTCGGCGAGTTGAACGGGAAACGTCGCCGGATGCGGTCGCTCTTTTGCACGGCTCTGAATCGTCTCGTAGGGAATGAACCATGTGTTTCCGCGACAGCGTAGATCGCTTCCCCGGGTATGCGACCAGCGCGCGATGTTGCTTTTGTCCTGATATGGAACGCCCAGCGCAAGCCGATCGACTTCCACTTGTCCCGATTTCGTAAAATGAAAGATGTACTCGTGACAATCGTTAAGAAATCGCCTCGAATTGATTGGCTTGAAATGCCCAAACGAACTTGCTGCTGTAGCCGCTTCCCTGTGGGAAGCGCCATGCTGACGTGTTTGATGCCCCCGCGCCGCGTCGCCCGCAGGGCGACGGCCACAACGATCGTCGATCGTAATCGACTTGATCCAGTGGATCGTGTTTTGAAGAAAAAATCTGGTGGAACCAGACGTCAACTCGATCACGATTTGATGGGGCAGCATCGGATTCGATGGCGCGGAGCCGACGTTCAGAAAAAAAGAGCCGGTCGGTCGCAGAATTCTGTGAATCTGCGCTGCCCATTTGGCGCACCAATTCAGATATGATTGTCGGTCCTGCTGGTCGGCATACTGCCTGTAGCCAATGCCCAGGTTGTAAGGCGGTGATGTCACGACAAGATCGAGGCTTGCGTATGGCAATCGCGACATTCCCTTGATGCAGTCTTGGTGCCGAAGATCAAATCGGGGCATTAACTAAGAATTTGGCGCGATTGAACGGTTGTACAAGCTGAAAATAGCGCTGGTTTCTGTAGTGGCAGCCGTGTCGGCTGCGAAATCCATAGACCATGCAGGCGACACACCTGCCGCTACAGTTTGATAGCTCGAAACAGTCTGTGCTTCCCCAAAGGTCCACGCTCGCGCCTTTGCGCGAATTCGTTTATTCTTTATCGATGTCGGACAAGCCCTCCAAACTGAAGATCGCCGATCGTGAGTTCACTTCGCGTTTGCTGGTTGGCACCGGAAAATTCGCGTCGAATGAATTGATGCGTGACGCACTCGTTGCCAGCGGGACAGAGCTGGTGACCGTGGCGCTACGCCGCGCCGATATCTCAGGCAAACACGACCCGTTTGCGAACATCCTCGATTTTATCGACCCAAAGCGTTTTCTCCTCTTGCCCAACACGAGCGGTGCGCGCAACTCCGACGAAGCGGTGCGCCTGGCGCGCTTGGCCGCCAGCGCGGGCTTGCCGAAATGGATCAAGCTCGAGATTCATCCAGACCCTCGCTATCTGCTTCCCGATCCGGTCGAGACGCTCGCTGCTGCTGAAGTTCTGGTAAAAGAAGGATTCACGGTTCTTCCCTATATCAATGCCGACCCCGTTCTGGCCAAGCGATTACAGGACATCGGAACAGCAACAGTGATGCCGCTCGGTTCGCCAATTGGCAGCAATCGCGGCATCGAGACACGCGCGCAAATCGAGATCATCATCGAGCAAGCGACGGTGCCGGTAGTCGTTGACGCCGGACTGGGCGCTCCGAGTCACGCCGCGGAAGCGATGGAGATGGGCGCCGACGCGGTTCTGGTTAACACCGCAATCGCAATTGCGTCTGATCCGGTTCGGATGGCGAAGGCATTTAAGAAAGCCATTGAGGCAGGCCGCGAAGCGCGCGAAATCGGGTTAGCGGAAAAACTGGAGGCCGCGGCAGCAACCAGTCCGCTGACCGGATTTCTCAGTCGATAATTTCAACCGTCACGCAGCGCGCAGCCTGACTGAACCTCGCTACAGCGTCGTCTCGGTTACGAGCGCTTCCCGATGTTTGATGCCGCGGCGCGTTTCTTTTTGGAGGCGCTTCAGGCGGCTCGCCAGTGCGGCTTTCGCTGCGGAATTCATGCGATCGATAAATAGAATTCCATTGAGATGATCGCCTTCGTGTTGAATCGCGCGCGCAAGAAATCCGCTTGTTTCAATTTCGATTGGGAGCCCTTCCAAAGTTTGCGCGCGCACAATAACTGACTTCGCTCGTTCAATGTCACCGGTGATTTCCGGAAAACTCAGGCAACCTTCTACTCCCACTTCGGTCGGGCCGCGCAGCTCGATTTCCGGATTGATCAGCACCAGTGGCATCGCGGACTTTGGATCGACATCTTTGCTGTTCACCTTCATCGTGCTCGGTCGATCTTCGACTAGCGAAACGTCGAGCACGGTGAGCTGCAAAACTTCACCGATCTGTTGCGCGGCGAGGCCTACGCCATTTGCCGCGTGCATGGTCTCGATCATGTTCGCAGCGAGCTCGCGAACCCGATCGTCCATGGTCTCGATCGGTTTGCCTTTCGCCCGCAGGATCGGGTCGCCGTACTCCAGGATCGGAAGGATCATTTCTCTTCCCGGGTAAACGCCGGCAAATTTCTCACGCCCGCCAGTTTCAACGCATCCATGACCTTAATGATCGTCCCGAAAGAAGCTTTCTTGTCGGCCTGGAGTGCAAGCGTGGACTTGCGAGTCTCCGGCAGGTTCCGCACTGCGCCTTCCAGTTCATCCACGCCGACGGTTCGGCCATCCAGTTTGATCTCATCATTTTGATCGATGCTTACAATGGCGTGTTCATTTTCCGCAGGCTGTTTCTTTGCCGTTTTGGATTCCGGCAAATTAATCTGAACTTCAGGCTGGTCTTTCTTAAAGGTTGTAGAAACCACGAAAAAGATCAGCAAGATGATGAGAATATCGACGAGCGAAACGATGATAATGATAGGCGCCCTTCGTTTTCGTACTGCAAACTTCATGATGTGAAATCCGCCGTGCGCTTCACGCTACCGGCGTCGAAATCGGCAGCGAGCTGGCGGCAGCCGATTTTGGGGGCACGAAGTCGCGCGAAGCTCGCCCGTAGTAGCATTTGTTAATCAATTCGACCACCAGCGTTTCCATCTCCACCGACATCACTTCAACTTTTCGCGAAAAATAAGTGAACCCGATCAGCGTCGGCACAGCGATCGAAAGTCCGAAAACCGTCGCATTCAACGCTTCGGAAATGCCAAGCGCGATCTGACGCGTGTCCGACGCGCCCGAGCTCAAGCCGAGCTGAGAAAAAACATGCACCAACCCGGAGACCGCGCCAATCAAACCCAGTAAGGGCGCGATACCCACGATGACTTCCAGAATGATGAGGCCTTTTTCCAGTCGCACCATTTCGTGACGCGCACGCGTTTGAACCGCTTCCACGTTTTCCGAGCGCGGACTGCGTAGATATTGCAATGCCACACGAGCGATCCGCGCAAGTGACGAACCATCATGATGCACGATGCGCGACAGTCGCTCGGGGCTCTCACCTGGGGTTAGACGTTCGATTTCATTCTCGACCAACGGCGGCATGACCTTGTTCCGTCGCAAAGCGAGGCCGCGCAAAATCATTATCGTCACCGAAACAATCGAGCACGCCAGCAGCGGCCACATGAAAAGGCCACCCTTCGCAAAGAATCCAAACACAGTGTTCACGGTTTCCGGAGTTTCGATAGTTATTGCCGCAACGATCATCTGTTTGGAAAGATCGTGAATGGAATATCCATGTCCAATCCTTCCGGAGGCAATGTCGCGGCCAAATCATCCGGAATGGGAGGCAAATGCGCCTCCTGAATCGATTGAACACAAACGTTGGCCAACGCCTCGTTTGATGAGTTTTCGACGACCTTGAGATTCCTCACTTGTCCGCTACGATCCACTACGAAGACCACGCGGGCCGTGCCGATGGTGATCAAGTCGATTTGCCGATCAACAAACGCGTACCATCGGGAGCCAATCGAATCCAAAAGAAGTTTCATGTACCGGCCCAGCGGCGTGCCCAGCGCATTCACGGAAGAGACGCCGCGAGTCGTTATCCGGCCGGAGATCCGGGTCCGCTCTTTCATAGACCTGTACGCGGATCGCGCCTGCGAAGATGTAACCGGCTTTTCGACCGGCGTCGGCTGTTGAGTGAGCATGGCAAATTGCTCCGCCGCGGTAACGGGAGCCGGCTGTGTTTGCGGCGCCGCTGACGGCATCGGATTCTCCTGTGGCGCTGCGCTCGGTTGTGGCTGAGCACCTTTTGTTTCCAAAGAGTGCTGATGTGTCTCCAAATCCATAAACGGACGGTCTTTGCCATCCTGCGACGGTAACGGCATTTCTCCAGCGGCAGCCAGCTCGCTCGCTCCAATTGAATTGGCGTTAGATTCGAATGTCTTCTCTTTTGGTTCAGGCGCCTTTTTCGATTCGTCATTTTCAACGAACGCGGAATTCTTCGAGGCCGGCGCAAGATCGACGAGTGTCAGTTCAACCGGCTTGTCCTCGACGGGAGTTGGGGGCGAGAAAACGCCACCGAAGGCAGCAAGGAAAAATGCTACGATCAAATGAATTAGAATTGCCGCGAGTAACGCCAGCAAGACCGTTCGTGTCTCATACTCATGGTCGCGAAGGCTTTCGGGATTGCCCGGCTGGGCGAACATAATATCAGCCGTCGTCATGAGGGCAGTTTCTCAGTAGTCAGAATGGATTGAGCGTTCGTTGGAGGCCTCAATTTAAGGCTGGAACACTATCTCAGGCGAGGGGTGCTGACAACTTGCGCTGGCCGGGCCGTTCTCTTTCCTACCTCGGGTCTCGCGTGGAGCCGGCCCGCCCTGGGGTCGCACAAGCGGGTTCTCCGGCGCGAGGGCGCGCGGGCTCCATCGTCGGTGTTCCTTGCCATTGTGGATTTTCGCGAAGCAATCCGCGCAGCCCTTCCTTTGTCATTCCGAGCCCCGAAAGCTTTCGAGGTCGAGGAATCTCTCGACACTCCTGACTTCCGCAAAGTCATTCGCGCATGATGAAATAAGTATTGCTGCGCGTAGCCGCCCTGTTCGCCAAAATACCTTTCCGAAAATTCCCTTAACCGCAGTTCCGTAAGTTTTTTCTTCCGCGGAAAATATTGGTGTTTCAAAACTCGCTCGATCCAGACGTCAATCGGAAATGCGCGCAGCCGTTCATAGGCAAACAGCATGACACAATTGGCTATCTTTGGTCCCACGCCGGGCAGCGAGCACAATCTTTCTCTCAGATCAGGATCAGACAAAGCCGACCATGATTCCAAGTCACATTCAGCTGAACTGACGAGTCGGGCAGTGGCGAGCAGATTTTTGGCGCGATAGCCGAGTGCGCATTCACGCAAGTCATTCTCAGAAGCGCGTGCAATTCGCCCAGCCGGCGGAAACGTGTAAACCGCTTGATCGCCGACATTTTGTCTCCGCCCAAAGCGTCTCCGAAGCGCGCGCGAGATCTGACGGATATGCGCCACCTGTTTCATCGACGAACAAATAAATGTGGCCAGACATTCCCATTTCGGCTGGCGAATGATGCGCAAACCGCGACAAAAGCGGCGTGCCGCGTTCATAGTTGGATCGTCCGGGAACGATGCACAGATTTCTGCCAGTGGATGGTCGAGCGCGAAGTAATTGGCGATAATTCCAGGTTGCAATCGCCGCGACAACATAGGTGCTGCTGCACCGCAACGAACGTTCAATAAGTCGCCCGACTGCTCCACAAAAACGGGGAAGTCGCCAATCGTTCCGACAAATCCCTTGCCGACCTTTTGCCAATGGAAGACTTGGCCAGAATCGAGTGTCTTTTCTAAATCAAAATCCGGTGCGGGGATTTCCATGAGGCGTACCAACAAACGTCCAACGTCCAACGTCCAGCCCTCAACGTCCAACATTGAACTTCAGAAAAACTGCTTTGCCTCCGTGAAATATTCTGTCACCTAAGGTCGACATGGACGGCCGACTCGCGATCGACGGTGCGGTTTTGCTGCTTTATTTCGTTCTGATTATTTCCATCGGCCTTTACATGGGCCGGAAGGAGGAAAGCCTCAAAGACTTCGCGCTGGGCGGCCGCCTGATTCCGTGGTGGGCTGTGCTCGCTTCGCTCATCGCTGCAGAAACGAGTGCCAGCACTTTTTTCGGAACACCTGGCTTGGGATTTACGCTGCGCAATTACACCTATTTGCAACTGGCGCTCGGCACCATCCTCGCGCGCATTCTGGTCAGCTACATTTTCATCAAACCGTACTACGACTACAAAGTTTACTCGATTTACGAATATCTTACCGCTCGGTTCGGCGTGCCGACAAAGAATGCAGCTTCAGCCGTGTTCCTGTTTACACGGCTGCTCGCGTCCGGTACGCGGCTATATGCGGCTGCCATCGCGCTTGCGCTGGCTTATGAGATGTTTGGCGGCGTCCAGCCGGGTCAAAAAGAAACGCTTTTCATTTACATCGGCTCAACCTTTGTGATTGTCGTTTTGACCGCCATCTACACGACATTGGGTGGCATTAAAGCCGTGATCTGGACCGACCTCATTCAGGCGTCGATCATGATCGGCAGTGCCCTGGTTGCCCTCGGATTACTTTACTTCGCCATACCGGGTGGCTTTCATCAAATCGTCGAAAGCCGCGGCGGCTTCGGCCTTTCCGATTTCTTCACCACCGGTCTGGATCCAGACAAGCATGGATGGGCAAAATGGAAAGGTATGTTCGCCATTGAGTTCACGATTTTTGCCGGCCTGATTGGCTCAACCTTTATGACCATGGCAACGCATGGCACCGATCAGGACATGGTCCAGCGAATGTTGACCGCACCTGACATTCGTCGGAGCCGGCGCTCGTTGATCATGTCAGGCCTAGCCGATATTCCGATCGCGTTCACATTTCTCAGCATCGGCGTGCTGCTCTGGGTCTTTTACCAGACGCATCAAGACCCAGCATTACCCAAAACTCCGAACGAGGTCTTCTGCCATTACATTCTTTACGAAATGCCGGTTGGCCTGCGCGGCCTGCTCATCGCTGGCATTTTTGCAACAGCCATGGGCTCACTCAGCACGGCAATCAATGCGCTGGCTACGAGTTTCACTCGGGATTGGTACGAGCCCTACATCAATCCAACCGCGACGAGCGAACAAAGCCTTCGCGCTGTGCGCTGGGCCACTATGTGGTTCTCTCTGCTATTGATCGTGGTAGCTTCGGCCACGTCGTATTGCGTGATTGTCCGGCCAACATTGGGCATCATTCCAATCGCGCTGGGCATCTTTGGCTACACCTACGGCTCGCTGCTCGGCGTGTTTTTCTGCGGCATTTTCACCAAACGCCGCGGCAACAACTTCGGCAACATCGTCGCGATGATTGTCGGCTTCATCGTGGTCGCGATTTTAAGCGGCTTGCCCAACAACATCGCTGGAATTTTCGGCGGCAAACTTTACACCCAACCAAACTGGCTGCCGGTCATGGAATTTCCCTGGTGGATCTGCTTCGGCACGATCGTCACTTTCTTCATCGCAATTTTGTTCCGAACCGGCCACGAACATCGGCCGCCCGCCCAGGTCTAACACCACAGTGAAAATTAACCGATCACGTCGCTAATTACTTGACGCATCACCGCAGTCTTTTTACACATCCTCAACTACCGAAATCCTATGGCTCACGTTGTGACGGACAAATGTAACGGATGCAAGTTCACCGACTGTGTAGAAGTATGCCCCGTTGCGTGCTTCTACGAGATGGACACGCAGCTGGTCATTCATCCGGACGAATGCATCGATTGCATGGCATGTGTCGATGTATGTCCGGTGCACGCGATCTACGCGGAGGCAGATGTCCCATCAGAATTCACCAAAGATACCGAGTTCAATTCCGTTGAGGCGAATCGAATAAAGGACTCAGGCGGCGAGGCCATCACGGTGAAGAAAGATCCGTTGCCCACTGCGGCAGAACGAAAAGCGGCTCTGGGTTATTGACCCCAGAGAGCGTTCCGAGGGTTCTATGAAGGACCTGCTGCCGGACATTCGTTACGCAGTTCGCGTCCTTTGGAAGTCGCCAGCGTTCACGCTCGTAGCTTTAGCCACTTTAATGCTGGGGATCGGGGCGAACGTCGTCGTCTTCGGAGTGGTGAATGCAGTTCTGCTGCGTCCGCTGGATGTGAGCGATCCGCAGAATCTCTACCAGCTTCGCCTCGGGTCATGGACGAGCGGCAAACTGCTGACGACCTCGTATCCTGCATATCACGACTATCAGCAGCGCAATACGACCTTCAGTGAAATAGCCGGCTACGATGGATATTCTTATGGGAGACTGAGCTGGGCCAACTCGGTAAAAAGTGTCTCCGGTTATTCGGTCACTGGCAATTATTTCGAAATGCTCGGGGTGCAACCTGAGTTAGGGCGACTCATTCAGCCGTCGGACGATCACGGTCCGAATTCAGCGCCTTATATCGTGTTAAGTGATGGTCTGTGGCGAAGCGCATTTAACGCCGACCCGGGCGTAATCGGAACGACCGTACGGCTCAACAAGGATTCCTTCACGGTGATCGGTGTGACTCCGGCGCGGTTCCATGGGACGGAGCAATTCGACTGGCCGGACTACTTTATCCCCGTCGTAAACCGCTTCGACGCGGAATACCTGGCGGATCGAACAGGAAGACCTTTGACTGTGTTGGCTCGTCTGAAGCCAGGTGTAACACTGCGGCAGGCGGCCGAAAATCTAAGTGCGATCGCGACGGAACTGGCCAGGGAGTATCCAAAGACCGACACGGGAGTGCCCCTGCGACTCGTCCGTCCAGGACTTCAAGGGGACGCCGGCGATGTGGTTCGTGGATTTCTTTACAGCGTTGCCGGGCTGGCTCTGCTGGTGCTGGTGGCGGCGTGCGCCAATTTGGCGAGCCTCTTTGCCGCGCGCACCGCTGATCGGAGCCAGGAGCTAGCAATGCGGGTCGCTCTGGGTGCGAGTCGTTGGCGACTCGTTAGGCAACTCATGGCCGAAGTGGTACTCTTGTCGATCTTGGGTGGAGTCGCGGGAGTGGTGATCGCGGGTCTGCTGCTACGTCTGCTGATCCAGTCGTCAGAGATGTCCTTGTTGGCCACGCAATCGCACGGCCATCTGGCAGTCAGTGTGGATGCGCGTGTTTGCGCGGCAGCTCTGATCTTGACCGTGTTAAGCGCGTTGCTGTTTGGGATGATTCCGGCCCGGCACGTGTCGCAGAGGAGTCCGTTGCAGGCAATGAAACGCGGACCCGCGGATTCAGTTACGCTGCGCCGATTTACGCTGCGCGACTTGTTGTTAGGCGCACAAATTGCCATTTGCATGCTCCTGGTAACCGCCTCACTAGTCGCCATCCGTGGCATGGTCCGCATGTTCCACACTCCGCTAGGCTTTCAGCCGCAGGGAGCAATGCTGGCCGAGATAGACTTTAGTGAGATGGAAGAGCGCGGTGACGCACTACTCGATAAACAGAAAGCCATGCTCGAGGCGGTGCAGAGGATTCCAGGCGTAACGGCAGCGGGTGCGGTGAACCGCATCCCATTTACCGGCGGCCTGCGCGGCGTTCCGATTTTCCCACCAGGAACGACAGACTTCAATCTGAAGAATTCTGTATTGGCGCCATACGTGTTTACGATGTCGCCCGGTTACCTGGAGGTTGCGGGCACCAGGCTACTAAGTGGGCGGGATGTCTCGTGGCATGACACGAAAACGACGCCATACGTGGCGATTGTGAATCGAGCCTTCGCGCAGAAGATGTGGGGCGAAACGTCTGCTATCGGACAACGGTTCGTTCTTCAGAATCACCTGACGGAGGTGGTAGGCGTGGCGGAGGACGGCAAGTATTACCAAATTACGGATTCGCAACAACCGGCGGCGTTTCTGCCGTTATTGCAAACCGAGAACGGCGTCAGGGACTTCGTGGTGCGATCGCAAAGGGCGCCGAACGAGATGTCCGCGGCACTCAAACGCACGCTGACCGACCTCGAACCAGATGCCCAAGTCGCAGTGCAGAGCTGGCCGGATGCGATAGCGGATACATTTTTCCCGGCGCGAGCAGCTGCCATGGCACTTGGTACCATGGGATTGCTGGCATCGATGCTGGCGGTCACGGGAATTTTCGGCATGGCCGCCTATAACGTCAGTCGACGAATGAAGGAGCTCGGCATTCGCGTGGCGTTGGGCGCGCGCTCGAGACACGTGATCAATGCTGCGGTCGGGCGTCCAATCGTCCTGCTTGGAGTCGGATCGGTTGTGGGTCTGTTGTTAGGCGTGTTCGCCAGCCGATTGCTCGCGCAAATTGTGTATCAGGCTAATCCGCGCGATCCCGTGGTGGTACTCACCGCGGTGCTAACAATGGCGCTGCTGGGGATTGTCGCGTCTGCCATTCCAGCCATGCGAGCGCTTGCCGTCGATCCATCCAAACTCTTGCGGGAAGAGTAAAACAGATGACCGCGTTTCGCGGTAGCGGTCCCCGCACAACAAGCAGGCAATTACTCGTGCTTTTTGCTGCTGGCGAGTTTGATTCCCAAGTCGCGCAACTGTCGGGCATCGACTTCTGCGGGCGAGTTCGACATCAAATCCATGCTGCGATTGTTTTTCGGGAAGGCAATCACGTCGCGAATACTTTGTTCGCCGGCGATCAGCATCACCAGGCGATCTAGCCCGAACGCGATTCCGCCGTGCGGCGGAGCACCCAGATGCAGCGCACGCAACAAGTGACCAAACTGCGCCTGCCGATTTTCCGGGCTGATGCCGAGAGCCTCGAACATTTTGTCCTGCAATTCCGGCTCGTAAATTCGGATGCTGCCACCACCGATCTCGACTCCATTCAACACGACGTCGTACGCCTCGGCGCGGACATCCGGAAACTTCTTTTCAACAAACAGCGACATGTCCTCCTCTTTCGGTCGCGTGAACGGATGATGCATGGCGTTCCATTTGTTTTCTTCCGGGCTCCATTCAAACAACGGAAAATCGGTGACCCAGAGGAAATCCCAGATTTCGGAGCCAGGCGTAAGCTTCTGAATCTCCGCGACGCGCAACCGCAATCGACCGAGAACTTCGCAGGCGATTTCCCATTTGTCCGCGCCGAAAAACACGCAGTCGCCCTCCTCGATATTCAGTTTCGATTGCAGCGCGGCCTTTTCGCTTTCAGAAAAAAACTTCACGATTGGCGATTTCCATTCGCCGTTCTCGATCTTAATAAAAGCGAGACCTTTTGCGCCGTACAACTTCGCAATTTCAGTTAATTCGTCAGCTTGGCCGATGGTGATTCCGGCGAAACTCTTAGCGTTAATCGCTTTCACCACGCCCCCGAATTCGAGCGCGTTGCGAAAAACTTTGAAACTGCTCTCGCGAAAAATTTCGCAGAGATCGACAAGCTCCATCCCAAAACGGCGATCCGGTTTGTCGCTCCCGTAGCAATCAACGGCTTCGCGGTAAGTGAGCCGCTCAAACGGGATCTTGATCTCAACGTTGCGCGTCGCCTTGAAGATCGCGGCAAGCATTCCTTCAGTGACCGCGAAAATGTCCTCCGGCGTGACGAATGACGCCTCTATGTCAATCTGGGTAAACTCCGGTTGCCGGTCTGCTCGCAAATCTTCGTCCCGAAAACATTTGGCGATCTGAAAATATTTTTCCACACCCGCGACCATCAACAATTGCTTGTACTGCTGCGGCGCCTGTGGCAGCGCATAAAATTTCCCAGGTGTGACTCGACTCGGCACCAAAAAATCGCGCGCCCCTTCCGGCGTGCTTTTGGAAAGAATCGGAGTCTCAATCTCGACGAAACCCTGGCTGTCGAGATAATCGCGCGTCGCCTTTGCCGCGATGTGTCGCAACCGCAGGTTGCGGGTCAATCGGGGGCGACGCAAATCATAGTATCGATGGGTCATCCGCAAATCTTCATTGTGCGGTTCGGCGTCGATGGGAAACGGCAAATCGTCCGCCCGATTCAGAATCTTTAGTTCGCTTGGAATGATTTCGATATCGCCCGTGGCGAGGTTTGAATTTTCTGTGCCCGGCAGCCGCGCTGCGACGCGGCCCGAAACCTGAATCACATCTTCACTGCGCAATGTATGCGCCTGCTTCGCAAGCTGTGCATTTTCCTCCGGCCGAAACACGATTTGCGTCAGACCTTCGCGATCGCGCAGGTCGATGAAAATCACGCCGCCGTGGTCGCGTGTGACATTTACCCACCCAGCCAGCACGACCTCCTTGCCGATGTCGCTCTTGCGAAGTGAATTGCAGTTGTGCGTCCGATACATGGCTAAATCAGAAAGCGTCTCATTCTGAGCGGAGCGAAGAATCTCTCGAATTTGTGTGAGGGCAAGTAATTGGGAGAGGTCCTTCGCTTCGCTCAGGATGACCGCGAGAGAACACGTCCAATGTGTGATTGCAACTCGTGGTTGTCGATAAGCAATTCTTCCCGCGAGGCCATGGTTTTTACTTTCACCTGCGGCCATTCGTCTCCGAACAAGACCGCAACGCGTGCGCCGAGTTGCTCAGCGGTTTGAAATTGTTTGCCCACCTTTTCGCCTGTCAGCGGATAATCCACGCGATAGCCGCGGTCACGAAACTGTTGAATTTGCGCAAGAGCGTCGGCACGGCGCTGTTCCTTGGCAATCACGACGTAGATGTCCATCTTCCGTTCATTCGCAATCGCATGCTCCAGCTTCTCCCGCGCATGAGGCGTTTCATTCATTAACTCTCCGAGCACCACGTCCCCCATTGCGAAGCCGAGTGCCGGCATCGAGACTGCTTCGTCGCTTAGTTGCGCTATCAGATTGTCGTAGCGACCGCCGCCGGCAATTGCGCGGAATTTCCCGGCCCGATCGAACACCTCGAATACGATGCCGGTGTAATAAGCGAGTCCGCGCACAATACCGACATCAATCGCGATGTAATCGGCGAGCCCTCGCTCCCGAAGCCCATCAACCAGTTGCTCGAGTTTCCGACTCTTTCCGCCGCTCTTTAGAATCGAAAAGATCGGATCACTGAGTTCGCCGAGTTTCTGTGCGGTTTTCTCGCGCGGCTCGCGTCCGGATTTATCGATTGCCTGCAATAATTCATCCCATCGATTCGTCGGCACATCCTTTTCGCGCAAAAAATCGGTCCAGAAATCGCGGTCACTAATTCGCACGACGAAATCTTTTTCGGTGAACCCAAACAGACGCAGAATGTCGATGCAGAGCGCCACCAACTCGATGTCGGCAGCGAGATCCTTCTCCCCGATAATGTCGCAATTAAGTTGAAAATGTTCGCGCAATCGCCCGCGCTGCTGTTTTTCGTAGCGGAAAAACTGACCGATGGAGAACCATTTGAGCGGCTTCTTGAATTCGCGCTCATGAGCGGCTACCAGGCGAGCAAGCGAGGGCGTGAGTTCGGGACGCATGGCGACTGCGCGTTCGCCTTTATCAATAAAATTGAAAAGTTGATCGACGATTTCTGCGCCGCTCTTTTTTTTGTAGAGGTCGGTCGGTTCGAGAATGGGGCCGTCCCATTCAACAAAGCCGTACCGCCGCGCGACCTCGCGCCACCGCGCAAAGATGTAATTGCGCACCGCGCAGTCGTCGGGCAAGAAATCGCGGAAACCGGGTAGGGACTGCATAAACGACGCGTTATCTTACCTTGTTGCGACAAAAGAGGTTACGCCCACGGATGCGACCACGTGAGGCGAAATTTACGATATCAGGGCAAAGCTGAAAAAGCCCCGAGGCGAAGGGGCCGGGGCGATAGGCAATGGACAACATCCAGTCAATCAAAGCAGAGGGACAAATATGAAACAAACGAGATTAGTAAAAATATTGGCGGCAGGATTTGCCTGCGCTGCGGCGTTAGGGATAGCGGTCGCACAGACCACGACTACCACGACCACGACCGACCCCGTAACAGGCACGACCACAACCCAGCAGACAACGACCAGCAGCGCCGGGACAATCGTCACTTACACACCGGACTCGGATTACATCACGTTCCGAACGACGCCCGAAGTAGCGCCGACGCGTTATTACTACACCCGAGACACAACCATAGTGGATCCCGAAGGACGCGCTGTGAGCTGGTCGGCAATTCGGCCGGATATGCCCGCGACTGTGTATTACACAAACGTGGGTGATCGAGTGATGGTGCGCAAAATTGTGTTGAGCCGATCCCCCAAGGTTTGGCACGAGGAAACGACCACAACGACAACGAGGGAACGGTGAGCGGAACAGTCATTCTGTAAAAATAAAAAGCGCCCGCGAGACTTCTCGCGGGCGCTTTTCTGTACTTCCATTTGATAAATCCTGTAGCCACCGGCCTGTGGCCGGTCCACGTCGGCGCTGCTATTCCAGATCTTGGAAGACGGCCCACAGGGCCGTGGCTACAGCTCGACACTCTGCTATTAACCTTGCCTAGCTAGTCGAAGAGCCGGTTTTCACTTACCCGCTTCTCGCGTAGATTCACCGCCGAATGGCTGCGGTAACAAAAGAGAAGCCGGATCTACAGAAAAAGGTGCACGAAGTCCCGCACAAGCCGGGTGTGTACTTGATGCGGGATCGGTTCAACCGCGTGATTTACGTGGGAAAGGCGCGCGACCTTCGCAAGCGAGTGGGTTCATATTTTCTGCCTTCCAAGCTGGCGCAGGCCGATTTGAAAACGCGCGCCATGCTCGACGCGACATGGGATTTTGAGACACATACCGTTCGCAGCGAAGCAGAATCCGTTTTGCTCGAAGGCAAACTAATCAAGGAATACCGACCGCGTTATAACATTTCCTTCCGAGACGATAAACGGTTCCTTGTGGTCAGGGTCGATCTCTCAGAGGAATGGCCGCGTTTTCGACTCGCCCGGTTTAAAAAGGACGATGGCAGCCGTTATTTCGGCCCGTACGCACATGCCGGCGCTTTGAGGCAGACACTGAATTTCATGCGCAAGAAATTTGGCGTGCTCACATTTGGACGAGGCGCGCCCACCGAGCGCGAATTGAAATCAGCGACTTACCAGGTGCCCGTGCGTTTGAGCGAAATTAACGCGGAGCAATACCGCGAGCGAGTCCTCCAAGCCTGTGAGTTTTTGGAGGGAAAATCGAGGGAAATGATCGCGACGTTGGAAGAAGAAATGCGCAAAACGGCGAAGAAAATGGATTTCGAGAAAGCCGCGGAACTACGCGACATGATTGATGATCTGCGCAGCACGACGAGGCCAATGCGCCGATTTACCCGTGGTAGTCTACCGAGCTCGATCGATCCGATGGCCGATGTGCACGCATTGGCTGATGCATTGCAACTATCCCAGGTGCCGCGCGTGATGGAATGCTTCGATATCTCAAATATTTCCACGACGCACGTTGTTGCTTCGATGGTTTGTTTCCGCGATGGAGTACCGGACAAAGACAATTATCGACGCTATCGAGTGCGAACAGTTGACGGACAGGACGATTTCGCCAGCATGGCTGAGGTCGTCCGGCGGAGATATTCTCGTGTTCTGCTGGAGGCGCGTGATGCGAATTCCGACATCGCGGAATTTTCACAGGAGAATGCGGGGGATGCGCTGAGGCGAATTTCCCGGCCCCCCGGGCGGAGCGACGTGAAATCGAGCGACGACGCAGGCGAACTGCAGAGTAATGCAACGGGATTACTCGACTCCGCGCGGAACGATACGAGCTTCGTTGCCGTCCGCTTGCCGGATCTCATCATCGTAGATGGCGGGAAGGGCCAACTCTCGGCCGCGTGCCGTGAATTGCAGCGATTGGGTTTGCACGAGCTTCCCATCATCGGGCTGGCTAAGGAACGAGAAGAGATTTATCGGTCCGGACGGCCTCTGCCGTTACAGCTTCCACTGGACTCGGGCGCCTTGCGATTGCTTCAACGTATTCGCGACGAGGCGCATCGCTTTGCCAACGCGTACCATCAATTGCTCATGAAAAAACGTGTCGGCGAAAGCATTCTTGACGATTGCCCAGGTGTGAGTCAGAACCGCAAGAATTTACTGCTGCGAAGGTTCGGCTCGGTTAATCGCTTGCGTAGAGCGACGGTTGAAGAGATTGCTTCCACGGAAGGGATTGGTCGCAAGTTGGCCGAAGAAGTGCATCAATTTCTGCAAAGACACTGATTTATCCGTGGGCTTTCACGATTCATTTTTTTTCCAATGAAGTCAGTCTTGGCAGCTTTGATCGGTTTGTGGATCGCGTTCTCGACTTCGCCGATGGCATTATTTGCCCAGGTGCTTGCGCCACCTGTTGTGTCCAGCGCGACTCCGAGTGCCGCTCAGACAGCTGAAGAAGAGACGATCATGCCAACGTTCGAAACACAAAAACTCGCGCGCACTTATATCCTCGACGTTCCGGCGCCGCGCGGCCAGATCACGGATCGCAATGGCGAACCGCTGGCGCAAAACCGGCTCAGCTACAGTCTCGCCATCAATTTCCCTACGCCTCTTGATTTTTCCGACGCGCAGGCTCTCAGCTTCGCAAGGGAAAAGATCGACAAGACCGCCAGACTAATTGGCCGTAAAATCAAGATTACGGACGATGCGATCCTTCGCCATTACCACAACCGCGGAATCATGCCGATGGAGATCGCACCGAACCTTACCCAGTTGGAGTACGAACAGATCAAAAATGATCCGCCGCCCGGAGTGATTGTGCGCCCGACCTACGTGCGCGTTTATCCGAACGGAAAAGTGGCCGGCCAAATCATCGGTTACACCGGCAAAACGGGGCGAAATCCCGACGGCATTGTTGATAATCACGAAACGCTCTGGCCTGAAACCGAGGGACGCGAGGGACTCGAGCAAACATTCAACGAAATGCTCACGGGCAAGCACGGCGAATATAAACTGACCTTTGACAAAGATGGCCGGAAGACCTCCGAGAAACTGATCACTCCACCTGAGCCGGGCTACAATGTGGTGACCACGCTTGACCTGCGTCTTCAGCAGCTTGCTGAAAAGGCGCTGGAAGCAAAAGCAAAACGCGGCGCCATTGTGATTATCGATCCAAACAACGGCGACGTTCTGGCGTTGGCCTCCTGGCCCACCTACGATCCAAATTTGTTTGTTCCTTCGATCTCGGCGGAGCAACTCAAGTTGTTGCAAGACGACAAGGATATTCCGCTTTTGCCCCGAGCATATCGTTCGTCTTATCCGCCCGGATCGACCTTCAAAATTGCGGTTGGCATCGCTGCGCTCGAAAGCCGTGCGGTGTATCCGGACGATCGATACGACTGTGTCCCGGCAATCCAGATTGGGAATGTTACTTTCCATAATTGGAAAAAAGGAAATCGCGGCGCGTTGAACTTTGTGCAGGCGCTGACCGAATCGTGCGACACGTGGTTTTACCAGGTTGGGATCAAAACCGGGGCACAGCCCATCATCGATTGGGCGTTACAATTAGGCTTTGGCGCCAAGTGCGGGATCCCGTTGCGCGGCGAAGCGGAAGGTCGTGTTCCCAATGACGAATACATGAAGGCAACACACGGTCGCAGGTTGCTAAACGGCGATATTGCAAACATGTCGATCGGCCAGGGAGACACGCAGGTCACTCCGCTGCAAATGGCCCAAGCCATGGGCGTCGTGGCAAACGGCGGGACATTTTATCAGACCCGACTGGTTCAACAGGTGCAGACATTCGATAACCAAATAGTGACTGCTTATCAGGTCCGAGCGAAGAGAACGCTCAATCTCTCGTCTGAGACGCTGGATGAAGTGCACACGGGAATGATCGACGTGGTCAATGGTGCGGGCGGCACCGCGCATCAGGCCAGCCTCGATAATGCCGAGGTCGCCGGTAAAACCGGCACGGCACAATGGGGACCCAAAAACAAAGAACGCACAGCGGCGTGGTTCGCCGGATTTCTGCCAGCCGACCAACCACGATATGCGTTCGCAGCTCTTTACGAGGGAGACGTCGGCAGCAAAGTCCATGGCGGCTCCGCGGCCGCTCCAATGATCGCCGACATTTTCAAAGAAGTTTACAAGAGCGAGAAAGTTGTCAGCCAGAAGCAACGTCGCGCTCGCGAACAACCAGAAATTCGCCGCGCCGAGCCTGTGGAGGAAGAAGACGAATCAGATTGATTCGCTCGGAAACTGTAGGGCGACCGCTTCGGTTGCCACTTCGTGACGCTTGGCAGGCGGAGTGCCTGCCCTACAAATCGGATTCTAGGCGGCCGCAGTTTCTTTTGGCAGCTCCATGGTTCCCTTGAACTTCGGCGACGCTTCCTCGACACCGAAATTCTCAGAAAAGAGTACCTGAATCTTCGTCATGTCGTCGGAAGTCAACACGGGACAATCCGGTGCCTTGGCGAATTCAACGAGTTGCTCTTCGTTATAAATGTTCGGCAACGTCGAAGCCACGCGATCATCTGCGAGCAACCATTGCAACGCGGCTTGCCCGAGTGTGCGCTTGGAATTCTCAAGGAAACGCAGTTGCTCAACTTTCTTTATCCCATTAAGAAGCCAGCTGCGCGGGCGATGGCTCCGATGATCCGTGGGCGGAAACGTCGTTTCCGCCGTGTATTTTCCTTCCAGCATTCCAGATGAATGCGTCACGCGAATGAGAAACATCGTGTCCTTGCCGGCATTGGTAGCCGCATCGTGAATAGCGCGCCCGGGATGTTGCTCGAGCATGTTGTAGATGTGTTGAACGCTTGTGACGTCTCGTTCACGAATGCAGTTCCTCCCCTCGTATAGCCAGCCGATGGCTGGTCCGAGCGCCATACCGTAATAGCGAACCTTCCCGGCAGCCTTTAAGTTCTCGAGCGTTTTCCACAACGCATCGTCATAGACCTGTTCCATCCTGACGTTGTGCAATTGGAGCAGATCGATCCGATCCGTTTTCAGTCGCTTGAGCGCCGCATCAGTCGCGCGCGTCACACCTTCCGGCGAAAAGTCCTGAGGAATTTCCCGCTGACCGCGTCCGCGCGCCTCGCCGTAATGCACAAAGTCGTAGCCAACCTTGGTCGCGATCACGATTTCGTCTCGTTGATCTGGAAATGCTTTGGCGATCAGCTCTTCGCTCAAACCATTCCCATAAGTGTCGGCCGCGTCGAACAAAGTGACGCCGAGGTCGAACGCCCTGTGCATCAGTTCAATCGCTTCGCCCTCAGTAAAATTCCCCCACCAACCGGTAGAAATGGTCCACAAACCGAAGCCGACCTCGCTTACGGTCAGGTCGGTGTTTTTGTAAATGCGAAAGCGCATAGCCCCAAAAGTTAAACGCTCAACGTCCAACGCTCAACATCCAACGCCCGGTCAGAAGGAACCTGAAATTATGCGTTGGACGTTCAGCACTGAGCATTCGACGTTTTCGTAGCTCAATGACTTCTGATGGTCGCAGCGCTCTCCTAATTGTTGCGCACGGCTCGACTGTGAATCCTGATTCCAGTGCGCCGACACTGGCGCACGGTGAGGAGATTCGGCGTCGGAAAATTTTTGCGCAAGTGGAGTGTGCGTTCTGGAAGGAGGAACCGAGTCTGCGGGATGCACTGTTTTTGTTTGATCCGAAATTGATCGCTCGAGTTTGCGTCGTGCCAAATTTCATTAGCGAAGGCTACTTCACTCAGACGGTGATTCCGCGTGAGCTTGAGCTCAATGGCCGCATCACAAAACGATCCAATGGTCAGATCTGGAGATATTGTCAGCCGGTCGGAAATCATCCGGCCATGACCGAATTGCTGCTCAGGCGCGCACGTGAGATTGCCCCGGGAATTGATCCTGCTGAGGCCAGCTTGCTGATCGTCGCACACGGCACGGACTTAAACGAAAACAGCGCGATAGCGGCGAAACGCGAAGCAGAAAAGATTCGTGAGCTCAAAAGATTCGCGGAAGTGCTGAATGTTTACATGGAAGAACCGCCTTTGATATCCGACTGGCGGAAATTGACCAAAACTCGAAACGTGGTGGTGGTGCCGTTTTTTATCTCAGACGGACTTCATAGTTACGAGGACATACCGGGATTGATCGGGATCGTTGCGGACGTGGACGTTGGCCGCGGCCTGCCGGGGTCAACGACCCCGGCTACAGCTCGAGGTGAAATTTTCCGGCGCAATCCGTACTGTATCGAGGGACGTTCTCTATTTTATGCGCCGTCGATCGGAACTGATCCCGGGTTTGCCGATATCATTATTGAGCAGGCAGCCGTTACAAAAAATTAAAATCGCGCTCGCACTTGGTTTCTTTTTGCGCAAGATTGCTCTCCCGCGAATGAAGGACACCACGTGCAAGAAGCTGCAGGAGATCGGTGCATTTGCGCTGGCTGGCGGCTGCACCCGGAAACGAATGAAGCAACTGGTGGAAATGATTCGCGCAGCACGCGATTACAGGTGGCTGGCGGTTTACAAGATCGTCAAAGATGAATTTGTGATCCTCGCCGATACTGGGAACGAGCCGCCGGCGTATCCACAATTCCCGATCAAGCAAGGCCTCTGCGGCGCTGCACTAGAGTCGGGAAAACCGATTATCGTGGGAGATGTGGAAAAGGATCCGCGCCATCTCCCTGCGTTTCATACCAC
>Ga0081455_10001686_pt1 | contig 26786 bp, 27 predicted proteins | sample TabmetS3T2R1_FD_70207 | JGI IMG/M metagenome (GOLD analysis project Ga0081455, IMG submission 70207) | Tabebuia heterophylla rhizosphere microbial communities from the University of Puerto Rico - S3T2R1 | ecosystem: Host-associated > Plants > Roots > Rhizosphere ...
ATCGGGCCGCTCCTCGCGATCGACCTTGATGTTGACGAACAGCTCGTTCATCACCGCGGCGACTTCGGGCGATTCGAAGCTTTCGTGCGCCATTACATGGCACCAATGGCAGGCGGCATAGCCCACCGAGAGCAGGATCGGCCGGTTGGTGTTCTTGGCCTCGGCGATGGCCTCCTCGCCCCAGGCCCACCAGTGCACCGGATTGTGCGCATGCTGCAGCAGATAGGGGCTGGTCTCCGCACTGAGGCGATTGCGGCCTTCGGTCATGCCGGTTCTTCTCCGAGATTGCCTTCGCTGTTGATCAGTAGAACGCGCGAGCTGCTGTCGAGTTTCAAGGCCTTGAAAGCGGCCTCGTCGGTGCAGACGCGCGTGAGGCCGGCCAGCCCGGCGCAGCCCGACGGGCCGGATGCCAGAGCGGGATCATCTTCGATCGGCTGACGGTAGAGGCGCCGCGCCGGCAGAACCTGGTCCTCGGTGATGGTCATGAACCAGTCGGTCGCTTCGCCGACGACCGGCCAGGTCACGGGCGAGATTTCGCGGCAGGCCAGGCCGCCCATGACCGTGTCGGCCTTGCCGCTGGCGAGCGCGGGCCTGCCCGCCGCATTGCTCTGGAACCAGCAATCCGCGCTCTCGGGTTCGACCACGATCGAGATCGGCCGCTCGGGCAGGACCGCCCAGAGATAGCCGATCACCGCGGCGGCGAGCCCGCCCACGCCGGCCTGTACGAAAACATGGGTGGGTGCGACCCGCCACTGCTGGACGACCGCCTCGTGCGCCAGCACGCAGTAGCCGCGCATGACGCTGCGCGGCACGGAGTCGTAGCCTTCCCACGACGTGTCGGAAATGATGCTCCAGCCGTTCGCCTCCGATTGGCGCCGGCACTCGGCCACGGCGGTGTCGTAGTCGCCGTCGACGCGGATCACCTCCGCACCGCGGGCGCGGATCGCCGCTTCCTTTTCGGCCGTCGTGAACTTCGGCAGGAACACCACGCAGCGATTGCCGAACAGCTTGGCGCCCGCAGCCACCGAGCGGCCGTGATTGCCCGAGCTCGCTGTGGCGAAGATGAAACTCGACGTGATCTCGCGGTAGTTGCCTTTCATGACGTCGGCGAAGGAGGTGCTGGAGTGATAAGCCTCGCCGACCGCGCCGCTCAGCACGTTGTAGACGGCAAGCACGCCGCCCAGCGCCTTGAAGGCGCCGAAGCCAAAGCGCTGGCTTTCGTCCTTGACGCGGATCTCGCCCACACCAAATCGCTGGGCAAGGTTGGGCAGGGAGTAGAGCGGTGTCGGCTGGTGTTTGGGACATTCCTTCAGCATGTCGCAGAGCTCGGCAATGCCGTTGGGATTGACCACGAACTGCTGTTCGCGGCCGAACTTCAGGGAGCGCCCGGCGCGGGGATTGCGGGCCAGCCAGGCCGATGAGGAAGGAGCCATGGCCGGTCATAGCATGGTCCGCCGGCCCAAGATCGCCTAAGCTGGCGCAAACCGGAGAGAATCATGAAGGTGAATGTCGAAGTGACCTGTACGCCCGAGGAGGCGCGCGCCTTTTTTGGCCTGCCCGACCTCAAGCCGATGCAGGACCGGGTGATGGGCGAGATCGAGGAGCGTCTGCGGTCGAGCCTTGATGCGATGAATCCCGAAACCATCTTCAAGACCTGGCTGCCAGCCTCGATGCAGGGGGTGGAGCAGATGCAGCAGATCCAGCAGGCCTTCTGGACGCAGCTTGCCAACATCGCCTCGGGCAAGAAGGAATGAAGTCGTTATGAGTGCACGTCAGAAGCCGACCGATCCCGCGCCCTATTACGAAGCCCATGTCTTTTGCTGCACCAACCGGCGCCCGGCCGGCCATCCGCGTGGCTGCTGCGCCGACAAGGGCAGCGAGGAGCTGCGCGACTATATGAAGAATCGGGCAAAAGAGCTGGGACTCAAAAGAGTCCGCATCAACAATGCCGGTTGTCTCGACCGATGCGAGCTCGGACCAACGGTTGTCGTCTATCCCGAGGGCGTCTGGTATTCGGTCGCGAACAAGGCAGACATCGACGAGGTCCTGCAGACCCACCTGGTGCAGGGCGGCCGCGTTGAGCGGTTGATGCTGCAGACGGCCGACAAGTTGCCGAAAGACCGGGTGAAGGCCTGACGGCGGACAACGCCGGTACCGCGTTCCCTGCTTTTTGCTTGCCCACGGCAGACATCGATCAGCCGCGGGCGTAGACTGGGCGCGAGGCTCCACGCAGAGGGAGCCCAGGAGCAGGGATATGACTCAACGCCTGGGAAGCGCCGGGACGATGTCGCCCGGCCGCCAGATCATGTCGTTTACGCGTCGCGATGCGTTAGCCCTTGCTACCGGTGCCTTGGCCGCCGGTGCCTTGACGACTGGCGCCGCCGGCCCAGCCGCCGCAGCACCCCAGGGGCAACTCACCTGGGGCATCCATGTGTCGCTTGCCCCGACCTGGTTCGACCCGGCCGAGACGTCGGGCCTGATCACGCCGTTCATGATCCTCTATGCGCTGCACGACGCGATGTTGAAGCCAATGCCTGGCCAGTCGTTCGCGCCTTCGCTTGCCGAGTCGTGGACGGCGTCTGAAGATTTGCTCAACTACGAATTCGTGTTGCGCAAGGGTGTGACCTTCCACAATGGCGATCCGGTGACGGCCGAAGATGTGAAGTTTTCGTTCACACGCTACCGCGGCGCATCGCACGATCTGATGGCGAGCCGCGTCGCATCGATCGAAGTTCTGGATCCCCAACGTCTGCGTTTCCACTTCAAGGAGCCGTGGCCGGATTTCCTGACCTTCTATGGCCAGGCGACGGGCGCCGGATGGATCGTGCCAAAGAAGTATGTCGAGAAGGTTGGTGACGACGGCTATCTCAAGGCGCCGATCGGCGCCGGTCCCTACAAGTTCGTCTCGTTCAATCCCGGGGTCGAGCTGGTGCTCGAAGCCTTTGACGGCTACTGGCGCAAGACGCCGAGCGTCAAGCGTCTGGTGTTCCGGGTCATTCCCGACGAGGCAACTCGGCTCGCGGCACTGAGCCGCGGCGAGGTCGACATCGTCTATTCGATCCGTGGCGAGTTGGCCGAAGAACTGCAGCGAAAGCCAGGTCTCACGCTGAAGCCGGTGGTCCTCGCGGCACCATTCTGGCTCTCCTTTGTCGACCAATGGGACCCGAAGTCGCCGTGGCACGATGAGCGGGTGCGCAAGGCCGCCAGCCTGGCGATCGATCGCGACGGCATCAACCAGGCATTGACCCTTGGATACTCCAAGGTCACCGGCAGCATCATCCCTGCGAGCTTCGACATGTATTGGCAGCCGCCGATGCCAGAACGCGATCCCGCCAAGGCGAAGCAACTGCTTGCCCAGGCGGGCCATCCCCGCGGCTTCGATGCCGGTGAGCTCTTCTGCGATGCTTCCTATTCCAATCTCGCCGAGGCCGTGCTCAACAATTTTGCCGAGATCGGCATCCGCATCAGGCTGCGGCCGATCGAGCGGGCCGCGTTCCTGAAATCCTGGGGCGACAAGAAGTACAAGAATGTCGTGCAGGGTGGGAGCGGCGCTTTCGGCAACGCCGCGACTCGGCTGGCCGCCTTCATCGTTGGCGGCGGCACCTATGTCTACGGCAGCTATCCGGACATCGATGCCTTGTTCGAGAAGCAGGCGGCCGAGCTAAATCAGAAGAAGCGCGGCGAGTTGGTCGCGCAGATCCAGCAGATGGTTAACGAGCGGACAGTCGTCGCGCCGATCTGGCAGCTTGCGTTCATCAACGGTATCGGGCCGCGTGTTGGCGAATCAGGCTTCGGCCTGATCCCCGACTTCCCCTATACCGCGCCCTATGAGGACATCACGCTGAAGGCGGGTTGATTCGAGAACTTTGTCCGCGTTCTTTGATTCAGTTCCTCCCCTTTGCAGTGTCTGCAAAGGGGAGGTGGCCGCGTCTTCGCGGGCGGAGGGGTCGGAAGCCGCTGCCGCTATGACCCCTCCGTCGCCGTATGACGGCGCCACCTCCCCTTCGCTTCGCGACGAGGAGGTAGTGATTCAGGCGGTGCGGATCACGTGTCACTCCTTGAGTTCCAGGTCCTCGTAGGAGGGGAACGGGCTCATCCAGACATCGGTGATCGTGTGCCTGGTGACACGCGGGCCAATCCCCATCAGCGCGCGGAGGTCCATGACCGGTGCGAACATGACCCGGTCGATCGTCAGTTGCTGGATCTTGTGCAGCATCGCTTCGCGCTTCGCGACGTCGCGCTCCTTGGCCTGGGCCAGGAACAGTTCATCGATGTCGGGATAGCCGCCATTGGCATAGGCGCCCTTCGAATAGATGAAGGATTCGACCCGGCTGGCCGCGTTGCCGGAATTCCCCGAGGCGACCATGTAAAGCCCGGGCAACTTCTTGTCCTGCCAGTTTGCATAGAACGCCGCCCGCTCCATCTGGCGCTGCCTGACGCGAATGCCGGCGGCGTTGAGGTCGTTGACGACGGCGTCTGCGACCGTCGGGAATCCGGGAATCGCTGCGAACTCGCCGGCGTCGAAGCCGTTGGGAAAACCGGCTTCGGCAAGGAGCTGCCTGGCCTTCGGCAAATCGTAGGGCAAAGCGTCGACCTGGAGCGCGAAATCCATGACGCGCGGCACGATCACGCCCGCCGGAGGGCAGAAGCTCAAGCAAGCCGCCTCGCTGATCTCCTTGCGGTTGAGCGCGTAGTTGGCCGCCAGTCGCACGCGGCGATCATGCCATGGTGATTTCGCGTCCCATTGTTTGGCGAACTCGATCCAGAAGATCGAGGCGTGCTTGCTCGCGACGATCTGGACACCCGGCACACCCTTCAGCGACTGCGCATCGGGACCATCGAGCACGTAGCCGATATCGGCCTCGCCGGTCTTCACCATCAGCGCTCGCGTGGTCGCTTCGGGAACGCTGCGCATCACCATCGTCTTGACGCTCGGCACGCGCCGCCAATAGCCGGGATTGGCCTCGAGCACGACCTCGATGCCGGGCGTAGTGCTGACGAACTTGTACGGCCCGGCGCCAATAGGACGCTTCTTGAAGCCGTCGTCGCCCACCTGCTCGATGTAATGTTTCGGCACGACAATGCCGGCGGCGGTAGCGGTGGTGCCGAGAAACGTCATGAAGTCGGGCCAGGCTTCCTTGAGATGGAAACGCACCAGCCGCGGATCGACGATCTCAACCGTCTCGACGTGATCATGCAGGATCGCCGCGCCGGCGCCCTTGTATCGATCGAAGCTGAACTTGACGTCGTCCGCCGTCAGCGGATCGCCATTGTGGAACGTCAAGCCCTGGCGGAGCGTGAAGGTGTAGGTCTTGCCATCTTCGCTCTCTTCCCATTTCTCGGCGAGGCTCGGGCCCATCTTCTGCCCCGGATACGGCCGCACGAGCGCGTCGTGGATGGCATAGAGCATGCCGAAGGGCGTGATCTGCGGCGGTGCGGTCGACGGGTCGAACCAGCTGGGCGAGATCGTCACGTGCCACGCCATGACTGCCTTGCCCTTGGGCTCCGGCTGTCCGGCAAGCGCCGTCGCGATGCCACACGCGGGAACGGCGAGCAGCAATGCGATGAGCAGCGCCATGTGGCGGCGGAAGAGAGCCATACATGCCCCCCAACTATGCCTGGTGCGCCACCTCCGCGCCCGAGGTTGCGCCGGTGTAGAGGTGACAGGCGACAAGGCGTTCATGCGTCTTTCTCAGCAGCGGCTCGTCCTTGCTGCAATGTGCCATGGCCTGCTGGCAGCGCGGATGGAAGCGGCAGCCCGCCGGCGGCCTCAGCGGGCTCGGCACCTCGCCCTGCAGGATGATCTCGTCGCGCCGTTCATCGGGATGGCTCGGCAGCGCCGCTGAAAAAAGCGCCCGGGTGTAGGGATGCTTGGGATTCGTCGCAAGCGAACGTGCGTCACCGCTCTCGACGATCTTGCCCAGATACATCACCACGATCGTGTGACTCATGTGCGCCACCGCGGCGAGATCGTGGGCGATGAACAGATAGGAAAGCCCGAGCTGCTGCTGCAGGTCGCGCAGCAGATTGAGGATCTGGGCGCGGATCGATACGTCAAGCGCCGAGACCGGTTCATCGAGTACGACCAGCTTGGGCGACAGCACCAGCGCGCGCGCGATCGCGATGCGCTGGCGCTGCCCGCCGGAGAACTCATGCGGGAACAGGTCGGCCGCGCGCTCAGGCAATCCCACAAGATCGAGCAGGCGCAGAACCTGCTTCTTGACCTCGCCGGCGTCTCGCGTCCCGTTGGTGACCAACGGCTCACCGACAATCTGTCCGATGCGCATGCGTGGATTGAGCGAGGCGTAAGGGTCCTGAAACACCGCCTGGACGGACTTGCGGTAGGCTCGTCGGCCCGCCGAATCGAGTGTGCGCAGGTCGCGGCCCTCGAACCGCATCTGTCCGCCGGTCGGCTCTTCGAGCCCCAGCACCAGCTTGGCCGTCGTCGTCTTGCCGCAACCGGACTCGCCCACGACGCCCAGCGTACGGCCGGCGTCGATCGTGAACGAGATTCCGTCCACGGCGCGCACCACGCCATGATCTGCGGCCAGCAATCCACGCTTGGCCTGGAAAAGCTTGGTGAGCCCTTCGGCCTCGATGATCGGCATCAGACCGCTCCCGCCAACGTGGTGCGATTCACTTCCCGCGCCAGCCAGCAACGGGCGATTCGGCCATCGTCAATACTGAAAGCGGGAGGCGCCTCGGCACGACAGCGATCGACGGCCTGCGGACAGCGTGGTGCAAAGGAGCAGCCGCGCGGCAAAGCGGCCAGATCGGGTGGCTGGCCGGCGATCGCGGTCAGCCGTTGTTGCGGGTCGCCCATGTGCGGGATCGAACCCAGCAGCGCCCTGGTATAAGGATGCGCTGGCGCGTTGAAGATGCGCGAGACCGATCCCGACTCGACGACGCGGCCGGCATACATGACGGCAAGCTGGTCGCACATCTTGGCGACGATGCCGAGATTGTGGGTGATGAAGATCAGCGCCAGTCCGTGCGCGCGCTGCAACTCGCGCAGCAGATTCAAATATTGCGCCTGGATCGTGAGATCGAGGCTGGTCGTCGGTTCGTCGGCGATCAGGAGGCGCGGCTGGCACGATATGCCGATGGCGCCGACGATACGCTGCCGCATGCCGCCCGACATCTCGTGAGGATATTGCCTGACCCGCGTCTCGGGCGAGGGAATGCGCACCGCCTTCAACAGTTCGCGTGCCCGCGTCCAGGCCGCCGAGCGCAATGTCTTCTCGTGGATTTGGATCGGTTCGGCGACCTGGTTGCCGATCGTGAACAGCGGATTGAGCGAGGCCATCGGGTCCTGCAGGATCATGGCGATGCGCTTGCCGCGGATCTCGCGCATTTCGCCGTCGGACTTGGCCACGAGGTCCTCGCCCTCGAACAGGATGCGGCCACCGACGATGTGCGCCGCCGGTGGCAGCACCCGCAACATGGTGAGCGCCAGCGTGCTTTTGCCAGAACCGCTTTCGCCGACAATGCCCAGCGTCTCGCCGGCATTGAGGCTGAGCGATACCTCGTCGACGGCGCGCACCACCCGGGTGCCCTGGGCCGAGACGTAGTGCGTGGAGAGATTCTCCAGCCGCAGCAGCGGTTCGCGGGCCATGGTCAGAGCTGCCGCAGTTGCGGATCGAGTTTGACCCGCAGCCAATCCCCCAGAAGATTGGCCGACAGCACCATCAGCATGATGCAGCAGCCAGGGAACACGGTGAGCCACCAGTAGCCCACCATCAGCCCCTGCTTGCCGTCGGACAGCATCAACCCCCAGGCCGGCTGGGGCGGCGGGACACCGACGCCGAGGAACGACAACGTCGCCTCGGTGATGATCACGACACCAAGCATCAGGCTGCCGAGCACGGTCGCCGAGTTGATGACGTTGGGCAGGATGTGCCGCGCCATGATCGTCCACTTCGAGCAGCCGGCGACCACCGCCAGCTGCACGAATTCGCGTTCCCTGAGCGAAAGCACCTCGCCGCGGATGACGCGAGCATAGCGGGTCCAGTAGGTGACCCCGAGGATGATGACGATGTTCCACATGCTGGGACCGACGATCGCGGCAAGAAAGATCGCGAAGGTCAACGCCGGCAAGGCGAGCCATGTATCGGTGATGCGCATGATCACCTGGTCGACCCAGCCGCGGAGATAACCCGAGAGGATCCCGAGGGCGGTGCCAATCACGCCGGCGACGATCACCGCCATGATGCCCACGACCATCGACACTCGCGCGCCAAAGATGAGTCGCGACAGTACGTCCCTGCCGAGCTGATCGGTGCCGAGCAGGTATTGCGTGCTGCCGCCGCTCTGCCAGAACGGCGGCTTGAAGCGAGCCGTGAGCTTGCCGACCTCCGGATCATGCGGCGCAAGCTGGTCGGCGAAGATCGCGACCAGGGCGATGATGATGAGGATCGCTGCCGGCACGATCGGGATATCGCCCAGCCGGATCGCCCGACGGCGGGCCGCGCGAGACGGTGGAGAGGGTAGGGTGATGACATCTGCGGGCGCGCTCATCGGGTCACCTCTCCAACCGGATGCGGGGGTCAATGACGGCGTAAAGGATGTCGATGGCCAGATTGACGACCACGATCATCGCGCCGCCCAGCAACACGACCCCCTGAACCACCGGGAAGTCGCGGAAGGTGATGCCCTCGTAGAGCAGGCGCCCGATCCCCGGCCAGGCGAAGACGGTCTCCACCACCACGGCCACGTTGACCATGATGACGAGGTTGATGCCAGCCAAGGTGAGCACCGGGATCAATGCGTTCTTGAACGCGTGCTTTGTGATCACCAGCGCCTCCGGCAGGCCCTTGAGCCGGGCGAGCTTGATGTACTCGGACCCCAGGACATCGAGCATGGAAGAGCGGGTCAGCCGCATGTGCGCGGCGGCGAAATACCAGCCCAGGGCGAAGGCCGGCATGATCAGATGAAGCGGGGTTCCGGCACCGGACGACGGCAGCCAGTGCAGATAGACCGAGAAGAGAAGGATCAGGACCAGGCCGACCCAGAACGAAGGCAGCGACAGGCCAAGCAGGGCAAACACCTTCCCGGCGCTGTCCCAGAAACGGCCGACGCGCACCGCCGCAAGGATGCCGCTGGGGATGCCGATCAACAGCGAGAACACCATCGCCACGCCGGCGAGCATCAGCGAGTTCGGCAGACGCGACAGGTAGAGGTCGATGACTGGGGTCTGGTAGTAGAAGGATTGCCCAAGATCGCCGTGCGCCAGGCTCCACATGAACAGGCCGTATTGCACCCAAAGCGGCTGATCGAGACCGAACCGGTGGTGGATGGCGGCGATATCGGCCGCGCTGGCCCCCGGCTCGACCAGCAAGGCCGCCGGATCGCCGGTCACGCGGACGAAGAAAAAGATCGTCAACGACAGCAACAGCAGCGACAAGGCGCAGTAGGCAGCTCTTCGCGTGATGTATCGTGTCATGACGTCCTCAGAAGTTTGTGGGCCGCCTGTCGCCGGGTTACGTGCCTTTCAGCGTGATGTCCTCGTAGGGTGACGTGTACGGAAACAGCGGGATCCGACCGAAACTGGACTCTCCCACGCGCGATCCGACGCCGTTGATGAAGGCGAGTTGCCAGATCGGCGCGTAGATCGCCCGCTCGACCATCAGCTGCTGGATCTTGAACAGAATGGCCTCGCGCCGTGCGCGATCCAGTTCGACCGCTTGCTGCTGGTAGAGCTCGTCGATATCCGGATAGCTGCCGTAGGAGAACACGCCGCCCTTGACCAGGTGCGCTTCGATGCGGGTCGCGGCATTGCCGAAGGCGCCGGGACCCGCCTGGATGATGTTCTTGTATTTCTTCTCGCCAAATTCCTTGATGAAGGCGGCCCGCTCGACCGGTCGCAGTTTGCAGCGAATCCCGGCGGCCAGCAGGTTGTCGACCACGCTCTCGCCGATATTGGCGTACGAGGCGTCGCAGAAATAGGTGCCAGCGTCGAAGCCTCGCGGGAGGCCCGCCTCGGCAAGAAGCTGCTTGGCCTTCTTCGGGTCATACTCCGGCGCGGGCGGCTGCCAGTAGAAGTCGTATCCCTTGGGCACGATCGAGTTCCCGGTGACTTCCGAGTAGCCCAGGGTAAGGGCCTCGTTGATGCCCTTGCAGTCGATCGCAAGGCTCGCGGCCTTTCGCACCCGCACGTCGTGCCACGGTGACTTCTCGTCCCACTGGTCGGGGAAATAGAGGCAGAACGGCGCTTGCACCACGGCTGGCTTCAGCTCGAGGCCGGGCGTCTTGCGCAACTGCTCGGCAAGCTCGCCGCGCACCGAATAGGCGACGTCGATTTCACCGAGCTTGAGGGCGGCAAGGCGTGTGCTTTCGTCGGGGATCACCTTGAAGACGAGGCGCTTCACGGCCGGCTTCTTGCGCCAATAGCCATCGAACGCTTCGAGGACCAGCTCTACGCCGGGCGTGAAGGAGACGAACTTGTAGGGGCCGGCGCCGACCGGCGCCTTCTTGAAGCCGTCGTCGCCGACCTTCTCGATGTAAGCCTTCGGCACGACCCAGCCCGATCCGGTCGCCGTCGCATAGAATGTCAGGAAATCCGGCCATGGCTCCTTCAGTTGGAAGCGAACGCGGCGGGCATCCAGCGCCTCGACCGCGGCCACGCGCTCCTGCAACAGGCCATGCGCGACGCCGCGATAACGCTCGAAGGAGAATTTGACGTCAGCCGACGTCACCGGATCGCCGTTGTGGAACTTGGCGCCTTCGCGGATCACGAACTCGTAGGACTTGCCGTCCTCCGAAGCCTTGACCGATTCGGCAAGGCACGGCGCGAGCGCCATGTCCGGCATCGGCTTCACCATCGCGTCGTGCAGTGCATAGAACACCATGAACGGCGTGATGATGCCGGACGCCTCAGCGGGCTCGAACCAGGTCGGCGCGAGAGAGACGTGTACACCCCACGTCAACTGGTCGGGCGAAGCCGCCACTGCCGTGTGGGCGCCAGCCATCAAGCCGAGTCCCGTGGCGACCAAGAAGTCGCGACGGCCGAACGTAGAGATGCCGCCAGCCGGATGCGGTTCGCGGCTGATAAGACCTGAACTCATTACGCGCCTCCCTGAAGGCGCCCCGTTATTACTCGGGCTTGCGGGTACTCTAGATCAACCTCGCGCCGATGTCGCGCGCTTATCGAGCGGCAGGAGGCCGGTGACCGCTCAAACGGCGAGGCTAGGCCGCGCTAAGCCTATTCGACCAGTTCACCCAGCCGGCGGATGACGCGCGCCGGCTTGGCGGTCGCATGGGCGGGAATGCCGGCATCGAAGGGGTCGTACCAGATACCGCAAAGGCCAAGCTTCTGCGGCGCCACCACTTCCCATTCGTAATTGTCACCCACCATCCAGGCGTCGCTGGCCGCGACGCCGAGCTTTTCAAGGGCATGGCGATAGACCGCGGGCTCGGGCTTGCCCTGGCCGAACTCCCCCTCGATCTGGATGTGATCGAAGCGATGGCCAAGGTCGAAACGTTCGATTTTCTCGCGCTGCGTTGCGCCGGCGCCGTTGGTGACCAGGGCCAGCTTCACGCCTGCCTCGCGCAACGCGTCGACCGTGGCATGCGCATCGGGATAGAGGCGGTACTCCTGGCGGCGCATCTCCGTGAAGGCGTCGGCGATGCGGTCTGCGAGCGCGTCGTCGGGCCGGCCGAGGCGGGCGAGACCACGCCGCACCGAGAGCCGCCGTGCGCCCGGAATGTCGAGCCGCCACTTTGCGGCCGCCTTCGCCTCCATCCAAAACGCGCGCGCTTCCTCCATGATGGCAAGCCGCACCCGCTCGATCGAAACGGCATCATGGGCATCGAGATGGGCGGCGAAGATATGCAGCAGCCGCCTCCACGCGTCGTCCGGCTGGGCGTAGGCCCGGATCAAGGTATCGTCGAGATCGAACAGGATGGCGCGCGGCAGAACGGGCATGTTGGTCAGTTCGTGACCTGGCTGAACGAGCTCGGCGGTGGGCTGATCACCACGCTGCGGTCGCCCTGGATCTCGATCACCGCCAGAGCGCGCTGCGAACGGCCGTCCGGCAGGAAGCGGATCGGCCCGTCAACGCCGGTCCAGCCGTTCGGGCTAGTGATGGCGTCGGCAGAAACGACGCCCGATTTTCCGCGCACCAGCTGCGCGGCCAGCGCCACTGCGTCGTAGGCGAGCGTGGCCAGGCGTTCCGGCGGGCGGCCGTAGGTCGCGAGATACTTGCGCTCGAAATCGGCGCGCCGGGCGGGATCGGGCGCGGCATACCAGGCCCCGCGCAGCGAGGCATTCGAGCCGATGTTCGCCGCGTCCCATACGCCCGTGCCGATCAACTGGACCTTGCTGGTGTCGATCTCGGCAGCCTGGAGCGAAGCCAGCGCCGGGGAGAGTTGCGGCGGCGCAACCGGCATCAGGATGGCGACTTTGCTGTCGCCGGCGCCGATGTCGGTGGCCAGCCGCTTGGCGGCGCCTGTGAGATCGAGGCTGCGCGGGTCGAATTGCTCGACTCCAACGACCGTGGCGCCGCGCGCGGCCGCTTCGTCCTGCAGCGTCGCCGTCATCTGGTCGCCGTAAGCCGTGCGCGGTGCGAAGGCGGCGAAGCGCCGGATGCCCTGCGAGACCGCGTAGGCAACGACGCGACGGACCTGGGGCGGGGCGGCGATTCCCATGATCCAGACGCCCGGTTGCGCGGCCTTCTCGTCGTTGGAGAAGGAAATGACGTTGGCGCCGCCCTGTTTCACCAGAGGCGCGAGCGCACTGGCCGACGAACCGAACAACGGTCCCAGAACCAGGGCGCAACCGTCGGTACGTGCACGATTGTAGGCATCGGTGGCTGATTCGGCGCTGTCGCCGCTGTCGTAGGCGGCTAAGGCGATCTCCTTGCCACCCGAATCGAACAGCGACATCTCGGCGGCCTGTTGCATCGACCGCCCGATGCCAGCGGCACGGCCGGACAAGGGAAGGAGGAGGGCGATACGCGTCTTGCCCGACGGCGTGGTCGGTGAACCGGCCTGCGGTCCGGTCGGCTTGGCGGGAGCGGGCGTGCTAGTGTTGGGCGGTTCGGTGCATGCAGCCAGCAGGAGGGCGGCAGTGGCGAGCGCGAGAAAAGGCAAACGCATCGGCGCGAAACTCCGGCGGACAAATGCACATGGAAGGACACAACCAGTCACAAGCTAGCGAGGGGCGGGGCCCGCGTAAACCTTCGCTCGCGCCGGGGCTTCATATTGTGGCAACACCGATCGGAAACCTGCGGGACATCACGCTGCGTGCGCTGGATGTGCTGCGGGCAGCGGATTTGATCGCCTGCGAGGACACGCGAGTCTTTGCCAAGCTCGCCCATCATCACGGCATATCGGTGCCCACGATCGCCTACAGCGATGCAACGCAGGATGCAGCGGAGCCGCGCATCCTGCGTGCCTTGGATGAGGGCAAGCGGGTGGCACTGGTGTCCGACGCCGGCATGCCGCTGGTCTCCGATCCAGGTTATCGCCTGGTGCGTGAAGCCCTGGCGGCAGGTTACCCGGTGACGGCCGCACCCGGGCCGTCCGCCGTGCCCATGGCGCTCGCGCTCTCGGGATTGCCGACCGATCGTTTCTTCTTTGGCGGTTTCCTGCCGGCGAAGCCTGTCGAGCGTCGCCGGGCGATCGCCGAGGCGGGGGCGATTCCCGCGACGCTTGTATTCTTCGAGGCGCCGCATCGTCTTGCGGCTTCGCTTGCCGACCTGGCGGAACTGCTGGGCGATCGCGCCGCCGCGGTGGCCCGTGAGCTCACCAAGCTGTTCGAGGAAGTACGCCGGGCGCCGCTGGGCGAGCTTGCCGCGCACTATGGCCGAGAGCCCGAGGTGAAAGGCGAGATCGCTGTCGTGATCGGACCGCCTGGCGAGGCCGCGGCGCCGCCGGCCGAGGTGCTGGATGACGCGTTGCGGCTTGCGATGGCCGGCGCATCGGTGAAGGATGCTGCCGCGGAGGTTGCGGCAAAGTTTGGCCTCAAGCGCCGCGAGGTCTATGCTCGGGCGCTCGCGCTCAAGCGTGAAAGGGCAGGATGACCACCGAGGCGCGTCAAAAAGCTTATCGACTCGGCCACGCCGCCGAATGGCGCGCCGTCTGGCGCTTGCGACTGGCCGGCTATTCGATCCTCGCCCGCCGTTACAAGACCCGGCTGGGCGAGATCGACATCGTGGCGCGCCGCGGCGACGTGCTGGCCTTCGTCGAGGTCAAGGCGCGCGGCGAGATCGAGGCCGCGACCTTTGCGCTGCGTCGCAATCAATTCGGCCGCGTGGCGCGCGCCGCCAGCGTGTTCGTCACGCGCCATCCACAGTATGCCGCGCATTCGTTACGATTCGATGCCGTGCTGGTGGTGGGGCTGTGGCCACGTCACCTGCCCGATGTGTGGCGGGCGCCGGAGTGAGGCGTGCCTGCCGCAGCATCCGACGGCCGGCAGAATCTTGATCGGCTGCGCGCCTTGTGCGCGGGCGATGGAGCGCATCTCGATCTTTTGGAAGTCGCCCTGGAGATGGGTGCGCTGCGGCGCGATGCTCCGTTCGATCCGACGCCGTTCCGCCAGCACGTGGCGGCGATGGTCCACGATCTCGCGGACCTCGTGCGCCGCCGCGGTGCGGTGCCCGAGCGCCTGGCCGAGGTGATCGCGCAGGCCTACGGTTATCGCGGCGACAGCGAAACCTACGACGACCTGCAGAATGCCGACCTCGCGCGCGTGATCGAGCGGCGCAAAGGTTTGCCGGTGGCGCTGTCGCTTCTCTATCTGTATGCCGCGCGCGCCCTGGGCTGGGACGCGGAGGGCCTGGCCTTTCCGGCCCATTTCCTGATCCGGGTTTCGATCGACGGCGCACGCTATGTCATCGATCCCTTCCACGGAGGTGTCGTGCGCGATGCCGCCGAGCTTCGCGCCCTTTTGCGCCAGGTCGTGGGACCGCAGGCCGAGCTGCAGCCCGACCACTTCGATCCCGTGTCCGATCGCGACGTGCTGCTCCGGCTCGAGAACAACGTCCGACTGCGGCTTGCCCAACAAGGCGACTGGCCGGGAGCGGCGCGTTCGCTCGACCGCATGCTGGCCATCGCGCCGGATCGGCCGGCGCTCCTGTTCGAGGCGGGCGAGATCAACGCCCGGCTGGACAAGCGCCGCGCCGCCATTGCGGCCTTCAGCCGGTTCCTCGATGTCGAGGGCGGCCAAGGCGACCCCGCGCTGCGCCGACGCGCATCGGACCTGTTGCGGGAATTGCGCCGCGGGCTTAACTGACTGCCCGTCCCAAAGCAGAGGCCCTGATGAAGCTGACTGTCGCTATCCAGATGGATCATGTGTCGACCATCGACATCGACGGCGATTCGACCTTCGTGCTGGGGCTCGAGGCGGAGCGGCGCGGCTACGAGGTCTGGCACTACACGCCGCCGGAACTGATCTTTCGCGACCGCAAGGTGATGGCGCGCGCCCAGCCGATGAAGCTCCGGCGCGAGAAGGGCAACCACTTCACGCTGGGCGCATCGGAGATGCGCGATCTCTCGACGTTCGACGTGGTGCTGCTGCGCCAGGACCCGCCGTTCGACATGTCCTACATCACGACCACGCATCTCCTCGAGCACGTCCATCCCAAGACGCTGGTCGTCAACGATCCGGCGAGCGTGCGCAACGCGCCGGAAAAGCTGTTCGTCACCCATTTCGATAACGTGATGCCGCCGACGCTCATCTCCGCCGACGCGCGGGCATTGCGCGAGTTCCGCGACGAGCACAAGGACATCATCCTGAAGCCGCTCTATGGCAACGGCGGCGCTGGCGTCTTTCGCTTGAGGCCCGGCGACGAGAATTTCGCCTCACTGCTCGAGATGTTCTCGCAGCGCAGCCGAGAGCCCGTGATCGCGCAGCGCTACCTGCCCGAAGTGCGGCAGGGCGACAAGCGCATCATTTTGATCGACGGCAAGGCGGTGGGCGTGATCAATCGCGTGCCGGCCGAGGGCGAGGCGCGCTCCAACATGCATGTCGGTGGCAAGGCGGTGAAAGCCGACCTCACCAAGCGCGACAAGGAGCTCTGCGAGACAATCGGACCCGAGCTCAAGCGGCTCGGACTGATCTTCGTCGGTATCGATGTGATCGGCGACTATCTCACGGAGATCAACGTCACCTCGCCAACCGGACTGCAGCAGATCAACCGTTTCGACGGCGTCTGCCTCGAGGCCCAGATCTGGGACTGCATCGAGGCACGCTATCAGGCAACGCGGGGGATCAAGGCATGATCCGGCGGGCGTTCCTGGCGCTGGGCCTGGCGGCGATGGCGATGCCTGCGATGGCGCAAGGCATCGAGTCCCTGATTGAGAAGCCGCTGGTCAAGGCGGTGCGCGACGGCGACATCGACAAGGTTCGGCACGCCTTGCTGAAGGGCGAGAGTCCCAACCAGACCGACGCGTCAGGACGGTCGTTGCTACTGGTGGCGACCAACGCAGGCCAGGTCGACATCGTCGACGCCCTGCTCAAGGCCGGCGCCGCCGTCGACGTCACCGATAGCGACGGCTACACGGCGTTGATCCGCGCGGCGTCGCAGGGCGACGACGCTATCGTCGGCATGCTGTTGAAACGTCGCGCTCGGGTCAGCGTTCAGACCCGCCAGGGGCTGACCGCCTTGATGGCCGCAGCGCGCGCCGGATCGGCGGAGTCCTGCCGTATGCTGCTCGACGCCAAGGCCGATCCCAACCAGGCCGATTTCACCGGGCGCACCGCGCTCGCCTACGCCCGGCAGAACAATCGTGGTTCGATCGAGTCCATGCTGCGCAAAGCCGGTGGCCGCTGATGAGCCCTGCCGCCAAGGCGGCGCCGATCCGGATCACCGGCACGCTCTGGCTCGATCCCGACGAGATACAGGAGAGTTTCGTCCGTGCCGCCGGTCCGGGCGGCCAGCATGTCAACAAGAGTGCGACGGCAGTGCAGCTGCGCTTCGACGTGCGCCGCTCGCCGTCGCTTCCCGACGATGTGCGATGGCGGCTGGAGCGGCTGGCGGGCAGCCGGCTGACGCGCGAGGGCGTGCTGGTGCTCACGGCGCAAAGCGAACGCAGCCAGAAACGCAATCGTGAGGAAGCGCTGGCCCGGCTGGTGGCCTTGATCCGCGCCGCGGCGCGTCCGCCCGTTCCGCGCAAGGCGACCAAGCCGACCAAGGCCAGCAAGCGGCGACGGCTCGACGACAAGAAGCGGCAGGGCGCGCTGAAATCGCTGCGCCGCAGTCGGCCCGATCTCTCCTGACGGCCGGCGCATCGAACAAATCTACTGGGTCTTCAGCGCTGCAGCGAGGGCGCGCCCGGCATCGAGAATATGATCGCTCAACAAGCGACAAGCGAGGTCGGTTCGCTTGTCCTTGATCGCTTGGAGGATGGCGCGGTGCTCGTCGTCCGAGCGTGCGTGCCACTCCAGACCTTGCCACGTCGCAAACATATGTCGTGCGCTCGCACGATGGAGGTCCGCGATTGTCGCGAGAAGCCGAGGCAGGCGACTTGGAGCTGTCAGCGCCTCATGGAAGCGCCGATTGACCGCCTCCCAGGACGCAACGTCGGACTCTTTGGTCCCGCTATCCAATGCCACCTGTACGTGTTCGAAATCACTCGGTTGAAATCGAGGGATCGCGCGGCGTAGCGCAAGAACCTCGAGTGCCGCCCGCATTTCAGTGACTTCGATGACATCACCCGGATCGAGTGGCGCCACACGCACACCCTTTCGGGGCTCGGTGACGACGAGACCTTGCGCGTCGAGCCTGCGGAATGCCTCGCGCACAGGAACGTGGCTTGCGCGGAACGCGTGAGCGATCTGGTCCTGCCGTAACCGCTCTCCGGGCTTCAGTTCGCCGGAAACGATTTGACCCGCCAGGACACGGGCAATTTGCCCGGCCAATGACCGATCATCCTCTTCTAAGGGCTCTTGCGCTGACATCGGTGACAAATTATAGATAATCTATAATAGTTGAGAGTGGCGATGAAGCATACCCGTCCCGAGCGTTTACGGCACGTCGCCGGCATCGGCGTCGACCGCATGGGCTCGATCGCGGATGCATCCGGTCGGGATTTTCTGCGGCTGGAAAACCTCGACACCGACATGCCGCCCGACCCTGAAGCCATTGCGCGGACCAAGGCGGCGGCAGAACGAGATTCCGACAACAGCTATCTCCCGTTCGTTGGCCAGGATGAGTTGCGAGCGGTGGCCGCTCAGCATGTGTCGACCCTGTCGGGGGTAGCCTACGCGTCCAGAAACTGCGTGATCGCCCCTGGAGGCCTCGCCGGAATCCTCAACGCGTTGCTCGCCACCATAGAGGTGGGAGACGAGGTCATCGTCACTGACCCGACCTACGCCGGTCTTCTCAATCGCGTGCGTTTGGCGGGTGGAGTGCCACGCCAGATTCCATTCCTATTCACTCCGGGAGAGACATGGCGTCTCGACCGAGACGCTCTCAGGGCAGCGGTCGGGCCGAAAAGCCGTGCCATGCTGCTCATGTCGCCTTCAATGCCAAGCGGCGGCGTCCTCGACCGGGACGACTGGGCGCTCGTCGCTGAACTCTGCGTTCGCAACGACCTACTGCTAATCGTCGACAGCGCCATGGAGCGCCTGCTGTTCGACGGGCGTCGCGTGCTGCATCCCGCAGGTCTGCCAGGCATGGCCGAGCGCACCGTGACCGTTGGCGCAGCGTCGAAGGAGTTGCGCATGATCGGCTGGCGCGTTGGCTGGACGGTAGCGCCTGACTGGCTGATGCCGGATCTTGTCGCGGTTTCGCTGGCCAATTGTGTTGTGCCCGTGGGAATCGCACAGTCCGCCGCTGCCGTGGCGCTGACAAGATCATGGGAGACGTTGCCGGCATACGTCGACGAACTGCAGCGGCGACGAGACACGGTGATGGAGGAGCTGCGTGGCCTGCCGGTTGGAAAGCCGGCGGGAGGCTGGTCTTTGCTTCTTCGCGTCTCCGACTTCGATCTCGATGGCGCGTCGATGTCCGAGCGGCTGCTTGCGCAAGGTGTCTGCGCAACGGGTATGTCGGGATGGGGCGTCACCCATGGTTCTCAGTTCATCCGATTTGTTTATGCAAACGAGCCCGTGAGTCGATTGCGCGGCCTGGGCGCCCGCGTGCGTGCGGCTCTGGCCAAATAGCATCGGACAACGCGGCCGCGCCGCCGCTCAAGTTCGCGCACCTCAAATCTGCACACGGGGGACGATATGTTGCGCAGACGGGAATGGCTCATCGGCTCCGGTGCAATGGCGACGGTCGGCCCGACCCGAGCGGCAACGCCCACCGAAGTCTTGAGTGCCGACATTCGACCGCTTTCAATTGCAATGGGTCCGCGCCGCGGGCTCGTGCTCGATATCGTCAGTGAGGCATTCAAATCGATCGGCGAGGACGTTCGATTTACTTTTCTTCCCTTTCCGGAAGCGCTGAAGCGTACGCAAGCGGAGAGAGGCAAGATGATGGCGCCGCTCGCACGCTCGCCGCAGCGCGAAGCGGACTACGCATGGATCGCGAAGATCATCGACGTACCCCAGGCCATGGGTACATTGGCGGGAAAGCCGGTTGTCGACTTGGACGCAGCCCGACAGTTGCGGCGTGTGGGAGTCGTGCGTGCTGGTGTGCAGGAGAGCTTCCTGCGCGAGCAGGGTTTCACCAACCTTGTTCTTTTCGATAGTGCCGCCGAGATCGCAAAGGCGCTGGCGAGCAACGCGATCGATGCGTGGTACGCGACAGCTACGGAAATCGTCCTCCAGTTCGACGCGCTTGGACGGTCCCGGGATGTGCAGGTTGGGCCGCCGTTGCAGGTTGCGCCTGTATGGCTGGCCAGCAACAAAGATGTCACGGGTGTCCCGGCGAGGCAGCTCCAGGCAGCCATCGTTGCCCTCGATGGCGCCGGCGTTGTGGAGCGTATCTACCGGTCGTATGTGCCGCGGTAGCCAATCAAAGCGTCGAACGAGGAGATCTCCATGTCGCCTTCACCTTCACTTATCTCGGCGACGGTAAATTTCGATCAGCTGGGTTCGGTGCAACGCGGCTGTCTTCGCGTTCCCTTTTCCCACGACCGTTCGGCCTATGGGCACATCCCCATACCCGTCTGGGTGGCGCAACGCGGAAGCGGACCGACTGTTCTCTTGACCGGCGGCGTTCATGGCGACGAGTACGAAGGCCCGATTGCGCTCATGCGCCTCATTCAGGATTTTCCCATCGAAAAACTCAGCGGCCGGATCATTGCAATTCCCGCCCTCAACTATCCCGCTTTCGCGGCCGCGACCCGGACATCTCCGATAGATCGTCTGAACCTGAACCGTTGCTTTCCCGGCAGCCGGAATGGTTCGCCGACGGACATGATTGCCCATTACGTCGAAACCGAATTGTTGCCCCGCGTCGATTACTGCTTTGACTTCCATGCCGGCGGGTCGTCGCTGAATTACCTGCCCACACTGATCGTCGCGGATCGCCCCAAAACCGATGCGCGCCGCGCCGCCATCGACAAGCTTGTCGAGGCCTTTGATCCGCCGCGCGTTCTTTACATGGACATGCTGGGTGAAGATCGCGTGATCTCGGCGGCCGCCGAGCGGCATGACGTTTGCTTTCTGACCGGGGAGTTCGGTGGCGGCGCCGCGGTCAACATCGAGGGGCTCGAGATCGTACGTGGAGGCATCGCTCGCATGCTCAGCGCATTGGGTATGCTCTCCGATGTCGAAGGATACGGTCGGCCCGGTGATCGTCGGCCTATAAGACGGCTCTCTGTCAAAGGCGCCGAACACTACATATTCGCGTCGCGGGCGGGAATTTTTGAGCCGCGCTTCAAGCTCGGTGATGATGTTCGCGAAGGGCAAGTTGCAGGATACATCCACGATCCCTCCGTACCTTGGCAAGCGCCGGAAGAAGTTCGGTTTGCCGGCAATGGCAGTGTCCTTTGCATTCGGACGTTCGCACAGGTTTCCGGCGGTGATTGCCTCGGACACCTGGCAAGTGAGGACGCCTGATCGTCGACAAGATCGAAGTTAGTTACGGTTCCTGAAACGCGCGTTGCCCAAGCCCGTGCCGATGGTGAACACCCCCCAGCGGCGCGCCTCCTCCATGTTGCCGGCCTCGCTCAGGCCCTGAACAACGGCATCGTTGTGGATGACGAAAAGCGGCTCGTGGCCATTGATGAGGGGAAGCTGTTCTGCGAGCGCGCCAGACAAATTGAAATCATGTTCCTGCCAGTCGCCCGGCAGATTTTGTGCACCTTTTTCAATCGTTCCGTCACGCGTGATGACGCCGGGACACCCTATGGCGACAAAAGGTGCCATACGCAGCTTTTCTTCGCCGGCTTGCTTCACCAGCTTTTCAATCATTTCCGCTATCCGTGCGACGGCATCGTCGCGACTTGGCTTGTCGTCTTTGTGTCGCCAAAGCGAAGATTTCCAGACGCCCGACTTGGTGATGTCGCCCTTCTTCATTTTGAGCTTGATGATGCCGACCCGGAGGTTCGTGCCGCCAATATCAACGGCGATGGTGGCGTCGTGACCGTCCAGTATCCACGAAGGCGCAAGCTCGAGTCCGCCGAGAAGCCCCGCCTCATCGGGATGATTGGTAATCGGGGTCATTTCAATTTTGAAACCCTTGTCCTTCAAAAGGATCAGGGCGCGGCCTATTGCAAGCGTGCCGATATGGCTGCCGCTGAGCCCGCCGCCGACCACAATGTGCTCCGTGTCCTTCCACTCGTCGAGCATCAGGAAGCGCGCCGCAACCGTGGCAAGTTCGTTGGAGAATTCCTCGACAGCGGTATGGACGAGAGCGGCGGCAAGCGGGTCTTCGCTTTGGAGGTACTTGTCGATTTGAGATTTGGTGAGGCTGTAGGTCGGTGTTCCGTCGAATGGATCGTCGCCCTTGGCAGCAATTTCTTTTCGCCATCGATCGAGAATATCCCGGAATGCGCCTTTGCTGGCGCGGTCGCCCAGGAAGCCCTCCTTGTCCTTCAGTTCCTCGTTATAGGCATCGACGATCACATGCGGAAGAATGTTCGCCCCGTGTTGAATGATGGCCGGCAGTTTGACCTTCTTGTCTTTCGCCATGGTCTTGTCGCCCTCTGCGCATCACAACACTGCCCGCATCACAACGCGTGGAGTGCCTGCCCGTTGCCTCCAACAGCGAGAAGCGCAACGGCTGCGATATGGCTGCGTTAAAGACCAGCTACATCTCCTTGGAGCCGATGAAACTCGTCCTTCTCGACCGGGATGGCGTCGTTGTGGTCAACCGCTCGACGAACATCAAACAGCCGTCCGACCTGGCGCTGATCGATCGCGCGTCGGAAGGTATCCGAAGGCTCAATGGTGCAGGCTATGCCGTCGCGATCTGTACGAACCAGCCGGAGGTCGGACGCGGGGCGATGAGCCAGGCCCAGCTCGAAATTGTTCATGCCGCACTCGAGAAACGTCTCCGAGAGGGCGGCGCCGTCATCGACCGCGTGTTCAGCTGCACGAGCTTTCGCAAATGTCCGCGCCGGAAACCAGCGGGCCGCATGCTTGAGGAGGCCCTTGCCCATTATGGAGCGCGAGCGGCCGATACGCCGTTCGTCGGCGACCAGGCGGATGATCTCAAGGCCGCTTTTCACGTCGGTTGCCGCCGCATTCTCGTAAAAACTGGTCTCGGTACAAAGGCGCTTGCGGCGGGTCTTCCTGGTTATCTTAGCCCTTTTGTGATCGCCGCCGACCTGTTTGCCGCCGCGCTCGGCATCATCGATGGCAGGAGCTGAGCATAAGCGCGCTTATCGAGGACGCTACGGCGATGCGGAAAGGCGCATCGCCGTAGCGTAGAGCTCTACCAATAGGTCGGCGCCCCGTAGTATTTGTCCACGGAGCGGCCGTAGTCTGGCGTCCAAACGAAGCTCTCGTAGTCGTCCATTGTCGGTGCCTTCTCGAGCATCTGCTTGTCGAGATTGACGACAAATCCTTCCTTTCTTTCGTCGTAAGTAAGGGCTGACCACGGAAGTGGATGCTGTTTCTCGCCCATCCCTAGAAAGCCGCCAAAAGACATGACTGCGTAGATGACTCTTCCGGTCTTCTTGTCGAGCATGATGTCGTCCACGGTGCCAAGTTTCTCGCCGGCACCGTTGTAGACATTCGTGCCATTGACCTTGTCTGATGCAATCAGGGAACCGGTCGTAATTTTGGTGACGTCCGCCATCGTAGCCTCCTTGTGTTGGTGAGGGCGCTCGGCGCGCCGTATCACCAACAACGCCGCGTTCTGATGACGAGTTCCGGCGGAGTGTCGTCACGCGTTGTGTCCACTAGTGCACGTACGCCGCTGCGATCGAGCTTATCGGGTTGCCTGGGCTGTGCTGACTTCTGGTTGGACGCCGCGCTGCAGCGCATCGGCGAACAGCCGGTATTTGACCGAATCGACCGACAGTTCTCGGCCCCAATTCACGAGGTCGCCCCAGGGATCGTTCAACTTGCCGAGGCCTGAAACCACCGCAACCACCGTTCCGATCTCGATACGATGGTCGACGACGAACAAACCGCCTACCCCGAGTGCGATCGCAACGGCGAGATAGTGCAAGAAGTTCATGGCGAGGTTCATGCTGAACTTGATTTTGTAGATGCCCATGTTCAATCGGAAGATACGCTCGATGCGCTCGTTCTCCGGTACGCCTTGCTCGATGATATCTCCGCCGACTCGACGGACGGTGCGGATACGGGCAGCCGCGCGGCGATTGATTGCCCGCTGCATCGGCGGCACGAAAAGCATCTGCGGCCCGAGATAACCCAGGCTCAACAGCAGGGTCCAAGGTTCGAGATAGGCCATATAACCGACCACGCTCACGAGAATGCCAAGCTGCATCAGCGGTTCGGAGATCGCTATGCCGACGAAGCCGCCGATCGGCTCGACCTCGGCAACGACCATTGCCGCATGGGTTCCGGTTTCGCCGTTGTCCTTGACTGGTGTTGGTTCGGTCCCGTCCATCTCGCGCAAGGTCTTACGCAAGGCACGGACAGAGGTCTCGCTGACCCAACCGCGATAGATATTGAGCGCGAGCTTGAGGGCCTGCTCGATCAAGGCCACGGCGGCATAGGCTATTGCGAGCCAGATGATCTTCTTGGTCGTGCCGCTTTTGATCGCATCGTCGACGATGTGGCGCTGCAGCTCCAACGGCACCGAGCTCAGGCCAAAAACGCCCGCCGCCAGCGCGGCGAGGCCGATTTGATGCCGACCTGAGCAACGAACCACATAGCCCATCAACGTCCGAGGCAAGGCCGGACATTCCATTTCAATGGAACGTCGCCGTTTGGCAGGTGTTCCTTCATCGATGCTCTCAGTCGCAGCTCCCCCGGTCGGCGAGCAGGATTTGCAAAGGTTTCGGCGAGGGCATGCCCAATCGTTGCCGAAGTCTCGGAGATCATTCTGGGTAGCCTCCGCGCGCGTCGGCGGAACTGCTTCTGCCGCAATGTCGTTTCCCTGCCATGGCACGCGCCGCGAAAATAGCTGCCTGGTCTGCAGGCGTCCTCGTCGTAGTCATCGCTGTTGCTGCGGCGGCAATCTATCTCTTTGCCACCTCCACGTGGGTCCGCAGCCAGCTCGAAGGCCGTGCGAGCGCCTATTCCGGCCGCAAGACGACCATTGGCGACATTACGATCGACTGGGGTACCACGACGCATGCGCATCTGATTGATGTGCAGGTGGCCAATTCAGACTGGGGCAAAGCCAAATACATGCTGAAGGTTAAGGAGGTCGACCTCGACATCCGCCTGTGGCCGCTCCTGCACGGCGATTTCGTGCTGCCTCATCTCACGCTGCGCAAGCCTGAGATTTACGTCGAGCGCAACGACAAGGGCGAAACGAACTGGGATTTGGGCCAAAGCCCGATTGCCGCTACCGCTGCGAAGACCGTTGCCCCGAAAGAACGTCATGAGACGCCCCTCGTCGGCCAGCTCGAAATTGAGAATGGGAAAGTGGGCTATAGCGACCCCGGTCGAAAGCTCGAACTCAACGGTACGATTTCGACCGCGACGGGACAGGCGGGCGGGCAGCCCGAAGCCAAGCTCGATCTCGCGGGACGACTGGAAAACCAGCCACTCGAAGCGCATTTCGTCGGCGGTTCGGCGCTGATGCTGCGAGAGACGGATAAACCCTACCCGATCGATCTCGAGGTCACCTACGGCGCCACGAAGCTCACAACAAAGGGAACGCTGAACGACCCCATTCAATGGAAAGGGGCAGACGTTCAGATCGAGCTTGTCGGCCAGAATCTCGCGGATATCTACCCGCTATTGGGTATCCCGGGCCCGCGCACGTCCCCGTATCGGATTACCGGTCGTCTCGATCGCGAGCCAGGCATCTGGAAGGTGACGAACTCGGTCTGGCATGTGGGCGACAGCGATCTTGCCGGCGATATCGCCATCGACGAGCGGCAGACACCGTCACATCTCACGGCGCGACTGATTTCGCAGCATCTCACTTTTGCGGATCTCGCGCCGCTGATCGGTGCGTCGCCGGGCAAGCGCGGAAATGTTTCCCAGCAGCAGGCCGCGACAGAGCGCCAGCTCGAGGCCGAGGGTGACCTGTTCCCGAACGTGCCGCTCAATGTGGAGCGGCTGCGCGCCATGAACATGGATGTGTCGCTCGAAGCCAGGCATGTCGTTGCGCCGTCCTATCTTCCTGTGACGGCGCTGGCCTTCAGCGTTCACGTCGAGAACGGCGTCGCCGCGGTCCAACCTCTCAACCTGATGGCCGCCGGCGGGAACATCGGCGGATCGATACGAGTCGACGCACACACCGATACGCCCGACGTTGCTACAAATCTTTTGCTCAAGAATCTCGATTTTGGCGCCTTCTTCCGCGGCTCGCGCTTTTTCGACAGCACCAAAGGCAAGATCCAAGGGCGCGTGGCGCTCGCCGGCACCGGCCGATCGCTGGCCCAGGTCATGGGGACGTCGAGTGGACATATTGACCTCGCCATGGAGGGCGGATCGGTCAGCGATCTGATGGTGAGCCTGGCAGGCCTGCAGGTTGTCGATGCTCTGGTGCTCTATGTCACTGGCGATCATCGTATACCCATCCGCTGCGCTCTCGGTCGCCTCGACTTCAATCGCGGCGCTGTGACATTCGACAGGACGGTGCTCGATACTCAAAAATCGGTGCTGCATGTCGAAGGCGGGGTGGAGCTCAAATCGCAGACGGTAAACGTTGTGGTCAACGCGCAACCGAAGAAGTTCGATCTGCTGGACCTGCACGGGCCCGTTACGATCCAGGGCAAGATCCGCAAGCCAGCGATCACGATCAAGGTTCCGATTCCACATCCGGTGATCGGCGATGCCAAGGACATCGCTTGCAGCGCGCTCACCGACCAGTTGCTCTCCGGCAAGCCGTGATGCCCGGTCACACGCGATGCTTTACCGTGCAAGCGATGAATCGCGCTTCGTCACCGGCTCCGAGTTGGTAATCCGTGCGGCGGCGTATGGTGCCTTCGGCGTGAGAGCTCTCGGCATATCGCATTGCGGGCGGGTGCCTCTCGGCGCCTAGGCGGCATCGCCTTTCAGCATTACCCTCCTTCGACAATTCGAGGGAGCGGCCATGACCAGTCTCAAGCGCGATGAGATCACTGGCACGCGGCGCCAGGCGCCGACCTACGAGGTTCTTGTCGAAGACATCAAGGCGCTTGGCGTCGAGCAGGTGTTTGGCCTGATGAGCGACGATACCGCCGTGTTCGCCACGGCGCTCGACAGCGCCGGCATCCGCTTCTACGGCGCGCGACACGAGAACAATGCCATCGCCATGGCCGAAGGCTTCGCCTATGCGACGGCCGGCCTTGGTGTGGCGGTGATCGGAAGAGGACCG
>Ga0081455_10001687_pt1 | contig 26766 bp, 23 predicted proteins | sample TabmetS3T2R1_FD_70207 | JGI IMG/M metagenome (GOLD analysis project Ga0081455, IMG submission 70207) | Tabebuia heterophylla rhizosphere microbial communities from the University of Puerto Rico - S3T2R1 | ecosystem: Host-associated > Plants > Roots > Rhizosphere ...
AATTTCCACGAAGGCATCGGCCCCGAGCGCAAGGCCTCCCGTCTGCGTTTCCTCTTCCACCGTTGGGCGAAGCCGCTCGAAAGTCTGAAGGGCGTGAAGATACTGACCAGTTACGACCCGAAACAATCGTGCGGACTGGCCCTGGTCGACGTCGAGGGCGTTGATCCCGTGAAGTTGTCCGGTTACCTGTTCGACCAGTATCGGATCATCACTACTCCGATCAAACATCCGGAGTTCCAGGGCCTGCGCGTCACGCCCAACGTTTACACCACACTCGGCGAAGTGGACTTGTTCGCAGAGGCTATGAAGCGCGTGGTTGAAAAAGGCCTGCCCTCCTGATTTTTGATTGCGGATTGCGGATTATGATATTGCTGAAAATCTCTTACAAATTGCGCGCGCATCACGTCGTCGAATACGACCGGGCGTTCGCCGAGCGGACGCTGCCGCTGATCCGCGAGCACGGATTCAGGTTCTGGGGCATCTGGCGCAGCGTCGTCGGCGACGCGCAGGAATACCTGGAGCTATGGGAATTCGATTCGATCGCAGAGTTCGACGAAAAATGGCGTAAGCTCGCGTCCGATCCGCGGCTGCAGGAGATATTCAAAGTCACCGGCCCAATGGTCGAAGACGAAAGGCTGACGCTGTTTGAACCGTCATTGCCCGGAGAGGCGATGATATCAATGGAGCGGTGATTACTTCTGCCCTATGCCCGATAATTATGGCGATGGTTTGCCAGAACGAATCAGGCCGGACCTGTCCAACCTACAGCGGTCATCGTTCAGGTCGCGCTTCTGAAGCAGCCGTCGCCGAAGGGCGAAGCGCCCGGTAGCCATTTCTCGTTTTGATCGTAACTTTGCCGGCTTTTGCCTTTCCACTGGAACTCAGCTCAAGGCTGATGCGCCGGAAACTGCCATCGAAGTTGGAGTTCTCAGGATAGTATCCAATCGTGTAACTAGAGCGAATAAGACCAGCCAGTTTGATGAGCAGTTCGTCGCCCTTTTCCGGCTTTCCAGTAAGGATAGAGCCGCCAGTCTGGGCGACAAACTCCTCAATCATGCCACCGTTGCGTCGCCTCTTGCCTTCTTTACTTATCCCCAGTTTAGAAAGCAGGCCGGGACTCGGTGAATATCCGTCATTTTGACACAAGCCGTATACTGTCGTTCCGGTCTTTTCGAGGAATTCGTTGACTTCGGCAGCAGTGTGCTCATGTTCTTCGTTCATCAAATCGGGGTATGCAATGACAATTACAATTTTGCGTCGTCCGGGCGAAGCTTTTTTTTCAAGATACTGCGCAGCTTGATAAACTGCCTCACCGATACGGGGGAAATAACGATACCCGTTGGACGAATACTGAGGGCGCTTGAGCATGAGCGCATGGGAGAAGTTAGTCCTGTCTTCAAGCCAGCCAGCAATAACATCTTGATCTCTTGTGAGGGGCTGCGTGAGAACGACATCATACACCCAGGCCATCAATGCGATTTCGGGGTCCTCGCCAAGTCGTCGCAGAGCCTCGCGACTTCGCCGCAACTCATATTCGGGCATACCCCAAGTGTCGCAATACCCTCCCTGAACGAGAATGACGACAGAGAGCGGCTGTCCTTCCTTGACCAGACTGATTTGTTGCTGTTTGCCATCTTCGCGTAGCAGGAAGTCGGTTATGCCTAATCCCTTTACTACAGTCGCATCTTTGGCGTCAAAAATCTGAGCCCAAGTGATGACGAGATCAGTGTTAATAGTAAAAGGATTTCTCGGATGTTCTGGTTGCTGCGCCTGAATCGGCTCGCCTGCGGCAAACAGTGAGAACAACGCGATTGTGATTGTCGTCAACGATGCGATTTTCATAACAATCATCCTCTCTAACGAACAGGCCAACCAATAATGGCTGGCCTGTTCGTTCTTGGGGAGCAATCGCGCCCGAGTGACGCCGCATATGCCGCTATTGATTATTGGGCCTTCGCGTAGGCGCTGAGCGTTCCGGCTGGCTTGGCGGAGAGCTCTCGCGCGCGGGAGGCGGCGACGAAGGTTTTGCGGGGGCGGGAGGCGGCGACGAAGGACGCTCCGGCGCGCGCGCCGGGGCGCTTTGAGGCGGCGGCGATGATGGCCGCTCGACGCTTCGCTGCGGCGAGTTGTCGCGCGGCGGCGGGTCAGGCCGGCGCGTCTCTCGTTGCGGCGAATTGTCGCGCGGCCGGTCATCTCGGCGCATCTCTCGCGGCGGCGAGTTGTCGCGTGATGGCTGGTCGGCCCGGCGCATCTCCCGATGCGGGGCTTGATCATGATCCGCTTCGCGCCGCTCGTTACGCTTCCCCTCCGGCGAATCGTTACGTCGCGGAGTTTCATCGTTTCGCGGAGGCGAACTGTCGCGCGGCGTGTCGGGCCGGCGCGTCTCTCGATTTGGAGCCGGATCGTGAGGCTCTTCGCGCCGCTCGCCGCGCTTCCACTCGGGCGGACCGTCACGGCGCGGGCCGTCATCGGATCGCCTTTCATTGCGCGAAGGCGCCTCATCGCGCGTCGGATTCTTGTTTTCGTTGTCGCGTTCGATTACGCGTTCAGACCGAGTACGGTCTCTATCTCTCGGCTCTCTTGGCTCTTTTGACTCCCCTGACTCCCGTGGACGCGGCGCCGGCGCGTCCACGCGCTCAGGCCGTTTGTAATCGGGCATGCGCGAAGGCCGATCGATCCGTTCGTTTGGAATGCGCGAGGGCGCTGACCGGTTCGGATCGCCGCCTTGTCCGACCGGCGCAGGCGACGTCTTGCCGTCGCGCGGCCTGCTTTCACGGATCTGGCGCCAGGCGGACGGCGTGGGGCCAGCCGGGGTTCGGCGAAATACAATTGGCGCTTCGATCCTGCGCGCGAATCTGCCGCGAGTGACCGCGTCGGAGCGCGTCGGGGCGATTTGCTGCAGCGGCTTCAGGTCTTCATTTCGCACGAAAGCCGGCGCGGCGAAGTCCTTATCGCGGCCTCGTCCGCCGTCCCTATCGCCGCGAAGATGCGCGATTAGCTCTCCCCTGGGAGCGCTCAGCGCGTCACGCGAGACCGCCGCTCGGCCGCCGGCGAACCTGCGCGCGTCCATCCCGCTCACCGCCCCCGGCGCGCGAAAGTTCCCGAGCGCTTCGAGGCGTGGCGCGTTGTCCTTCGGCCCGTAATGCCGATCGCGCGGCCCGAGCGGGCACCAGCCTAAATATCCGTAGCGCCCGTCGCGGAATCCCTTCCAATAACCATCGTAATACCCGTCGCGATAGCCGCGGTTGTAACTGCCTCCCCATCCGAAGAAGACCACGTGATGCGGCCGCCAGCGCCAGGCGAGACTCGGACTGACATTAACGACATTGACGACATTGACGACATTGACGACCGGCGCCCAACACCAACGATCGCGCACGTAAGCCCACCGGCCGTAGTGATAAGGCGCCCAGCCCCACGGCTCGTATGAAACCCACGTCCAGCCGTAGGACGGAAACCATCGCCAATAACCGTCGCGATAAGGGGCCCAGTCTGCGGCGACTCCGCGCGGACACCACATCCGGCCGTATTCGGGCGTATCGATCCATTCGCCGTAATTGTCCAGGTCGTAAACGCCCGGAACCGCGGCCGGTACGTAACGCGCGCTGTTAGACGAATCCACGGCGGAGAAGAGGCCGTTGTCGCGGTCCTCGTTCCACCGATCCCAATCGTCTTTATCTTCGAGTCCGCTGAGTTGGTAAAGATCGTCGTGGCCCTCGACAACGACCCTCTTGCCCTTTTTAACGACTACCGTACCGATCTCCTGGCCATAGACCTCGGCCTGTCCCTGGCGGACGATGACCTCGGTCGAGCCGTCTTCGTTGACGTTGATGCGGTAAACGCCCTCTTTGACGAAGGTCACGGCGACGGTCGGCGTGTCTACTTCGAAATAGAGCGGGTCGTTGATTCCGGCGTCGTTCGCATCAACGACCTCGAACTGGCGTTTGTCGAGGCTGTCGATTCGGAAATAGGCCGAGCCTATGGGCAGCGCCATCTGAATCGCGCCGGGGCTGAATTGTGTGAAGCGAAGGTTGGTGTCGCGCGAGATGCGGACGACGTTACGCCCGCTGAGTTGGATTTCGGCCCTGCCGTCCGAGCCGCTGTAAATCTGATCGTTTTCTTCTAGTGGCAGGTTGAGAGTCGCGTCAAACCAGTCTTTTCCTGAGTCGCCTGAGCTGTTGGATCGCTGATAACTGACTTCGCCATCGACAAGGCTGATTCGAGCGACGTGAAAGATGGGGTCGTCGGCCAGCGCCAGCGAACAGAGCGCGACTAAAAACAGGACTGCTGTCGCTGCCGGCCGCGCCGGCCCTGTTAGCCCTGCTAAGTGGATGCGGCGGCGAGGGAGCTTACCCGGAGCCTTTTGAAATATCGTCATAATCACCTCCGCGCAGTTTCGGGTTCGGCCCGAAATTGTTATTCGTGACTTTGTAGGCGAGAGAAAGAACATAAGGGGACTGTCTCTGCAACACAGCAAGCTTTATGCCGCCCCACGGGATCGCCTTTTGATCGGGGGGGGGCTGATTTTCGGAGACTTCGCCCGATTGAAATAGTTATCGTAATCGCCCTTCTACACGATATGGCATGCCGCCCATGCAAAATCGTGCGGCTGAGATTCGTTATCACTATGTACTTAGCGTTCGGAGCCTTGACTGAAAACTCTCAGCAGCAAAGAATGCGCCTGTTCATGCTTCAACTTCTTTGCGCGAGGACCCTCCACCTTCAACGCGGAACGGCTCTTTACCGTAGCGTTTAGGTGTAGTGGCCGCTTCGCTATTCCGAATCAACCTACAACACGTCAACAACTTTGGTGATGCCTATGAAGACCAAGCTGACCGACCGTCGTGATTTTCTCAAAGCGTCTGCCGCCGCGACTCTGTTCCCGGCGCCTTTCGTCCGCGCTCAATCCAAAGACAAAAAATACCGGACCGCGCTCATCGGCAGCGGATGGTGGGGAATGAACATACTGCGCGAGGCGATGGCCGCGGGCGAATCGACCGTCGTCGCGATCTGCGACGTTGACGAAAACCAGTTGGCCCCGGCCGCGGCCGAGGTCGAAAAACTCTCCGGCGATCAACCGAAAAAATACAAGGACTACCACGAAATGCTTCAGAAGGAGAGGCCGGAGATCGTGATCGTCGGCACGCCCGATCACTGGCACGCGCTCAACATGATCGCCGCCGTCAACGCCGGCGCGCACGTCTATGTAGAGAAGCCCATCGGCCACACAATCAAAGAGGGGCGCGCGATGGTCAACGCCGCCCGCGCCGCCAACCGCGTAGTGCAGGTCGGCACACACCGCCGCGTCTCTCCTCATAACGTTTCGGGACGCGAATTCATCAAGTCGGGCAAGCTGGGAAAGATCGGGATGGTGCGGGCGTTTGTGCATTACGGCGGCGGCCCCGAAAAACCGAGGCCCAACGAAGAGCCGCCGAAAGGGCTGGATTGGGACATGTGGTGTGGCCCCGCGCCTTTGCGCCCGTTCAACCGCGGCATTCACGTGAAAGGCTTTCGCAACTTCCTCGATTACGCCAATGGCATGCTCGGCGATTGGGGAATTCACTGGCTGGATCAGATTCTCTGGGTCACTGGAGAGAAATACCCCCAACGGATTTTTTCGACCGGAGGCCGCCCGATCCGGGGCCTCGCAGTGAACACTATAGAGGCCCAGACGACCGACGCTCCTGATCATCAGGTGGCCGTTTACGAATTCGACCAATTCACGGTCAGTTGGGAGCACCGCCTGTTTTCGGGAAACAACGCCGAAAAGTCGCATCCGGAACAGGCCGTCGGCTGTTATTTTTACGGGACCAACGGGACCTTTCACATGGGCTGGCTTGACGGCTGGACCTTTTATCCGGTGAAGGCAAAAGACCCGGTGATCCACGAAGACGCAAAACTGAATAAGCCCGACGACCAAAACATCAAGGAATTGTGGGCCGACTTCCTCAACGCTATCAAATCGGGACGCAAACCCGTCAGCGACATCGAACAGATTCACTACTCGACAAACGTCGCCCTGCTCGGGATGCTCTCGCTCAAGCTGCGCCGCAGCATCGAATGGGACGGCGCGAAAGAACAGGTCGTCAACGACGCCGAGGCCAACAAACACCTGAGCCGCAAATATCGTGGGTCGTGGGAATTTCCGAAGGCGTGAGAAGAGAAGAGGGGAGACAAGGCGGCAAGGAGACAGGGAGACAAGGAAGTTTTCTACTACTCTCCTTGTCTCTTTGTCTCCCCCTCTCCTTGTCTTCTTACTCTATCCAGTCTCATCAGCGTCGCCGCGCTTTTAGCCACCAACGTCCCGTCCTCAGCAGTGATTGTCGCCTCGGCGTAAGCCAGCGTCTTGCCGAGGTGGACGATCCGGGCTTCGCAATAGAGGTCTTGATCTTTGACCACTTTCAGAAAATTGATGCGCTGTTCGACAGTGGTCGGACGTTGGTCTGGCAGGATCATTGTCATCAGCGCGTGCGCCGCCGCTGAATCGGCCAGGCTGTAAGTGGCGCCGCCGTGAACAGTCAGCGGCTGTAGGAATTCGGGGCGGAAAGCAATCTTCATTTTCACCCAACCTTCGCCGGCGTCCAACAACTCCATCCCCATAAATTTCAAAAACGGGTTGTTCGCTGAAAGCTGATGCAGTGTATCAAACAATTCGCCTGGCATGTGTTTGCGTTGTCCTTTTATGCGATTTGAACGTGTGGAATCACAGTTCCCACGCCGTAGCATCCTAAGGTATTACTCAACGAGACGCCAAACGACATTGCGTCTTGTAGGAATTGAGGGGTGACCATCGGTACGGGGAGCGTGAACCCTTTATCACCTCCCGTACAGCCTGTTGGCAATTAGTTAGCCACTATGGAATCAAGTTCACCGCGGAGGCGCAGAGATCGCGGAGGAGACGCGGAGGTTAACCCCGGCCTTCAGCTCTCTCTGCGCCGCCTCGGCGGTCTCCGCGCCTCCGCGGTGAACTCGCTTTATTCACGGGCATTCTTGAAAGCGCTGATAGTAAACAACTTCAATTTGCCCAACCTTCAAATAACTGCGCAGGCGATCGCTGCGTAGATCGGGGCTTGGGATACGGAATTGTCCGCGGGCGCCGGTACAGAGTTCGCGCTTAACAGGTCATTCATTTTGTATGAGTGGCGGTTAAAATCGCTATACCGAATAAAAGACCCACGACTGCGATCCCGGCGATCAAATTGGAGCGCGGATTCACGCGTTTCCCGCCGAAGCCTCGTCCGCCGTACCCTTTTCGCACTTTCTCCACGTCTTTGTAATCGAACTCCATCCGTTGCTTCAGGTCCACTTCGGCAATTTCGAACCTGTCCGGCTCGATCTTGCTGATCGCGCCGTAATACTCTTTGCCAGTGAGCAGTATAACGGTGGCTTTTTTCGCCACGCCGATCTTCTGAACCTGGTCTTTCACTTTTTGAACCTGAGAAGGGACGTTTTGCGAGGATTGGCAAAAGGCCGTCCCGTTGTTTCCTAACGCCAGCGCAAAAGTGATTGTGGCGATTTGAATATAGCGAAGTAGTTTCATGATTCGATCCTTTCGGTTGAATCAGTACCGCTAGTGGCGCCGAGCGCGGATTGATCGATGAGCGCATTGACGGAGCCGCGCTCGCTACCACTCACGGCGCTGATTCAATGAGCAGAGTTTCCGGCCCATCCAGCAGCCGATCACGGCCATCAATATTCCCGCGAAAACGTCCATCACGTAATGGTATCGCCCGTAGACGGTCGCCAAGCAGACGCTCAACACGAGCGGCGTCAGCCAGTACCCGGCGCGACGCGCAAATCGCCAGGCTGAGATCAGCGCGACGACTGAACCGGCCACGTGGGCGCTCGGGAACGCGCCGCCGTGAACGCGCCCGTGTTTTTCGATCAGGTTAATGAAGGCGGTGAACGGCCCGCCGGACAGTTCCACACGCTGCAGATGGCGCAGCGTGTGGTGCGGGCTTTCGATGGGAAAGAGGACGAAGATGACGTAGCAAAGATAATAAGCCGCGCAGGTCGAGGCCATGAAGACGGCGAAATCTTCGCGCCTGCCGCTAATCCACAGATACGCGCCGAGTCCGATCGTCAGCAAAAAGTAGCTCGTGTAGGCGAGCTGCATGTACTCGTTCAGCCAGTAATTGCTGAACCCCTCCAACCACACCGTCGGATGAACGCCGAACGCCGCGTAATCGGCCTTGATCAGGTACTCGTCGAACCAGCCCGGAAAGATCGCATGCACAGTCAGGCCGATCTCTTCGAAGAAGAAGAGACAAATCAGCGTCGGATACCAGTGGCTGAGCAGGCCGAGGACGGGAACCGAACGTTTGCGCGCATAAGCCAGACTGACGATCATCACGATCAATACGAGATGAATGGCGATGAGAGTCGCCCACTGCGCGACGTTCCGCCGGCAAACAATAATCAGCGTGGTTGAAAAAACGAGATAGGCCAGCGTGAGCCGGTCCGCGGTGTTAAGTGGCGCCGCCACAGAGCCGCGGAGACACAGAGAGGGTAGAAAAGAGGGGGAGAGGGGGAGACAAGGAGAAGAGGGGAGAAAAATCTCCTTGTCCCCTTGTCTCCCCTTCTCCTTGTCCCTCTGCCTCTCCATCTCCGTGTCTCCGTGGCTCTGTGGCCAACTGTGTTAAGCGAAATTTTCGATCATCCAGCCTCTGCTCTCGGCTATTTTTCGAAGAGCCGCGTCGGCGTTGGTGGCCACGGGGTGACCCACCATCGCCAGCATGTGGCGATCGGCAAAACTGTCGGCGTAAGCGAAGGACCGCTTCAGGTCGAAGCGGTTGGAGCGATTGATGTCAGCCAGGCATTCTGCTTTGGTCACGCCGAACGGATGCGCGCCCGCTATTCGTCCCGTGAAGCGCCTGTCCTCGACCTCAAGCTCCGAACCGACGCGCGCGTAAACGCCCAGGCGCTCGGCCAGTGGCTCCAGAAGCAGGTCGAGCGTGCCCGAAAGCAGGATGATGAGATGGCCGGCGCTCTGGTGCCAGCGCAGCCGACAGACGGCCTCCGGCGAAAGACGCGGCTCGACTTCGTTCTCGAAGCACTCTCGCGCCAGACGCCGGAGGCGGGTCGAATCTTTGCCGCGCAGGTAGGCTTTTATAGCCTTCAACCGCAGGCGGCCCCTGGCGGCGGCTTTCGCCGCAGCGCCTAGCCAGCGGAGCATTTCACGCCAGCCCAATTCGCCGCGCCGGCGGAGAAATCTTATGAAGATTTGTTCGAGCGTCGCGCCGGCGATGAGCGTGCCATCGACGTCGAAGATCGCTGCAATTTTTTGGTTATTCATCTCTCAAATTGTTTTCAAGTCTCCGCGGAAGAATCTGAGTCCTTCGATAATCACCGGGACGCCGCGCGCCACACAGAAAATCGCCGTGGAGACGGCCAGACCGACGGCCCCCGCTCGCACAACGTTCATCAACGCGTCGGCCTGGCCGGCGATGATCGCCCGCCATTCGGGCAGGTTCGCGAGCGTCAGCCACAATCCGAGCGCGAAGAACGCCGCGCTTTTGACCGCGCCGTAAGCGGCCCGGCTCGCGCGCGACCCCGTGAGCGCCCTGCCCCACCACGTTCGCATCATCGTCTTTTCGCCGAAAGCCGTCTGGCCTTGCCTGTACGCTATGGCGCGCAGGAAATCGGTCAAGGCGCCGCGCGCGATCACGATCACCGGAATCCAAAACGTGACCAGTCCAGCCGCCGCGAAATAAATCCAGAAGACGCTCTCGACTATCCGGTCCGCCGCGATGTCGAAAGCCGCCCCGGCGTCGCTCGCGCGGCCCCTGCGCCGCGCCACAAAACCGTCGACCGCGTCTAGCGCCAGCGCGACGATCAATAAAATCAGGGCCGCCAGGCTCGCATACGACCCGGCCCGGAAGAGCGCGATCGAAACGAAGGCCAGGGCGCCTCTGATTAAGGTGATCAGATTCGGAGACATAAATGACCTCATGCTGAAAATCGCTAGTTGTCATGAATAGGACTTATAGGACTTATAGGACTTATAAGTTTTGTAAGTCCCATAAGGCCTATAGGTCCTATAGGCCCCATAAGTCCCATCCACGATGATCCCAGGGTGATTTTCATTGACCATAGCTTTTCAATCGGCGTGCCCGCGGCGTCGTTTTGCAAAAAGCTCCGGCGCCATTGCGTTTAGGCCGTCCATGCGGATTAATGTTCGTGTCATCTGGCGCCGGATTTTTATGACGGCTGATATTTTTTTGTTGAATTGCGGCGCCGAACTGGCTGGTTCTATCGTATTGAGGTTTATGCCAAAAACTTTACACAAACACCACAAAGAGTCTATCGGGTTCCTGCTCGTGGCGACGGCGCTGACCATTGTGATTTCGAACATGCCGTTCGGTTCGTTTGTGGTCTACCCGCTCCGCCTGTTCGTCACGTTCATTCACGAAGGCGGGCATGCGCTGGCGGCGCTGTTGACGCTCGGATCGGTCGATCGCCTGGTGATTCACGCCAACGCCAGCGGCGAGACGCACACTTACGGAGGCCTGACGATATTGATCTCGAGCGCGGGTTATCTGACCAGCACGGCATACGGCGCGGGATTGCTGACGCTGCTTCATGACGGCGGCAGGGCGAAGGCCGTGCTGACGGTTACTGCCGCGATCATTCTGACTCTGACGGGCTTTTTCGCCGCCGATCAGTTCAGCCTCTTCATCGGAATTGCGCTGACCGGCCTTCTGATATGGGTGGCGATCGGATGGAGCGCGCGCTGGGCGCATTTCTTCCTGAGTTTCCTCGCCGTGCAATGCTGCTTGAACGCCCTTTACGACCTGAAGACGCTCTTCCTGATCTCGGCCACCACCAATCTGCATAGCGACGCGGTCAATATGCAGGAGGCGACAATGATCCCCGCCATCGTCTGGGCGTCGGCCTGGACGATCCTTTCGATCCTGGCTCTGGCGCTCGCGCTGAAGATGTACGCGCAGAATCTGGGATTAATTCCCAGGCCGAGCAAATGAAGGGATTGGGGAACAGACAGCCTGGTTTTTCGCGCCGACGCCTTTGTAGTAATATTTGGAACCCGCTCCACATTCAGTCGTTTCAAAAGGGCGATTGAAATACCGTGAAGACCTCAAACGTTTAATCCAGGAAGGAGTTTAAAACTGTTTATGAAGCGCAAGAGATCTTTCCGTCGCGCGCAAGCAGGTTTCTCGCTTACCGAATTGCTGATCGTGGTCGCGATCATCGGCATTCTGGCCGCTGTGGCGGTGCCCAGATTGCTTGAAACTCTAAGGACAGGCCGTGAATCCGCCGCAATACAAACTCTCAGGACAATTCACAATGGCCAGGCCCAGTTCCAGGCGACAAAGCAGAGGTTCGCCACGCTTAAAGAACTCAACGAGAACAATCAACTTGATTTAAATTACGCCAACGGTACTCCGGTGAGCGGCTATATTTACACGTCCTCCCCCGAAGTCACTCAGGATAAATACTGCGTCCAGGCGACTCGGCAGGCCACAACCACCGCATCGAGAGATTTCAACGTGATTGAAGACGGCACGGTCCGCTTCGTCGAGTCGAAGTCCCCAAACCCGATTCCTCACGGCGAAGGCACTCCGCTCGCGGGCGCCGGGGCGGCCGCTGGATCTAGCGCTAAATAGTCGCCCCCGTCGCTCGATCTCTCGATCATCCACTCTTCGGAAAAATAGGGCGGCCCGCGCTGTCGAGATGAAAGCTATAGCGCGGGCCGCCTCATAATGAAATACAGGTCATTGCGATGAAATCTCGATTCGCCACACTCGAGGAGTTGGTGGAAGCGGGACTTATCGATAAAAAATATGTGAGCGGGACTGCGGTCAACGGTTATGTCTACTCATCTTCTGAAGCCTCCGCAAAGTCCTACTGCGTTCACGCCGTCAGAACCAACCCCGCCGTCGCTAGTCGTGATTTTGTCGTTTGCGAAGACGGGATCATTCACTTCGTCGAATCGAAGACTCCCGGCTTGGTAAAGCGCGGGGAAGGCGCCGCGCTCGACTCTTCCTTTTATTCCCGCTAGCGGTTTTCCACCAGAGCCCAACAAGTCGCGTTGCGCCGCCCTGAAACAATGAAAACGCGCCACGTAGTAACGAATTTATTCGTTACATGACGATCACGTAACGAATAAATTCGTTACTACGTGGCGCGTTTTCTGAGGAGATAAACAGATGCAGGCGAATGTTCGCGCACACAAAACACGTAGAAGGTTGCCCATCGTGGCGTTGCTATTTGGTTTGATTGGCCTGATGGAACTTGGTTGGGTGTGGATGGAAAACATCAAGGCCAGCCCTTGCGGAAAACCGCTCACGGAACACTACTTCTCAATCCCGTCGCTGCTGGGATTTATTCTCGGTCTTACCGCGATCATAAAAAACGGTTACGAATCGCCTGTGTCGTTAGGAGAGGATGTTCGAGCCGCTATCCGGACTGGAGCCAAACGACTAGCAATTCTCGGAGTCATTGCCAGCGCCCCTGGCTTAGTGCTCACAATCGTCAGTTTGCCTTCATGCGGCATGATGATAGATCGCCCCCGCGAGTCTGCGGCAATCCAGGCACTGCGTACAATTCATGATTACCAGGCACAGTACCTCACTGTTCATTCTCGCTTTGCCACATTGGAAGAACTGGCCGCGAGTGGGATGGTAGACGCGGATTATGCCAGCAGTCGTCCGATTTCCGGTTACGTATATTCGGCTTCTGACATCACACCCAAAACTTATTGCGTTCACGCGGATCGGGCTAACGATAAATGCGGAAGTAGAGATTTCATCATTTGTGAGGACGGTATCATCAGGTTCATCGAATCAAAAAACAAAGGCGCGGTGCGGCGAGGCGAAGGGAAGCCGATAGGAGCGTCCCCCTGATACTTGCGCTCGCTTTATGCTACTCTGCACGCGCTATGGCGACCGATCAAACCTTGAGACTCGACGTTCTTGCGATAGCCGCGCACCCGGACGACGTTGAACTTTCTGTCGGAGGCACGCTCATAAAGCTGGCTCGGATGGGGTACAAGACGGGCGCGATTGATCTGACTCGCGGCGAATCGGGTACGCGCGGGACGCCCGAGATTCGAGCGGCCGAGGCCGAACGAGCGGCGCAATTGCTCGGATTATCAGTCCGTGAAAATCTCGATCTTGGCGACGCCCACGTTTGGTCTAATGAGGAGTCGCGCGTGAAGCTGGTCAGGGCGCTGCGGCGGCTGCGCCCTCGCGTGGTCTTCACGCAATTCTGGGACGACCCGCATCCCGATCACGCGCACGCCTCCCAACTCGCGCGCGAGGCCTGTCACGTCTCCGGTCTGGCGAAATACGACCAGGAGTCGGGACAGGAGCGGTGGCGGCCTTCGTGCGTAGCGTATTTTCTCTTCCCACGCGCGGTCACGCCGAGCTTCATCGTCGACATCAGCGAAACTTCCGAGCGCAAATGGGAAGCGATCCGCGCGCACTCCTCGCAATTCTTCAACCCGCAGGCGACGGAGCAGGAATCCCGCGTCAGCGCGAGGGCGTTCCTGAGCGAGATAGAGGCGCGCGACAGCTACTTCGGAGCGCTGATCGGAGCCGAACGGGGCGAAGCCTTCTTCGTCCGAGAGGCGCTGAACGTCGACGACCCCGTCGCGCTGTTGACGCGATCGATGAATATGTATTCCTGAGTAAGTGGGTAGTGGGTAGTGGGCAGTAGGCAGCGACAGGCGCCATCTACTATCCACTACCCACTATCCACTACCCACTACCCACTACCCACTACCCACTTCTTATGAACATCGGCATTACAGTCTTCCCCACATACGGCGGCAGCGGGATCGTCGGCTCCGAATTGGGCCGCGAGTTGTCTGAGCGCGGCCACAACGTCCATTTCATCAGTTACGCTCTGCCGACGCGGCTGTGCGAGTTGAACGAGCGGTTACGGTTTCATCAGGTCGACCTTTTCGATTACCCGCTCTTCGAGTTTCCGCCTTACGACCTGGCGCTGGCGTCGAAGATCGTCGAGGTCGCCGAGAACGAGAAATTGGACGCGCTGCACATGCATTACGCGATCCCGCACGCGACGGCCGGTTTTCTGGCGCGCGAGATGTACAAATCGAAGCGCTACCTGCCGTTCGTCACGACGCTGCACGGCACCGACATTACGCTGGTTGGGTCGCGCAAAAGCTTCCTGCCGATCACGCGGTTTTCGATCGCGCAATCGGACGCGCTGACCGCGATCTCGCAATACCTGGCCGACGAGACCTGCCGCGCTTTCGGCAATTGCGCGGTCGAGGTGATTCCGAACTTCATCAACGCGAATGAATACCGGCGGCGCGAAAACGAAGATCTGCGACGCAAGCTCGCGCCCAACGACGAGAAGCTGTTGATTCACGTCTCCAATTTCCGCCCGGTCAAACGCATCAACGATTGCATTCACACTCTGGCCCAATTGCGCGGGCGCGTGAAGGCGCGGCTGGTGATGTGCGGCGACGGGCCGGAGCGTGAGGGCGCCGCCGGCTTGGCGCGGGATTACGGCGTCGCCGATGACGTGATCTTCGCCGGACAGGTTCCGAACATCGCCGATTACCTGTCGGTCTCCGACCTGTTGTTGATGCCGAGCGAGACCGAGTCATTCGGCCTGGCGGCGCTGGAGGCGATGGCCTGCGAGACGCCGGTGGTCGCCACTCGCGTCGGCGGATTGCCGGAAGTCGTGCTCGATGGCGAAACGGGCTACCTGGTCGGGGTCGGAGACACTCGGGCGATGGCCGACCGCGCCGTCGAGATTCTGTCGGGCGAAAACAGGCGGCGGATGGGCGCGCGTGGCCGCGCGTGGGCGGTCGAACGATTCAACACCGAGATCGTGATCCCGCAATACGAGAGGCTCTACGAGCGCGTGATCGCGTGGGCTAAATCAAAATAGATGAGATCGGGATACACAGTTCAATCACGGGGAGCACGGGAGGCTGATCCGCCTTGTCTTTCCCCATGCTCCCCATGGTTGAACTGTGGCGCCACTCTCTGCCGGTTTGATTAATATGACAGATCGAAGGCCACACGTCGGGATGGGCGTTCTGGTGATGCGGCGCGGGCGCGTGCTGTTGGGACGCCGCCGAGGGTCGCACGGCGAAGGGTATTACGCCGCCCCGGGCGGCCACATCGAGTTCGGCGAGAGCTTTGAACAGGCCGCCCGGCGAGAGGTCCGCGAAGAGACCGGGCTGGAAATCGCCGACTTGAAATTGCTCTCGGTCGGCAATTACGTTTTTAAACGCGAAGACGGCGAGCGGCATTACATTGACGTGGATTTTGTCTGCGAAGCGACCGCCGGCGAACCGCAGTTGGCGGAGCCTGAAAAGTGCGACGGTTGGGATTGGTACGACCTCGACGATTTGCCCCAGCCGCTTTTCGTCGTCACGCGACGAATGATCGAAAGCCTGCGCTCCGGCGTCACGCTCAACAATCCTTCGGAGATTGAGCGGGAATAACAGTTTGTAGCGCCGCCTTCAGGCGGAAAGGGTCCATTAACAAACCCTTTCCGCCTGAAGGCGGCGCTACAAATCTTCTCCCTTGTTGAATCCCACGCCTCAACCTATTAAACTTTCGCCACCCCTATGTCAGTAATCAACAACCGGACAATCCAAGCGGTAGTATTAACCATCAGCGATTCGACCTCGCGCGGCGAGCGCGAAGATTTGTCAGGCCCGGCGGTTGTCTCCGAGTTGCAATCGCTGAGGGCGGAGATCGTCGCCACCGAGATTCTTCCCGACGAGCGCGAACGGATCGCGGCGCGGCTGCGGCATTACGCCGACGCCGGCGCGGCGAATCTGATTTTGACGACTGGCGGAACGGGACTCGGCCTGCGCGACGTTACGCCGGAGGCCACCCGCGACGTGATCGAACGCGAGGCGCCGGGGTTGGCCGAGTTGATGAGGGCCGAGAGCGTGAAGATCACGCCGCTCGGCGCGCTGTCGCGGTCGGTGTGCGGCGCCCGCGGCAAGACGCTGATCGTCAATCTGCCCGGCAGCGTGCGCGGCGCGCGTGAAAATCTTCAAGCCATAGCCCGCCTGCTGCCGCATGCAATCGCTTTGCTAAGTGAATAAAGGGAGGATGAAATCATGATGAATAGAACACGCTATTTGCCAAGGATGTTGACTGTCGCAATCGTCGGCGCGCTCTTCATCACCGCGCTCGCAGGGCCGAACATATACGACAAATACCGCAATCGCACTTACTCGAACAAAGGTTATCTCTCCGAAGAGGATGAGATGAAACTCGCCGAACAGGTTCACCAGGAGCTTCAACAACAGGCCCGTCTGGTCCAAGACCGCTCGATCAACGATTATGTCAATTCCGTGGGCCAGCGGCTGGCGCGCGCCTCCGGGAGGCCGAACATTCCCTGGCATTTCTACGTCGTCGAAGACGAATCAATCAACGCCTTTGCGACGCTCGGCGGGCGCGTTTACGTGCATACGGGCTTGCTGACCAAGACGCAGAGCGAAGCTCAACTGGCCAGCGTGCTCGGCCACGAGATCGGCCACATCGTAGGCCGCCACGGGCTGGAGAACGTCAAGAAGTCGCAGAAATACGGCGTGTTAGCCGGCCTTGCGACAATCGGCGGGGCCATTCTTGGCGGGCAGGCGGGGGCGAACCTAGGCGGCGGGCTTGGCAATCTGATCGCGGGCGGTTTTCTAATGAAACACAGCCGCGACGCCGAACGCGAGGCTGATTACTTGGGACTCTACGAACTCAAAAACTCCGGTTATAACACCGGCGGAATGGTTGAGATGTTCGAGATACTTCAGAAAGTCAGCGCCAGTTCGCCCGACGCGCTCGGCTCGATTCTGGCCAGCCACCCGGCCCCGAGCGAGCGCGCCGCGAACACCCGCCGCGAGATTGACCAATACTTGCGCGGCTCCGACCGAAGAGGCCTGAGCAACACCGAAGATTTTCAGCGCCTGAAATCCGGCTTTCAATCACGCTCCACATCATCGCCGCGCAGAACGAGGCCCAGGAACTAATTTCCCGACGAGGCGAGCGGTCGAAGTGAAGACAAAGAAACGGAGGGACAGAGAGAGGGAGAGAAGGAGAGACAGAGAGACGGAGCGGCGAGAGTCTCTCCGTCGCTTCGTCTCCCTGTCTCTCCTTCTCTCCCTCTTTCTCTCTATCTTTCTCTCCGTCCCCCACTCCCCACTCCCCACTTCCCACTCCCTTTTTGCCTCTGCGCAGCGCCGCCCGATTTTGCGCCCCGCCGCGCGCGATTACTTAGCCGGAAAATTCGTCCTCATTGCGCGCGACGAACGGCCCCAATCGCTGCAACAGCCGCGATTGCTCGCCCGAGTCGCCGATCACGATCTGATCACGCCCCCGTCGCGCGTCATGACCGACGCCGACGCGTTGATCGAATGGGCGAAGGGCGTCGATTACGCCGAGGCCGACGGCGTGATAGTCTCGCTCGACGCGATTGCCGGCGGTTCGCCACAACGCGGGCGACCGGACTTCATCAAATGGATTCGCGCGCGGCGCCCGTCGATTGCGATCTACGCCTTCGCCGCCGCCCCGTCAGAGAGATCGGTTCAATCAGCTTTGAATCTGGTCGCAGACTCGGCGCTCGATTTTTTATTGATTTCGGGCGACGGCGCGACGCGCTTGAGTCTGCCGGACGAGGTCGCCGCGCGGAAATTGAGCGGCAAAGTCGCGATTGAACCGAATGCCGAAGCCGCGACGATGATCCTGCTCTCGCGCATGCTTAATCGCAGGTTCGGATTCGCCCCGAAAATCTTCACGGTCGTTTCGTCCGTCGAAGCCCAGGCCGCGCCGCTGCGCCAGAGCGTCGGCGCCACGATCAAAGCCGCCGGCGGCGTCGAATCCGATTCGCGCGGCGCCGACACGTTGCTTTTCGTCCACGCGCCGCGGACGACGGACGCCAACCGTGACGCCTTCGTCGAAGTGATTGCCCGGAGCATCGAAAACGGCGGCGCCAAGATCGCCGTCCTCGACCTTTCCGAAACGAAAGAGAGCAAGGAGGCGCTGATCGCCGGGCTGCGCCGTCTCAAACTGCTCGACAAGCTGATCGCTTACGCTTCGTCCGACCCCGGCTCGCGCGCCGGCGCTCAGGCGGACACGATCATCCGCGCCGTTACGCACGCGTCGGCGTTTTTGATCGCGATCCAATTCATGCGCGACGACATCGACCGCGTACTCCGATTCGACCGCGCCCATTTCGAATTACTCTTCAGCAGCTATCTTACCGATTGGGCCTACGCGCTGACCGTTCGCCCCGCGCTCGACGATTTTGTCAAAAGCCAATTGAAAGTCGCCCCGGACCGTCTGTCAGATGGTCCGGAGACTGCGACGGAGCGCGCTGAGGCCTTCGCCTTCGAGCGTATCAAACGTAGCGCAGAGGAGATTTTCAAAGAGCAGTTCAGACACAACGTCCACGCGATCCTGCTCAGCGGCGGCGAACGCGCGCAGTTTCAAATCTCGACGATGCAGCGGTTGCAGGTTCGCCTCCCCACGCGGAAAACGTCCGAGGCCGAGATCAGACAATCGGTCTACATCCCGCAGACCAATTTCCCGGAACTCTCTCCGGGCCCCGGACGCGCCAGGTGGTTTCTGGAAAACGAGGACGTAGACGGGCGGATCGCGCGACGCTTCGTCTCGACAGATTGGGCGCGTTTCAAGAGCGACGTTGTAGATGTCGATATCACCATCAAGTTGTCCTCTCAGCAGGGTCAGCAGGGTCAGCAGGGCCCGCAAGGATCGCAGGAGAGTTACATAATCTCAAGCTCTCGAAAGGGAGATACGCGCCGCGTGACGATCACTGCGCCGTCGAATCAGGGCGTCTTTTACGCTTTGAGCAAATTGGAGATGCTCGGCGCGGACGGACGTCTGGCGGAGGATTTTCATGTCAGCGAATCGCCGGCGATCGCACGACGCGGCCTCGCCGAACCCTTCGGCGGCTCGCCCTGGTCGCATGGGGATCGTTTGGAGACGCTGCGGTTCCTCGGCCTCGCGCGGATGAACCGTTACGTCTACGCCCCGAAAGACGACGACTGGCGCCAAGATTTCTCCGAGCAAGACCTCAACAGATTCAAACAACTGCTGCGCGCCGCCGAAGAGAATTTCGTGCGGTTCGTTTACGCCGTCCGCCCCGGGCGTTCGATCTCATATTCGAGCGACGAAGACGCCGCCGCGATCATTAGCAAATTGGAAGCGATGGCCACGCTCGGCGCGCGCGGCTTCGCGCTCTGCTTCGACGACGCGCCCGCGACCTTGCAAAACGGCGAAGACCGCGCGCGGTTCAAGACTCTCGCCTCGGCGCAGGCCCATTTGATCAATCTCGTGTACGAGCGGTTGAAGCGATCGGGAGCGGATTTCGAGCTTTACGTCGCGCCTGCCGTTACAGCCACGGCGCAAGCCGGCGGCAATTACCTGAAAGAGATCGGCGCCGCGATCCCGCAAGACGTTCTATTCTTACTTTCAAGCGCAGGACCGGGCGCGGAAGCGAGCGCAGGGAGCGCGACGTCGGCGCGCCGGCCCGTCGTCTCGGACAATTTCGCGGCCAATGACGATGAGCCGTGGCGTTTGTTCATAGGCGCGAAGCAGGGCGAGAGTGGGAAACTCGGCGAGGGCGCAGGCGGATTTATCGCGACGGCCGGGCGTGAGCCTCGATCTTCGATGCTTCCGATTGCGACCGCCGCCGATTACGCCTGGGACTGGCGCAATTACAATCCGCAGCAATCGTTCGACCGCGCATTGAATCTGCTTTACGACGAACGCGCCCGTCGGAGCTTGCGCGTCTGGGCGCGGGTTTACGACGACGGCATGTTCAAACCGCTGTTTCAACGACAGGCCGGCGCCGGCGACGTCGAAGCGATTAGGCGAAGGCTGGCCGAATTGCAGGGCGCGACCGAACTGTTCGGCGTGGCGCTCAATCAGGGGCTGCTGCGTGGAGAACTGGCCCGATTCATCGAAAGAATGAAAAGCGCCATGTGAATATCATGAATGGACTTATAGGACTTATAGGTTTTTTGGTCCTATAGGTCCTATAAGTCCTACAAGTCCCATAAGTCCTATAAGTCCTATAAGCCCCATTGCGTGATCCCGAAGATTTTGGAGAGAATTTTATGTCTTTGATGTTGGATGAAATCCACCAACAACCCGCCGCGATCGAGCGGACGATCAAGCGTGAATCGAAAAAGATCGAGGGCTTCGCAGCGGGTTTGAAAGCCGATCGACCGCGCCTGATCGTGCTCGTCGCCCGCGGCAGTTCCGACAACGCCGCGCTCTTCGGGCGTTACCTGATCGAGATGACGACAGGCATCCCGGTCTCGCTCGCGGCGCCGGCGATCCACACGCTTTACAAGACCAGACTGGATCTGCGCGGCTCGCTGGTCATAGGCATTTCGCAATCGGGCGAGGGCGACGACATCAACCTGACGCTCGAAAACTCGAAGCGCTGCGGCGCGACGACGCTGGCCATCACGAACGAGGCTGAATCCTCGATGGCCAAGTTGGCCGACGAAACCTTCCTGATCCACGCCGGGCGCGAACGCAGCGTGGCCGCCACCAAGACCTATACGGGGCAGTTGCTGATCTTCCACCTGCTCGCCAGCGCCTTGAGCGAAAACGGCCACAAGGCCGAAATCGAGCGGCTGCCAGAACTGGCGGCGGCCTCGCTCACGCTCCAGCCCTGCATCGCCGAGATTGTCGAGAGGTACGCGTTTATGGAGCAATGCGTCGTTATCGGCAGAGGGCTGAATTACGCCAACGCTTTCGAATTCGCGATCAAGCTGATGGAGACCTGCTACGTGGTGGCCGAGAGATTTTCAGGCGCCGATTTCCTGCACGGCCCGATCGCCATGATTGACCCTGGTTTCCCGGTCTTCGTCTTCGCGCCGCCCGGGCCGACACTGAAAGGAACCAAGGAGTTGTTGGAAAAGCTGCACGACCTCGGCGCCGAGACGATCGTGATCTCCAGCGAGCCGTCCGCGCTCAAATCAGCCTCGCGTCAAATCAGAGTCCCTAAGCGCGGCGCAGAATTGCTCTCGCCGATCCCATACATCATTCCCGCCCAAATCTTCGCAGCACTCCTGGCCGAGGCCAAAGGACTGACTCCTGACCAGCCGAGGTCGCTGTCGAAAGTGACCAAGACAGTGTGAAGAGGTGGAGGGGGTGAAGGGGTGAAAGGGTGAAGAGGTGACTTGGTTTTCACGTCACCCTTTCACCCAATCACCCCTTCACCTCTTCACCCTTTCACCCTATTTGCCCGGCTGCGGAACGATGCGCAGATAAGGCTTCAGGGTCTTCCAGCCGCCGGGGAATTTCTCCTTGGCCGCTTCGTCAGAGAGCGCCGGGACGATGATGCAGTCTTCCCCCTGCTTCCAGTTGACCGGCGTCGCCACGCTGTACTTGGCCGTCAATTGAATCGAGTCCACGACGCGCAGGATTTCGTCGAAGTCGCGGCCCGTGCTCGCCGGGTAAGTGATCATCGCTTTCACCTTCTTGTCCGGCCCGATAACGTAGACCGTCCGGACGGTGAAGACGTCGCTCACTTCCGGGTGGATCATGTCATATAGCCGCGCGACCTTCTGTTCGGAATCTGCGATTACAGGGAAATTGAGCGCCGCGCCCTGCGTCTCCTCGATGTCCTTGGCCCATTTCTTATGAGAATCGACCGGGTCGACGCTCAGACCGAGGACCTTGACGCCACGCTTCTCGAATTCGGGTTTGAGCTTGGCCACATAGCCGAGCTCCGTGGTGCAGACCGGAGTGAAGTCCTTTGGGTGCGAGAAGAGGATCGCCCAACCGTCGCCGATCCATTCGTGGAAGCTTTTGATCGGGCCTTCGGTAGTCTCCGCGCTGAAATCAGGAACGACTTCACCAATGCGTAATGCCATAACTTTCTCCTTACAAATTGTGAGTTGATAGATCGTCGTTTAAATATAAGTATAGAACGACAGCTTTAGCTGTGACAGCCGCTACATCGGCGACACTCGGCCGCCGGGCAAAATGGAACAAGGCCGGATTGTAGAGTGATAAGGCTCATCGATTATCTATGAGCAATCATTGACCAATATGGGGAGGCGATAGCCTATGTCCTCAAACAGGGATCGTCAAGCCTTTGAGCAGGACGCGCTTTAACCGTTGATCGTCGTTTCGGTGGCGTTAGAGAGTTTTGCAATCGCGTGTACGATAGGGGCAGACCTGAGTGTGAAGCCCCGGTGGTCGCACGCATACCCAATCCGGGGCCCCATACTCAGGTCCGCCCCTATGCTGATTAGCAAACCACTCTAAATCGGGCCACGCAACATTGGGACACCGGTACCGCTACCGCGCGCGTAAGCAAGCGGCTGGCCAATGAAACGGCCGCTTGTTTACGCGCGCGGTACAGCTAGACAGAAAAACGGGCGAGCCGGAAAATCCGGACCGCCCGTCTATAAAGCTGATCTCCCGTTCGGCGGAGCTACTTGCATTCAGTGCTGTCGTTCAAGACATCCGCCGTAATCACACCTTCAGCATTGATAGTTACGTGAAAGGTTGTGTGAACCAGAAAATTGTTACCTGACCCCTGACCGATGATCCGGAAATTATTCACAAAGGTATCTTCGATCGCAGGGCTTGAATGAATGTTAAAGTGTTCCTGCGTCCCCCCCGTCCCCTGATATTTATCGCCAGTCACCGACCCCACACCGCTAATTCCCTGCGGCTGGAAGTGCGTCTTGACATGGATTCCCCCATCGCTATCCACTTCCTGGGACATGAGTACGTGGAGTTCGCCAGTGAGCACAACGACCTCCGGCACACATGGGATGAAAACCCCCAAAGAGAATGGGACTTTGGCGTTAGTGATAACTTCCGCTCGCGTCGGCGTCGGTAGCCCCAGCCCAAACATAACCAGCGCTGCCGCGAGACAGACAGAGATCAAACGTCTTCCATTTCTGTTCATGTAAAAACCTCCGTTTAAATATCGTTTTTTTTGGATTTGACCGATTGACTCAGTGATAGCCGAAGGGGGCCCCGGCTGGTCGCACTTTATGCCTGAGATGGGCGCCTGTCAATCTTTTCCGCATTGAAGCAGACCTGAAGAATCATGCGGCCAAGATCCGTTGGCCAAAATGGTCGCCAGAAAATCGCTTGGCGCCTGGCCACACTATCATCAGACGACTCTCCATCTTCCATTATCAGGCGAAAGAAAGGCGTCTCTCTTCCCGCCTGAGAGTGGAAAATAGCGAATCGCGTGGTTTCAACCATCTTGACCCCCTCTCTTCGGCTCAACGATAATTCTGCCCATGCCGAACAAAAAACGCCTCTTCCTGGTTGACGGAATGTCAAACATTTTTCGGTCCTATTACGCGATTCGCGGGTTGTCGAATTCTAAGGGCTTGCCGACCAACGCCACATACGGTTTCACGGTGACGCTGCGCAAATTGATAAAGGACCACCGCCCCGATTATCTCGGCGTCGTACTCGACTCGAAGGAGATGACCTTTCGCCAAGAACAGTACGCCGATTACAAGGCTCACCGTCCCGACATGCCCGAAGATCTGGTCGAGCAACTCCCTTATATCCTCCGCGTGTGCGAGGCGCTGCGCGTGCCCGTGCTGCGCATGCCCCGCTACGAAGCCGATGACATCATCGGCGCGCTCGCCAAACAGGCCGTCGAAGTCGGTCTGCAAACGGTCGTAGTCACGAACGACAAGGACCTCAGCCAGTTGGTGCGGGACGACGAGGTGCTCATGCTGCGCATGGACAAGAACGGCGAGAACCTGCTCAACGAGGACGGCGTGAAGGCCAAATACGGCGTGCGCCCGGAGCAGATTGTCGACTGGCTCGGGTTGATGGGCGACGCGGTGGACGGCATCCCCGGCGCGCCGGGCATCGGCGAAAAAGGCGCCGCCTCGCTGCTCGCGGAGTTCGGCACGATCGATAACGCGCTCGCCAATTGGGAGCAGGTCAAGAAAAAGACCTACCGCGAATCGCTGCGCGATCACGCCGACCAGATTCGCTTCTCGCGCGAGCTCGCGCGCATTGACCTTAACGTCCCAGTCAAACTCGACATGGAGACGTTGATCGTCGAAGAGCCTGACCAGAAACTGGCCTACGAATTGTTCAACGAACTTGAGTTCGCCCAGTTGAAACAAGAGTTCAAGGGCGGCGCGAAGCCTGGCGAAGCGGCGGCGACGAATAAACAGGAGGGCGCGGCTTCATATCGCCGCATTACGAAGGTCGAAGATTTGCGCCGGCTGGTCAAGACCTTTTACGACCGCGATCAGTTCGCCTTCGCGTTGTCCGAAACCGAATCGGGCAAGCTCGGCGTGGCGGCGTTTTCGACCTCGTCCGGCTCGGCGGACTATTTCGATTTTGAGAACTGCGACGATCCCAAAGAGGCCGTGAATCTGCTCAAAGACGCCTTCGGGAACGGCCTGATCGAAAAATCCACGCACGACCTGAAAGGCGCGACGCGGTTGCTCGGCGGCCTGGGCGTCGAACTGGAGAACGTGACCGACGACACGATGTTGCAGGCTTATTTGCTCGACTCCGAACGCACGAAATACGAACTGCCGCAAATGGCGAGCGAATATCTCGACCATTCGATCACGACCGGCGAGGAGTCGACAATCGCTCAATACGCCGACGCGACGGGGCGTTTGGCCGACGTCTTGAACGCGCGGATTCTAGAGGACAAGATTCAATACGATTTTCAACAAGAGAAGCTCGACTTCGTCTACCGGAAGATTGAGATGCCGCTCATCCCGCTGCTTTACGAAATGGAAGAGGCCGGATTCCGCGTCGACACCGGCGTGCTGGAAAAACTTTCGGTCGAGATGGAGAAGGAGCTGGATAAGCTCTCGAAGAAGATTTACGAACTGGCGGGGCGCGAATTCAACATCGGCTCGCCGCAGCAGCTCGGCGAGATTTTCGAGGAACTGAATTACGAGGTCTCGCGCCGCACGGCCACGGGGAAGATCGCGACCAGCCGCGACGTGCTGGACGAGCTGGCCGAAAAATACGAATTGCCGCGACTGATCATCGAGCACCGCGAGTTGGCGAAGCTCAAAGGCACTTACGTCGACGCGTTCCCACAGTTGATCAACCCGGCGGACGGGCGCATTCGCACTACGCTCAATCAAACCATCGCGGCTACGGGAAGACTCTCGTCCATAAATCCCAACCTCCAGAATATTCCCATCCGCACCGAGATGGGCCGCCGCATCCGCCGCGCGTTCATCCCCGCCGACGGGCACGTTTTGCTTTCGGCCGACTATTCGCAGATCGAGCTACGTTTGCTCGCGCACGTGACGAAAGACGAGGTGATGCTCGAAACCTTCCGAAAGGGCGAAGACATTCACGCCCGCACCGCCGCCGCAGTCTTCAAGGCGAAGACTGCGGAAGAGATGAAGGATGCGCGGCGCAAGGCGAAGATCGTCAATTTCGGGATCGCTTACGTCATCGGCCCGTTCGGGCTGGCGCAGCGCGTGGGCATTTCGCGCAACGAGGCGAAGAAGGTCATTGACGAATACTACCAAACCTACGCCGGCGTCAAAAAATACATGGACGAATTGCCCGACCGCGCGCGCGAAAACGCCTGCGAGGTCCGCTCAATCTTCGGACGCAAACGACGTGTGCCCGACCTGGAAGGCAAAGGCTCGGCCCGCGCCCGCGCCGAACGCGAAGCCGTGAACATGCCCATGCAGGGAAGCTCTTCCGACATCGTCAAACTCGCGATGCTGCGCGTGGCCGAAAGTCTGCGCCGCGAGAAACTGAAGGCGCGAATGATCCTGCAGGTTCATGACGAGCTTGTCTTCGAGGTCCCGAAGAAGGAGGTCGAAAAGACCGGCCAGGTTGTGAAAGCCGCGATGGAGAACGCCGCGAAGATCGCCGCGCCGCTGATCGTCGAGATCGGAGTCGGAGAGAACTGGGTGGACGCCAAGCCTTGAAGAGATTGTTTGTTGGCGGATCGGCCAGGAGCTTCATTTTCCATTTTCCATATTACATCTGTCATTTGTCATTGCATGAGCAATCTCTTCCAATGACAAATGACAGATGTAATATGGAAAATGAATTCCTTTATTTACCTCGCGCCTTCTTACCCGCGGCGTTATCGCCTTCCTCAACCTGGCCGTTATTTTCCGGCCTGTGTTCGCGCGCCCACGCCAATTGGGCGGCGCGCAAGTGGCCTGAGAGGGTCTCTTTGGCGCGCTTTGGGTCGTGTTTCCGCATGGCGGCGATGATTTTTTCGTGCCAATCGATGGCTTCTTCGAGGTCGCTCGCCCGGGCGACGGTCTGGCGGCGGATGTGAAAGAGGAGTTGGGCGACAGTGTCCATCACGCCGCTCATTAATTTGTTGTTCGCGGCGCGGGCCATCGCCTGATGGAAGCGCACGTCATATTTGAGGAATTCTTCGGGGTCGCCGATATTAACTTTCATCCCTTCGACTTCCTCGATCAAGGCGCCGATGTCGGACTCCGTGGCCCGTTCGGCGGCGAGTTCGGCCAGGCCGGCCTCTATGATCAGGCGCGCCTCGAAAAGCTCTTCGACGCTGGTGTTGTTGATCAGCGTCATAAAATGCATCGGCTCGGTGAAAACTTCCGGCAGCGATTTGGCGATGTAGGTCCCGGCGCCGGGCTTCGCATGAATGACGCCCATCACTGACAGGGCCTTCAACGCGGTGCGCAAGCTGGGGCGGCTGATGTGAAGCATGTCGGCCAGTTCGCGTTCCGGAGGCAACCGGCTCCCCGCTTTCAATTCACCGCTCCCCAGTAATTCCTTAATGCGTTGGACGACAAGTTCCGTTATCCCGGAT
>Ga0081455_10001688_pt1 | contig 26739 bp, 19 predicted proteins | sample TabmetS3T2R1_FD_70207 | JGI IMG/M metagenome (GOLD analysis project Ga0081455, IMG submission 70207) | Tabebuia heterophylla rhizosphere microbial communities from the University of Puerto Rico - S3T2R1 | ecosystem: Host-associated > Plants > Roots > Rhizosphere ...
AAGACCGACGCGCTGGTCGGGCAGATCCGCGACCTCGAGTACATCGTCACCGCCAACGAGCTGGAGGCGATGATCCTCGAGTCCACGCTCGTCAAGAAGCACCGGCCCCGCTACAACATCATCCTGCGGGACGACAAGCACTACCCGTTCCTCAAGCTCACCACCAACGAGGAGTTCCCGCGCCTGGTGGTGGCCCGTCGGGTGCAAAAGGACGGGGCGACCTACTTCGGGCCCTTCTATCCGGCCACCGCGATGCGGGAGACCCTGCGTCTCGTGCGGCAGCTCTTTCCGCTGCGTACCTGCCGCATCAAGATCGACGGGACGCTGTCGCGCCCGTGCCTGCAGTACTACATCCACCGTTGCAACGCGCCCTGCACCGGCTGGGAGACGCGCGAGGGCTACGCGGAGACCGTGCGGGACGTCGAGCGCTTCCTGGAGGGCAAGAACGACGACCTGGCCGCCCGGCTCACTCGAGAGATGGAGGCGGCCGCCGAGGAAATGAAGTTCGAGCGCGCGGCCGCCCTGCGCGACCGGGTCCAGGCCCTGAACACGGTGCGGGAGCGACAGCAGATGATCTCGACCGAGGAGGAGGACCAGGACATCGTGGGAGTGGTCCGTCAGGGCTCGGAGGCCTGCGTGCAGCTCTTCTTCGTGCGCAAGGGCCGCCTGCTCGGACGGGAGTCGTTCTTCTTCGAGCGTGTCTCCGGCTGGAGCGACGGCGAGATCCTCTCCGCCTTCATCCGGCAGTTCTACGCCCGCAACGTGGTGCCACCGTCGGAGATCCTCCTGTCGGAGTCCCCACCCGAGGCCGAGCTCACCACCGAGTGGCTGGCCCAGCGTCGCAGCGGACGGGTGGAGCTGCACGCCCCGCAGCGTGGGCGCAAGCGCGACCTGGTGGTCATGGCCGAGGAGAACGCGGCCCTGGCGCTGCAGACACACCTGCTGGCCCGCGGCAGCCGGCAGCAGGTGGTGCTCGAGGATCTCGAGCGCTCGCTCGGGCTGCCGGGGCCGCCCCATCGCATCGAGTGCTTCGACATCTCCACGCACCAGGGCAAGGAGACGGTGGCCTCGATGGTGGTGTGGCAGGACGGCGACATGAAGAAGGACGACTACAAGCGCTACAAGATCCGGACCGTCACCGGCACCGACGACTTCGCCTCGATGCAGGAGGTGCTGACCCGCCGCTACGGCCGCGCGCTCGAGAGCGAGAGCGTGCTCCCGGACCTGATCCTGCTCGACGGGGGGCGCGGCCAGCTGAGCGCGGGGCTGAAGGCCCTGGAGGACCTGGGCCTCGACTACATCCCGATCGCCGCGCTCGCCAAGCGTGCCGAGGAGGTCTACACCCCGGATCGCCTCCAGCCCCTGGTGCTCGACATGGGCTCGCCCGCACTGCAGGCGCTCCAGAAGATCCGCGACGAGGCGCACCGCTTTGCGATCACCTACCACAAGAAGCTGCGCCAGCGCCGGGCCATCGCCTCGGTGCTCGACCAGATCCCGGGCGTGGGGCCGACGCTGCGGACGAGCCTGCTGAAAACCCTCGGCTCGGCCAAGGGGGTGCGCGAGGCGTCGGTGGCGGATCTGGCCTCGGTGCCCAAGATCACCCCGAAGCTGGCCCAGCGCATCTACGACTTCTTCCATCCGCAGCCGGTGGCCGCGGAGCCGCCGTCCGAGCCGTAGCGGATCGTCTGAGTACCCTCGGTTCGAGCGCGGGTTCCGCCCGCGCCACCCCGCGTTGGGGGAGGCTCGAAGGGGGCCCCGAAGGGGCGGAGCCCGTTCTGATCGAATCGTCCCCTTCGACTATCAGCGGATCGGCGGCGCGCCCTCAGGCGGCGCGCCGCTCGGGGGCCAGCGCCTCGACCAGGTCCACCATCACCGAGTCGACGTCCGCGGCCAGGGTGGCGGCGGCCTCGGCATCGTACGGGGTCGCAGTGGCGTTGACGATGACGATGGGCACACCCGCGTCGCGCGCCCAGCGGAGCAGATCGGACGCGGGGGCCACCAGCAGCGAGGTGCCCAGCACCAGTAGGAGGTCGGATGCCAACACCGCCCGCAGCGCGGCGTCCAGCCGAGCCGGGCTCACCCGCTCGCCGAACATGACACTGCCGCCCTTGAGGAGCCCCTGGCAGACCGGGCAGTAGAGCGCGGCGTGGCCGCCGTCCACGCGTGACGAGAGCGTCGCGCGCTCCACCACGTGGTGGCAGTCGAGGCAGAAGGCCTCGCGGATCGAGCCGTGCAGCTCGATCACCGCATCGGCGGGCAGCCCGGCGGCCCGGTGGAGGCCGTCCACGTTCTGGGTCACCACCGCGGAGAGTCGGCCCTGCCGGCCGAGCGCGGCGAGCGCCCGATGGGCGGGCCCCGGAGACGCGGCCTCGACGAGGCGGAAGAAGCGCTGCTCCTCTTGCCAGTAGGCGGCGCGCGCCGGCGCGGAGCGGACGAAGTCCGCGAGCTGGATGTCGCGCGTGCGCGCCCAGAGTCCCGCCGGCCCCCGGAAGTCGGGCAAGCCAGCCGCGGTGCTGATGCCCGCGCCGGTGAGCACGCAGATCTTCCTCGCACGCGCGGCGAGCGCGTACAGGTGATCCTGGGCCCGGCGCGCCCGCCATGCGGCCTCGGGCGAGCCGATCGACGCCAGCGGCAGCGGAGTCGGGCGGCCCGGCACCAGGCGACGCAGCCGCGGCAGGCGCAGCGCGGTCACCACGCCAATCGTGACCAGGCTGAACGGGGCCACCAGCGCCGGCAGCGGCAGCGCCCCGTGCACCATGAGGGTCCACCACAGCGCGCCCGCGGCGGCCGCGCCGAGCGCGGCCACGAGCAGCGCGGCCGGCGAGAAGGCGAGGAACACGCCGCCGAGCGCCATCGCGGTGGGCAGGCTGTTGCCCACGATCCCCGCGGCGCCCGCCCCGCCCAGCCCCGCGCTGACCGCGAGGCCCACCGCGGTGCCCAGCAGCGCGGTGATCGCGAGCAGTCGCGAAGACACGGCCAGGCCGGCCAGGGTGAGGCTGAAGCCCGCCGCCTGCGCGAGCGGTCCGGGCGGCGCTGCCGGCTCGGCGGGTGTCAGCACGAGCCAGCCGGCCCAGGTCAGGACCAGCGCGGGCAGGGCGAGGGCGGGCAGCTGCTGCGGGGTCAGCAGCCGATGGGCCTGCCGGGTGAGCGCGGGCGCGGCCAGCCCGGCCAGGCCGAGCGCCAGCCACGCGCGCCACGTCGGCGCGAAGAGCACGCCCCAGAACACGCCGGTCAGCGCCGCGACGTAGCCGTAGAGGCCGCGTCGCCACTCCGCGTACGGGTAGCCGCGAAGCCGCGCGAGCGCGGTGGCCACGGTGCAGGCGACCGCAGCTCCGGCGGCCGCGCGCGGGGCCAGCGGGATCAGCCCGAGCAGCATCAGGAGGCCGCCGAGCGGCGACTCTGTGAACAGCATCTGCCCGTAGCCGGCCGCAGCCGCGTGGCCGACCTCGCCGTCGAGCCGCGCGAGCCGGGCCGTCATCGGGCCCGCGCGCGCGTCGGCGTCACCCGCTTCGGCAGCCGATCGCGCGCGATGAAGTCGGCGACCGTCTCCGCCTCCCGCAGCAGCTCGGCCCGGCCGTCCCGGGCGAGCACGACGGCCGGGCGCGCGTGGATGAACTGCATCGACTGCGAGTCCGCGTACGCGCCGCAGTTGCGCACCACCAGCGGCGTCCCGCGGCGCAGCGGCGGGAGCCGGACGCCGATCGCGAGGCAATCGACCTGCATGCAGAGCGGGCCGAACAGGGTGACCTCCTCGACCGAGAGCGGCGAGGCCTCCACCGGCGCGATGTCGAGCGCGGTGTAGTACGCGGTCGGCAGCAGGTGCACGCCCGCGTCGAGCACCGCGGCCTTGGCGCCGGCCGCGAGCCGCTTGGTCGCGACCACCCGGGTCAGCAGCGAGACCGCGTGCTCCACCACCGCGCGGCCCGGCTCCAGCACGAGCCGTGGACGGCTCTCGAGCCGCCGCAGAGCGGCGGTCAGGGGCCGGGTGATGGCGGCCGCGAAGGCCGGGAAGACCTGCTCGGGCGTGGTGCCGGGATGGGCGCGCGCGTAGCGGTGGCGATTGGGGAAGCCCCCACCCAGGTCGAGGACCTCCCAGCGCACCCCGTACTGCTGCTCGAAGCGAGTCATCACGGGCACGAGGAGGCCGAGCAGCTCCCGGTAGGCGTCGGCGTCGGGCAGATCGGTGCCGAGATGCGCGTGCAGCCCGGCCAGCCGGAGGGATCCCGACGCCACCACGCGGCCGCACGCCTCCTCGGCCAGGCCGTTCTCCACGCCGAAGCCGAACTTCTCCCACGGCGCCTCGGTCACGCGCGCGTTCACCCGCAGGCCGACCGGGGCCACCATCGAGCGGGCGCGCGCGATCTCCTCGACGGCGGCCAGCTCGTCGAAGCTGTCGACGTTGATCCACGCCCCGTCGGCCACCGCGCGCTCCAGGTCCGCGTCGGCCTTCCACGGGCCGTTGAACACGATGCGCCCGGTCGGCACGTCGAGCCGGCGCGCCATCTCGTATTCGAGCCCGGAGACGACCTCCGCCCACGCGCCCTCCTCGTGCAGGAGCGCGCGGATGCCGGTCAGATAGTTGGTCTTGTACGAGTAGGCGATCTCGGTGTCGGGGTAGCCGGCACGGAACGCGGCCCGGAAGTCCCGGAACTCCCGACGCAGGCGCGACTCGGACACCACGAACAGTGGCGAGCCGAAGTGGCGCAGCAGCTCGGCCACCGCGCAGCCGTCGATCTCGTCGACGATCGTGGTCGGCACGAGCGGCGCGCGCGTGTTGATCGCGACGCCCGAGAACTTGTTGATGGTGCCGAAGGTGTGCCGGGTGAGCGTCGGCTCCTCCCAGACCCGCCGCGCCGGTGCCGCGATCTCAGATGACATGGCCGTCCACTCTGCCCTCCACCGAGAGCGCCCCCATCCGCTCGACCGAGGCGGTGGCGTCCCAGGCCTGACGGACGTAGAAGGTCCCCGGACGCGGTCGCAACGCGCTCACGCGCTCGCCCCGCGCCAGCCGCACCGCTGCCCACGGCAGGTTCGCGCCCGCGCCCGCCGACAGGTAGACCCAGGCCGGGAATCGCGGGTTGGCCTCGATGACGAAGGGCCCGCGCCGCGGGTGCCGGATGACCTCCAGCTCGAAGGGGCCGATCCAATCGAGCGCCTCCGCGAAGGTGGCGGCCAGCTTCTCGAGGGTGCGATCGACCACCGTGCTGCCGCCCCAGGTGTTGCCGTTCGCAGAGCGGATCTCCTTGTGCACCACCACCGTGCCCACCACGCGGTGCGTGCGATCGGCGACCGCGGCGACGCCGTACTCGTCGCCCGCGATCCATTCCTGGGCCAGCAGGGGATAGCCCCACGAGGCGACGAGGCGGCGGCCGACCACGTGCGCCTCCTCGGCGGTGCGGACCGGCTTGGCATCGGCCACCGGCCCCTTGAGCACGAACGGCCGCGGCAGCTCGTGGATGGCGGTCTCGAGCTCGGCCCAATTCGCGATCAGGCGGGTGCGCGGGACTCGAAAGCCGCGGGCCACGATCGCCGGCAGCCGGGGCTTGGCCGCGGCGGCCAGCGCGGCCGCCGGCGGCACGAGGGTCGCCACGCCCGCGGCGGCGAGCCGATCGGCCAGCCAGGTCACGATCGGCACCTCGATGTCGATGGTGGGCAGCAGGCAGTCGACCCCCGCCTCGCGGCACTGCGCGATCAGCGCCTCCGGATAGCCGCCGTCCTCGCGGGACGGGAAGGGCAGCAGACGCACCTCGTCCCACACGCGGTCCACGTAGGCGCCGGTGGCCAGCACCTCGTGGGTCAGCCCGACGAGCCGCGGGGCGGGGGACAACGCGCGAAGGCAGCGGGCCACGGTCAGGCCCGCCGACGGGTTGTCGGCCGCGTTGAGGCCGGTGATGGCCACCGTCCCCGTGCGCCCGGCCATCGGGGTGACGGCCGATGCGATCGCGCTCGAGAGCAGATTCCGGCGCGCGCTGCACCCGGTCAGCTCGGCGAGCGGATTACCCGCGAAGGTGTGCTCGACCAGCGCCCGCGCGAGCAGGCGGCCGGGCTGCGCGACCGCGGGCTCGACCTCCTCGCCCAGGGCCAGGCGCACCAGCGCGGCGGGCAGGTTCGCGCCCGCCTCACAGGCGAGCGCGATCCACGAGGGCAGCCGCGGGTTGATCTCGAAGCAGTAGACGGAGCCGTCGGCGGCGGCGATGAACTCGGCCTCGATGCCGCCGTCCCAGCGCAGCGCGGCCACGAGGCGTCGGAGCAAGGCCACGAAGTGCGGCTCCTCGACGGTGACGCCGGCCCACGCGGTACCCTTGTTGGTCACCGCGAGCTTCTTCATCACCGCGACCTCCAGCAGCTCCCCTCGGCGGGCCACGCCCGCCACGTCGTATTCCTCGCCCGCGATCAACGGCTGGGCGAGCACCGGATAGCCCCATTGCTCGGCCAGCTGCCAGCTCGCGACCCGGAAATCCTCGGCGGTGTGCACCACCGTCGAGTCCACGAGCGTGCCCTTGACGATCTGCGGGTATTTCCGCGTGCCGGCCGCCTTCGCCACCGCCACCTCCGAGGAGAGCACGAGCGTGTCCGGCACCGCCATGGCCGTGCGCCGGCCGAGCGCGGGCAGGTGGCGCTTCTCCCGCGCCCGCAGCGCGGCCATCGTGGGCAGGCAGGTGCCGACGCCGAGCCGCCGCAGCGCGGTTCTCAGCACGCCCCAGTGGGGAAGCTCGGCGTCGACGGTCGGGATCACCACGTCGAGGGGATGCGTGGCCACCACCGACTCGAGCCGCTTGAGCAGCGGCCGCGGGCCGGCCGCCGGGTACGGGATCAGCGCGTGCGCGTCGATCAGGCCCTCCGCGTAGGCCCCGGTGCTGAAGCGGTCCCACGTGAGCGCGAGGATGCGCCAGGACGGGTCGGCCTGGCGCAGCGCGCGGACCACCGCGAGCCCGGGATGCGGGTTGTCGGTGGCGTAGAAGCCGGTGACGCCGATCCAGGTCTCACCCATCGACGACCTCGGCCACGCCTTCCCGCACCAGCTGCTGAACGAACGCGATGAGGGCCCGCCGGGCCACCGGCTCCTCCACCTCGAACGTCTCGAGCATCGCGGTCAGCACCGCGGTCACGGGCTGCCGCTCGTGCAGGCGCGCGGCCGCGAAGGCGCCGGTGCCGTTCAACGAGAACACCCGCCCCGAGCGCTGGTCGAAGAGGAAGCCGCGCTCGGGCCCGAAGCGCGGACGCACCGAATCGACGAAGCGCACGCGCGCGGGCAGCACCGCGGGCGCGCTCATGGCCGCTTGCCCAGCTCCTGCAGCCCGCGCACCGCGTCGGCGTATCCGGGCTGCGCGGCGAGGCTCCGGCGGAACGAGCGCTCGGCCTCCACGCGGTCGCCCCCCTTGGCGAGCGTCCAGCCGAGCCCGCTCCACGCGTCGGCCCAGCTCGGCTCGCGGGCGGTGACGTCGCGGAAGTAGCGGAGGGCCTGCGAGACGTCGCCGGCCTGGTAGTAGCTCCAGCCGAGCGTGGACGCCGCGTCGCTCACGATGGGGTGCAGCCCCGGCGCGCCCGGAATCACCACCCGCTCGCGCACCGGAGGCAGATCGGCACCGCTCGCGATCACTCGCTCGAGCGGCGGGATCGCTTCCCGGTAGCGCCCGAGCGCGTAGAGCGCGAAGCCCAGCCCGCGCAGGCCGTCCGGGTCGGACGGATACAGCTGGAGCAGCGCGCGGAACTCGGCTTCCGCCAGCGTGGGCGACTGCTGATGGAACAAGCCCCAGCCCAGCTCGCGCCAGACGTCCAGCCACTCGGGCCCGCTCGCGAAGAGCTTGCGCAAGCCGGCGGCCGGATCGGACGTGGCCACGTACATGGCCGACTTGCCGATGGCGGACCGGAACAAGGTCTTGGCCTCGTCCCGGCGCCCCCGACGATCGGCCACCCAGCCGAGGCCGATCAGTGGATCGGCCCAGCCTGGCTCGCGCCGGGCCACGTCCTGGAACACGCGGCGCGCGGCTCCGTCGTCGCCCTTGTAGTAGTACGTCCAGCCGAGCGCGGAGCGCGAGATGTTGTCGCCCTGCTGCTCCCGCAGCACGGCCTGGAAGCGCTCGATCGCGAGGTCCCATTGCCCCCGGTGATAGGCCACGAAGCCGAGGCCGCGGAGGGCGTCCGGATCGGCGGGGGCGAACTTGAGCGCCGCCATGAAATTGGCCTCGGCCCGCACCGGGTCGCGGCGGGCCAGGTAGACCCAGCCGAGGCCGTCGTGCGCGTTGTGGTAGGCCGGCGTGAGGCGAAGCGATTCGGTGAACGCGACGAGGGCGCGGTTCTGGTCGCCGGTCCGGTAGGCGATCCAGCCGAGGCCCTCGTACGCATAGTACGCGTTGGGATCGCGAGGGCCCAGCGCGAGTCCACGCTCCAGCTCGGTCTTCGCGCGCTCGAGCTCGTCCAGCTTGAGGTAGCACCACCCGAGCAGGATCCGATCCCGCGCCGCCTCCCGGCCCTGCGGCATCGAGCCCTCGAGGCGGGCGATCGCTCCCTTGTAGTCGCCGGCTTCGAAGGCGGCCACCGCCTGGTCGAAGTCGGCGCCGGCCAGGGGGGCGGCATGGCCGATCCCGACCGCGAGCAGCGCGAGGACCGAGATCTGGACGAACCGGTGCCGATGCACGAGGAACGAACCCGCAAGCCGCATGCCAGAGGCCGTGTGCGCCAAGTGTAGGGCCCGCAGGTAGCGTACGCGATGAGGGGTCATCTGCCCACCGGGATTCCACCGGTCCGGGCACTTGCCCATGCATCCGCCATCGCCCATCATGGAAGGCCATGGCGCCGAGCGGGTCGCTGCTCCGGACGTTCGCTCTCCTGAGCTTTCTGCTGGCGGCCCTGATCACGATCGTGCAGATCGGCGTGCAGTGGCGGCTCCTGCGGGAGGACCTCCTGGAGTGGGAGCGCACCGGCACCGCGGAGTCGATCCGCGCGCAGGTCGCCTCGGTGCTCGCCGCCGACGACTTCGCGCACTGGAACACGGAGGCGGCGCGCTCGCGCTTCGCCGAGTTCCTCCGGCTCGCGCTCTCGAACCCGGAGATCCTGCGCGTCAACCTGTACGATCCCGAGATGCGGCTGGTGTGGTCCGACGGGCCCCGCCTCCTGGGGGAGCGCTTCGAGGGAAACCCGCGCCTGGCCCGGGCCTTCGGCGGCGAGACGGTCGCGCTGCTGGAGCAGATGGACGAGACGGAGCGCGAGTACCAGCGGGGGGTCACCTCGGTGGTCGAGCTCTACGTACCCATCGTCCTCCACCGCAGCCGCACGCCGGGCACCGCCGCCGTCGATGGGGTGGTGGAGGTCTACAAGGACCCGTCGCGGCGTTTCGCCAACCACACGCGGGACCGCATGGTCATCATGGCGGTGTCGCTGCTCGGCGCGCTCACGCTCTACACCGGGCTCTTCTGGATCGTGCGGCGCGCCGCCCGCCGCATGGAGGCCCAGCAGCGCGACCTGGCCCGGCAGGCCGACGCGCTGCGCGCGACCGGCGAGGCGCTGGCCGCGGCCCGCCAGCAGCTCCGCGTCTCGGAGCGCCTCGCCGCGGTGGGCGAGGTGAGCGCGGCGGTGGCCCACGGCATCCGCAATCCGCTCGCCAGCATCCGGGCCTCGGCCCAGGTCGCGGCCGACGCGATCGAGGATCGGTCCCGGGTGGAGACGTACCTGCGCGCGATCACCGACGAGGTGGACCGTCTCGGGCGCTGGCTCACCAGCCTGCTGGACAGCGTGCGGCCGTTCCAGCTCGAGCTCGGCCCCGTCGACCTCAACGCCCTGTTGCGCGACCTGCTGGGGGTGCTGCAGCGGCGGCTCACCGTGGCGCGCGTCACCGTCGACGCGCGGCTCTCTCCCGATTTGCCGAAGCTCCACGCCGACGAGGTGCAGCTTCAGCAGGCGTTCCTCGGCGTGCTGGAGAACGCGATCGAGGCCCTGCCCGCCGGCGGCACCATCGAGCTCATCACCGAGCCGGCCGAGCCCGCCGCGGTGCGCGTCACGGTGCGCGACAGCGGCGCGGGCGTTCCGGTCGAGCGCCTGCCGCACGTCTTCGAGGTGCTCTACACCACCAAGAGCCGGGGCACCGGCCTCGGCCTCGCCATCACGCGCAAAGTCGTGGAGCGGCACGGCGGGCGAGTGGAGATCGACAGCGCGCCGGCGCGGGGCACGACCCTGACGATCCGACTGCCGCTGCAGGCGGTGGAGGGCCCCGCGTGATCCCCGCGGTGCTCATCGTCGAGGACGAACGGGTGCTCGCCGAGGCCATGAGCGACTACCTCGGACGGCACGGCTTCGAGGCCGGGACGGCGGGCTCCGGGGAGGCGGCCCTCGACGCGATCCACCGTGCCGAGCCCGACCTGGTGGTGCTCGACTACCAGCTGCCGGGCATGGACGGCCTCGAGACGCTCCGCGAGATCCGTCAGCGCGCGCCCCAGGCCGCGGTGGTGATGCTCACCGCGCACGGCAACGTCAAGACCGCGGTCGAGGCGATGCGGGCGGGGGCCTTCGACTACCTCACGAAGCCGATCGACCTCGAGGAGCTGGCCCTGGTGCTCGGCCGCGCCCGTAGTCATGCGCGCCTCGAGCGCGAGCTGCGCCTGCTGCAGGGCGCGGATGGCCGGTCCGCGCCGGGCGAGCGCCTCGTCGGGGTATCGGAAGCGACTCATCAGCTCCGCACGCAGGTGGAGCGCCTCGCCGCGCTCGACCAGGGGCCGGGGGCAGCGCCGCCCGTCCTCATCTCGGGCGAGACCGGGACCGGCAAGGGACTGGTGGCCCGCGCGATTCACGACCTGTCGCCGCGAGCCGAGCGTCCCTTCGTCGAGGTGAACTGCGGCGCCATTCCGGCCCAGCTCCTCGAGTCGGAGATGTTCGGCTACGAGCGGGGCGCCTTCACCGACGCCCGCGCGGCCAAGCCCGGGCTCTTCGAGGCCGCCGACGGCGGGACCCTGTTCCTCGACGAGGTCGGGGCCATGCCGCTCGAGCTGCAGGTGAAGCTGCTCAAGGCCATCGAGGACCGCTCGGTCCGGCGGCTCGGCGGACTGCGACAGAAGACGGTAGACGTGCGCATCGTGGCCGCCACCAACAGAGACCTCGACCGGGCCGCGCAGGAGGGCGCCTTCCGCGTGGACCTCCTCTATCGTCTGAAGGTCCTGACGCTTCAGCTCACGCCGCTGCGCGGCCGACCGGAGGACGTGGTGCCGCTCGCCCATCACTTCCTCGCCGAGGTGGGCCGGCGCTACCGCCGTCCTCGGCGTCTCACCGCCGACGCGGAGGCCAGCCTGCGCGCTTACGCGTGGCCCGGCAACGTGCGCGAGGTCGCGAACGTGATCGAGCGCGCGGTGCTCCTGCACGAGGGCGAGGAGATCGGCGCCGCCGTGCTCGGCCTGTCCTCGTTCGCGCCCGGCGGCGCGCCGGTCGAGGTGGGCGCCGGAGGCGGGGTGAAGGTGGACTTCTCGCAGGGCGGGCTGAGCCTGTCCGAACTCGAGCGCACGCTCATCGTGGAGGCCCTCAAGGCCAGCGGGGGGAATCGACGCCGGGCCGCCGAGCTGCTCGGCATCTCCGTCGAGACGCTGCGCTACCGGATGGAAAAGCACGCCCTCACGTCGGCCGAGCACGATCCTCGCTGACCGTCGACGCCGGCGTCGCCCTCCCCTCTCAAGGAAGAGGGAAGAGGGGCCCGCGGTCACTCCTCGGTCCGCGGGCCGTGCGTCACCTGATTGCCGCCCTGCTCGACGGCCTGCTGCAGGTACGCCATGGCCTGAGACAGCAGCGTGGCGTCGTCGTGCCCGTCGTTCGGGAACGACACCTTGCCCACGCTCACCGTGAGCCGCTGAGCCCGCCTCTCGGGATTGTCGCGAAAGGCGACCTGCTCGATGTTGGAGCGGATCCGCTCGGCCACCCGCAGGGCCTCGTCACCCGCGGTGTGGAGCAGGATCACCGCGATGGCCGACGATAGCTGGCCCACGATGTCGGTGGCGCGGACGAACTCGGGAATCTTCTGGGACATCGCCCGCTCGACCTCCTCGGACACGCCCCCGCGGTCGCCGGGGCTGTCCGGGCGGAGCAGACAGACCGAGAAGAAATCCTGATACCGAATCGCGCGCAGCGTTTCGCGGCTCAAGAGGTGGCGGAACGCCGCTTCCTTGAAGATCCCCGCCTCGTCGTCCCTGAGTTCGTCCACGATCTCCCCCTTGCGGTGTCCACGCGTTGTCCTCCTCGTGCTCGGTTCGGCGAAGCGCGGGCCCCGCGCACCGGCAAGTTCTCCGCCAACCCGGAACGGCTCGCCGGGGAGGCGGTCGCGGTGCCGGAGCGATCCGATAGCCGACGGGAGGTGAACGGGCGAGCCGAGCCCGCTGTCGAGCGTCCGGTGTCGCTCCGAACGGGGCGCGGTCGATGGATGGCCACGAGCCCGGGGGCCGACCACCCGCGCTCGCCATCCGAGCCATCACGCGTCGCACTGTTCCGTCACGCAATCAGCCTCTCACCGCGACTGAACCGCCGCCGCCCGCCGCGACGCTCCGGGACGCGGCCGACCATCGGATCGTGTCGCATCGCGCCTCGCCCCGCGCGCCGCGTCGGCTCACCGCCCGTCGGCCGGTGCGACACGTCCATCCGAGGAGCGCATCGGGCCACACTCGGGCGCTGCCGATTGGTAGTTCGCAGACAGGATAGGCCCTTCCCCTCGAATCCCCATCGTGAAATGAGCACACCATTGCCCGTGGGTGGTCACGTCGTTGCGGACCGGGCGCTCTTTGCCGGCCGGGTCCGCGGGCTTTGCGCTATGATCGCCAGCGGTCGAGCCTGGGGCCGGAACCTTCCCGGGCGCACGAGGGTTATGCGGGCAGGATCACACCGAAAGGAGGTGACGCGAATGAAGATGCTCCTGATGGCGCTCGCGGTCGTCGCGTTTGCGGCCGCCCCGGCACTGGCCAATCAGTGTCCGCTCCTGATCAAGCAGATCCAGGATGCGACGGCCGGCAAGACGGACGACGCTTCCAAGAAGGCCGCGGCCATGGCGGCGGAGGCCAAGGCGCTGCACGATGCGGGCAAGCACGCCGAGTCGGTGGCCAAGGCGGACGAAGCCGCCAAGGTGATCAACCTCTCGCTGAAGAAGAAGTAGGTCCGCTCGCATTCCCGGGGGCTCTTGCGCGACCACCGCGTCGGAGCCCCCGAGCCGTTTCTTGCGCCCCCCGTCTAAGCGTGTAAAAATCAGCGACAATATGGCCCTCGACGACCGCCAGGATCGTTATCCCTTCCCCGAGATCGAGGCCAGGTGGCAGAGGGTCTGGGCGGACCGCAAGCAGTTCAAGGTCACCGAGGAGCCGGGCCGGCCCAAGTACTACTGTCTGGAGATGTTCCCGTATCCCTCGGGCCGCATCCACATGGGTCACGTCCGCGTCTACGCCATCGGTGACCTGCTGGCCCGCTACAAGTGGATGCGGGGCTACAACGTGCTCCATCCGATGGGATGGGACGCCTTCGGCCTGCCCGCCGAGAACGCGGCCATCGACAACGGGGTGCATCCGGCGGTCTGGACCTACGAGAACATCGACAACATGCGCACGCAGCTCAAGCGCATGGGGATCTCCTACGACTGGGATCGCGAGGTGGCCACGTGCGATCCCGCGTACTACAAGTGGGAGCAGCTCATCTTCATCCGCATGCTCGATCGCGGTCTCGCCTACCGCCGCCGGTCGCGCGTGAACTGGTGCCCCTCCTGTCAGACGGTGCTGGCGAACGAGCAGGTCGAGGCGGGCCGGTGCTGGCGCTGCGACTCCGAGGTGACCATCCGCGAGATCGACGGGTGGTTCTTCAAGATCACCGAGTACGCCCAGGAGCTGCTCGACTGGTGTGACCGACTCCCGGGCTGGCCGGAGCGCGTGCTCACCATGCAGCGCAACTGGATCGGGCGCAGCGAGGGCGCCGAGTTCACGCTGCCGGTGGCGGGCCGGCCCGACCTCGGCATCACGATCTTCACCACGCGACCGGACACCTCCTTCGGCATGACGTACGCGGTGCTGGCTCCCGAGCACCCGCTGGTGGATCGCCTCGCGGTCGACGATCAGGAGAAGGGCCGGATCGACCGCTTCCGAGCCGAGGTGGCCAGAGAGACCGAGATCGAGCGGCTCGCCACCGACCGGCCGAAGCGCGGCCTCCGTCTGGCCGCCCGCGCGATCAACCCGTTCACCGACCGCGAGATCCCGCTCTTCCTCGCCGACTACGTGCTGATGGGCTACGGCACCGGGGCGATCATGGCGGTGCCGGGAGAAGACCAGCGCGACTGGGACTTCGCCAAGGCCCACGACCTGCCGATCGTCCCCACCGTGAAGCGGCCGGAGGGCTGGCAGGAGGATCAGGCCTATACCGGTGACGGCGTGAAGATCAACTCGGGCTTCCTCGACGGCCTCGACATCGAGGCGGCCAAGCGCCGGGCGATCGACTGGCTGGTGGCCCGGGGTCTCGGCCAGGGCAAGGTCAACTTCCGCCTCCGCGACTGGGGCATCAGCCGGCAGCGCTACTGGGGCGCGCCGATCCCGGTGCTGTACTGCGAGCGGGACGGCATGGTGCCGGAGCGGGAGGAGAACCTCCCGGTGGTGCTGCCGCGCGACGTGCAGATCAGCGGCAAGGGGGGCTCGCCGCTGGCCGAGGTGGCGAGCTTCGTGAACGCGACGTGCCCCAAGTGCGGGGGCCGGGCCCGCCGCGACACCGACACCATGGACACGTTCGTGGAGTCGTCGTGGTACTTCCTGCGCTACTGCTCGCCGACGTACGACCGCGGCATGTTCGAGCCCGATGCCGCCGCGTACTGGATGCCGGTCGACCAGTACATCGGCGGCATCGAGCACGCGGTGCTGCATCTGCTGTATGCCCGCTTCTACACCAAGGTGCTCCGCGACCTCGGCATGCTCAAGTGCGACGAGCCGTTCCAGGCCTTGCTGTCGCAGGGCATGGTCATCAAGGACGGGGCCAAGATGTCGAAGTCGAAGGGCAACGTGGTGGATCCCGACGATCTCATCCGCCGCTATGGCGCCGACACCGCCCGCCTGTTCTCGCTCTTCGCGGCCCCGCCCGAGAAGGACCTGGACTGGAACGATCGCGGCGTCGAGGGTGCCTCGCGCTTCCTCAATCGGGTCTGGCGCTTCGTCCACGCCCACCTCGCCGAGCTGAATGGGGCAGCGGCCGGGCGAGGTGCAGCCGAAGGCGAGCCGAGCGGATCAGAAGCCCGCACGTTCCGGCGCACGATCCACGAGACGATCCGGAAGGTGACCCACGACATCGAGCACGACTTCCACTTCAACACCGCGATCAGCGCGGTCATGGAGCTGGTCAACGCACTCCACGAGTTCGAGCGCGCGTCGCTCGATGCCATGCCGCGCGCGGAGCGCGCCGCGCTCCTGCGCGAGGCGGTGGAGGCCACCCTGCTGCTCCTGGGGCCGGTCTCCCCGCACATCACCGAGGAACTCTGGGCCGCCCTCGGCCACCGGGAGAGCGTGTTCAAGCAGCCGTGGCCTCAGCCCGACGAAGCGGCCCTGGCTCGCGACGAGGTCGAGATCGTGGTGCAGGTCGACGGGCGCGTGCGCGGGCGCCTCACCGCCGGGGTGGGGGCGCGGGAGGCGGAGATCCGCGAGCGGGCGCTCGCCGACGGCAAGGTGCGCCCGTGGCTCGACGGCCGTCAGGTCGCAAAGGTGGTCGTGGTGCCGGGGCGCCTCGTCAACATCGTGACCCGTGGCTGAGTGCCGCCGGGACGAGACGGCGGACGGCGCCTGGGAGCGCGTCTGAGTCACCTCCGTTCGAGCGCGGGCTTCGTCCGCGCCACTCTGCGGTGGGGGTGGCTCGGAGGGGGCCGTCGAGGCCCCCTCCGACTACTCGGCGCGGGGGCATAGGCGGTGGACCTCGCCGGGTTCGTCAAGGCCGCGGACGCGGGCCAGGCGCCGCCGGTCTCGCTCCTGCACGGCCCCGAGCCCTTCCTGCTCGACGACGCGGTCGCGCGCCTGAGCCGCGCGCTGTTCCCCGGACAGACCGAGCTGTCGCTCGTGCGCGACGTGCTGGACGCCCGTGCCGCCGGCGCCGACGGCATCGTGCAGTCCGCGCTGATGCTGCCCTGGCTCGGGGAGCGTCGCCTCGTGGTTGCCCGCGGCGTCGAGGCGCTCGCGGCCAGGTCCGCCGAGTCGCTCGCCGCCTACGTGAAGGCGCCGAACCCGTCCACGGTGTTGATCCTCATGGCCGAGACGCTGCTCGAGTCGTCCCACTGGCTGCTGCGCGCCGTGCCGGGCGCGGCGGTGGTGACCGCGCCGAGTCTCACCGGACGCGCGCTCGTGGGCTGGCTGCGTGGGCACGCCGAGTCGCGCGGCTACCGCCTCGAGGATGACGCCGCCGCGCTGCTCGTCGAGCTCTCGGGTGACGATCTCGCCCAGCTCGTGGGCGAGATTGAGAAGGCCGCGCTCGCGGGCGGCCCCGACAACCGCCGCGTCGGTGTCGAGGAGGTGCGCGCGGTGGTGGGTGAGCACCGCCTGCGCCACGTGTTCGACCTGACGCGCGCCCTGGTCGCGCGAGACACCGCCGCGGCCCTGGTCCTGCTCGAGTCGCTCCTGAACGCGGGCGAGGAGCCGCTCGCCGTGCTCGGCATGCTGACCCGGGAGGCCCGGACCATCTGGCAGGCCGCGGGCGCCCTGCGCGCCGGGCGAGCGCCCGAGGACGTCGCGCGCGGCCTGCGCCGGCCGCCCGCCGCGGCGGCGGCCCTGCTCGACCGCGCGCGCGGCCTCTCGCCGGCCACCGCGGCCCGACAGCTCGCGCGCTGCTGGGAGGTCGAGCGGCGCCTCAAGCTGGGGGGCGCTGCCCGCCCCGAGCTGTCGCTGCTGGTCGCGGATCTGTGCGCGGTCTGATGGCCCGAGCGCCCCACGCGAGCGTGGCGTTCCTCCTGCTCGCGGTGACGGTGGTGACGCCGGGCTCCCGCGCCTCGGGAACCGCCCCGGCACGGCTCCTCGCGGGGGCGGCGAGCGTGGCCGTCGACCTGCCCGGCGACACGCCGCTCGCCGGCTACGGGGGCTTTCCCCGTCGCGCGTGGCTGCCGGATCTGGTGGGGCGCCATCCCGACACGTTCTGGTTTCGCCCGAGCACCGGCGTCCACGATCCGATCAGGGTGCGCGCCCTCGTGCTCGAGGCCGGCGGGGTGCGCCTGCTGTGGATCACCGCCGATCTGATCGGCATGGACGACACGCTGGTGTCGGATCTGCGCGCGCGGCTCGAGCAGCTGGGCCTACGCTACGCGGCGGTCATCGCGGCGGCGTCGCACACCCACTCCGGGCCCGGCGCCTTCGCCCGGTCTCATCTGTTCGGATTCGTGGCGGTGGACCGCGAGTCGCCCCGTGTCCGCGGCCGCCTGTTCTCGGCGATGGAGGAGGCCGCCCGTCAGGCCGAGCGCCGCAAGCGGCCCGCCACCGTGGGCACCGGTCGCAGCGAGGTGGCCGGGCTCACCGACAGCCGCGTGCACGGGCCGCTGGACCCCGAGCTGGGCGTGCTGAAGGTGATGGGCGTCGACGGCCGCCCGGTCGCGGTGGTGTGGAACTACGCGATCCACGGCACCGCGCTCGGCCGGGACAACTTCAAGCTCTCCGGTGACATCATGGGCGATGCCTCCGCTCGGATCGAGGAGCAGCTCGGCGCCCCGGCGCTGTTCGTCAACGGCGCCGAGGGCGACGTGAGCCCGCGCCAGCGAGGCTGGGACGGCGTGGCCGCCAGCGGCAAGGCGCTGTCCGCCGGCGTGCTCGCCGCGTGGCCGCGCGTCGCGCCGGATGCCGATCAGCAGCTGGTCGCCACGGTGGAGACGGCGGCGCTGCCCGCGCCCGGGCTCGAGCTGCGCAATTGCGTCGGCTCTTGGATCCCGCGGGGCACGCGCCTCGGCCTGAGCGCGGCGCTGCCCTCCTCCGCCGACGTGGTGGCGGTCGCGGTCGGCCGCTCGGCGTGGGTGGCGATCCCGGGCGAGCTGGAGACCCAGCTCGGTCAGGAGATCAAGACCGCCGGGCGCGGGCGATTCGCCCACACGTTCGTGGCGGGCCTCGCCAACGGCTATCTCGGCTACTTCCTCACGTCCGAGCACTTCCGGACGCCCAGCTACATCTCGTGCGGGAGCCTCTACGGCGAGCGGGGCGGGGAGGCGCTCAAAGCGGCCGCGGTGACCGCGCTCTCCGAGCTGGCCGAGCGGCGGATCGCGCGGCTGGTCACACCCGGGCGGTGAGGGTGCGGACGAGCGCGGACTTGCGCCGGGCGGCGGTATTGCGGTGGAGAATGCCCTTGGTCACCGCGCGGTCGAGCGCGCGGATCGCGTCGCGCACCGCGGCGGCGGAGTCGGCGCCCTTGCCGGCGAGCGCCTCCCGCGCGGTCTTCACGCTCGAGCGGACGGTGCTGCGCGCGGCGCGGTTGCGCAGGCGACGCTTCTCGTTCTGTCTGATCCGCTTGCGCGCGGAGGGGGTGTTGGCCACGGGACGTCTCCTTCGGTGGATTTCGGACACACGAGCCTACCGTCGAGGGCCACGAGTGTCAAGGATTCTGTCCCCTCGGTGAGCGAATCGGCCGACGCTCAGGAGCACGTGCAGCGCAGGGTGGTGAGCGCGGTCGGCTCGATCGGCGTCGCCACGCTCGCGAGCCGCCTGCTGGGTTACGTCCGCGACATGGTGGTCGCGCACACCTTCGGGGCCGGGCCGGTGACCGACGCGTTCCTGGTCGCCTTCCGGATCCCGAACCTGCTGCGCCGGCTGCTCGCGGAGGGTGCCCTGGCCACCGCGGTGATCCCGGTGTTCACCGAGACCCTCACGCACGGTGGGCCGGCCGCGTTCTCGCGGCTGGCTCGCGCCGCGGCCGGTGCGGCCATCGTGGTGCTGTGCGTGGTCTCGGCGCTCGGAGTGCTGCTCGCGCCGCAGGTGGTGGCGGTGATGGCGCCGGGCTGGCGCGCCGATTCGGCGCTGTTCGACCTGGCGGTGCGCCTGACCCGGGTGATGTTCCCCTACCTGGTGCTGGTCGGGCTGGCCGCGCTCGCGATGGGCGCGCTCAACGCCCACCATCGGTTCTTCACCGCCGCGCTGGGACCCGCGGTGCTCAACGTGGCGATGATCCTGGCCATGCTCGGATTGGCCGGCTACACCTCCCCGCCCATCATGGCCCTCGCGGTGGGCGTGCTGGTGGGCGGCCTCGGCCAGCTGCTGGTGCAGCTGCCGGAGCTGCGCCGCCTCGGGGTGCCACTGTCGCCGTCGCGCGAATGGCGCCATCCCGGCGTCGCGCGGATCGCGCACCGGCTGTGGCCGGCGGTATTCGCGCTGGCCGCGGTGCAGGTCACGGTGGTGGTGAACACGCTGCTGGCCTCGCTGCTGCCCTCGGGTACCGTCTCGTACTTGTACTACGCGGACCGGGTGATGGAGTTCCCGCTCGGCATCTTCGGCATCGCGCTCGCCACCGCGGCCCTGCCCAGCATGTCGCGGCAGGCGGCGCGGCGCGACCTCTCCGCGCTGCGAGCCACCCTCGAGTGGGCGCTCCGGATGTCGGCGTTCGTGGCGGTACCGGCCACGGTGGGACTGCTGCTGCTGGGCAGCCCCATCGTGCGCCTGCTCTTCCAGCGCGGTGAGTTCACCGCCGCCGACTCCGTGCTCACCGCCCAGGCCCTCGCCGGCTACGCGGTGGGCCTGCCCGCCTTTTCGGCCACGCGCATCGCGGCCCAGACGTTCTACGCGCTCGGAGACACCCGCACCCCGGTGCTCGTCGGCTTCGTGTCGGTCGCGGTCAACGTGGTCCTGGCCTTGCTCCTGATGTGGCCGCTCCAGCACGTGGGCCTGGCGTTGGCGTCGTCGCTGTCGTCGTACGTGAACGTGCTGGGTCTCTGCTGGTGCCTGCGTCGGCGGCTCGCCGGGCCCCGTGGGGCGGAGGTCTCATGGTCGCTCGCGCGCACGATCGGCGCGTCCGCGCTGCTGGCGCTCTGGTGCCTCGCGGTCAGCGGACGTGTGCCCGGCCTCGCGGTGCCGATGGGGCGCGGGCTGCCGTGGCTTCTGGTGGCGCTCGCGGGCGGGGTGGTGGTGTACGTCGTCGCGGCGCGTGCGCTGCGCTCGGCGGAGCTCGGCTCGCTGCTCGGGATGTTGCGGCGCGGCCGCTCCACCTTGCCTCCCCCCGCGAGCGAATGATAGACTCCCTCATGCTCGTGGAGTTGCAGTGGAGGCCCCGGTGATGGCCCAGGCAGAACGCATCGGCCGATACCGGGGCCGTCGTGTTTTCGGGCGCAGCATGTCTCTCCGCCGGCTCACCCTCCGCCTGCCGCTCAGGATGTAGCCGGTGCCGGCTCGACCGGGAGCGCCCGTGGACCGGACGGCGGCGGGAGGCGTGTCGGAGCCGCTGATCGACGAGTATCTCGGGAGTCTCCAGGTGGAGCGCGGCGCCGCGTTGAACACGCTCCACGCGTACCGGCGTGACCTCACCGGCTTCGAGCGCTTCCTGGCCCAGGAGCGTCGTCCCATCGACGCGGTCGGCGTGGGCGATCTCTCGCGCTACCTGGCCGGGCTGCGGCGCCGCGGGCTGGGCAGCCGGAGCGTGGCGCGCCACCTGTCCGCGGTGCGCGGCCTCTACCGCTTCCTGCTGGAGGGCCGGCACATCAGCCGCGATCCCACCGAGCATCTCGACAGCCCGCGTCCGGCGCGGCGGCTGCCACGCACGCTGTCGATCGAGGACACGGTCGCGCTCGTCGAATCGCCGGACACCAGCCGGTCAGACGGGCTCCGCGACCGCGCGATCCTCGAGCTGCTCTACGCGTGCGGGCTCCGGGCCTCGGAGGCCCTCGGCCTCCGCGTCGAGGACGTCAACGTCGCGGCCGGCTACGTGACGGTGACCGGCAAGGGGAACCGGCAGCGGCTCGTTCCGGTCGGAGCGCAGGCGCTGGACTGGGTGCGCCGCTACCTCACCACGGTGAGGCCGCGGCAGCTGCGCCGGCCGTGCCCCGCGCTGTTCCTGAACCGCTCGGGCGGCTCGATGTCGCGGCAGTCGCTCTGGAGCCTGATCCGGCGCGCGGCGCACCGCGCCGGCCTCCGCGCCAGCGTCTCGCCGCACACGCTGCGCCACTCGTTCGCGAGCCACCTGCTCGAGCGCGGCGCCGACCTGCGTTCGGTGCAGGCGATGCTGGGGCACGTCGACATCGCGACCACGCAGATCTACACGCACCTGCCCTCGCGCGTGGTCCACGACATGTACCGGAAGTTCCACCCGCGGGCCCGCGCCCGCCGTGTCGGGTCCGCGGCGGCCCCGCGTGTGGAGCCGACGTCCGGCCGCGCACGGGCGAAGGCCGGTTGATGGCGCGCGCCGGCCACGCCTACCCGCAGGTCGAGCCGGGGGTCCGGGCGCTCATGGACTCACGGGTGGTGCGCGTGGCACCCGGCGCCTCGGTGGCGCGGTCTCTCGCGCGCGCCCAGGCTGCCGGCGCCACGCTCGTCGTCCTCGGCGGCCGGACCGCGGTGCGGAGAGACGAGCTGGCCCGCGCCGTCGACTGGGGACTCGGCAGGCGCGCCGCGCACGAGGTGGCGTGGCGCGACCTGCCGAGCGTGACCCTGCACGCCACCGAGATCGAGGTGCGTCGCCGCCTGCTCGCGGGGGCCTCGCTGGTGCTCGTGCGGGGCGCGCGCGGCGTGGTGGGCGTCGTCGACGCGCACCGGTGCGCGATCGTGCCCGTCGAGTCGTCGGTGCTGCGCGAGCTCGAGCGCGGCGGCGATCGTCAGGCCGACGCTCGGCTCTGGCTCCTGCGCGTGGCGGGCAAGATCGGCGAAAGCCTCGGCACCCCGACGTACGCGGTGGGCGGTGTCGTGCGCGACCTGCTGCTCGGGACCTCGCCGCCCGACGTCGACCTGGTGGTCGAGGGCGACGGCGTGGCCTTCGTGCGCCGGCTCGCGGAGGAGATCGGCGGCACCGTGCTCGTGCACCGGAGCTTCGGCACCGCGTCGATCGAGGGCGGCCGCGCGCCGGCGGCGGGCGATCTCGACGGCGTGGCCCTCGGTCGCGTCGACATCGCCTCGTCGCGCCGCGAGCGCTATCCGGCCGCGGGGGCCCTGCCGGACGTGGAGCCGGCCCCGCTCGGGGAGGATCTCTGGCGCCGCGACTTTTCGGTGAACGCGCTCGCGGTCGACCTCGCCCCGGATCGGTTCGGCCGCCTGATCGACCCGCTCGGCGGCCGGCGCGATGTCCGGGCGCGGCGGCTCCGCGCGCTTCGGCCGCTGGCCTTCGTGGAGGATCCCACGCGCATCGTCCGGGCCGCGCGGTACGCGGCGCGCCTGGGCGTTCGCGTGGATGGAGCGACTCGGGCGGGCATCCGGCTGGCCGTCGCCGCGGGGCCGTATCCCGCGTTGTCGGGCCAGCGACTGTGGCGGGAGCTGGAGCTGGCCGCGGGCGAGGCGGCAGCGCGGCAAGCCTTCGAGCTCCTCGTGAAGTGGAAGGTGCCAACACTCTGGAATGCCGGATCTCTGTCGTCTCAGCACCTTCGCCACGCGGAGCGGCTGGCCCGCTGGGCCCGGGCCGCGGGCGTGGCGGTGGATCCGGCCGAGCTGTTCCTCCTGGCGCTCTCGATCGGGCGCACGCCGGCGGCGGTGGAGCGGGCACTGGACCGCCTGGGGCTCACCGGGCAGCCGCGGACGCGCATCGAGGCGGGGGCGCTGGCGGGCCCGCTCGCGCGCCGGCTCGCCGCGACGCGGATGCGGCCGAGCGAGGTCGACGAGGCGCTCGCCGCCGCGCCCGAGACCGCCGCGCTCGCTGCGTGGCTCACGGGCGGCCCGCGGGCGCGGCGGCGCATCCAGTGGTACCTCGAACGGGGGCGCGCGGTGCGGCCGCGGCTCACCGGAGAGGATCTGCTGGCGCTGGGCGTGCCGCGCGGCCCGCGGGTGGGCGAGGCGCTGGGCCGGCTGCGGCGGCGTCGGCTGGACGGAGGGCTCGGCTCGCTGGCCGAGGAGCGCGATCTCGTGAAAGAATGGCTCACATCGGGAAAGGAGGCGTGAGGTGACGACCAGGTACATCTTCGTGACGGGCGGCGTCGTGTCCTCGCTGGGCAAGGGGCTGGCCGCGGCATCGATCGGCTCCCTGCTCGAGGCGCGCGGCTTCCGGGTCACGCTGCAGAAGATGGATCCGTACATCAACGTGGACGCGGGCACGATGAGCCCCTACCAGCACGGCGAGGTCTACGTCACCGACGACGGCGGCGAGACCGACCTCGATCTGGGCCACTACGAGCGCTTCACCTCCGCGCGGATGACCCGGGACAACAACGTCACCACCGGGAAGGTCTACGGGACCGTGATCGAGAAGGAGCGCCGGGGCGACTACCTGGGCCGGACGGTGCAGGTCATCCCGCACATCACCGATCAGATCAAGGCGGCGATCCGCAAGGTGGGCGCGGGAATGGACGTGGTGATCATCGAGATCGGGGGCACCGTGGGCGACATCGAGGGCCTGCCGTTCCTGGAGGCGGTGCGCCAGTTCAAGAAGGACGTCGGCAAGGACAACGTCATCTACGTCCACCTCACCCTGGTGCCCTTCATCCAGGCCGCGCAAGAGCTCAAGACCAAGGCCACCCAGCACTCGGTCAAGGAGCTGCGGGCCATCGGTATCCAGCCCGACGTGCTGCTGTGCCGCACCGCCAAGGATCATCCGCTCACGCCGTCCACCAAGTCCAAGATCGCGCTCTTCTGCGATGTTGAAGAAGAAGCGGTCATTGCCGCGCGCGACGTGGACACCATCTACGAGGTGCCGCTCGCCTTCCACGACCAGGGCCTGGACGAATCCATCGTCAAGCTGCTCGGGCTGCCCGCGCGTCCGATCGATCTCTCCCGGTGGGAGGAGATCGTGCGACGGGTGAAGGCCCCGCGCCGCCGCTGCCGCATCGGGGTGGTGGGCAAGTACATCGAGGTGAAGGACTCCTACAAGAGCCTCTACGAGGCGCTGGCCCACGGCGGGATCGCCCACGAGGCGGCGGTGGACGTGGTGTGGGTCGACGCCGAGCGCATCGAGCGGGAGGGGCTGGCCGGCCACGTGGCCGGGCTCGACGGCATCCTGGTCCCGGGCGGCTTCGGAGATCGCGGCATCGAGGGGAAGATCCAGGCGATCCGCTACGCGCGCGAGCAGCGCGTGCCCTACTTCGGCATCTGCCTCGGCATGCAGTGCGCGGTGATCGAGTACGCGCGCCACGTGTGCGGGCTGGAGGGCGCCAACTCCACCGAGTTCAACCCCACCCCGGCCCACAACGTGATCGACCTGCTGCCCGAGCAGCGCCACGTCCAGGACAAGGGCGGCACCATGCGGCTCGGGCTCTACCCGGTGCTGCTGAGCGAGGGCACCGCCGCGTCGAAGGTCTACGGACAGGGCCTGATCGAGGAGCGTCACCGCCACCGCTACGAGGTCAACAACGATTATCTGGCCCGGCTCGAGAAGAACGGGCTGCGCATCTCCGGGATCTGGGCCGAGAAGCAGCTGGTGGAGATCATCGAGCTGCCCGACCATCCGTGGTTCGTGGCCGGCCAGTTCCATCCCGAGTTCCGGTCGCGGCCGTGGGAGCCGCACCCGCTCTTCGCGGCCTTCATCAAGGCCGCGCTCGATCACCAGGGCGGCGCGTGACCCGGACGCGGGCCGTCCGGATCGGCTCCGTCACCATCGGGGGCGGGGCGCCCCTGGCCGTGATCGGCGGCCCTTGCGCCATCGAGAACGAAAAGCACGCCCTCATGGTGGCGGAGCGCCTTCAGCGCATCACCGCCGACGCGGGCGTGCCGTTCGTCTACAAGTCCTCCTACGACAAGGCCAACCGCTCGTCGATCCACTCCTACCGCGGGCCCGGCCTCACCGAGGGGCTGCGCATCTTGAAGAAGGTCAAGGACGACACCGGGCTCGCCGTTCTCTCCGACGTGCACGCGGTCTCCGAGGTCGAGCCGGCCGCGCAGGTGCTCGACGTGCTGCAGATCCCCGCGTTCCTTTGTCGCCAGACCGACCTGATCGTGGCCTGTGCGCGCAGCGGGCGCCCGGTGAACGTCAAGAAAGGCCAGTTCGTCGCCCCGCGGGACATGGCGAACGTGGTGGAGAAGGTCCGCGCCTCGGGCACCGACGATCTCCTGTTGACCGAGCGCGGCAGCAGCTTCGGCTACAACAACTTGATCGTCGACTTCCGCGGGCTGCCGATCATGCGCGCCTTCGGGTATCCGGTGATCTTCGACGCCACTCACTCCGTCCAGCTCCCGGGCGGGCAGGGCGACCGCTCGGGAGGCGAGCGGCAGTACGTGCAGGGGCTCGCGCGGGCCGCGGTGGCGGTCGGAGTGGACGCGCTGTTCATGGAGATGCACGAGGACCCGGATCGGACGATGGCGGACGGACGGCCGCTGTCCGACGGGCCCAACATGCTGAAGCTCGACGACCTGCCGCGGCTGCTCGACGAAGTTCGGGCGATCGCCGCCTCCGCGGGGGCGCGCTGATGGACCGGGCGCGGATCCTGGCCCTGGCCGAGCGCGTGCTCCGCCTCGAGGCGGAGAGCGTGCTGGCCCTCTGCCCGCGCCTGGACGAGCGCTTCGTGGCCGCGGTGGCCGCCCTGCACGCCTGTCGCGGCCGGGTGATCGTGACCGGCATGGGCAAGTCGGGCCTCGTCGGACGCAAGATCGCGGCGACCCTGGCCAGCACCGGGACCCCCGCCTATTTCCTCCACCCGGCGGAGGGCGTGCACGGAGACCTCGGGATGGTCGCGCGCGAGGACGTGGTGCTGGCCCTCTCCAATTCGGGAGAGACCGACGAGGTGCTCGCAGTCCTGCCCGCGCTGAAGCGGCTCGGCATCGCCCTGATCCTGCTCACCGGCGCCCCGATGTCGGCTCTCGCGCGGCAGGCCGACATCGTGCTGGACGTTGCGGTGGCGGAGGAGGCGTGCCCGATCAATCTCGCGCCGACCTCGAGCACGACCGCCGCGCTCGCCATGGGCGACGCGTTGGCGATGGCGCTGCTCGACCTGCGCGGCCTGGGCCCCGACGACTACGCGGCGCTCCACCCGCGCGGCAGCCTCGGCTGGAGGTCGTTGTTCAAGGTCTCGGACCTGATGCACACCGGAGAGTCGGTGCCGATGGTGTCCGAGCACGCGACGATGAAGGAAGCCATCGAGGAGATGGGCGGCAAGGGGCTCGGCATGACCACCGTGGTGGACGGGGCGGGGCGGCTCGTCGGGGTGGTCACCGACGGCGACCTGAGACGGCAGCAGCTGGCCCACGGCGCCACGCTGCTGGAGCGGCGCGCCGCGGAGTGCATGACTCGTGAGCCCAAGGTCATCGGCGGTGAGGAGCTGGCCGCGAAGGCCCTCGCCACGATGGAGGGCCGCATCACGAGCCTCGTCATCGTCGACGCGGACGGCCGCCCCGCCGGGGTCATCCACCTGCACGACATCCTGCGCGCGAAGATCGTGTGAGGGCCGCTCCGCGCGCGTCGCGCATCCGCTTGCTGGTCCTCGATGTGGACGGCGTGCTCACCGACGGCGGGCTCTGCTACGCCGCGGCCGGCGAGGAGACGAAGCGCTTCCACGTCCAGGACGGCTTCGCGCTGGTGGCCGCGCTCCGGTCCGGACTGCAGATCGCGGTGCTCTCCGGCCGCGCCTCCGCCGCGGTCACGCGCCGCATGGCCGAGCTGGGCGTGGTGGAGGTGCACCAGGGCGTCGCCGACAAGGTCACCGCGCTCGAGTCGCTGCGGCAGCGGCTCGGGCTCGCGTCGCGCGAG